>FWPU01002442.1_pt1 | contig 46182 bp, 37 predicted proteins | sample 2228361 | NCBI WGS metagenome assembly FWPU01 (sample SAMEA103939777, study PRJEB20133) | metagenome
CCCGGTATGGCTCCTGCAGGGTGGAAACGTCGAACAGGCCAAGCTCCTGGGCCTTCTGGCGCGACAGCCTGCCGGCGTCGCTGATAAGGCCGTCCACCAGCGTCAGCCTGGCGCCGGTGATGGCGACCTCCTTCTGGTTGGCCGAGGGCGCGTCGCGGGGCATGAACACGTGGGCCTCCAGGCCGGCCTTCGCCGCGTAGGCCGCCATGGCGCCCGCGGCGTTGCCGGCCGAGGGCATGGTCAGCTTCCTTATGCCCAGCTCTCTCGCCTTCGAGACGGCGGCGGACAGCCCCCGGGCCTTGAAGGACGCCGTGGGGTTCAGGCCCTCGTCCTTGATGTACAGCGCCGTGCAGCCCAGCTCCCGGCCCAGGCGCTCGGCCTTGAAGATGGGCGTGAAGCCCTCGCCCAGGGTGACCACGTTGGCCTCGTCCCTGATGGGCATGACCTCGAAGTAGCGCCACATGCTGGCCGGGCGGTCGCGCAGCACCTCGCGGCGCAGCGCCTTGCGGGCGCCCTCCAGGTCGTAGCGCGGGTAAAGCACCTTGCCGCAGTCCGGGCAGGTGCGCTGGGGCCTCTCGGCGGAGTGGGCCGCCCCGCAGTAGGTACACTCCAGGTGAGTCAGGAAGCTCTTCATCTCAGGCGCTCTCGGACGGGTGTATTGTGCTGCTGGACATGGTACCACAGAGCGGCCCGGACAGGCCAAGACCGCAGCCAACATTCGGGCGTGGCAGGACAGCCATCATTGGCATATACGGGTTTCAAGTATATAATACGTGCCAACGACGGGCGGGTCGTAGCACACACTGGAGGACCACCATGCCTACCCCTATCGAGCAGCGCTACATCGAGCAGCACCCCCGGTCGGCGGAGTTGCACGCCAGGGCCAGGAACCACTTCCCCAACGGCGTCACCCACGACGCCCGGCGCATGCAGCCCTTCCCGCTGTACTACACCCACGCCGCAGGCCCGGCCAAGTATGACGTGGACGGCCACCGCATCCTGGACTACTTCCCCGGCCACGGCGCCCTCATCCTGGGCCACTGCCACCCGGCCATCGTCCAGGCGGTCACCGAGCAGATGGCCAGGGGCACTCACTTCAGCGGCTCCACCGAGCTGGAGATACAGTGGGCCGAGTGGGTCAAGGAGCTTATCCCCAGCGCCGAGAAGGTGCGCTTCCATAGCTCCGGCACCGAGGCCGACATGATGGCCATCCGCATGGCGCGGGCCTACACCGGCAGGAGCAAGGTCATCAAGTTCAAGGAGCACTTCCACGGCTGGAGCGACTACCTGGTGGCCGGCAGCGAGGGCATCGGCGGCATCCCCCAGGAGACGCTGAGCACCATGATCGTCCTGCCGCCCAACGACATCTCCATCGTGGAGAAGACCATCCGCGAGAGCGGCGACGTGGCGGCCATCATCCTGGAGCCTACGGGCGCTCACATGGGCGCCGAGCCTATCCTGCCCAGCTTCCTCCACGAGCTCCGCGAGGTCACGCGGCGCTACGGCGTCGTCCTCATCTTCGACGAGGTGGTGACGGGCTTCCGGACGTCCAGGGGCGGCGCTCAGGCCTACTACAACGTCATCCCCGACGTGACGACGCTGGCCAAGATACTGGGCGGCGGCCTGCCCGGCGGCGCCGTCTGCGGCAAGGCCGACATCATCAACATGATCGAGCCGCGCCCCGGCGACGACGAGTTCAACCGCTACCGGCGCATCGCCCACAACGGCACCTTCAACGCCAACCCCCTCTCGGCGGCGGCCGGCGTCAAGTGCCTGGAGCTGGTGGCCACCACGCCCGTGGTGGAGACGGCCAACGCCAGGGCCGCCCGGCTCAAGCAGGGCCTCAACGACCTGCTGGCCCGGCTGGAGATACCCGGCTGCTGCAGCGGCGTCGCCTCCCTGCTCTTCCTGCGCCTGGGCGTCGAGCACGAGTGCGACAGAGAAATATGCGTCATGACGCCGGAGCAGGAGCGCCTGGTCAACGACCAGCGCCGCAACCACCAGCTTACCCTGTCGCTGCTGAACCACGGCGTGCAGGCCGGCATCCGGTTCATCCTGACCGCCGCCCACAGCGAGGACGACATAGACTACACCGTCTCGGCCTACGAGAAGGCGCTGACCGAGGTCAGGGAGCAGGGGCTGCTGTAGCCGGCCTCCCCTGGCCTCCTGCTGGCAGGCTGGCGCTGGCCCGGGAAAGGGCCAGCGCCCCTTGCAGTACGCCCGACAGCGGAGCAGCTAGCCATGGACTTCCGTTTCACCGAGGAGCAAGAGGCCTTCAGGCAGGAACTGCGCCAGTTCCTCCGGGAGAACCTGGGGCCGGACTGGAAGGGCATTGACCCCGACGCCTACTTCCACGACGAGAACTGGCCGCGCATCCGCCAGCTCACGCGCAAGCTGGCCGAGAAGGGCTGGCTGACGCTGGCCTGGCCCCGGGAGTACGGCGGCCAGGGCCGGCCCCACATCGAGCAGATGGTCTACAACGAGGAGATGGCCTACTTCCGCGCTCCCACCAGGGACGTGACCATCGGCACCGAGCTTGTGGGGCCAACGCTGATGATCTATGGCACCGAGGAGCAGAAGAGGCGCTTCCTGCCGGAGATCGCCAGCGGCAACGCCGTCTACTGCCAGGGCTTCAGCGAGCCCGAGTCCGGCTCCGACCTGGCCTCCCTCCAGTTGCGGGCCGTGGAGGACGGCGACGACTTCGTGGTCACCGGCTCCAAGATATGGACCAGCGGCGCCCACCGCGCCACCCACTGCTACCTCATGGCCCGCACCGACCCGGAGGCGCCCAAGCACCGGGGCATCAGCGTCTTCATCGTGGACATGAAGACGCCGGGAATCCAGGTCCGGCCCATCATCAACATGTTCGGCGTCCACTACTTCAACCAGGTGTTCTTCGACAACGTGCGCGTGCCCAAGCAGAACATGGTGGGCGAGAAAAACCGGGGCTGGTACGTGGCCGCCACCAGCCTGGACTTCGAGCGCTCCGGCGTGGGCCGCTTCGCCGCCAACCGCCGCAGCCTGGAGGAGCTGGTCAGGCTGGCCCGGGAGACGCGGGTCGGCGGCAGGCTCCTCAGCGAGGACCCGCTGGTCCGCCACCGCCTGGCCGACCTGTGGATTTCCAACGAGGCCGGCCGGCTGGTGGCCTACAACGTGGCCTGGATGCAGAGCCAGGGCCAGGTGCCCAACAAGGAAGCCTCCGTCTCCAAGCTCATGGGCAGCGAGATCGCCCAGCGCATCCACCAGCTTGGCGTGGAGATGGTGGGCCTGTACGGCATCCTGGACAAAGGCTCACGGTGGGCCTTCCTCAACGGCCGCCTGGCCTGGGAGTGGATGGACTCCATCTCCTTCACCATCCGGGCCGGCACGTCGGAGGTCCAGCGCAACATCATCGCCACCAGGGGGCTGGGCCTGCCGCGAGGGTAGGAGGTGCTTGACACGCCCTCGGGCCGGTTGCTATCCTCTCCCCTGCAAGGCGATGAGGCTCGCCTGGCCCAATTGCCGAACAGCCCTCTACTCCGGGGATGATAGCCTCTACTGGCGTTACCGGTAGGGGCTTTTTTGTTGCAAAAAAGGAGAAGTGATGGAGAATACCTGGTTGGTTGCCAGCACATGGATGGGGCTTGCGCTGGTTGCAAACCTGGTCTCGCTCCGTGTCGGCCTGTCAGTGGCGCTGGCCGAGATATGCGTTGGCATCATCGGCGGCAACTTTCTGGGGCTGCATACAACCCCCTGGATTGACTTCCTGGCGGGTTTCGGCTCCGTGCTGTTGACATTCCTGGCAGGGGCCGAGATTGACCCCCAGTCCTTCCGGCGACACTTGAAGGCCAGCGTGGCTATTGGCGTGTTGTCCTTCCTGCTTCCCTTTGTGGGGGCGTGGGCCTTCGCCTACTATGTCGCCCACTGGGACCTTCGCGCCGCGCAGATCGCGGGCGTTGCCCTTTCCACGACTTCGGTGGCGGTGGTGTACGCTGTTATGGTGGAGACCAGGCTCAACGAGACGGACCTGGGCAAGCTCATCCTGGCGGCCTGCTTCGTGACAGACCTGGGCACAGTGCTGGCCCTCGGGGTGCTTTTCGCCAACTTCAACATGTGGCTGGTCTTCTTTGTGGTTGCACTGGTGCCAGCGTTGTGGCTGTTGCCCAGGTTGGTGCCCTGGGCCATTGCCAGGTGGGGCAAGAGGGTCAGCGAGCCAGAGATCAAGTTCTTGCTACTGGTACTGTTCGCCCTGGGCTGGCTTGCGACTTCGGCCAGGAGCGAGGCCGTCCTGCCTGCCTACCTGATAGGCCTTGTCACCGCTGGGGCTTTCATACGCGAGCGCGTGGTGCTCCATCGGATGAGAACGATTGCCTTCGCCGTGCTGACACCTTTCTTCTTCATCAAGGCTGGCATGCTGGTGTCCTTGTCCGCGGTGATAGCCGGGTTTGGGCTGATAGTGGCGTTCCTGGCTGTTAAAATGGTCACCAAGTTCGCAGGCGTCTGGCCCGTGGCGGGGGCGTTTCGCCTGGGCGTACGGGAAGGCACCTACACCACGCTCCTGATGTCCACGGGGCTGACCTTTGGCAGCATATCGGCCCTGTTTGGCCTGGCCCACGGGTTCATTGACCAGGCCCAGTACACGGTGCTGGTAACTGTTGTTATCAGCTCCGCCGTCATACCCACCTTGATAGCCCAGGCCTGGTTCAGGCCCTCCGCCAGGCCTGCCCTGGAGCCTGCTGTCCCTGATTCCCTTACTGGAGGCCGCCCGGCGCTGGCTGAAGGGGCAGCCGACCCTCCAGCGCCAGCAGCCGGCGGCGTCCAGGGCCAGCGGTAAGGAGGACACCGGTGATCAAAGAGACCCTCAGAAGCAGGGCCCTGAAGTTTGTGCTATTTCAGGGGTAGAAGATGACTCCTAAAAAGCCTTTCCAGAGCATCCTTATTGCCTTTGATGGCTCAGCCTCTTCCCGCAAGGCGCTGGACGTCGCCCTTGGCCTGGCCCAGGCCCTGGGCGCCAGGGTCTCGCTGCTCTCGGTGGAGGAGAACCTGCCCCACTTTCCCGCGGACGTTGGCGAGGTCAAGGACGAAAAGCAGTACCTGAACGATTACTTCACCGCCCTGCAGCGTCAGGCCCGCGACGCGGCCAAGCTCCGGGGCATGGACTTCGACCGCGCCGACATCCTGGCGGGGCACGTGCCGCAGACGATAATCAACCACGCCAAGGCCATTCAGTGCGACCTCATAGTTATAGGCCACAGCGGGCGCTCCGGGGTGTGGGCGGCCCTCCTGGGGAGCACCGCGGAACGCGTGAGCCAGTACGCCCATTGCACAGTGATGATAGTCAGATGACCCCAGGGCTTCTCTCGGACTCGTCCCCCGGACGCTGCGGCTTCTGCGAGATTGCCGCCGGCGAGGCACCCGCTGCCATCGTCTGGGAGGATGAAGCTGTGGTATGCATTCTGGACCTGTACCCTGCCACCAGAGGCCATGCGCTGGTGCTGCCCAGGCGCCACGTAGAGAATATCTACGCCATGCCCGAGGAGCTTGGGGCTAGCATTATGGCCGCGGCCGTGAAGGTGGCAAAGGTTATCAAGCAGCGGCTGTCTCCTGCGGGCCTGAACCTTATACAGTCCAACGAAGCCGCCGCAGGGCAGACGGTGGCCCACTTTCACCTGCACCTCGTGCCCCGGTACCCGGGCGACGCCGTGGCCCTGAAGTTTGGCCACGGCACTGTGCCCGCGGACCTGCGCGAGCTGCAGAGGCTGGCAGCCCTGCTGAGGCCCTCCTGACCAGCAAGCGCCGCCCGCTGGTCAGAGGCCTTCACGCCTGTTGCCCGCGCCTGAGCAGCATGCGGACTCGACGCCAGAGGCGGTTGAGCGTCACCAGTTGCTCCCCCTGGGTAGCTATGCCTCCATAGCGGTAGGCAACGTAGGCGCTGGTGATGGCCTGTAGCCCTGGCACAGGGATATCCAGGGCCGATTCCAGCCTGTTCTCATACTCATAAGGCGTCTCCGAGGGCTTCCTGGGCTGCCCTGTTCCCCGCCCTTCCCATAGCAGGGCCTGGTACAACTCCCTGATGCTGAAGACCTGGGTCTCGTCCAGCACCTCAACAGTAGCGGCAGGAGGGGGAACAGCCTGCCATTTCCTGGCTGGCCTCCAGCGTCCAAGCCATTGCAGCAGGCCCCTCAGGACCGAGAAAATGTCGTCTCGCAGCACCTGCCAGGTCCAGAGGGACTCGCTGACTTCCTCCACCTCCTCGGGCTTTCCCTTCCAGTAACGGAAGAGGGCGCGCGCCAGCACCAGGAGGACGGCAACCGTCACCAGGGCGATGAATACCCACTTCAGCGACACCGCCGCCTCGGGCGGGATGCCACGCGCTTCCTGCCCCTGGGACGCCTTCTGAAGGTCCGACAGGAAGTCCGATACATTGGTGATGTTCAGAGGCCCGGTACGCTGGCCACCTCCGGCCAGGTGTACCAGGAACCTGAGGATGTATATGAGGATGGCGGCCACTACTCCCAGCGGGTAGCCGACGACATAGATAAAGGCCACCAGCAGCCAGTTTGCCAGGACATTGAGGGGATGGAGCAGTAGCGCGGCCAGGTCCAGGGAGAGGACGCTGGCCAGGGCAAGGGACACGCCCACGATGGCCAGCACCGTCCCCAGCAGCAGCGACAGCCAGCGGCGGTCCAGCAGCCTTGAAGCGCCCTCCTTCTGGACCATCTCCTCGCGGATGGACTGGAGATTTACGAGGGCCAGGGCCAGCAGGCCCAGGGCGAAGTAGGCCACCCCGTACAGGCCGGCGGAAGCCACCAGGCGGCGGAACTCGCCAGACCGCGATGTAGCGCCCCACAGGACGAAGAGCGCTACCAGCCCGCCCAGGCCCAGGAGGAACTTGCGGTACAGGTCTTCAAAGGCCAGGTGCTCCCTGCCAGTGGATATGGCACGCCATATGACGTAGGTGCCAAAGGCCAGCGCCCCGGCCAGCGAAGACAGGTTATCGGCGGCATGCCGGCCCCAGGCGGTATCGAAGAGGCTGTAGTTGCCGCCCAGGCCGAGGCGGACCAGCACGGCCAGGAGTGCCACGGCAACAGCCAGCACCAGCAGCCGCACATAGCGCAGCGGCCATCCTCGCCCCAGCGTAAAGCGGGCGATGACCTCTACCGCTACAGCCAGTGCCAGGACGCTGGCCAGGGACAGTGGCGGCCTGGCCCAGCGCACGGCGTCCCACCGGCCTATCCACGCCAGCCAGGGGTAAGCCCATAACACCTCTCCTGCGACAGCCAGTACGCCGACAGCGCCGCTTATACTCACTCCACGAAAGGCCAGCGAGCTAAAGCGCATTGCCGTTCTTCCTGTGCTGCAGCGTCTTCAGCGATGTCCGTGCTGCCGCCCTTACCCTGCTGCTGGGGTCGCCGAGCAACTGGTGCAGCGCCTGGACAGCCTCCTGTCCTCCAGTCCTGCCCAGTGCCTCCGCCAGCTTGACACGGACGCGGAGGGGCCACCGCCTCCAGCGCTCCCCGACCACGCCCAGGGCCGCCGAGTCGCCCATCTTGCCCAGGGCCTCCACTGCGGCCTCCAGCACTCCCGGGTCACTGCTTTGCGACAGTACGCCAAGCAGTGCAGGCACTGCCTCGCGCACGCCAAGCTCACCCAGCACCCAGGCGGCGGACTGCGCCACGTCTGGTACAGGATGGTGCAGCGCGGAGGCCAGCTTCTCCAGGTAATCGCCCTTCAGAGGCTCCAGGGCCGAGCCACAACTTCGGCAGGTGGTGGCCCCCTGGGGGTTCTGTGTCCAGCACCTGGTACAGAATATGACCATTTTCAGGCCCCCTGCCCTGGCTGGCCAATTTGCAAAGACGAGACCTCCCGCCAGTACACCTGGTCCGAGACCTGGTACACCGGGATTCCGTTCATGCCGGGCCCTTCCGACTGCGTGCCCACCACAATCAGGGCCACTCGCCGCCCTGCGCGCCGGAAGCGGTCGAGGGAGGCCAGGAGCAACTCCGTGGGGAGGGCCGTGACCACCACTACAGTCGCGCTCCAGGGCAGGCCCGGGCCTTCCCGCTCCAGCACGCGCTCAACGCTGAGCAGGGGCCAGCCCTTCACATGGGCCAGGGCCTCCAGGACTCGCTGTAACTGCTCGGGGTGGTCCGAGGGCGGTAGCCTGATCATCCGGTCGGTATTCCTGTAAGGCTCGTTAACGTACAGGCCGGTGCGATAGCCCTGGCTGATGGCGTAGCTGGCTATGGAAGCAGCCGCTATCACGGCACTCTCCAGGAGTTGTTCCGAGATACCCCAGAAGGGCACAGTGGCCGAGTCCAGGAACAGCGCCAGGTCCATGGTGGTGGTCGCCTCGAAGACTCGACTCTGGAGCCTCTGGAGCCTGGCCGAGGCCTTCCAGTGAATGTATTTCAAGGGGTCTCCATAGGCGTAATCGCGGGTGCTCACCACCCTCACCGGGTCCTGGAAGAGGTGTCGCCTGAGCCGCAGGTCGCCGAAGGGGTCCCGCGAAGGGATGCCCAACTCCTCCAGAGGAACGACTGGTGGGTACACCAGCAGATAGTCCAGCCGCTCCTCGGTTGTCTCCCTCTGGAAGAAGCCAAAGAGGTCGCCGGACTTGATAGTGGCAGGCCCGAAGGTAAAATAGCCCCGTTTCAGGCACTTTACAGGATAACGCCGCGTCAGCAGGTGGTACCAGCCCAGGGAAAGCAGGTTGGAAAGTACCTGGCGGGTGGGCTTGTACGAGGGCGACAGCCTGCCCCTGAGGAAGGTAAGCTCTTCGGGCACCTCGTCCTCGACGCGCACCCACGGAAGCGGCAGCAGCTTGCGGTTGGCAATATGGAGTTCCAGGGTAATGGTCTCGCCAAAGAAGACGCGACTGGCGCTCAGGCTGCGGCTGTACTGGACGCGCTGGAGAGCGTAGTGCGCCCATAGCCTGGCTACCCCAGAGGCCAGGAAGAAAAGCAGTGACACCAGGAGCAGTGGCACCTGGCGCAGGATGACAGCGGCCAGGAAGAGTGCTGCCGCAATGAGTAGCCAGGCGCTCCCCAGCATGGCTAGGCGCCCCGGCCTGACGCTGCCCCGGCCTCCTCTTCCACAGGCACCGGCACCGATTCCATGACCTGCTGCAGGATATCGCCGGCCCTGTGGCCTCGCAGGTGGCTCTGGACGCGAGTTATGACTCTATGCTCCAGTACAAAAGGCACCAGGTACTTTACATCGTCAGGGACCACGTAGCTCCGGCCCCGCACCGCCGCCAGGGCCTGGGCGGTGCGGAAAAGCCCCAACATGGCCCTGGGGCTGGCGCCCAGCTCCACATCCGGGTGCTGCCTCGTCCCATGCACCAGCCGGATGATGTACTGGCGGACATCAGGGTCCACCAGCACCCTGCGGCAGAGGTGCTGGAGCAGCAACAACTCCTCAGAGGAAACCACGGCCCTGAGCTCTTCCAGGGGATTGTGCTCGGCGAAGCGGTCCAGTATGACAGCATCCTCCTCCTCGGAGGGATAGCCCATTCGGACCCGAAGCAAGAACCTGTCCAACTGCGCCTCGGGCAGCGGGAAAGTCCCCTCAAGTTCCACAGGGTTCTGGGTTGCCAGGACCAGGAATGGCCGTGGAAGGGGCCTGGTCTCGCCTTCCAGGGTCACCTGCCGCTCCTCCATGGCCTCCAGCAAGGCCGACTGGGTGCGCGGCGTGGCGCGGTTGATTTCATCTGCCAGGACCACCTGGGCGAACACCGGCCCGGGCCGGAAACTGAATTCCCCCGTCTTCTGGTTATAGACGTAGGTGCCGGTGATGTCCGAGGGGAGCAGGTCTGGCGTGCACTGGATGCGCCGGAAGCTGCACCCCAGGGAGCGGGCCACAGAGCGGGCCAGCATGGTCTTGCCTATCCCCGGCACGTCCTCGATGAGCACATGCCCCTCGCACATGATTGCTACCAGCACAAGCTCCACTACATCGCCCTTGCCCACGATGACCCGCTCGATGTTCTCGCGCACCTGGCGGGCAACGCGAGCTACGTCTTCCAACCTGGACTCACTCATTTTTGAAGACTCCACAGTCTGTCCTGGCCGCCCCACCAGGCACCAGGGACATTAAAAAAGCTTCTACCAGCCTGTATGCCAGTAGAAGCTATCAGCCTCTCAGGGCTTTTCTGGGGCCGAATTACCCCAAGGCGAGCCTCATCGCCTGTTCACTTGTCCCCATGTTAACAAGGGGTGTAAACGTTGTCAATCACGCCTGCCAGGCAGGTGTGTGGCCCATAACTTTTATGCCATTTCGAGCACCAGGGCACGCACCTTCAGGACTCGCTAGGGCAGATAGCCATGGTTATACCCTTTGCGGTTGACTGCGCCATGAATTCAGAGTCACGCGCCTTCCTGGCTCCCTAAGGCAGGGCGTGTTACTCCCACCCACCCGCCCTCGGTACGCACACCCCACCCAGCCCCGCCATCCGGCGGGGCTGGGTGGGGTGTGCATTTCTGGGTGGGCGGGAGGGAAAGACCACCTGTGCCTTACGGGAATACGGCGTAGTCAATCAGGACTGGTATTAGCTCATAAGCTCCCGCAGGAAGTCCTGGTAGTGGGTGGTGCCCTTCCAGTGCAGGCGGTTGTCCTCGGTAAGCTCCACGTCGCCCGTGTCCTGGAGCAGCTCGATATGGGCCACGACCTCCGAGAGGGCCGCGTACATGTTGCCGCCCAGGAGCTTGGTGCGCTCGAAGATGCCCCGCGTGATTTCCTCCAGCGAGCGAGGCCCCGTGCCTATCCTGCTGACGATGCGCCCCAGCCTCTGGCCGTGGTGCTGGATGACCTCGCCGGCGCGCGTGGCGTCCACCAGGTTGAACCTGCCCTTGTTGAACAGCCGGTGGGCAGGCAGCACCGCTGTGCCAGGTCCCAGGTCCGCGATATGGCGCAGGGACTTGAGGAAAGTCGCCAGTCCGTACTGGGCCTCCTCGTCCTGGTACTCGGCCGGGAGCCTGGACTTGATCTCGGCGTCGTAGTAGGTCTTGGTCGTGGGGTGAGGCGTTATCTCGGGCAGGACGTGGTCGCCCGTGAACACCAGGCCGTCCAGCGTGATGCATAGCTGGTCGGGCGAGTGGCCCGGTGCATAGGTGAAGGCCATCTGGCCGGACTTCTCGCCGTCCCTCAGCCGCCGGCTGACCGTGGCCTGCTGGCGGCTCTCGAGGTACTGCTGGCTCCTGGCCCTGAATCCGGCCACGGCGCCGCCGGAGCCGGCGCCCGCCTGCTGCAAGCTGGCCTCGGCCACCCGGTACATCTCCTGCTGCAGGGGCGTGGGACGGCGTCGGCGGATGTCCCAGGGGCTGTAAGGGAGCAGGCAGGCGTAGACCTCATGGGCCCAGAGCTGAGCGCCTGTCTCCTCCACGAGCTGGCGCGCGCCGCCATCGTGGTCCTGGTGGCCGTGGGTGATGATGACCCGGGCGATGTCCCTGGGCCTGAAGCCCGCCTGGGCCAGGCCATCGGCCAGCGCGTCGAAGGAGCCGAGGGCGCCCGCGTCCACCAGAGTAAGGCCGTCGTTCTCGAAGAGGTAAGTCCAGGTGGGGCCAGTGCGGGAAGGCCAGTCCTGGGGCACGGCCACCGCCAGGATGTCCTTGCCCTGGCCGGTGGTGAGCCTGACTACCATTCCATTGCCCTGGGCGTCGCCAGGGCGCAGCACCACCACATCCTTGAGGGATGTGGGCATCAGGGTACCCTCCTTGGGGACGAGGTAGGGGCCTCAGTCAAAAGGGAAAATGAGGGGAAAGGGCTGGGGTGAGTGATGGGATTCGAACCCACGATCTCCAGGGCCACAACCTGGCGCCTTGAACCTCTTGGCCACACTCACCATCCACCTCAGGCATTCTAGCACCCTTGAGGAACAGCGGTCAACGGCGCTGGTGGCTGGGGCGCTAGCGCGCCAGCGTCCCGGCCTCAGCTTCTGGGGAATGTGACCCGGGTGGCCTGTCCTCGCTGGAAGCAATGGCCTCCAGCAGCTCCACCACGCTGATGTCCTGCATGGTGTGGTGGCGCAGCGGAAGGTGAGGGTCCACGCGGTACACGTTCCTGCGCCCGCTCCTGTAGCGCTGGATGTACCCCGCCGCCTCCAGGTCGGAGATTATCTTGTGGGTCGTCCTCTCGGTGATGCCCACGTGGTTGGCTATCTCGCGGGCTGTGCTCCGCGGGTTGCGGTAGATGTAGCTGAGGACGAGGCCGTGATTGGTTATGAAGGTCCACTTTCCAGGTGGCATCTCGGGGCTATGGGCCTCCAGTCTGAGTTCACGTGCTGCGCCCCGGGGTGCCAGGTCGGCCCGCCTACCTCTTGGCCAGGTTGCGCACCAGCGCGACCAGGGTCCTGACGGGCACGCCCGTGGCGCCCTTGGGGTTGTAACCTCCGTTCTTGTCCGTCGTGGACGTGCCGGCGATGTCCAGGTGCACCCACGAGGCCCCCTCGGCGAACTCGCCGATGATCTGGGCGCCGGTGATGGAGCCAGCCGGACGGCCGCCCGTGTTCTTGATATCGGCGATGTCGCTCTTGAACTGCTCCCGGTACTCCTGGTACATGGGCATCTGCCACATGCGTTCGCCGGTCTCCCTCCCGGCAGCTATGACCTGGTCTATGAGCTTCTGGTCATTGCCGAAGACGCCGGTGCAGACGTTGCCCAGGGCGACCACCACGGCGCCGGTCAGCGTCGCCACGTCCACCAGGCGGGTGAGGCCGATGGACCTGGCGTAGCACATGGCGTCGGCCAGCACCAGCCTGCCCTCGGCGTCGGTGTTGTCTATCTCTATGGTCTTGCCGTTCATGGCGCGGACCACGTCGCCGGGGCGCTGGGCCTTGCCGCCGGGCATGTTCTCCGTGGCGGGCACGATGGCCGTGACGTTGATGCGGGGCCGCAGCTTGCTGATGGCCTTCATGGCGCAGATGACCGACGCGCCACCGGCCATGTCGCCCTTCATATGCCTCATGCCTTCGGCGGGCTTGATGTCCAGCCCACCGCTGTCGAAGGTAATCCCCTTGCCCAGGAGGCCGATGCTGTTGGCCGGGTCATCGGGATCGCCCCTGTAGTGGAGGACTATGAGCTTGGGTGGCTCCTCGCTGCCCTGGGCAACGCCCAGGAGCACGCCCATGCCCAGCTCGGCCATCTGGGGCCGGTCCAGCACCTTGAGCTCCAGGCCGGCCTCGCGGGCCACCTGGAGGGCGACCTCCGCCATCTGGGTCGGCGTCATGACGTTGGCAGGCTCGGTCACCATGTCGCGGCAGAGGTTTACCGCCTCGGCGATGACCGTGCCCACCGCTACCCCCGCCTCCAGGTCCTTCACCTTGCCGGCGTCGGCCTCCACGATGGTAAGCTGGCGGATGTCCCGCTGGTTTTCGTCCCTGGTCCTGTACTTGCTGAACCTGTAGAGGCCCAGGATGGCGCCTTCGGCGATGGCCTGGCCCACGGCCCGGGCGTCCAGCCCGCCGATGCCGGCGCCGTGGGCTATGGTGGCGACCTCCTCGACGCCTATGCGCCGCAGGTAGACGCATGCCTCGGCCGAGACGGCCCTCACGGTGTCCAGGCTGAAGTCCGACTCCTTGCCCAGGCCAGCCACCAGCACCCTGGAGGGGCGCAGCTTGCCCAGGGTGTGGATGAGGGTCATCTCCCCGCGCTTGCCCCTGGTCTCCCCTTCCTGGATGAGCCTGGAGATGGCGCCGTCCAGGGCGCGGTCCACCGCGCCGGTGGCGCCCCGCGGGCTGGCGACGCCCTCGAAGAGGTTAACTACTATCGCTCCCGTCTGCTGAGTAATATCCCCAGAAACGACCCTGATATCCATGGGACCTCCCGTGCGCAATGCGAGGGCGAGCGGAGGCGGGGGCTTCCTGCGCGGCCCTCACACTCTTTTTCATGAAAGATACCTCATACCGCCATCGCAAGTACAGGTACGCCAGGGCCAGGGACAAGGTAAAGTCAAGGCTGAGCAGAGAGGCAGACCAGGGCGCGGCGCCGGCAGCGTCGCGGGCCTGGGGCCCGGCGGCCTGGACTGGCAGGCCGAGAGAAAAGACACAAGACCCAGAAATAGGGCGCTGGACACAGGCAAGGACAGCAGCCCTTGGAACGGTCACGGCACGCAGGGAACGCGGCGGGATGGAACGCGCTGGAAGCGAGCGGCCCTTCGCCAGATGACCTGCCCCCATTATAAGGGAGCGCGGCGACTTTCGCTATACTTCTGGCCTCTGCTATAATGCCTGGCGTCGGCCGCGCTGGAAGGGCGCGGCGTGGACGCCCACACTAGTCGGGAGTCAGGGCAAAGGAGAGCCGCCGTGCCAGGACGAAAAGTTACCGCCAGGGAGCGCGAGTTAATCGAAAAGGCCCGCAAGCTTTTGCCGGCGGGCAGCAATGGCAACCTCAGCTTCGACATAATCATCCAGGAGGGCCGCGGCGCCCGGGTGTGGGACATCAGCGGCAACGAGTACGTGGACTACCTGCTGGGGTCAGGCCCCATGATCGTCGGCCACGCCCACCCGGAGGTGGTGGCCGCCGTCCAGGAGCAACTCCTGCGCGGCACGACCTTCTTCGCCCTGAACGAGTACGCCATCCTGCTGGCCGAGGAGATAGTGAAGGCGGTGCCCTGCGCCGAGAAGGTGCGCTTTTGCAGCACCGGCACCGAGGCCACCCTCTACGCCATGCGCACGGCCAGGGCCTACAGGAAGCGGGACAAGGTCCTGAAGTTCGAGGGCGGCTTCCATGGCATGAACGACTACGCCCTCATGAGCATGGCGCCGGCCAGGCCCAGGGACTTCCCCTACCCCACGCCCGACTCGGCCGGCATACCCCGGTCTGTCCAGAACGAGATGCTGGTGGCGCCCTTCAACGACCTGGAGACCACGTCGGCCATCATCGAGCGACACCATGACGAGCTGGCGGGGGTCATCGTCGAGCCATTCCAGCGGGTGATTCCCCCCAGGCCGGGCTTCCTCCAGGGACTGCGGGAGGTGACGCGGCACTACGAGCTACCCCTGATTTTCGACGAGGTGGTGACCGGCTTCCGCTTCGCCTACGGCGGCGCCCAGGAGTACTACGGCGTCACGCCGGACCTGTGCACCCTGGGCAAGGCCGTGGCCGGCGGCTACCCACTGACGGCGGTGGCGGGCCGCCAGGAGCTGATGGCCCACTTCGACGCCTCAGCCGTGGGCGGCGGGGAGTTCATGCCCCAGATCGGCACCCTCAGCGGCAACCCCATCGCCGCCGTGGCCGGGCTGGCCACGCTGGACATCCTCAAGCGCGAAGGCACCTACCAGCGCCTCTTCGCCACGGGCCAGCAGCTCAAGGACGCCCTCCAGCGGCTGCTCAGCGAGGCGGAGATACCCGCCCAGGTGGTGGGCGATGCCCCGCTCTTCGACGTGTTCTTCACCGACCAGGAGATAACCGACTACCGGTCAACCCTCAAGGCCGACAGGCAGACGCTGCGGCGCTTCAACCAGCTCTTGCTGGAGCGGGGCGTCTTCAAGGGGGACACCAAGTACTACGTCTCCACGGCCCACACCCAGGAAGACGTCCAGCACACCATTGAGGCCTTCGCCTCGGCCATAGACGCCCTGAAACACGGCGGCTAGTAGTCTGTCACCTGTGATTTGATGCATGGTCTAGCCCCCTTCCCCTCGGCAGGCTCGGGGCAGGCTCTGGCCTTCCCCCAGCGGGGGAAGGGACTATGTTCTCTCCCCCTGTGGGGGAGAGCTAGAGAGGGGGCCAAGCGTGTACGAGAAAATCTGTGACAGTATTTGTTTTGCCACGGCGTGAAGGCCGCTAGCCTTTCGTATTCAGGCTGTGATAGAGCGGCCTGTAGCTGCCACCATGCTCGCCAGGCGAGACGGAATACAATTATAAGCACGCTTGTTCTGTCAGATTTATTACATTAGTCGCTGATGCAGTTGCACTATTCGTATAAAAACTCCAAACAGGTTCAGAAAATGGCTTGACAAAAGTGTGCATTGAGGCTATGGTTCTTGCTGGTGGCGCAGGGTGTGTCGTGCAAGGGCACTTTAACGGCTTGAGGCTGCATCACATCTCCTCGTTGTGCAGCCGCATATGCGATGGAGCATTCCTTCACTCCGCTTCAGGTCTGGACTCATCGCACGGACCTGTACAAACAAGAACGCGTCGTCCGCGTGGGCTGTACCGGTCTGACTGCCAGCTTAAGGGGTCGCGATGAGCTACCAACCATAAGCGAGAAGAGCGGGGACCGGGCTTGGCGAGCACCCTGCGGCTCCCGACACCCGGCTGGCTGACAGAGCAACCGTCAGCCACCCGAGCACCGCGTTGCATTCCTGGACGGCTGGCCTCCTGAGAGGCTGGCGGCACGTTCCCGCCTTCTGACAGGCATAGTCCACCCAGCCCGCAGGTCAGCTACCCGACGCGGACGGCCTAGCAAAGACGTGAGGTGCGCTTTTGAACCTGGGTTCGACTTCTATCAACATTATCAGCGACGGCACGTTCCTGCTGGATGGCGGGAGTGTCTTCGGCCAGGTCCCCAAGACCCGCTGGGAGCTCCAGGTCAAGCCAGACCGCAGGAACCGCATTCGGCTGGGCCTGAACTGCCTGCTGGTCCAGACGCCCAAGCTCAATATCCTGGTAGACACCGGCGCAGGCTCCAAGCGACTGGAGAAGTTCAAGGAGGCCTACGGGCTTAACGGCAACAAGCTGATTAAGGGGCTGCGCAGCCTGGGCCTGACGGCCAGGGATGTTGACGTGGTCATCCTCACCCACTTCCACTTCGACCACAGCGGCGGCTGCACCAAGCTGGACCGCACAGGCGACGCCGTGCCTACTTTCCCCAAGGCCAGGTACATGGTCCAGAAGGCTTGCTGGGAAGAGGCCAACACGCCCAACGAGCGCTGCAAGTCCTCCTTCTACAGCGACGACTTCCTGCCCCTGGAGGAGAAGAAGCTGCTGGAGTTCCTGGACGGCGACGCCGAGATTGTGCCCGGCGTCAGCGTGAAGGTCACCAACGGCCACTCCAGGGGCCACCAGATAGTGCTGGTGGAGCTGGGCAGCGAGCGGATTGCCTACGTGGGCGACCTCATACCCACGCCCTACCACCTGCCGCTGGCGCACATAGCCGCCTTCGACCAGTGCCCCAATGACACGTTGGACAGGAAGCGCGAGTTGCTCAAGATGGCCATAGAGGACGGCTGGCTGGTGGTCTTCGGCCACGGCCACGAGCAGCGCGCGGGCTACATCCAGCAGCGCAACGGCACGCCCACGCTGCTGCCGGTGGAGATGTAGCGCCAGGACTCACAAAGCTAAAGCATGAGGGGGCGCCTCTACGGTGCGCCCCCTCATCAGTTGCTGTCAGCCCTGTACCTCGGCGTACACCGTCTCGCCGACCACCCTGACCAGCCTGGCCGGCGTTACCTCGTTGGCCAGCGGCCGCTGGCTGCGCGCCGCCACGCGCACGTAGTTGTCGGTGAGGCCAGTCCACAGCCCGTCGGTCTCCCTGGCCTCCTCCCAGAGGACAGGCCTGACCTGGCCCAGCAGCGCCATCCTGAACCCGGCGGCCTGGGCATCGGCCAGGTGGAGCAGGCGCTGGACTCGCCGGTCCTTCACCTCGGCCGGCACCTGGCCGCCGAAGTGGGCGGCGCTGGTGCCAGGGCGGGCCGAGTAGGGGAAGACGTGCATGGCCGCAAAGGCCGCCTGCTGGCACAGGGCCAGCGTCTCCTCGAACTCCTCCTCCGTCTCCCCGGGGAAGCCCACGATAACGTCGGTGGTGATGGCCACGTCCGGCACCATCTGGCGCACCAGGTCCAGGGTCTCGCGGTACAGCCGCGCCGTGTAGCGCCGGCGCATCCGCCTGAGTACCGCGTCGCTGCCGCTCTGGAGGGGGATGTGCAGGTGCGGGCATAGCCGGGGGTCGGCCCACAGGCGCAGCAGGCCCTGGGTTATGTCCTGGGGCTGCAGCGAGGAGATGCGCAGCCGCGCCACGTCCGTCCCCTCCAGAATTCGCGCCACCAGCCGGGTGATGTCCATGCCAGGGATGTCAAAGCCGTAGGAGCCAAGCTGAGTGCCTGTCAGGACTACCTCCCTGTAGCCCTGGGCCACGTGGCGGCCTATCTGGGCGAGGATGTCCTCGGGCGGGATGCTGCGCTCCCTGCCGCGGACCCTGGGGACGATGCAGTAGGCGCAGACCTGGTCGCAGCCCTCCTGTATCTTGACCATGGCCCTGGTCCTGGCGATGCGGGGGCTGAAGGCCTCAGGCTCGGCCCCCGTGGCGCAGGGGACGGGCACCTCGCCCCGCCACTCGGCCACCTGCCTGACCAGGGTGGCCTTGTCCCGGTTGCCGATGACCAGGTCCACCTCCTCCATGGCCTTCAGGTCCTGGGGCGCGCGCTGGGCGTAGCAGCCCGTGGCGACAATGGTGGCGCCGGGACTGCGGCGCCGGGCGGCCCGCAGGGCATGGCGCGCCTTGCGGTCGGCGATGTGGGTGACGGTGCAGGTGTTCAGCACATAGACGTCGGCCGGCTCCTCGGGCGCGACGAGGCGGAAGCCCGCCCGGGCGAACTCCCACGCCAGGGCGCTGGAGTCCGCCTGGTTGAGCTTGCACCCGTGGGTCTCGATGGCGACAGTCGGCCTCTCGGCCTTCAGAAGTGGGGAATGCATGTGGACAGCCCCGGGCCAGTAATGGCACAGTCACATCTATGCTAGCATGGAGCGCCGGACGGCAACAGGGCCTTGCCGGGAGCACTCCATCCGGCCAAGCAGGTTGCCTGAGATGTCAGCGCCTGCCCCCTCTCTGGCTCTCCCCACAGGGGGCGAGAACAGTCCCTGCCCCCTTGGGGGAAGGCCAGGAAGGGGGCAGCCTTCTCGGCAAGCTTGGGCCGCTCCATCCCTCAGTATAGCGGCCGAAGGCACACCACCGGCTCCTGGGCCAGCAACTCCCGCAGGATGGAAAAGTCGGCAAGGCCCAGGGCACTAGCTATGGCCTCGTCTATTGCTCTTCGAGTTGGGTCCTCGGCCATCCGGGGGAAAGGGAGGAGAGGTTGCTCACAGAGCCGGTCGTATGCATCAGCCAGGCTTCCCATCTGGGCTGGGGCCAGACCATTAATGTCCAGCACCGGCATCATGGAGAGGACCGGCTTCTTGAAGTCCACCCACGCTCCTTCAGTCTCCTCGCGATGGGCCAGGAGGATGATGAGGCCCAAAGTTGAGTTGAGCCACAAGGCCAACGCTTTCTCCTTCTGCTCATCATCATCAGCCAGGCTCAAAGGCCACCAGACGTTGGACAGGACCTTGTTATCTAGACGAACCCCTGCCAAGCGTTGTGTATTGAGCCTTAATCGCTCTGCGAGAAGCACTCTCCCTGCTCGGGGCCACAGGACATTTGCCTGGCGAAGGGGACGCCCCTCCTTTGCTCGGTGAAGGGGTGTCAGGTAGTGGTTAGGACTCTGGGCCATGGTGGTCATTGTCGAAGCATCATGGCCCCAGAAGGCCGGGTAGGCAGTCCTGACCTTCCCTCTTGCCAGGCGAAATCCATCATGGATGTCCCGGCGGTCGGGGCCAAGGGTGCCCAGCTTTCCCAAGGGGCAAAGAGCGATGCTCCCCAAGACTCCTGCACCTGGATAGTATAACTTTCCCCGTATCAGGTAATGGGCAGCGCGTAGCATTTCTGACTGAGCAAAGGCGCACGGAGGCATCCAGAGGCTATCAGCAATGCTTGCCCAGGGAACGGTCACGGCCTCGCCGAACTTGACATCGCCCAACATGACCTCCAGGGCGCCCTGGCCGCTTTCAATATCCGGGGCCTCGCCATTGGCCACGGCGTGGGCGACGCTGAGAGCCTCAACAGCGGTGGACGGGTTCTTCCACAGATTGAGGCAGAGCACATTTCCCGCAGGAGCAGTTGGCCTGTGGGGGTCACCCACCTTTCGGGCGACCACCAGGACCTCGCTCAGGTCAGTGTTCTCGGAGAAGTTCCAGCGGGCCGGGTCGTGGCTGACAACGAGGTACTCCAACTGGTACCTTAGCCGGAACAGGTGACGGGTCTCCTGCCAGGCGACGCCGGAGAGGAGGGCTTTGGGCAAGACCAGGGCCATGCGCCCGCCTGCGCGAAGGTGCAGGTCGCCGGTGGCTACGAACACTGAGCCCAGGCCGGCGGTGCTGCTGGCATGAATAGTGGGGCGCTGGAGAAGCTTGGACAGCTCTCGCTGCATGCCCTGGCGCTCCGCCTCGGGAAGGGAGCCAAACAACAGGTTGCCGCCCACGCTGCGGGTGAAGGGCGGGTTCATGACGCAAACATCCAGGTCGGGCAGGTTAGCATGACGCTGCCTCACGTCTCCCCTGGCGGCAACCTGCCCTGGTGTAGCAGACGCGCCGAAGAGGTCCGTCGTCACGGGCACCTGGAAGTCCTTGAGGAATTCTATGCTGCCAAGCCGGCGATGGGGTCCCCCCAGGGGAAGACTCCACAGGTGCATCAATCTAAAGGTGACATCCGGGGCGCGCAGGGCCAGGGTCGAGGCGGTCATGTGCAGGGCAGAGAGCAGGACATCATACCCGTAAATGGACTCCTCCATCAGGATGCGAGAGAGGACGTCCATTCTGGGACTGGTGCGCTTCGCACCACAGGCCCGCAGGTAGTTATCAGTGATGGCTTCGGCGGCCGCCATCAGGAGCGTTCCCGTGCCACAAGCCAGGTCACCCACACGAAAATCGGCCAGTCGGCCCAGGTCATCCCAGTCCACGGGCCACCTTTTCGGCTCCAGGACGAGTTTCAAAAGCAAAGTCGCGGCAGGGACCGAGGTGTAGTAGGTACCCAGGTACTTGGCCTCTGCCAGAAGGCGGTGGTAGATACGGCCCATGAGGTCGTGACGTAGCGCCGCTCGCTGCTGGACAATCTCCAGGGCAGTCTTCGCCAGCGAGCGCACCGCCCCCTCGCAGTCTGGATTGGAGGGGAGCGCCAGGAGAAGCTGGTGCGCGACATGGAAGATGGGGTAATAGTTGATCTGAGTAAGTATGAACTCCCAGTGGTCGGCGAAAGCAGAGATGGCGTCGGCGGCTTGCAGTACCTGCCTTATGTGTTGCACCTGCGCATCATAATCGGCCAGGACCTCTTGAAAGACCATGGCATTAACGATGGTCAGCCCGGCGATTCTGGCCACAGAATCACTTACCGGTGGCGGACTGGCGCTCATTCGACTTCGTCCTCATCATCCTCTTGCTTCTTACGCTTTCGCTTGGGCGGCTCATTGATGCCCAGGACTTGGGCAGCCCGTTGCACAGTAGCCGGGTTAGTGAAGGCTGAGCGTGCAAACTGGTCAACACCCGCGTTCAAAGCATCCACAGCCCTGGATACCACGTCTTCCTGGACAAGCTGGTGGAAAGTGCGTCGTAGCAGGTCAGCCAGGTAGTCAAGGCCTCCCTCGGTCCAGCCGCTCTCGCCTGCTTCACTGCAAACTGCAATCCTCAACGTGGTTTGGCCCAGAGCATCCATCAATTCGTCAAATGGCCTGCGCCGCAGGTGTGCCGGGTAAAGCACTGCGACGCCAATATGAGCAATCCCCTTCGTGACTCGCTCCTGGGCCTGCTGAAGGGCCTTCTCCTGCGCATCAGACTGGTCATCCACCTTGCCTTCAATTACTGTACGCAGTCCCTGGAACACCACCAGCACGTCGGGGACACGGCGGCCGCCCTCCACTGCCTGCCTCAAAGACTGCTCCGGCGCCGTTACCACGCCCCGTTGGTGAAGGAGCAGGGCCAGGAGAATGTTGAAGACCTCTTCCCGATAGCCCCCGGTGCTCATGTGGACACTCTGTTTCTATTTCGATAAATTCCATTTCGATGGTATGGAATTCTACAGCACTGGCGGCTGCGGACTCCAGCCTTACACTTGATGATGTGTGAAAAGTCCATCGCGCCGAGAGGACCACGGGCTACATGGGCGAATTGTCGCCGCACGGGTCAATCGGGTTGCCCCGATTCACACGGACTTCTGTATTTGGGCATGGCGGCCAGCCCCTTCCCCTCGGCAGGCTCGGGCCTGTCCTGAGCGTGCCGAAGGAGCAGGCCCTGACCTTCCCCCACAGGGGGCAGGGACGTTCTCGCCCCCTTTGGGGGAGAGCCAGAGAGGGGGCAAGCCCCCTTCCTGACCTTCCCCCACAGGGGGCAGGGACGTTCTCGCCCCCTTTGGGGGATAGTCAGAGAGGGGCTGGCCCTCATTCCGGACCAGCGCCCATGGGCATCAGGTTACAGCAAGGGATGAAAGACTTGGGGAACACGCTCTAAGGGGTACACTGTACGGGACTTGAACGTTGGCCCCTCATCGGCTACTCTCAGGCATGCCCACGCCAGGGCCTGCCCGGCGCCTCACAGCGCCAGGCCGCGCCGGCCCCGGCAAAGGACCGAGATGGCCCATGCGCATTCACGACATCTCCCTGCCCCTCTCGGAGCAGACGCCGGCCTATCCCGGCGACCCTCCCTTCAGCCTGCGGCGCGTGGCGGATATGGCCCACGGCGACGCCTTTAACCTCTCAGCCGTCGCCATGAGCGCCCACGCGGGGACTCACGTGGACGCGCCCAGCCATGTCTCGCGGGGTATGCCGGTGGACGAGGTGCCGCTGGAGACGCTGATTGGCCCGGCCCTGGTGGCGGACGTGGCGGGCGAGGGCAGCGTGACGGCGGAGCGGCTGGAGGGCTGCGCCATTCCAGCCGAGACACGGCGCCTGCTCCTCAAGACTCGCAGCGGGCGGCTGGCGCCGCCAGAAAACGCGGCACGCCAGGCGGCCTTCCTGGACGAGGGCGCCGCGCGCTGGATTGTCCGGCGCGGCATACGCCTGCTGGGCGTGGATACCCTGTCGGTGGACAGGCCCGGCGACCAGGCCCTCGTGGCCCATCGCGTGCTGCTGGAGGCGGGCGTTATCATCGTGGAAGGGCTGGAGTTGTCCGGCGTGCGCCCTGGCGACTATACTCTAGTGTGTCTGCCTGTCAAGCTCCAGGGCAGCGATGGAGCGCCCGCACGGGCAGTGCTTGTAAGAGGGACTTTAGCTTTGGACACGCAGCAAATTTCGTGGCTGGAGCGCGCGCAGAAGCTGGTGGCCTACCACCAGGAGGCCCTGGGCTTTATCCAGCGCATCGGCCAGCAGCTCCCCGCCAGCCCTTCGGACGCGCTGGCGGTAGGCCGGCTGTGGCTGGAGGCGGAGAAGCTGGACCCCACTGTGTGCGGCCTGCTGGACGAGATGAACGTCGGCCTGCTGGGTGGCAAGGGAGAGCTGGACACGACGCGAGGGGCGTCCCTGGCCCAGTCGCCCGCCGATGACCGCCTGGTGTACGAGTGCACCTGGTCGCTGCGCTGGGAGGACAGCCGGGGCGTGTCGGTGGACCTGGCTATGGACTCGCTGTCCGAAGCGTACTACGTTACAGTGCGCGGGCTACAGTCCGGGCAGGCCGAGCGGGTCCGCTTCCCCCTGGATGAGGCCGAGCTGAAGGAGGCGCTGGTAAACGCCTACGTGGCCGATGCGACCTGTGGGAGCGGACAGCCAGGGCCAGAAGCGAGAGGCCGACCAGGCTAGCCGCGTGTTCCATAGCCTGTAAGCTGTCAGCCATCGGCTTTCAGCCTGCTCTCCGGGTGGGGCGCTGACCGCTGAGCGCTGACAGCCGAATATTGCTACTCGGCGCGGCCGGATTTCAGTACCCCTCGCAAGGCCGCCCCTGTTATAATTCGGCATCTGGCCACGCCAGCGGGGCACGGCTCCCTGAGTCGTCGCGAGAGCGCCGGTGCCCTGCTGCCAGCGAAGCGCCGCGCGGAGCCGCGAGGGGTGGATTTCGGGCACCGGTCCCGTTATGGAGCAACTGGTCCTATGAACAACCGCGTAGTCGTCACCGGCATCGGCATTATCAGCCCCGTCGGGCTGGACCGGCAGACCACCTGGAACAGCCTGCTGGCCGGCAAGTCGGGAGTGGATCGCATCAGCCTGTTCGACCCCGATGGGCTGGAGACCACCATCGCCGCCGAGGTCAAGGGCTTCGATCCCGTGGCCCACTTCGGCAAGAAGGACGCCCGCCGGATGGACAGGTTCGTCCAGCTTGCGGTGGTGGCCGCCCAGGAGGCCGTGGAGCAGGCCCACCTGAAGATAGACGCCAGCAACTGCGAGAACGTTTCGGTGATGGTCTCCAGTGGCATTGGCGGCATCATAACGCTATCGGAGCAGGTGGGCGTCCTCCAGACCAGGGGGGCTTCGCGGGTCAGTCCCTTCCTTGTCCCCATGATGCTCCCGGACATGGCCGCAGGCCAGGTGTCCATGGTGCTGGGCGCCAAGGGGCCTAACTTCTGCACCGTCTCGGCCTGCGCCAGCGGCGCCGACGCCATCGGCCAGGCCTTCGAGCTGATCCGCCGTGGGGACGCGGACATCGTGATCGCCGGAGGCACCGAGGCCGCCATATGCCCCATCGGCGTCGCCGGGTTCAACGCCTGCCAGGCCCTGTCGAAACGTAACCAGGAGCCGCAGAAGGCGTCCCGGCCCTTCGATGCCCAGCGGGACGGCTTCGTGCTGGGCGAGGGCGCCGCGGTGCTGGTCATGGAGAGCATAGACAGCGCGGTGCGGCGCAACGCCACGCCCATCGCCGAGATGGTGGGCTACGGCGCTACCTCCGACGCCTACCACATCACCCAGCCCGCGCCCGACGGCGAGGGCGGCGCCAGGGCCATGCGGCTGGCCCTAAAGTCGGCGGGCCTCAAGCCCTATGAGATTGACTACATCAACGCCCACGGGACCTCCACGCCACTGAACGACAAGTGCGAGACGCTGGCCATGAAGGCCGTCTTCGGCGAGGAGGCCTACAAGATACCCATTAGCTCCACCAAGTCCATGACGGGGCACCTGCTGGGCGCCAGCGGCGCGCTGGAGGCGGCCATCTGCGTCCTGGCCATCAGCAACTGGGCGCTGCCTCCCACCATCAACCTGGACTACCCCGACCCCGACTGTGACCTGGACTACACCCCCTACCTGCCGCGCCGTGGCAGGATTAGGACGGCCCTGAGCAACTCCTTCGGCTTCGGTGGACACAACACGTCCCTCATATTCCAGGCCTTCGAGCCCTGAGCAGGTAGCCTGAGATGCCAGCGTTTGCCCCCTCTCTAGCTCTCCCCCACAGGGGGCGAGCACCCTCACTGCCCCCTGCGGGGGAAGGCCAGGGCCTGCCCCGGGCCTGCCGAGGGGAAGGGGGCAGGACACCCCTATGACTGCCAGGACCTGGCGAATGCTGCCTCCGCCCCCTCCAGGGTTCGACAGGGCCCTGGGGCAGCCGCCCTTTCGCGCCCGGCTGCTGTACAACCGGGGCATCAGGACGCGGGCCGAGGTCGAGCCCTACCTGGCCGCCGACTCCCGCCTGCTCAACGACCCCATGCTGCTGCCCGACATGGACCGGGCGGTGGGCAGGCTGCGCAAGGCCCTGCGCTCCGGCGAGGCCATCGGCATCTTTGGCGACTTCGATACCGACGGCGTGACCGGGACAGCGCTGCTGGTGCGCGCCCTCCGCGACCTGGACGCGCCTGTCATCCCTGTCCTGCCTGACAGGGTGGACGAAGGGCACGGCCTGAACCGGGAGGCGGTCGGGTTCCTGCGGGACCAGGGGGTGTCGGTGCTGGTGACGGTGGACTGCGGCACCACCTCCATCGCCGAGGTGGACCTGGCGGCGTCCCTGGGCATGGACACCATCATCACCGACCACCACAGCATCACCGCCAGCCTGCCGCGGGCGTTGGCCCTCATCAACCCCAGGCGCCCGGACTCGGCCTACCCCTACGGCGGCCTTACCGGCGCGGGGCTGGCCTACAAGCTGGCCCAGGCGCTTTACGAGGACATGGGCCAGCCCTGCCCGGACTACCTGCTGGAGCTGGCGGCGCTGGGCACCGTGGCCGACGTGGGCACCCTGGTGGGCGAGAACCGCTACCTGGTCAAGCGCGGCATCGAGCTGCTGAACCAGACCCAGCACCCGGGGCTGATGGCCCTCATCTCCCGCGCTGGCTTCAGGTCGGGAAGCCTGGACACCGAGGCGCTGTCCTTCGGGCTGATACCCAGGCTGAACGTGGCCGGCAGGCTGGACCACGCCATCCTGAGCCTCAACCTGCTGACGGCCACCACGCCCGAGACGGCGGCGGCCATCGCCGAGGAGCTGGAGGGCAAGAACCTGGAGCGCCAGCGCCTTACCGAGCAGGGTGTCAGGGAGGCGATGCAGCAGGTGGAGGCGCAGTCCAACGGCGCGGTGCCCGCCATCATCATCGTCAAGCACCGGGACTGGCTGCCGGGCATCCTGGGGCTTATCGCCAACAAGCTGGTGGACGCCTACTGCCGCCCAGCGGTGGCCATTTCCGTGGGCGACGAGGTATGCCGGGCCAGCGCCAGGAGCATCCCCGAGCTCAACATCGTGGAGGCGCTGAGGAAGAGCCGGAGGCTGTTCCTGCAGCACGGCGGCCACCCCAGGGCGGCGGGCTTCACCATGCCCACCGCTCACCTGCCCGAGCTGGAGCGCGAGCTCAGGGCCGTCGCCGAGGAGACGCTGGCCGGGATGGAGCTGAAGCCTTGCATCAACATAGACTGCGAGGTATCGCCGTCCCTGCTAGCCGGCGCCAACCTTGGCTTCATCCAGTCCCTGGAGCCTTTCGGCGAGGACAATCCCGTGCCGGCGTTCCTGACGCGCAAGGCCCGCGTGGTCAACGCCCGCCTGGTGGGGCGCAGCGGCCAGCACCTCAAGCTAAAGGTCAGCCACGGCGGGGCCATCTGGGACGCCATCGCCTTCAACCAGGGCGGCAGGACAGACCTGGCCCGGGAGCGCGTGGACCTGGTATACTCGGTAGCCCTGGACTCGTGGAACGGCCAGCCCAGGCTCCAGCTCACGGTGCTGGACTTCCAGCCAGCGTCCGGGGACCTCACCCCCAGTCTTTAAGGCATTACGTTGGCTTAGCTATGGCCCCTCTCCCCGCGTGGCGAGGGGCTACAGGGGTGAGGTCTGCCTACTTCTGCGCCCGGAGGCGGCGGCGACGCTCGGCGCGGGTGCCGCGCTGGAGGATGGGCACGGGCGCCAGCTCCAACCTCTGGGTGAACCGCGCCTTCCAGGCCAGCAAGGGCACGGTGATGGCCAGCACCAGCAAGGCTATGAACTGGGCTTCCTGCAGCCCCAGCGCCCAGACCCTGTCCTCCCTCAGGAAGGTGATCAGGAAGCGCCCGGTGGCGTACAGCGCCAGGTATAGCGCGAAGAGCATGCCGTCGGGCCTGAGCCTGCCGCGCAGGTTCCAGATGACCGCCAGGGCCAGCATGTTCCAGAGCATCTCGTAGGCGATGACCGGGTGCACCGCCACGCCGACGCCGTTGCTGCATAGCCGGGCGTCGCTGACCGGACTCGTCCACCTGAACCCCAGGAAGAAGTCAGTGGCCCTGGCGCAGTGCTCGCCGTTGATGATGTCGCCGATGCGGCCTATGGTCTGGACGAAGAGCATGGCCGGCGCCGTCAGGTCGGCTATGGTGCCTATGGGCTGCTTCATGACCAGCGCGGCAATGGCCCCGCCGATGAAGCCGCCCAGGATGCCGCCCCACAGCCCGATGCCGCCACTCCAGACGGCCAGTACCTGGCCCGGGTTGGCCGAGTAGAAGCTCCAGTTATCTATGACGTGCACCAGCCGCGCGCCCAGCACGCCGCCGATGATGGCCCAGATGGCGATGGAGTATATGGCATCGGGGTCCACGCCCCGCAGCGGCGCCCACCGCCCCACCAGGTACACGGCCATGGCCACGGCAATGAAGCTGAAAAAGCCGTGCCAGCTTATTACGAACGTTCCCACCGAGACGAGGTTAGGGCCTATATCTATCTCAATCATCTAACTCGAAGCCAGTAGCATTGTTGGACTGCACCAGTGGCGGCCAGGCCGCCAGCCTCTAATCTAGCCGGGCTATACCCCCTTGTCAAGGCAAGCCCGACGCCGGGAGTTGTGTCCGCTCCCCCATTGCGGCCCCTTGGGGCATAACGTGTGTTTCCCACCCAGCCCCGCCCGGTGGTGGGGCTGGGTGGGCGGGAAGAGCCGCGTTTGCCTCAAGGGGGCTGCGCAGGCTTCCGCCGTGTGCAGGCGTGCTGGAAGAAGTTACCTGCCGCTGTCAGCGCCCTCTCACAGGAACGCTTGTCCCTCCAGCCAGCAGGGGGCGTGCCCAGGACGCTGACTGACGCCGGCAATCCCTGGGCATCCCGGCGGCTGGGCGGTTCGTATGATAAAATGAAGTTGCCATGCAGGACGCGTCAGCGAAAGCAGACCAGCTCAAACGCGACATTGAAAGCTTCCTCAGCTTCATGATGGTGGAGCGAGGAGTGTCGCGCCATACGCTGTCCGCCTATCGCAATGACCTGTACCAGCTTGCCGACTACCTGGCGTCGCATGGCCAGGGTGGAAGCGGCCCTGACTGGGAGCAGGTGGACGAGCGCGCCCTGTCGGCGTATGTGCTGCACCTTCATGAGCTGGGGTACTCGGACAAGACCCGCGCCCGCAAAGTGGCATCTGTCCGGTCGCTGTTCGGTTTTCTGGTCAATGAGGGCATCGTAAGCAAGGACCCCACCGAGGACCTGAGTTCGCCACGGGTGGGGCGCTCCCTGCCGGAGACTCTTACTGTGGAGGAGGTGGAAAAACTGCTGGTTACGGCCTCGCGGGGCGACACGCCGGAGGCCCGCAGGGACCAGGCCATGCTGGAATTGCTGTACGCCACCGGCATGCGCGTCAGCGAGCTGGTGTCCCTTAACCTGGAGGACATGGACCTGGAGCATGGTGTCGTACGGTGCTTTGGTAAGGGCTCCAAGGAGCGGGTTATCCCCGTCCACCAGCAGGCCGTAGATGCCCTCAGGGACTATTTGAGGAACATCAGGCCGCTCATCAAGAACAGGCGCTCGGGACAGGCGGTGTTCCTCAACCGGCGCGGGGAGCGGCTGACCCGCCAGGGCTTCTGGCTGATACTCAAGGGCCACGCCAGGCGAGCGGGCATCAAGAGCAGGATTACGCCTCATATGTTGCGCCACAGCTTCGCCACGCACATGCTGCGAGGGGGTGCCCCGCTCAGGCACGTCCAGGAACTGCTGGGCCATGCCAGCATCACCACCACCCAGATATATACCCACCTGACCGGTGAGCACGTAAGGCAGGAGTACGACAAGGCCCACCCCCGCTCAGCGCGGTCGTCCTGAAGGCGAGGCGTCTCAGCGGAGCAGTCCGGGTTTAACTACCCTGTAGAGCGGCGGAGCGCTACGTCGCAGCCCCTCTCCGGCAGCGCGGCCCAGCTTTAAATCGCAGCCCAGCATTACCCTTTGTATCTCAGGAGGAAAACGATGCCAGGTAAAGCCCACCGCGTAGCCTCCAGGCAGGCCGAGTTGAGCAGGAAGAAGCGGCGCGCCAAGGGCCGGCCCCAGGCGGCGGAGTCCGTGCAGGCCGCGCCCGGGCCTGCAACCCAGGCCGCCACTACCGTCATAGAGCCGGAGGCAGAGGCCCGGCCCGCCAAGCCGCAGCCACAACCGCAGCCCTCCCAGGCCCAGCAAGCGCCCGAAGCGCCCCAGCCAGCGCGACGGCCCAGGCGCAGGGTAATGGCCGAGCAGGCCTCTTCCTCCAACTTCGTTGGGGCCGAGCTCAGGCGCATTGGCGTCATCGCCGCCCTGATGCTGGCCATCATCGTGGCGCTCAGTTTTGTGCTCCGGTAGCCAGTCCAGCATGGAGCGGGGCAGGTTCGCGGCGCGTCTGGCGGCCACTCCCACAAGGCCGGGCGTCTATATCATGCGCGACGAGGCGGGGGAGGTGCTTTACGTCGGCAAGGCGTCCAGCCTGCGCAACCGGCTCCGCACCTACTTCGCCAGCCCCGCCGGGCTTCCGCCCAAAATCAGGGCCATGGTCAGCAAGGTCGCCGACTTCGAGTACATCCTCACCGAGTCGGAGCAGGAGGCCCTGATCCTGGAGTCCAACCTGATCAAGCGGCACCGGCCCCAGTACAACGCCCGCCTGAAGGACGACAAGAGCTATCCCTTCATAAAGATTGACCTCTCCGAGGACTTCCCCCAGGTGTACGTCACCCGCAGGGTGGACCTCCAGGACGGGGCGCGCTACTTCGGGCCTTTTGCCAACTCCACCAGCGTGCGCAAGACCCTGGCGCTGCTCAAGAAGCTCTTCCCCTACAGGTCATGCACCAAGGCCATCACCGGCACTGACCCGCGCCCGTGCCTGGACTACTACCTGCACCGCTGCGTCGGCCCGTGCATCGGCGCCGTCAGCAAGGAGCAGTACCGCGAGGTCATAGACCAGGTGGTCCTCTTCATGGAGGGCAAGACCGAGAGCGTCGTCAGGTCGCTGACGGCCAGGATGGAAGAGGCCGCCGAGGCGCTGGAGTTCGAGCGGGCAGCCGTGCTCAGGGACCAGGTCAGGGCCATCGAGAAGGTCCACGAGGGCCAGAAGGTGCTCCAGCTTACCGACGAGGATATGGACGTTATCGCCCTGGCGCCTGGACAGCGCGAGGCCTGGGTGGAGGTGTTCTTTATCCGCCAGGGCAAGCTCATCGGCCGGGACAATTTCATCATGGAGGGCACACAGGACGACGAGCCTGCCAGGGTCCTTACCGCCTTCGTGAAGCAGTTCTACGGCGCCAACCCCTATGTGCCGCCCCGCATCCTGGTGCAGCACCCCCTGGAGGAGGCCGGGGCCATCCAGCAGTGGCTCAGGGAGAGGCGCAAAGGCCCTGTGCTGGTCCACTGCCCCCAGCGAGGCGCCAGGCGCAAGCTGGTGCAGATGGTGGCGGAGAATGCCGCCCAGGGCCTGGAGCAACTCAAGGTCCGCCAGGAGTCCGACTCCAGCAGGCTCGCCACCGCCATGGCCGAATTGCGCGAGGCGCTGGACCTGCCCAGGCTGCCCACGCGTATCGAGTGCTACGACATCTCCAACATCCAGGGCACCAACGCCGTGGGCAGCATGGTAGTCTTCGAGAGCGGCGAGCCCAGGCCCGCCCACTACCGGCGCTTCAAGATCAAGAGCGTCGAAGGCGTGGACGACTACTCCATGATGCGGGAGGTGCTCACCCGCCGGTTCAAGCGCCTGGCCGCATCCTCCAACGGCGCAGGCCAGGGTGCCTCACCCGGCGGGCAGGCTGAGGAAGACCACCAGGGGGACAGGGGCAGCAAGGGCGAGTCCTGGGGCATCATACCTGACCTGGTGCTGATAGACGGGGGCAAGGGGCACCTGGGCGCTGCCCTCCAGGTATTCCTGGAGCTGGGCGTAAACGACGTGCCGCTGGCCAGCATCGCCAAGGAAAACGAAGAGCTGTTCGTGCCCCACTCGCCAGACCCCATAGTGCTGCCGCGCAACTCCCAGGGGCTGTTCCTGGTCCAGCGCGTCCGGGACGAGGCCCACAGGTTCGCCATCACCTTCCACCGCCAGCGTCGGTCCAGGGCCAGCGTCGCCTCGGCCATAGACCTGGTGCCGGGCATCGGCCCCAAGCGCAAGCGCATGCTCATACGCCGCTTCGGCTCGGTGCAGCGGCTCAGAGAGGCATCGCTGGAGGACATCGCCGCCGTCCCCGGCATGACCCTGAGCCTGGCCCGCAAGGTCAAGGAATACCTGTAGCCTGGCGGTCTGGGCGCGATGACGCCTCTGCCCCTGGCCTTCCGCTCTCCCTGCGCTGCACCTCATAGCAGTCCTGTTTGGGGATACTGCAAGGAGTAGCCCCGAGGACGAATTGCCAAGCGGCGCGGTTGCGTGTATTCTTTTGTGAGAGAGTTCACTATGTCACGTGTGCGCTGGCTTGATTCACCTTTTGCCTGGGCGGTGGCAGGCTTCGCCATCGGCCTTGGCCTGGGCGTGACCCAGGTCTCGGCCTGGCTGGTGGATCGGGGCCTGGGGCTGTTCGTCCTGTACCTGAGGCTGCACGGCCTCCCCATGCCCAGGAAGTCGGAGGAGGAGGAGGCCGTAAGCCCCGCGCCCGGACCGCAGCAGCAGGTCCCGGAGGGCTGGCTCTTCGCGGGCGGCCCGGCCTTCATCGTCGGCTGGATTGTCGGCTTCGTAGTCCGCGGGCTGATTTTCTAGGCAGCACCGCGCTGGACGGCCATGGGCCGTCCCAGTGCCACGAGAGCGTGTTTCCAGACTGTAACCTGATGCCCATGGCGCTGGCCTGGAACGCAGGCCAGCCCCCTCTCTGGCTCTCCCCCAAGGGGGCGAGAAAGCCCCTGCCCCCTGTGGGGGAAGGCCAGGAAGGGGGCATTATGGGCCTTGCCAATCAAGCGGACTTGGGAATCACGCCATAAGACACAGTTGTGACCGGAGGCGGCGGCCTTGAGTAGCGCCACAGGCCCTGTAAAGGCATCGCTCTTTGTTACCTGCATCGTTGACCAGTTCTATCCCGAGGTCGGCGAGAGCACGGTGCGGCTGCTGCGCCGCCTGGGTGTCGAGGTGGACTTCCCGCCTGGCCAGACCTGCTGCGGCCAGCCTGCCTTCAACGCGGGCTTCTGGAAGGACGCCCAACGCGTCGCCCGGCGGTCCCTCAGGGCTTTCCAGGACAGCCAGTACATCGTCGTGCCCTCCGGCTCCTGCGCCAGCATGGTGCGTGTCTTCTACGAGGAGCTTTTCCACGATGACCCGGCGCTGGCCCAGCAGGCCCGCGCCATCGCCCCGCGCGTGTACGAGCTTTCCCAGTTCATCGTGGACGTGCTGGGCGTGAAGGACCTGGGCGCCGCCCTGGGCAGGGACAAGGCTGCCGGGGAACCGCGCCGGGTGACCTACCACGAGGCCTGCCATCTCCGGCGGGAGCTGGGCGCCATATGGCAGCCCAGGCTGCTCATCCGCTCGGCGCCAGGCGTGGAGCTGGTGGAGATGGAGCAGGCCGACGTCTGCTGCGGCTTCGGCGGCACCTTCTCGGTGAAGTACCCGGACATCTCGGGGGCCATGCTCCAGGACAAGCTCAACAGCATCCGCGCCACCGGCGCCAGCGCCGTCGTCGCCTGCGATTGCAGTTGCCTGATGCACATAGGCGGCGGGCTGGAGAAGCAGGGCATCCCGGTCCGGCCGGTGCACCTGGCCCAACTGCTGGACGAGGCTACCAGCGCCTGAGAATCCGCCCGTTGCCGGGGCATCGTACATAGTCTGGACGCGGCTTGCGACCGTCCGCGGCGGAGTGGACCAGTGGAACCCAGGACGAAAGAGTTCAACAAGGCGGCGGCCCTGGCCCTGAAGGACGAGAAGGTCCAGGCCAGCCTCCAGGGCCTCTACAGGGGCTTCCATCAGGCACGCATCCGCGCCGCCGAGGCCACTCCCGGCTGGGAGGCGATGCGCGACCGGGCGCGGGCCATCAAGGCCCACGTCATCGAGAACCTGGACTACTACCTCCAGCAGGTGGAGAGCAGCGTGACCAGGGCCGGCGGCAAGGTCTTCTTCGCCAGCGACGCCGAGGCGGCCACCCGCTACGTCCTGGACCTGGCCAGGGCCAAGGGCGTGAAGCTGGCCATCAAGAGCAAGTCCATGGTCTCCGAGGAGATGGACCTGGACCGCCACCTGGCCGACGCCGGCATCGAGGCGGTAGAGACGGACCTGGGCGAGTACATCATCCAGCTTGCCGGCGAGACCCCCTTCCACATCATCGCCCCTGCCATCCACAAGTCCAGGACCGACGTGGCCGAGCTGTTCCAGGAGAAGCTGGGCACCCCCAGGTACGAGGAGATAAGCGACCTCACCAGGGAGGCGCGCAAGCAGCTACGAGACAAATTCCTCCGGGCCGACATGGGCATCACCGGCGCCAACTTCGTCGTGGCCGAGACGGGCACCCTGGTGCTGGTGACCAACGAGGGCAACGGCCGGATGTGCACCTCCATGCCGCGCGTCCACGTGGCTATCACGGGCATGGAGAAGGTCATACCCTCCATGGAGGACCTGGGGCTGTTCCTGCGGCTGCTCATCCGCTCGGCCACGGGCCAGCGCCTCTCCAGCTACGTGACCCTGGTCACCGGCCCCCGCCGGGAGGACGACGAGGACGGGCCTGAGGAGTTCCACCTGGTCATCGTGGACAACGGGCGCACCCGATTGCTGGCCGACCCCGCCCTGCGCGAGGCGCTGTACTGCCTGCGCTGCGGCGCCTGCCTCAACGCCTGCCCGGTCTACCGCAAGGTGGGCGGCCACGCCTACGGCTGGGTCTACCCCGGCCCCATCGGCGCCATAGTGTCGCCCATGCTCACCGGCCTGGGCAACGCCAGAGACCTGCCCCACGCCTCCAGCCTGTGCGGCGCCTGCCGCGAGGTCTGCCCCGTGCGCATCAACATCCCGCGCATGCTGCTGCACCTGCGCCGCGAGCTGGCCGAAGGCGCCCACTACCGCTCCGAGAAGCGGGCCTCGCTGAAAGAGGCGCTGGCCATGAAGGGCTGGCTCCTCTCGGTGCTCCACCCCCTGACCCTGGAGATGGCCAACGCCGCTGGCCGCATCCTCCAGAGGCCCTTCCTCAGGAACGGACGGCTGGCCCGGCTGCCCAGGCTCCTGTCGGGCTGGACCAAGCACAGGACCTTCCCTGCCCTGGCCGCCGAGTCCTTCCGCATGCGCTGGCGCCGGTACCTGGGTGACCAGGAGGAGGCCGAGTAGCCGCCATGGACCCGCGAGACCAGTTCCTTCAGGCCGTGCGCCGCGCCCTCAACTGGCCCGTCCGGGCGAAGCCCGACTTCCCGCCGGAGACGGCCTACTCCCAGGACAGCAAGGCCGTGGAGGCGCGCGCCCAGGCGGTGGCCGAGCTGATGGCGGCCAGGGCCGACGAGCTGCTGGCCCGGTTGCAGGACTCGGCGGCCCAGGCCGGCTGGAAGGTGGCCCGCAAGAAGTCCCCCTCGGAGGCCGCCGCCTACATCGCCGGCCTGGCCCGCGACCTGGAGGCCCGCCTGGTGCTGCGGTCGGCCCACCCGGTGCTGGACAGGCTCCGCCTGGACGCCTCGCTGACAGGGGCAGGCATCCGGCTGGAGGCCATGGCCCTGAAGACCGCGCCAGGCAAGTCGGGGCGCGGCGACGAGCGGCGGGCGCTCAGGCAGCAGGCGGCCCGGGCCGACATGGGCGTCACAGGCGTGGACTTCGCCATCGCCGAGACGGGGAGCTGCGTCATTATCGCCAGGAAGGGCGTCAGCCGGCTGGTCTCGCTGCTGCCGCCGGTGCATGTGGCCGTGGTGGAGCGGGGCCAGGTGCTACCCAGCCTGGACGAGCTTTTCACCCTGCGCCGCCGCGACTCCCTGCACGACGACCAGGGCAGCTACCTGAACATCCTCACCGGCCCCAGCCGCTCCGCCGACATCGAGTACACCCTGGTCACCGGCGTCCACGGCCCAGGCGAGGTGCACCTGGTGCTGGTGGGGTAGGAGGCATCACCACAGCCAGAAGAAGAGCAGGATGGCGATGCCCGCCACGACCCGGTAGATGGCGAAGAGCTTGAAGTCGTTCCGGGCGATGAAGCGCAGCAGCCAGCTTATGGCCAGGAACGCCGTGACGAAGGACACTGCCAGCCCGATGGCCACGTCCACCAGGTCGCTGTTGTCCAGGGAGTCCAGCCCCTTGAGCAGCTCATAGACGGTGGCGATGCCCAGGGTGGGGATGGCCAGGTAGAAGGAAAAGGCCGTCGCCACCGGGCGCTTGAGTCCCACCAGCATGCCGCCCACGATGGTCGAGGCCGAGCGCGACACCCCAGGCACCAGGGCGGCCACCTGGGCCAGGCCAATGAGCAGCGCCTGCCAGGGCGTGATGTCCGACAGCTCCGAGGCGCGGGGCTTTCGCGGCACCGACTCGATAATCCAGAGGGCCACGCCCCCCGCGATGAGGGACGCCGCCACCACCTGGGGCGAGTACAGGCGCCGGGTGATGTAGTCGCTGAAGAAGAAGCCTACCAGGCCCGCCGGGATGGAGGCCAGCGCAATCCCCAGCCACAGCCGGCGGGTTGCCAGGTCCGACGGGAAGGCCCACGCCTGCTGGAGCAGCTCCTTCCGGTAGAACCACAGCACCGCCAGGACCGCGCCAAGCTGGATGACTATCTCGAAAGTGCCCATGGAGTCCTGGAAGTCCAGCAGCTCCGAGGCTACTATCAGGTGGCCCGTGGAGGATATGGGGAGGAACTCGGTGACGCCCTCCACGACGCCCAGGATGCCGGCCGCAACCGGGTCTGACATGCGTACTCCTTGAGGGGAATTCTGAGAGGAAGCGGCGATTATGTCCACGCCTGTCCAACACATGAGATGCACACTGACGGGACTGCGGCAAACAGCCTGCCATGCTTCTTTTACCAGGCAGCCTTGGGGCAAGCCCTGATTCTCTCTCACCAGGAGCTCATAAGCAGACAGTTTTTGAGGGTAGCTGGAAGCTGGCCAGGCCGGACTGACCTCACCCCCAGTGCATAAGGGCACAGCGTTGGTCAATCTATGGCCCCCTCTCCGAATTCGGAGAGGGGGAACGGGGGGAGGTCTGCACGTCTGCCCTCATCCCCTTTGCTCCAGAAGCTGTCCGCTTATGGGCCTACCAGGGGAGGGGCATTACTGCCGCTTTTAGGCAGAGTCGGTATAGGAATGCCGTATTTCGTAGGGGCAGGCCTTGTGCCTGCTCCTACGAATATGTGGCATCATGGTAGCGACTGGTCTTATATGGCATTTCCCGGCGCTAGCCCCCGAAGACCCGCGCCCCTGTCTTCATGAAGCGCAGGACCTCCTCGGCGGCGCAGGCCGCGAGCTCGGCGGAGCGCCCGGACGCCTCCTCCAGCGTCATGGGGGCGCAGACGATGGCGGCCGCCGCGTCAATGCCGTGGGCGTGGACGTCCTGGAAGCCCCGGCCCAGGGAGCCTGAGATGCCGATGACCGGAATACCCCTGGCCGTGGCACGCCGGGCGACGCCGATGGGGGCCTTGTTGAACACCGTCTGAAAGTCCATGCAGCCCTCGCCGGTGATGACCAGGTCTGCGCCCTCCAGGTGCTGGTCCAGCCCCACGGCGTCCAGCACGATGTCCACGCCGGGCCGCAGCTCCCCGTTGAGGAAGGCGATGAGGCCGCCGCCCAGCCCGCCGGCGGCGCCAGCGCCCGGCACGTCGTTGATGTCGGCCCCGATGTCGCGCTTCACCACCTCGGCAAAGCGCTTCAGGGCGGCGTCAAGCTGGGCGACCATTTCGGGCGTGGCGCCCTTCTGGGGGCCGTAGACGGCGGAGGCGCCCCTGGGCCCCGTGAGGGGGTTGCTGACGTCGCAGGCCACCAGGAAGCGCGACTCCCGGGCGCGGGGGTCGAGGCCCGACATGTCAATGCGCTCCAGCCGGGCCAGGGCCGCGCCGCCGAAGGGCAGGTCGCGCCCCTCCCTGTCCAGCAGCCGTATGCCCAGCGCCTGGGCCATGCCCGCGCCGGCGTCGTTGGTGGCGCTGCCGCCGATGCCAATAATGAAGCGCCGGAAGCCGGCGTCCAGGGCCTGGCGGATGGCCTCGCCCAGGCCGTAGGTGGTGGTGATGAGGGGGTTGCGCTTGTCCGGCGGCACCAGGGCCAGGCCCGAGGTGCGGGCCATCTCTATTACAGCGGTGTAGCCATCGCCCAGGGCACCCCAGCGGGCCGGGCGCCGCTCGCCCAGCGGCCCTGTCACTTCGGCTGTGCGCACCTCGCCGCCCGAGGCCTCCACCAGCGTTTCCAGGGTGCCATCACCGCCATCGGCCACGGGCACCAGCGCCACCTCCGCGTCTGGCACCACCCTGCGGACACCCTCGCTCATGGCCCTGGCCACCTCCAGCGCCGATATGCTCCCCTTGAAGCTCTGCGGTGCGATGACTATCTTCATGGCCCGCCGTCCATCCCAGCCAGCGGCAGCCTCGCGGGCTTGATGCTGGCTACGTAATGGTGACATTATATCCTATCTCCCCTTGGCAAGGGGGGAGCCAGGCCTTCCCCTTGCTGGACAGGGGAAGCGCTTATGCTGTCCCCCTTGGCAAGAGGGACTACAGGGGGTCAGGACTCCCTACTAATCTGGCGCAGACTCCCTGCCTGCTGGCTCGTGTGATACGGACTCGAAACGTGCTACACTAGGCCTGGGGTGGTTGCCATGCGACACGTGCTAGCTCTGCTACTGGTGCTCGTTGGCCTGGGAGGGTTCTTCCTGGGCACCAGTCTCAGGACAGCGTCCGCCCAGGGGCCGCAGGCAACGCTCATAGAGATTGATGGCGCCATAGACCCCGTCTCGGCCGATTTCCTCTCCCGGGGGATTGACGCGGCCATCAAGGATGGTGCGCCCTTCGTTATCGTTAGACTGGACACGCCGGGAGGCATGCTTTCGTCCACCCGCGAGATGGTGGAGAAGATAATGGCCTCGGAGGTCCCGGTGGTCGTCTATGTGTCGCCTCCTGGCGCCCAGGCGGCCTCGGCGGGCACGTTCATCGCCGCCGCGGCCCACGTGGCGGCCATGGCGCCCGGCACCAACATCGGCGCCGCCTCTCCAGTAGGCGCGGCTGGCGAAGAGCTCCCCGAGACGCTCAGGTCCAAGGCCACCCAGGACGCCGCCGCCTTCATGCGCAGCATCGCCGAGGAGCGCGACCGCAACGCCGAGGCGCTGGAGCAGACTATCCTCAGCGCCAAAGCCTACTCGGCCTCGGAGGCGCTGGGGCAGGACATCATAGACCTCATCGCCAGGGACGTGGACGACCTGCTGGCCCAGCTTGACGGCCGCGCGGTGGCGCTGGACAGCGGCCAGGTAGTCCTGGAGACCGACGGGGTGACGCTGCGACAGGTCAGCAGGAACCCGCTGGAGCGCTTCCTGTCGTTCCTGGCCGACCCCAACATCGCCTTCCTGCTGCTGACCATAGGCGGCCTGGGCATCCTGGTGGAGCTGCTGAACCCCGGGACGTGGGTGCCCGGTACTGTGGGCGTCATCGCCCTGGCGCTGGCCTTCGTGGCCCTGGGCAACCTGCCGGTGAACTGGGTAGGCGTCGCCCTCATAGCGCTGGCGATGGTCTTCTTCCTCCTGGAGCTCCAGGCGCCGGGCATTGGCCTCTTCGCCGTGGCAGGGGCGGTGTGCTTCCTGCTGGGCGCGTTCCTGCTCTTCGGCGGCTTCAGCCCGCCGCCGATACCACGGCCCAGCTTCCGGGTGAGCCTGTGGCTCATTGGCACCGTCAGCGCCCTGCTCTTTGCCTTCCTGGCCTTCCTGTTCAGGGCGGTGGCCCGGTCGCGCAAGGCCTACATCAAGACTACCGAGACGCTGGTGGGGCGCGTGGGCAGAGTCACCAGCACCCTGGCCCCTCGTGGCACGGTGCAGGTCGCCAGCGAGCTGTGGAGCGCCGTCTCGGACTCGGGCGAGGTAATCGAGAAGGGAGAGGAGGTGATTGTATCCGACGTTGAGGGCCTGACGCTCAAGGTATTCAAGGCATCCAAGGCCGCAGACAAGGGGGTAGCACTATGATCCCGTATATCCAGATCGTCCAGCAGTACGAAAGACTGGCTGTATTCTGGCTGGGAAGGTTCGTGGGCACAAGGGAACCTGGCCTGCACGTGTTATTCTGGCCCTTCCACAAGACCAGGCGGATAGACCTGCGGGAGGACGTTATTGATATCCCCAGGCAGACCAACATCACCAGCGACAACGCGCCCATCAACATAGACTTCCTGGTGTACCTGCGCGTCATCCCCGGCGAGGCGCAGAAGTCGGTGCTGGAGGTGGTGGACTACAGGAGCGCCGTCATCGGCATCGCCACTACCACGCTGCGCGCCGTCATCGGCAACCTGGCCCTGGATGACGTGCTGTCCCAGCGGGAGCGCATCAACGAGGAGCTGCGGCTGAGGCTGGACGAGGTGACGGAGCGCTGGGGCATCAAGGTAACCCAGGTGGAGATACGGGAGATCGAGCCGCCGCGGGAGGTCCAGGAGGCCATGAACCGGCAGATGTCCGCCGAGCGGGTGCGCCGGGCTGTGGTCACCGAGGCCGAGGGCACTCGCCAGGCCAGCGTCACCGTCGCCGAGGGCGAGAAGCAGGCGGCCATCCTGCGGGCCGAGGGCGCCCGCCAGTCGGAGATCCTGAAGGCCGAGGGCGACAGGCAGGCGGCCATCCTGCGGGCCGAAGGCTTCGCCACCGCCCTGGAGAAGATCTCCAGCGCGGCCCGCAACATAGACTCCAACACCCTCAGCCTCCAGTACTTCGACACCCTGAAGCAGCTTGGCGCCAGCCAGTCCACCAAGTTCATATTCCCCATGGAGTTCACTACTCTCCTCAGCCCCTTCCTGGGCAAGACGGCCAATCGCTCCGACGGTGGCGATGGCGACTCCAGCAGGTGAGGCGCTTCTGTTGGCCATGCCACAAAGCGCGCGAGGCCAGGGCGAGCCGTGCGCCCCACAGGCCGAGGGCCTGTCCCCGGTCTGCCGAGGGGGCATGCCCTGGCCCTCTCTGTCACAGGCGCGATGCACGCTAGCGTTGCGGCGCTCGCCCCGAGTCCGGTACACTCGACGCCAGACTTCGCTGCCAGGGGAGGAGACAATGGTCACAGGCTTCAACCACTCGGGGTTCGTGGTACAGGACATGGAGAAGGTGCTGGGCTTTTACCGGGACGCCCTGGGGCTGTCCGTGCTGCGGGACGTGGACAGCGTCGCGCCACCCGAGGGCAACCACACAGGCATTCCCGGCGCCCACAGGCGACTGGTCTTCGTGGGCAAGCCCGGCGGCGAGCATGTGCTGGAGCTGGTCCAGTACCTCAGCCCGCCCAGCCCCAGGGGGCACCTGGAGCGCAACCAGCTAGGCTCGGCCCACATATGCTTCAATGTCGAAGACCTGGCGGCGCTGCACCGCGACCTGACCGCCAGGGGCATCAGGTTCGTCACGCCGCCCATCTTCCGCGACGCCCCCGACGGCGGCAGGACAGGCATCTGCTACTGCCAGGACCCCGAGGGCAACTGGGTCGAGTTCATACAGCCCAGCAGGAGGGCCTAGCCGGCCAGCCCTCACCCCCAGTGCCCCCTCTCCGAAATCTTAAAAGGGTAATTTAGGGCGGCACCGCGTCCCCTTCCCCTCGACAGGCCCGGAGCCTGCCCCCAGCACAGCCGAGGGGGCAGGCCTCTGGCCCCCTTCCTGGCCTTCCCCCACAGGGGGCAGGGACATGGCCCCCTTTCTAACCTTCCCCCAGAGGGGGCAGGGAGGGCCCTCGTCCCCCTGTGGGGGAGAGCTAGAGAGGGGGCCATAGCTCAACCGACGCTTTGCATTAACACACCGGGGGTGAGGTCCGCGCCTAGCCGTTTTCCCCGCCTACGGCCACGGGCAGGTCAATCTGGTACTTGGCCAGCACGGCGTCAATTTTGGCCGCCGTGGCCTCGTCGGGAGGCACCAGGGGCAGCCGCGGCTTGCCGACCCTGAACCCGGACTTGCCCACCGCGTACTTGACCGGGATGGGGTTGGAGACGATGAACAGGACTTTGAACATCTCCAGCAGCCGGCGGTGCTCGGCGGCGGCCTTCTCGATGTCGCCCTCCAGTATCATGCCCATCATGGCCTTGATCTGGCGGCCCACCAGGTGGGAGGCGACGCTGACCACGCCGTAGCCGCCAAGGCCCATGATGTAGAAGGTCTCGTTGTCGTTGCCGCTCCAGACCTTGAAGCCCTGGCGCGAGTCCCGGATGATGCGGGAGACCTGGTCCATGTCGCTGCCGGCTTCCTTGATGCCGATGATGTTGTCTATCTTGCTGAGCCGGACGGTAGTCTCGGCGGCCATGTTCAGGCTGGTGCGGCTGGTGACGTTGTAGAGGATGCAGGGGATGTGCACGCTGCTGGCGATGGCCTTGAAGTGCTGGTACAGCCCTTCCTGGGGCGGCTTGTTGTAGTAGGGGACCACCAGCAGCAGGCCATCCACGCCCTCGCGCTCCGCCTCCTTGCTCAGCTCGATGCTCTCGGCGGTGTTGTAGTTGCCCGTGCCGGCGACCACCGCGGCGCGGTTGCCCACCGCCTGCTTGATCTCCGAGAACAGCCGCAGCTTCTCCTCGGTGGTCAGGGTGGGCGACTCGCCGGTCGTGCCCGATACCACCAGGGCATCGCTCCCCGAGTCTACAAGAGCGCGGGCCAGCCGCCTGGCCTCCTCGTAGTTTACCTGGCCCTGCTCATCGAAGGGCGTAATCATCGCCGTGATCAGACGTCCGATCTCGACCATTGCTATACCCTCCTTCCGGGAGCCAGCAGCAGCTCCCTGCTGAGAACTTCCTCCGCGATCTGGACCGCGTTCAGGGCTGCCCCTTTCCTGAGATTATCGGACACGACCCACAGGGCAACGCCGTTGGGGTGCGAGATGTCCCTGCGGATGCGCCCCACCAAGACCTCGTCCTTGCCGGTGGCATCTATCGGCATAGGATACACGCCGGAGCCGGGGTCGTCCAGCACCTTCACGCCCGGGGCGCGGGACAGCGCCTCGCGGACGTCCTCGGGGCTGACCGGGTCGGCGAACTCGACGTGCACGGCCTCGCTGTGGCAGACCATGACGGGCACCCGCACGCAGGTGGCCGACACCAGCAGGTCGGGCAGGTGCAATATCTTGCGGGACTCGTGGAGCATTTTCAGCTCCTCCCGGGTGTAGCCGTTGTCCTGGAAAGGCTCGATGTGGGGGAGGAGATTGAAGGCGATCTGGTGAGGGTACACCCTGGGCTGGCCGTCCTGCTGCCCGGCCAGCGGCGGGCTGAGGGGCGTGCCGTCCCACTCCTCCAGCGCCCGCGCCGACTGCTCGCGCAGCTCCTGCATGGCTGCCGCGCCCGTGCCCGACACCGACTGGTAGGTGTCGGCGATGACGCGCCTGATGGGGCTGAGGGCGCTGAGGGGTTTCAGCACCATTACCAGCGGCGTCGTGGAGCAGTTGGGGATGGCAACGATGCCACGGTGGTGCTTCAGGTCGTCGGCGTTGACCTCGGGGACCACCAGGGGCACGCTGGGGTCCATGCGGAACACCGAGCTATCGTCAATCACCAGGGCGCCCTGCTGCACGGCGATGGGCGCCAGCTCGCGGCTGACGGCGGAGCTGGCGGAGATGAAGGCGATGTCCACCTCGCTGAACAGCCTGGGCGTGGCCTCCTCCACGGGAAGCTCCTGGCCGAAGACCTTGAGCCTCTTGCCCACGGAACGCCTGGAGGCGCACAGCCGTATGGCACTGGCCGGGAACTTACGCTCCTCCAGTATGCGAAGACAGACCTGGCCCACCGCTCCGGTGGCCCCCACGACTGCGATCCTGCAAGCGTCCACCTTTACCTCCCGCTGGAGACTTCACTTCGCGCAAATAATAATAGCTCCGCGCCAGGAAATCTAGGGGATAGGCTCCTCTCGCCTCAAAGGCCAGGCACCGCTCCAAAAAAGAGGAGCGGCCCGGCCCAGCGCCAGGCCGCTCCCGCGCAAGGTGGCCTTCGGGCGAAGCTACTGGTCGGCGTCGCCAGCGGCCTGCTTGCGGTACTACATCGCTGGTCCAGCCGTTATTGAAGTCCTCTGGCCAGCAAGGGCATCTCCAACCAACTCCCTGAAGTCTGCCTGTCCCACCTCCTGCATTGCCTCTACCACAAGCTACCGGGGCGCTGGATGGCATCAGGTGTTCCGCCGGATGCGGTCCCAGAACTCCAGTTCCCTGTTCAGAAGGCGTTCTATGTAAGCGTCGTCTCGCTGGACACGCACCAACAACTCGGGGCGACCAGGCAAGTAACACCAGAAGTCCAGCGAATCGAAGCCCGTGACTGCCAGGATGTGCTGAGTCTGGCCGTAGTAATAATTGGGCACAGAGCGAGATGCTGAGACCTTCCGGTAGACAGAATCGCCGCACTTTATTTCGACCACGGCATCATGACTGATGGAGAGGCCGTCGAGGCTCGCGCGCAGCCAGTCGTACCGGGTGCTCTGGATGCAAGCTGGCCTCACGTCTCTGCCAGTCCTGGCGATGTAGCGCTTGCGGGCTTCAGGCTCAAGCTGCTTACCACGCTTCATCGCTTCACTTTCGGTCGAGGCACGCACTGGTGCGCGCTTCTCTCGCAGTAGCTCTTCGACACTCTGGAACGGGTTCTCGCCCATGATGATCGGCGCATCCGAAGCCCCGATCCCCTTGTGACGCCACTCCAGCCATTCGCGCGTGCCTTGCTGGAGCTCGACAACGATGAAACGCGTATTTACGGACAAAGACGTGTCGGAATGCCTGGGCTTCGGCTGCTCGGCCATGACTGGTGGGCTTGAAGAGCGTCCCTCTCTTGCTCCGGCCCGGGATCCGGGCGTGCCCTCTACAATCTTCCCTTCACCCTCTCCAGAGGCTCTTTCACCATAGTCCTTGTTACGCTCGGACTCCCCCTGGTCTGGCTCAGACCTGCCGCGACCTTTGAAGAAAGTAGACACCCAGCCCATTGTCGTGCCCCTCCTTTCGAAGCAAAGTATGTGTGCCTATGCCCGACAGCTAATCGCGGACCGGGTACGACGGCGCCAGCCCTGGCAGCCCTGAATTATACCGGTCATGCCTGGCGAATGGAGGAGAGATAAGAAGTTGCGAGTAATTCTTACCATGCCAAGGTGGAAGTATGCATCACATATTTATGAATTTTCCCTGAACAAAGTTGATAAAACCTGGACAAAATTCTCACCACGCGCCCGGGGCCGCCGTCAGCGGGAAGGCGGCCCCAGTTTGGACGGCCTGGCCCGCCTGCGGCGCGGGGCAGGCGCTGGAGTCGGCGCATCGTTACGGGCGAGGGGGCATGCCCCCTCTCTGGCTCTCCCCCAAGGGGGCGAGAACAGTCCCTGCCCCCTGTGGGGGAAGGTGTATGGACCGGGGGCAAGATACCCCGCCGAAATACATAAGTCCATATCAATTGCGGCTACCTGTTTAGTTCAGCACCTGGGTCATGGAGGCCGAGACCTCGTCCAGGTGGGCGCGGACGTCCTGGGGCAACTCCCAGCCCACGGCGCCCAGGTTGTCCTCCAGGTGGGCGACGGTGTCGCCGCCGGTGATGGCTACCGTGACCTCGGGGTGGGACAGCACCCAGGCCAGGGCCACCTGGGCCATGCTCTTGCCCAGCTTGGCGGCGGCCTCGCGCACCGCCTCCACGACGGCCGCCGTCTGGCCCGACATGGCCTGGCTGTAGCTGTCGCGCCGGCGGGTGGCCCAGAGCGTCCCCGGCGGCGGAGGCTGGCCCGGGGCATAGGCCCCGCTGAGGAGGCCCACGCCCAGCGGGCTGTAGGCCATCACCCCCAGGCCCTGGTCCCGCACCAGCCCGAACATCTCCGTCTCCAGGCGGCGGTCCAGCAGGCTGTAGGGGTTCTGCACGCACATGAAGGGGGCCGCGTTCATGCGGTCGGCGAGCCACAGGGCCTTGCATACCTGCCAGGCCGCGAAGTTGCAGCAGCCCACGTACAGCACCTTCCCCTGGCGCACCAGGTCGTCCAGCGCCCGGATGGTCTCCTCCAGCGGCGTAGTCGGGTCGAAGCGGTGCAGCAGGTACACATCTATGCGGTCGGTGTCCAGGCGCTGGAGCGAGCGCTCCACCTCGCGCATGATGTGGTAGCGCGAGTTACCCTGGTCGTTAGGCCCCTGGCCCACGGGGCTGCTGACCTTGGAGGTGATGACTACCTGGTCGCGGCGGCCCTTGATGACCTTGCCCAGCGCCACCTCGGAGCGGCCTGCATACCTGCGGTCGTCCATGGGGCCGTAGACGTTGGCGCAGTCCAGCAGGTTGATGCCCAGGTCAATGGCCCGCTCTATCATGCGCTGGGCCTCGGCCTCGTCCCGCTGGCCTCGCAGCCCCAGGCCCAGGGCCAGGCGGCTTACTTTCACCCCCGCCTTGCCGAAGCTTACGTAGTCCATGCCGACCTCCCGGCCTGTAGTACAACGGGACGGCCTTGTGGAAGTGCCTGGAGCGCGTCCCAAAACTCCAGCATGACATTCCATGCCACAGGCCAAGCACCACTAACCTGGCGTCTCAGGCCCTTCGCTCCCAGCGACACGCTATCGCTGGTTACTCTCAGTTCCATTAATTCACATCGGTTACACCAAGCTTCACTGAATGTCCATTGACGGCGTCAGTTTTGCATGGTACTCATTTAATCATGGTATAGCCGAGATTAATCGCGTGGGACTTGCTCAGAGCGACTAATCTCGCTCGCAAGGGTAGAAGGAGGGGTACGGAGGTGGCGGTAGAAGCATATTAAAAGGCCCCAGGCGGCCGCCACCGCTGAGGCCGATGCAAAGATGCACTCCCGCTGAAAAGGGGGCACTCTGCGCCTCTGAGGGTAGCA
>FWPU01001630.1_pt1 | contig 46153 bp, 36 predicted proteins | sample 2228361 | NCBI WGS metagenome assembly FWPU01 (sample SAMEA103939777, study PRJEB20133) | metagenome
GCAGGATTTGTTATTGGCGGTTTGATTGGAGCTGGCGTGGCTTTGCTTCTTGCCCCACAATCAGGAGAAGAAACACGCTCACTGATTATGGATAAGAGTATTGAATTGCGCGATCGTGCCCTAGAGACCGCTGAAGAAGCTCGTAAACGCGCCGAGGAATTACAGGCACGGAGTAAAGAGTTATACGAAGAGCAGGTTCAACGCATCCAGGCTGCGGTTGAAGCCACTAAAAAACCGGCAAAGAAAACAGGTGAAGAAGAAGCACCATCCTAACCTGGATATTCTCGTCCAAAATTCTCTCCCTGTAGCCATGAAGAGGTGGTTAATTACCACCTTTTCTAATTCCCCTCGGAATTACATCAGGGGGATTACACTTTCAATTCCCTGAAGACCTCCGGGATTCCCTCAAGGATATCTCCAGCCAGCATAGAAATGGTTGTTCCTAAACGATCGGCTGCCAGTATTCCGCTCCGGGCGTGAATCCAGCTGCCGGCAACCGCCGATTCGAATGCTGGAACCCCTTGTGCTCGTAATCCAACGATCAACCCTGCCAGGACATCGCCGCTCCCGGCTCTTGCCAGTGCAGGACTGGCAATTGGAATAACGGCAGTTCGACCCTCTGGCTCTGAAACCACAGTATTGGCGCCTTTCAGCACGACGACATGCTGCCATTTCTGGGCGAAATCTTCTGCACTTTTGACTCTATCGGCTTGAATCTCACTCGTCGAAAGTCCAGTCAAGATTGACATCTCTCCCGGATGCGGGGTCAGGATCGAACCTTCGGGCAAGCGTTCGTGCCAGTCCATAAGTTGCGCCAACAGCTTCAAGCCATCTGCATCGATGACCAGAGGAATTTTCCTGTCCTTGAGCGATAAGGATCCCTTGACAATCGAGGGGATAAAACCGATTCCCGATTTTCTATTTTGTTGACCCCCACCCGTAATTTGGTCTATGAAATCTCTGGTCTCCGGATCAAGCCCAAACCCCGGCCCAATCAACAGCGCGGTCACCCTTTCGAGATTTTCCAGCAGCACGTCGGCAGCAGTTGCTGCAATAACGCCAAGTTCATGTGGGAGTAGCAACCAGGTTGCTTCCGGGAATTGTCCTGCCAGGGCTTCATGGAGTGGTCTGGGAACGGCGAGCGTTACCAAACCTGCCCCAGCACGATATGCCGCTTTTCCTGCCAGTAATGCAGCTCCCGTGTAATTCACAGAACCTGCAACGACCATCGCTGTCCCAAATGTCCCTTTATGTGCATCCCGGGGACGGCGAGGGAGTATTTCCCGAACCCACATGGGATCGGTCAAATACCGGTTAATGTTCTCCCACTCCGGAATTTCTTCGGTGTGATCTTCCAACCCGATACCGACGACAACGATCTCCCCAACATAGTCATTTGCCGGAAAACGTAATAAACCTTGTTTGACAGCAGCCATCGTGACAGTCAAATCAGCGGGAATTGTCTCTTCAGCAACTTCACCTTTATCACAATCGATACCTGAAGGGCAATCAACCGCAAGGATTATCGGACGACCTTCTATCCGGAAGAGCTTTTCACGAATGTGCTTCAGCGCTGCAGCTAGTGCACCTTTCAATGGTAACTTAATCCCTGTTCCCAACACACCATCGAGGATCAACTGAGTGGTGCTGATTATCTCATCGAGGATCTTGAATTCCGGATCATGCTCGAGCTGATATATCGAACCACCGCTTTGCTTTAGTTGTACCAACAAAGGATCATGCTCGTCTCTCGGACGCAGAAGATACGCAATTGCCTTCCATCCGGACTTCGCCAGTATTTCGAGTGCCACGAGGGTATCTCCCCCGTTGTTACCTGAGCCGATCAAACCTAAGACATTTTTCTTATCTAAACTCCCAAAACGACTTATGACCACATCGGCAACGCCTTTCCCGGCATGCCCCATCATCTTTTCATATGTCAGCCCACTGTCATTGGCTTTTTGTTCTATTGTCCTCATTTCTTCGACCGAGACGATCTTTAATTTTTCCGCCATATCCTATTCCCTCGTCTTAGATAATTTTCCCGTACCAAAGTTTTCGGTCGTTACGATATATTTCTTAAATTTTCGAGTGTCCACTCCAAGCCAAGCTCGGTCAACTTCGCAGGTGTGGGAAAGCCTGTTTCGGGTTCCCAGCCACGAAAATCATAATATGCCGCAAGCATTTCTGAAAATTTAGGGACAAAACTCCCTGGTTGATCCTGATCATCGAGATAAGGATGTAGGAAAGCTTTGGGCAATGTATCATTTGCCCTCGTGAGACCCAGGCGGAGGTTGATCACTCTTTTCAGGTTCCATGCTCGTTCACCAGCTCTTAACATATCATTTAAAGCCCAATTGACATCCGTGGCAGCGTTGATAAGATCAAGCACTGTTTCCGGTGCGACATTCGCGAAGAAACACATCACCAGCGAATTGAAGAGCGTCCTCCAATTCTGATGCCTGGCCACATTAGCGGCTTTTTCTGAACCCCCAGTAGGTGAATAATACTCCAGGTTCAATGAAGGGTAACATTGACCTATCTCGACCAGAAAATAATCCGATTGATTATGACAGGCACCGCGCGGAGATGTGGCGTAAACCAACGCCATTCCAGAAGCTCCGCGAGGATCATGATAAGCAACTTCAAGACCATTGACTTGAACCGCCTCATCTTCGACACCATAATACCTGGCGAGAGATCTTGAACCCTGTGCCAGGATGTCTCCGAATTCTTGACGCATCGCGGTCTTATAAATGAGAGTATCGACCACCTGGCTATTTCCCCATTTGAGTTTCAACCCTTTAGTATCTTTTTCTTTAATGATCCCGGCTTCAAACAACTTGAATGCCAATCCGATGACATTGCTCATGCTGATCGAGTCTAATCCCAATCGGTCGCAAGCTTCTCCGAGAAGTGTAATTTTCTCCAAGTCATCGATGAGTAAATTTGGCCCAAAACCGACTAGAGTTTCGTATTCCGGGCCTTTTCTGCTTTTCTGATCCGAAAATTTGACTTTGCGTCCACAGGCAATGACACAAGCATGACAGGCGCTCACTCCTGACAATATGGTATTTTTTATATTCGTTCCTGATATGCTCAATTCTCCCTCAAGATAACACCTCTGAAAATATTTCTTAGGCATCTCCTTGAGGTAATCGAAATAATCTGCCACACTGGCTGTCCCCAGTTCTCGGGCAACCCGAGAGACGGGATCATCCCTCAAGTCGCGGTTGGCTGCGGATCGAATAGCCTCATAACGATCCGGATGAACGAGGGGGATTTTCCTATTCCCCTTGACGGCAATTGCTTTCAAGTTTTTCGAACCCATCACAGCGCCCATACCAGTCCGTCCTGCAACCCTGCCATGGTCGCAAAGGATCAACGAAAATGGAATTAGGTTCTCACCGGCAGGGCCGATGGTGGCAACACTAATAGAATCGCTTCCCTGCTCTGATCGGATCACATCCTGAGCCTGATATGTTTCCAACCCCCATAGGTGGCTGGCGTCTTCGATCGCGATTTGATCCCCGATAATACTCAAATAAATCGGGTGATCTGCCCTACCTCGGAGAAGCAATCCATCAAACCCGGTCATGCGAAGCTGCGCCCCCCAGAATCCCCCGCAATTCGATTCTCCCCACAGGCCCGTCGCAGGAGACCGGGCACAGATTGTGAAGCGCCCTACAGCAGGTCCCGCAGTCCCTGAGAGTGGACCGTTCAGGAATAACAACGGAGATTCTGGCGATAGAGGTTCTAAGTCGGGATATAAATAATCATACAAGATTCGAGCGGCTAGAGAGGCTCCACCGAGATAATCCTGTTTCCATTCTATAGGTATTTCAATGATCTCTTTCTTACCTGTGGTTAGATCAATCGACAGTATGGGCTGCATAGTTTAGATTACCTTCTACTGTGGTTCAACGGAGATTTTCTGTCCAAATGAAATTTCGAATTAGATTTGGCTTGGTTGGGGTGGTCCACAATTATGCACACTTTGTTCAAACCCATATTTAGACTTCCGCAGGATGGACATGCACATTGTAACTTTTCATGACCAACTTTTTCACGCTATTCCTTGTGATCTACTCAGCTCTAAATATTCTGCTCTTTGCTATTGTAATTGATTCAGGCAACACTACCAAATGCTTCTTTCCTCTGTCGGTCTTCAGTCGTTCAATATTCGGAACTTATCCTGCTCAAATTACGTCAATTTGATATGGTAGTTACCAAATTTAGCTCAATGCCACGAAAAGGAGATTATTGATGCGCAAATTAAATACTTTTTCTGTGATATTAACAGGGTTCCTTATTCTATTCCTTTTCGCCTGTTCTCCGGCAGATCAACCTCCAGTATCAGGCGTGGAAGGTACTGAGCCCCCGGTGCAAGAGAAACCGACAGGTGAAGATATAAAATCAATTGATCGTCTCATCGAAGACTTCGAGAAAAAGGGCTTGAAGGTCGAAATAACTCAGAGCATCGAACAGCCATTCTTTACAGTGCAAGGCATACTGCTCTCTCTCAATGGAGAAAACATCCAGGTATTTCAATATCCAGATGAGGAATCCCGGGAAAAAGACTCTCACCTGATCTCAAGTGATGGATCGGTGATCGGCAATAATCAAATCGAATGGATCACTCCACCATATATCTGGGCTTCCGGAGATTTGATCGTGATTTACCCTGGTACCGATGAATCAGTTATCGATGCAATCAACGACACATTTGGAGAACCGATCGCCAGAGGGCACTCAATGCCAGATGCGAATAAAACTCCTACAGAGTTGCCACCAGCCGTGTTTGCAGCTATCCAGGACCTGGCTCTCAGATTAGGCATCTCCGAGGATGAGATCGAGGTTTTGTCTTACGAGGAGGTTACCTGGTCTGATTCTTGCCTTGGACTGGGAAGACCAGAAGAAGCCTGCCTCCAGGTAATCACCCCTGGATATCTGATCAGGTTACGAGCCATCAACGAAGATTTTGAATATCACAGTGATCAATCTGGTCGAAATCTTCGGCTTGCTGAAGGTGCTGAGATCATCGGAGGGAAACCAGGTCTCGATCTCGATAAACCGGTGTCAATCATTGCTGCAATGCGTTTTCTCAGCAATTTTATCGATGTGCCTGTGTCAGATATAGCTCTCAAATCGGCTGAGAAAGTTGATTGGCCAAATTCCTGTCTCGGATTGCCTGATGAAGGAGAACTTTGTGCAGAAGTTATCGTCCCTGGCTGGCGGATAATCCTCCAGGCAGGCACGAAAACCTTTGAGATTCATACAGATCTAACTGGGCAAACCATTCGACTCAAAAGCTGAAGAACAAGTTAACGGGGTCTCCTGCATTTGGTCTCGTGGAGACCCCGTACTTTTAGAACAGTCACTTGTTCTTCAATCTACTCCGACAGCAGCCCTCACCTTCTCCATAAGGGGTTTCGCCATCTTTCTTGCTTTTTCTGCACCACGGGTTAACACTTCTTCAAGATATGATTTATCCCCGAGGTATTCTTCATACTTTTGGCGAGCGGGACCGAATTGTTGCAAAAGCAGTTCATAAAGTTCTTCCTTAACTTCACTATAAGCCAGTCCACCCGAAAGATAGCGCTGTCTGATCCTTTCCTGATCCTCGGGCGAGGCAAAATAACGATAGATAGAAAAAAGATTATCCTTTTCGGGGTCCTTGGGTTCTTCTGGCCGGCGCGAATCGGTGACTATGCGCATCACCACCTTGCGCAATTTATCAGGTGGCGCAAAGATCGGGATCACATTGTCATAGCTTTTGCTCATCTTTCTACCATCGATCCCTGTGATCGTCATCACATCTTCCCTGATCACAGCTTCAGGGATGGTTAGTATGTTCCCATAGTTCTTATTGAACGCCTGAGCGATATCTCGGGTGATCTCGATATGTTGTTTCTGATCTAATCCTACCGGGACATAATGTGTGCCGAATAGCAGGATATCCGCTGCCATCAAAACCGGATAAAAGAACAACCCGGCATTGATCCCTTCGTCTGGGCTTTCTCCTGCTGCCAGGTTTTCGTCTACCGCCGCCTTGTACGCATGGGCACGGTTCAATAACCCCTTGGGTGTGAAGCACGCCAGTATCCAGGTCAGCTCTGTAACTTCCGGAATGTCAGATTGCCGGTAAAATACGACCTTTTCCGGGTCTAATCCAAGGGCTAGCCAGGTTGCCGCTACTTCGTAAGTCAGCTCTTTCAACTCTTTTCCATTTTTTACGGTCGTCAAAGCATGATAATCCGCGATAAAGTACAAAGCTTGATACCGTTCGGCTAGGTCTAATGCCGGACGGATCATCCCCAAATAGTTCCCGATATGGGGTGTGCCAGAGGGTTTTATCCCGGTTAACGCGATCTTATCTCCCATAATTTCTTTCATTTCCTCTCAAGAAATTATCCCAATTGCTTAACTGTCTTGAGAATGCAATCGGTATCGAACAGGTTTAAGCAAACCAGGGTCGAATTCCTGCATCCTTTTAGGTCCCAAGCGTTGTAATTCTGCATAAACCGTCGCACTATCCTTCCTAAGTTCTTCTATGTCAACACCTCTGCATGAATCAGGTAATGGATTGATCCATTGCCGTACCCTTAGAAACATTTTCACTGCACCGTTAAAATTCAGATGAATGATATGGTGATAAGCGACCGCGATTTGAAGTATCGCCCGATACATTTCGCGACCAGGATGTCCCTCTTCCATCCAGGCAGCTTCTAATAACTCATGCGCAGTGAAATACTCACCACGGTTGAATTCTTCCAAGCCTCTGACCGCGCTTGGCGGCAATGGCTTTTGGCACCAATTGAAGATGTGTGCATGGGCAATTCGCTGTGCATACTTATCTATCAGGCCAGAGATGTCGTTCATGAAGCGAGAACGGGCAAATACTGCTCTAGCTCCAGCATTTCTAGCAATGGTGAATGCCCTGGTATCAACATGCGGACCGAATGCGATGATCGGTACGCGCCTGGTCGCTGGATTAGTGCTGAGAATCTCGATCCATTCTGCCCAAGGGATGAGTTCGTTCCTCAGGTCAAAAATCAACAAAATCGGATTGATGCGCGAGACCTCCTCAATCAAATCTCCATCTCGATTGAACAATGGTTCTGCGATCTGATTATCATGAACATCACAAGTAATTTTTGGAATAATCTCCTTCCGATCGATAAATCGGATGGAGTAACCTGCTCGATGAGCAGCTTCTTCTATTCTAACCTGAGACATCAAATCGCTAACGAACGCAACTATTGTTGGAGAAATTCCATGCATCATATCCATGAAATAGGATTATAACAAACGATATCATACCGGATCATTCACCGCTTAATTCCGTCAATTTTTCGACAATCTCCTTGAATTCCTCGAACAAATCACCACGATATACCTTGCCGAATCGATTGAGAAGTTCTCGATAGTACCAAAGTGTGCCTTCTTTTCCACCGTTAAACTTATTCCAGGCTCTATCGCCTTCTCTTATCACATCCCTCAAAGTCGCTCGTGCGTTATAAACTTTATCAGCGAGAGCAACTCTCCAGGCTGATCTGTCTCCAGATGGAATTGAGGTGAGATAGGATTCCTTTCGAATACGCCATGCTGCCTTGGGTTGTGTATACGCATCAGTGCAAAACTCAACGATTTTCGCGACTTTGTCCCCAAATTTTGTCCGGATTTCTTCCAAAGTCCTGAACCCGCCTTGATCTTCTACGGCGTCATGCAGCAATGCCGCTATGGCTTCATCTTCATCTCCCCCATCCTCCAAAACCAACGCCGCTACCCCCAACAAATGTGCTATATAAGGGACATCGCTTTGCTTGCGAGTCTGCTCGGCATGTATACGCGTTGCATACACAAGCGCATCCTCAAAACGAGAACCAAGTTTGATCTTTTGAGACATCCGTTGGAAATCCTCTCTCGCGGTATTATCGTGTGCCGGGACCAGGTTCGAAAGGGATTGAAAATCAATTCTGCTTAAGACACACTGTCAGATCGGGATTGTTAAACTTTCCAGGTCGCGTGGGTAATAAGTCAGAATTTCGATCCCTTTTTCGGTGATTAGTACGGTGTCCGAATGCCGAAAACCTCCCAGATCGGGAGCATAGATACCTGGCTCAACGGTGAACACCATCCCGGGTTGAATCTCAGTTTGATCACCAATGTCTAGAAAAGGCCCTTCATGGTAGCGAAGTCCGATTGCGTGTCCCACATGATGTTTCCAAAATGACATCAGGTCCTTGCTTTCATAGTACCGCCGTAGCTTAAGATCGATCTCTCCACAGGGAATTCCTGGCCTGAGCGTTTCGAATGCCATATTCTGTAATTCGAGCATTGCATCAAACATCTGTTTCTGTCGATGGCTGGCTGGCCCGATGATCATCGTCCTTTCCAGCTCGGAGTTGTAACCCCAGACTGGAGCCGAAGCACCTGTCACCAAGACATCACCAACCTGAAAGCGAATATCCCCGGCCAAAGCGTGTGGAATGGCTGCCTTCCGGCCTATCTGTCCTCGAAACCCGGCGTGAGCACCTTGAGAGAAAGGGCTTTGCGCTTGATAAATGGGTCCTAAGGTATCGAGCATAGCTCGCTGTGCTTCGGCGCTTGCCCTCTGGCTGACTTCGGTTTCGCTGACCCCGACTCGAGTATACCGATGCAGCAATGTATGGGCATAATTACCCCACTTGACACTCTCTTTGATGAGTTCAATCTCCGCCGGAGATTTAATCATCATCTGTTTCTCAATAAACCCATTAATTTTGATCACCTCGGATTTCATCAACGTACTTAATCGTGGTCCCTGATATCCCAGAATCCAGGGATACCCATCATAATCGGCACCGATCTTCTCTTTTATTTGATATTTTTCCATTATATTTACCAACACATTCATCGGATGTGTTTCATGAGGGTACTCAAAATAGTAATCCACATCATCCACAAATGAAATTGATTCGGCATGTTCCAATTCCAAACGCGGAACGAACAAGCCAGTCCTTCCCTTGGGATTCATCACAAATGCCAGTGGCCTTTCTGTTGGGATGAAAACAAAACCAGTATAATAAAGAATGTAGTGATTATCGAACAGAACACACCCAGATAAATCAGTTTTTATGAGGTGATCTGCCAGCCGTTGTTGCCTCTCACGATATTCCGCTTCCGTTATTCTTATTTGCATCTTCTCCACCTCAATCATCCTAGGATCTCAAAATCACTTGTAATCACTACTGATCCACGCAGCGTATTCGTTACCGAGCAATATTTCTCCTCTGAAAGCTGGATAGCACGTGCAACACGTTCCGGATTGACATTTCCTTTTACCACATAATGCAGGTGGATTTGGATAAATTTAAAAGGTGGATCGGCTTGTTGTTGGCCTGTACAAATGGTCTCGATGCTCACCAAAGGCTCTCTTTGTTTATTCAGGATGGATGCTACATCAAAAGTCGAACAGGAAGCTGCAGCAAGGAGCAGTAAATCGGAGGCCTTCATGCCTCTCCATTCTGGATTTTGTTCTGGCCAGGTGCCAATCGCTAACGGTGTTCCCCGAGAATCAGCCCCTATCATTAAATTCGATTCCACCCACCTGACCTTGACCGCCTGTTGCTTTAATTCCATATTCACCTCACGTATGTTGAATTCGTGATCATTCCAAAAGATTCCATTGCTTCAAGGAGTTCCGAAAAATACTTTGCCACGCATTAGTCTCTTGATGTCCCTCCGATGATGGATCGTCGTCAGGAAACTCAGGGATAGGCTCGCCAAGAAGTGCCGCGACGACTGTGAGAGAACATTTTTGCGCAGCTTCCAGATCATATCCGCCTTCGAGGAGAAGAGCCAATCGTCCTTGACAGTTTGTAATGCTCCATTCCACCAATTTTTTAATAAGCTTCCCATAGCATTTCGCCGTTAGCAACAGGCTTCCCAATGGGTCCTTCCAGTGAGGATCGAAGCCGTAGCTGACAAGGATCATTTCTGGCTCGTACCTATGCAGCAAAGGTAAAATGGCATCCTCCATGATTGACAAGAATGCCGTATCACCAGAGAATGGTGGTAAGGGGAAGTTAGCAGTATATCCCTCCCCTTCCCCTGTACCGATCTCATCTATCCATCCGGAGCCTGGATACAAGGGATATTGGTGCGTTGAAATATAAAAGACATCCTTGCGATTATAAAATAATTCTTGAGTGCCATTGCCGTGGTGCAGATCGAGATCGATAATAGCCAGACGATGTGCGCCTTTTTCTTGTAAGAGATATTGAGCCGCGAGGGCGATGTTATTCAGCAAGCAAAATCCCATCGCCCTGCCTTTTGTGGCATGATGCCCTGGAGGTCTTGTCAATCCAAATCCTTTATCAGCTCGTCTTTCCCACACATTTTCTGCAATCGCCAGCGCTCCCCCTGCAGTTCTGAGAGCCAGATCCCAGGAGGCAGGCGTTGTATACGTATCTGCGTCGAAATGCAGCCCTCTGGAACAGATTTTTTGCAGTGCATCCAGGTAGAAAGGTGAGTGAATCGATTTCAATAATTCATCTGGTATGACAATAGGATCTAGTTTCCGGTAACTCTCCCACCATTCCTGTTCGATCAATGCCGAGCGGATCGCTTCTACACGTTCCGGTCTTTCCGGGTGACCTCGTTCGAAATGCGCTTCGTGACCTGCCGGGTAGTAATACACTAATCGTTCCATTGTCTTTTCAGCTAAGATTTATTTTCGCCAATTGTACAGGCGGATTATGGTATAGTCAATTTGATCAAATTGTATTATTTTATAGTCAACGAATCTTTCAATTACCTACTCTTCAGACTTCAACCAGTGAATAGTCGATCTGCGGATGTGATGCAATTCATAAGATCAAAATCACTATCTTTTATCCTGCTATCGATAGTTTCTCTCTGGATTGTGGAGGCATGTCAACCCACGTCAAAAACGGTTCTAGGTTCAACCGACGTGCTGGAGACATCTTTACCGACTGCACCAAAGCCTACTGAACCGGAGTCTTTCCGCATAAAAAGAGGGCAAATGGTCGAACAACAAATATTAGCACGCGGCATCAGCGATGAAGCTGTGCTAGAAGCGATGCGTGTCGTTCCTCGTCATCTATTCGTACCCGAAGACATGATCCCCTTTGCCTACGATGATCGACCTCTTCCTATCGGTTACGGCCAAACTATATCACAACCTTATATTGTTGCCCTTATGACCGAATCCCTTCAGGTTCAACAGGGAGATAAAGTGTTGGAGATTGGCACAGGTAGCGGATATCAGGCTGCCATCCTGGCTGAACTCGACGCGAATGTATATACCATCGAGATCATCCCTGAGCTTGCCAGTCAGGCTGAAGAACGATTGACAAGGTTGGGATACGAGGAAATTCATGTGAGGAATGCCGATGGCTATTTTGGATGGGAGGAGGAAGCTCCGTTCGATGCGATAATCGTCACTGCTGCCCCAGATCATCTTCCTCAACCTTTAGCAGCGCAGTTGAAGGATGGCGGCAGGATGATCATACCCATCGGTCCGGTTGGATTCATTCAGACCTTATGGCTGTTCGAGAAAATTGAGGATGAACTTCAGGCCACGAATCTGGGAAGCGTGATGTTTGTCCCTCTCACCGGTACTCATTGATCCTAGATCATGTGACTGTCTCTGCGGCTCATCAATCCCGGAATCACCAGGCCATAAGAACACGCGCCCATAACAAGAACAAAATTAAATCCAAAATCTAAGGCCAGGATCGCCGCCATAACTGCAGAGATCACTGAAGCACATCCATTGACTGCCCAGGCTAACACTGCTGCTTCTGTTCCAGAAGAAACCAGGATCCTCATCCCTGACGGGAATGGAAAACCCATTGCAAATCCTAATGGTGCGATGATTGTGATCACGATTAAAACGCGGATCGCAATCGGTAGACTTAACAAACTGGCATTAATCCAATTCGTCATCAGCATAACCATTGTGATTAATCCTACCACGCCAGTTATGATGACCCATAAAGGGAAAGACATCTTTCTCGAATAATTGCTTCCCAGTCCAGAAAAGACCAATAGAACAGTGACAATGATGGTGAATGCGATTACAGGATTTCCAAACCATAAGATCGCACGCTGAATGAGCGGTACCTCCACCAGGAGATAACCAAGTCCAATTCCACCAAAATACAATATCAAACGCCAGGATGAGGTTGGTTTAGCCTGTTCTGGGGCATTTTCGAGATATTTTTTCCTTCGAAACCTGAAAAATCTGTCCCAGATGAGCGGGAGACCTATGAGGACAATGCTAAAAGTTATCACAAGTAACAAGAGCGCAATTAATACCAGATGACCAGATCCCCCGAAAGGCTGCCAGGTGTGACCAAGCATAGAAAGAACCTGGAAGGTCTGATTCCATTTGAAATAATTATAGAAGAAGGGGCGATCATCTGTAGCCGGTCTGACATCGAATGGATAATGAAAATAATAATCAGATCTATCTTCAGCTGTGATAAGTTTATTAAATTCCAGATAATAATAAGGCTCCGGTAAAACATTAAAGCGGTTTACTTCATCAATCTTTACATCGGGTGCCCAAACAAGATCGTATTTTCTCTCTTCAAGAAAATCCCTCAAGTTCATTAATTCATCAGCGTTCCAGCCTCTTGGCTGAACGAGCACGGTAATTGTTTGAATGCTTCGGAAGGCAACCAGTGTCTTTTCACGATCGCTCGTCCCGGTTTTTTCTAATGCCTCCAACAGGGTTGCGAGCAGTTTGATCTCCTCACTAGGCGGCGTCTGCAGCCATCGCGAAACGATCAATATCCCGTTATCTGAAAGTCTACAGAGCATATTTTGAAAGCTCTCGATTGTGTATAGATAAGTCTCGGTTAGACTGTATGCACCACTACTTACTGGACGGTACGGATCGGTCAATGGCACCATTATCAGTGAGTATCGATCGGAGCGGGAGTGGAGAAATATCCTGGGCAATTCGTAGACGATTTCGACTGGAGATATCTCGAAAACGCTTTCCTCGGGGACAGAGAGGTTGATTGCCTTGATTTCACCGGGATTGGAAACGATAACTGAAATTCTCCTCGCTCCTCCAGCAAGAGCCTGCCACACTGCCAAACCACCATGGGGTTCAAGGATGAGCGTGTCAGCTCCGGGTCTTAACCGAAAGGCGATCGCCTCGGGTAAAAATTCTCCTGCCCTAATTTGGCTGGTAGGATGGACGGGGACCGGCATCAACGATTCCCCATCGATTGCCATACCGAATTGTTCTGGTAAATTGCCCGAAAAGGTATAGCTCATCCCTGGAAACGCTCGAGTAGCTGCCCCTTTTAAAACATCTAGCCGGGAGATTGCATTCCATCTCCCGTAAATTCTCATCGCCTCGGGAACACGAAGAGCATGGGAGAGACCTTTGTATGGGGAAAGCCTCAAACCCAAGGGTGATCTGCCAAGTAAATTCATCCCAGCAAGGATTGAGAATGAGAGAAAAAGGACACTTCCGCAGATCCAGAGAGCGGGCTTCACCCTCTCGATGAACGCTCCGCCAGTCACTTGAACGACAAATAAGACCAGGACACCGGCGATTAATATCGTCCCTGGAACTCCTGCCATCCACATAAAAATCGGGGTTAAGAGCACACCGACTGCTGATCCAAACAGATTTGCCGCATAAACAAGATTACTTGCTTCGAGATGAACGGACAAAGCAGCCCCGATTCCTAATCCTGCAAACAAAAAAGGGCACGTTAAGACCAGATAATACAAAAAGAATAAGAAAATTTGCCTTCGATCCCAGGCAATACTGTAACTATCAAAGGGGAGAAAATTGATAATCACATACGCCAGCCCTGTAGATATGAAAAAACCTGCCCCCGCAAGACTCAGCAACCCTCTGACATTTATCCCCTTGCTGTCCTCCTTTTCGCTTTCAGCTTGCATCTGAAGAAACCCCAATATCGTTCCGCTTGCCCCAAATCCAAGCAACGCCAGACTGATCGCCAAAAATGCAAAATGATAGAACTGGGCAACTGCCAGAAAGCGCGTCAGACAACTTTCGAGGATCATGGTAGAGGCTGCCAGAAGAGCTACCCCCAGGAGTGGCAATCCTCTTCGATCAGACTCAGATAAGAGTTTTTTTATTACCCCAAACTATGTTTGTCCTTATCCTGGAATCGAGTGATGTTCGAGGGCCTTATGCCTGAAATTCATTGAGCAATCTCAAGTGCATCATACCGTCCGCCTTTTTCTCGTATGAGATCAAACCTTGGGGGACGAAATTGGCGACCTCGATGTATCCAGCATCCATATATTCCCATATCACCTGAAACGGCAGCTTGTCTGTAGACCATTTCTCGACGATCACGATCCCATGACCAGGGAGAACCGTGAATACCACCTGCCTTTGGTCCTCAGGATTTCTCAACGCTTCAGCGCGTGAAAATGCTGCCTTGATAGCCCTGGCTTGCGCCTCAGTTGAACAGCTGACAGGATAATAATAATAGGGTTCATCCAGGTAAACATGTTCCACCCAATCGGGGTGATATGCCTTTACCCCCCTGTGACCATGCAATTTCGATCTTGTGACCGGAACGACCTCCCCGGTAGATAATGTGATTTTGGGTAATCCTTCATCCATTTCTACCAGTTCAACAGCCTCAGAAGATGGCGGATCATTTCTTTTGCCGATAACATGCCTGACCAATGCGCCATCTCCCTCTGGCTTCACGCCGACAATGATAGCCAGTTCGTCATCTGTCAGGTTATCCTTATCCACTGGGCGCGCGCTACCAGTCACTGTCGTGATCAAACCATTGATGCGAGGTTCCCAGGTTGCAAAACACCCTTCGCTATATTGACTTGAGATAGCATCTGGCACCGCAGGGACCGCGGCAAGGTTGGTCACACGTACCATCTCGGTGAAGAATTGTCGCTTTCCGAGTTCAATACCGGCCCTTCGCATTGCTTTTGGAGTACTCAAACTCTCCCACACTTCCCATGGAAGCGGCTCATCAATCACACGGTGTGCAGTGATCTCATGGGTGCTCACCGCAGTGACTATTCTTCCAACAAGATCTTGATAGAAGTTTTCGGTATTCGCTGCATCTATCCTTGGATGAGCGCCAACCAAATCGAAAGTATATGCCTCTGTTGGGTAACTCTCTCCAACGATCAAGATCACCCGAATACTCATGGCCTGTGTTTGCACCATCCTGAGCAGCGCAAGCATTGCTCCTCCGCGTTTGCCTTGCTCATAAAGGGTTTTATAAGCCTCCGGTGCCAACCCTGGAAAGGCATAATCTTTCGGTTCAGGAGGATATTTTTCGAGGATCTGTTCAAACCTCACTAATGTGCTCTTGAAAGCCTCAGGCGTGGCATGGACCAAGGTGAAGATCGTCGGAGTATGATCCATGTTGTAACGTCGGCGTGCAGTGAAAAGCATGGCTTCTCGCCAGCGAATTGGTTGACCAAACAGCGCAGTGGTCAGGATTACATCCGTTGCGCTTCCTGGAACCTGGTGAATCTGATGTCCGTTTGCTCGAAAACAATCGAGTAAATTTTTTCCCACCTCATCGAGTAATAGATTGCGTGGACCTGGTACATAACAAATTGAAATTTTTCTCCACCAGTCATGTGATACCTGCCTGAGGTCCTTGACTTGGAATATATTCATTTGCGTTTCCTTCCTTTGATCTGAACTGACTAGTCAGTATTATTGTATTATCAGCAGCCCATTTTCAATAACAAAGCCTGCCGATTCAAACAGATTTTAACCGATAACAACCTTCACCGACAAAAATTTTTCAATATCCGGAAAGTTTTTATTTTGCCGAGCGTTGACTTGCGCCCGTTAATTTTTTTCTTTATACTGTAACCAAACCCTCACCAAGGAGCGCTTATGACTCGATTGCTTTATCAAACCGACAGTTACCTGCGTAGTTTCTCTGCTACCATCACTGAGATTGACAAGACAAATCATGGAATTATCCTCGACCAGACCGCATTCTATCCTGGCGGTGGTGGACAACCTAATGACACAGGTAAACTGATCTATGGTGATGATGTACTTCTCGTTAAACAGGTGAAAAGAATCAATGAGGCGGTTATTCACATCCTGGCACCGAACAGCCCATTACCACCGATTGGAAGCTTCGTCCAGGGAGAGATCGATTGGGATCGCAGATATAAGTTGATGCGAACGCATACCGCCATGCATATCCTTTGCGGTGTCATTTTTAGGGATTATGGCGCATCAGTAACTGGGGGTGATATGGAGCCCCTGAAAGGACGGATGGATTTTGAATTTGAAACCATGCACAAGGATTTGGTCGAATCGATTGAATCGGCGGTTAATAAAGAAGTCGAACGGGAAAGGCCTGTGATGGTGGAAATTCTTCCCCGAGAAATCGCCTTCGGGATTCCAGATCTCATTAGGACGAAAATCAATCTCCTGCCGGCAGGGATCCTCGAAGTCCGGGTCGTGGAGATCGTGGGTCTTGATCTCCAGGCCGATGGTGGAACCCATGTCAGGAACACCAGGGAAGTGGGTAGGATCCGGATAACTGATTATAAAAGTAAGGGTAAAATCAACAAGCGAATTTATGTCGAGCTCGATGGTTAACTGAAATAGATTTCAAAAATCTTCGACGGGTTAATTAGACGATATGCCTGAATTGGCCCACATAGCCATTTGTGGCGCGGGGATTGCAGGGGTTAGCCTTGCATTTCACCTGGCGGTCAACCACGGAGTGAATGATATCCTCTTGATCGACTCTGGACCACCCTTATCTTTGACCAGTGATAAATCGACTGAGTGTTATCGAAACTGGTGGCCAGGACCTGATGATGCAATGGTACGGTTGATGAACCGCAGCATCGATCTGATGGAATCACTCGCCCGGGCAACAGGAAATATTTTTAATATGAACCGTAGAGGTTATCTCTATCTGACCTCTGACCCCCAAAAAGCGGAGGTATTGCTTTCCAGTGCCAGAAAAATTTCTCGCCTGGGTGCCGGTCCTCTTCGCATCCATAATTCATTAACCAATTCATCTTATCATCTCGCGGCGCCCGAAGGGCTCGATGATGAATCAACCGGCGCCGATTTTATTTCGAGCAAGATATTGATCCAGGAAATCTATCCTTTCCTTTCAGACCAAACTGTTGCAGCCCTGCATGTTCGGCGAGCTGGCTGGTTGAGCGCTCAACAGCTCGGTAGATATCTGCTTGATCAGGCGTTGAATTTTGGAGTCGAATTTATTCAAGCGAAGCTCACCAGTGTCGAAATCCTCGACAATCGAATAAACTCCATCACACTCGACGGTAGTAGAAGAATTCGTGTCCACCATCTGGTCAATGCAGCAGGACCATTTTTGAAATCCGTTGGAAGAATGATGGGAATTGACCTGCCAGTGACAACCGAGCTACATCTGAAAGTCGGTTTCAAAGACTATCTCGGTGTCCTCCCGAGGACGGCGCCATTGTTGATATGGTCCGACCCTCAAAATCTTTGCTGGGATGTCGATGAAGTCCAGATCATCGAGAAAGATAATAACCTGAACTGGTTGTTAGAAAAATTTCCCCCAGGAGTTCACACCCGACCCGAAGGCCCTGTTGAGAGCCCAATCATACTTATGCTGTGGGAATACCAAAGCAAACTAGTCGAACCGATCATCCCTCCTCCGCTAGATCCATATTACCCGGAGATCGTGTTGCGCGGGTTAACGACAATGATCCCTGATTTGAAATATTACATTGGCAAGTCCTCCCGCCCAACCATGGATGGTGGCTACTACACGAAGACTCCGGAAAACCGCCCGCTTATCAGCCCTCTTCCGGTGGAAGGCGGTTGGATCTTAGGCGCATTATCTGGTTATGGGATCATGGCCGCTCTTGCCGCTGGCGAATTGCTTGCCCTTCATATAACCAACAAACCACTCCCAAGTTATGCACCAGCATTCGATCTCCGGCGTTATGAGGATCCACACTACCGCATGCTTTTACGAAGTTGGGGTGAATCCGGTCAATTGTAAAAGGAGAAATCCAAACAATTGCTCCTGGCAGCATAGTTGAATCATAATTGTGCCCAAAGAGAAAAACCACATTCTCGTGAGCCTGGAGCGCGAGAAATTTACGGCTCAGCAAGATTACCTCAAGTTGACATCTTTTTCTGGTAAAGTAATGGACGCCTTGAAGGTTCACCTCGAAGCGGAAATCGCCGATTGTGATATGTGGGTCCCTCTATTGCAAGAAACTTCTGGAGAGCTCAGTTCCAGCCTAAAGTTCTACAATAGCCAAAATTTTTCGGGTTGTGTGCTCAACTTGGCAAAATTTATTATTTCAACATAATCATGAATAGTATAAAAAACGAATTCTTACTCGACCCTGACATAATATATCTAAATCACGGTTCTTTTGGCGCATGTCCGAAACCAGTGTTCGAGGTATATCAAGCGTGGCAAAGGGAGCTTGAGAGGCAACCTGTCGAATTCCTAGGCAGGAGAGCAAGCGATCTCATGGCTGAATCACGTGCCCGGTTAGGCGATTTTCTTGGTGTGAATCCACAAGATCTGGTTTATTTTCCCAACCCGACCACCGCTATCAATATGGTGGCTCGAAGTTTAAATCTTAAACCTGGAGATGAGATCTTAACCACAAATCATGAATACGGGGCTATGGACCGGACCTGGACGTTCATCACCAGAAAGACCGGGGCAATTTACATCTCAAAGCCCATTGAGACCCCTGTAGAAAATGTTGATAATTTTGTCGAGAATTTTCTCTCTGGGGTCACTACACACACAAAGGTGATCTTCATCTCACATATTACCAGCCCCACTGCATTGATCTTTCCCGTAAAGGAAATTTGCACTAGAGCAAGACAAATGGGTATCCTGACAATTGTAGATGGCGCCCACGCCCCCGGACAGATCGAGCTCGATTTACGATCGATAGACGCAGATATTTATGTCGGAGCATGTCACAAATGGCTATGCGCACCGAAAGGCTCGGCTTTCTTATACGCTCATCCCTCCATCCAGGATGTTCTCGAACCGCTCGTCGTGAGCTGGGGGTATGAAAGTGATAAACCGGGTGTATCACGCTTCATCGATTACCACGAGTGGCAAGGCACCAGAGACCTGGCTGCTTTTCTTTCCGTTCCGGCAGCTATCGATTTTCAGAAAGAACATGATTGGCCTAAATATCGCGCACAATGCCACACGTTGGCTTCTGCTGCACGCACATACATAAATGCTATCACCGGATGTAGCGCGATCTCACTCGACACGGAAACATGGTTCAGTCAGATGGTATCCGTTACACTTCCAGAACAGGTCGAACCGGAACCTCTCCAATCCATGCTTTATCACAAATATAATATTGAAGTACCAGTCTACATCTGGAATAATCTTCCCTTGATGCGCATCTCCGTTCAAGCTTACAATTCGGAATCAGACATTAATGCTTTGATTTCGGCATTAAAATCCCTGCTTTCTCGATATATTTGACCACCCATCTGTGCCATGACCATCGCTCCTAACATCAACAAACATCCATATAACTGGATCACGCTCAACTTCTCATCGAGGATCAACCATCCAGCAAATGCTGCAACCGCCGCCTCTAAGCTCAGAATCACAGCTGCATCGGAAGGAGGGGCGTCTTTTTGAGCGACGATTTGCAGGGTATATCCCAAGCCCACCGAAAACAGGCCGGTGAAAATGATCGCCCACCATGTCTCTGCAATCCCCTGCCAGGGATCCTGCCTGGTGCCGATAATCGCAAACAAAAGGCTCAAACCACCGCAAACGATATTTTGCCCGGCCGCAACCTGAAGAGGGTGAGCTTTTTGTGCCAGGCTTCCAATCATTATGACATGCATCGCCCACATCAGCGCACCGCCCAATTCATAACCATCGCCCGGTGCTAAGGCAAAACTTCCCTCGGTACTGAGCATGAACAACCCAGTGGCTGCGATCAATGCAGCCAATATATTTACTATACCCGGGTTCTTCTTGAAAAACACAGCTGACAATAGTGGGACCAATACGACATACAAACCAGTTATGAATCCTGCATTGCCTGCAGTGGTCGATTCCAAACCAGCCTGTTGCAGTGCCGCTCCAACAAAGAGAACTATCCCTGCCAGCACAATCCCTATCCTGGTTCTCCGATCAAGCCGGATAGAGATGCGTTTTCTCATATTTATCAGGAAAGGAATAAGAAAGCCAGATGCGAGTGTGAAGCGCAACCCATTGAATATGTATAGGTTGACTTGCTGAGCTGCAACCCGTTGTTCAACAAATGCTGTCCCCCAGATAACCGCTACCAGCAATAGGATTAAATCAGATCTCAAGCGGGTGGAAAATTTAATCTGCAATTTTCGGAATCCTGCTTTTCACGATTATTCAGATCGCCCGGAAACCTTTGAGAGATCACTAACAACAGTCCTCGCACAATTGTATCCAGGTATTCCCGTGACCCCTCCACCCGGATGAGACCCAGAACCACATAAATAGAGTCCTTTGATCGGTGTTCTATAACCAGATGCCCCTGGAAATGGACGCATAAAAATTAATTGATCGAGCGCCATCTGTCCATGGGAGGGATCGCCCTCGGGTAAGTAATAATCATGCTCATAGTCTCTGGGCGTGATAATTTTCTCATAGGTTATGAGATTAGTGATCCCAGGTGCGTAACTCTCCAGGATTGCGATCACTTTCTCCCTCACGATATGAGAACCTTGCTCCCAATTTATATCCTTGAGGTGATAAGGGGTATATTGGACATTAACGACCATCAAATGTTGTCCTTTAGGTGCTAAGGAGGGATTCAATATTGTCGGAATCGAGATTTCTAAATAAGGTTCATTTGAGATTCTTCCATACTTTGCATCATCATAGGCTCGTTCGAGATAATCCAGACTAGGGCAGATCACCACTCGCCCACTGAGAAGAGTGCCTTCCTTTTCGTCACTCGCTCGCTGGAGGGCAGAGCTGAATCGGGGTAAATCTGTGAGAGCTAAGATCACCCGAGTGACACATCCTCGATACCGGATGTTCTTCACCTCTCGCACAACCTTGACATCGAGATGTTCAGTACCTACCAGATCAAAAAATGTCGTTCGAGGATCTGCATTGGAAAGGATCACCTTAGAGCGAATATATGTGCCATCTTCGAGTATCACGCCTGTAGCCCGACCATCTTCAATCTGAATTCTTTCGGCTTTTGAATTCGTTTGAATGGTGGCTCCAAGACTGCGGATCTCTTTCTCCAGGGCAGAGATCAGACGGGACATTCCTCCGCGTACTAGGCGGCAACCTCCTGCTATTAAATCGCTTGAAGCGATCGCTTTGTATAGAAAAAGGACTGTGGTGCCTGGCGCGTACGGACCTTGCATAACGCCAGAAAGGGGTTTACAACCAATTACGCCTTTCAAGATCTCGCTTTCAAACCACTCATTCAAGAAATCGACCAATGGCATTGGTAAGATATGTAGAAGTTCCAAGATAATCCGATTGCCATAACCACGCGCCTTTAAATAGAATTTAATCCACGATATGATATCCTGACGGTCGATATCAGGTATTTTCGGTGGTGAGAGCATAAAAATCTCTCGCAGGATTTCGACAAATGGCAATAAAAAGTTTCTAAATCGTTCATATTGTTCAACATCATTTTGTGAAAAACTGGTCAGGTCACTCGGTATCCTTCTTTCACCCCTCCATAATGTAAATGCACTTCCATCAAGTTGAGGTGAAAACACAAGCACCGGGCTATCAATAAACTGTAATCCATGTTTTCTGAGACCGAATTCCTCGACAAATCGAAGCGGAAAATGACCAGCATCGTTTGCTCCGATGTCTGCATGGAACCCGGGAAAAACCTCCTCTGTGACAGCAACACCGCCGAGATTTCCTTTTCGTTCGAGGACCAATACCTGATAACCTGCCCTTGCTAGATATGCGGCAGCAATCAGACCGTTGTGGCCACCGCCTATTATTTGGACATCATAATTTTTCTTTTCCAGGGTTGAACTCATCGCTTGAGATCCTTAAGGATTTCCCATGCAGCCAGGCGACCTGATGCACCGCTAATCCCACCACCGGGGTGAGTCCCCGACCCACATAAGTAATAACCATTAATTGGACTACGATATCTGACGATTCCTGGTACAGGTCGTAGAAAGAACAGTTGGTTCAAGCTCAACTCTCCTTGAAAGATGTTTCCCTCCGTAAGTCCGATCATGTTCTCTATATCTAGAGGTGTCAGAACCTGACGGAATAGAATGAGCTCATTAAGATTGGGGATATATTCGGATAGGGTATCGATCACAGCATCGCCAAATTCCTCACGTTTGGACTCCCAATCGCCTTCCCTCAGATGATATGGAGCATACTGCACAAAACATGACATGACATGCTTGCCAGGAGGCGCCATCTCTGGATCGATCATCGAAGGTATCACGATATCAATATAAGGTCTTCGCGAATAGGTACCGTATTTTCCAGCATCATAAGCTCTTTCGATATATTCCACACTTGGACTGATCGAGATTGCGCCACGCAGGTGAGGTCCCTGACCTGGCCAGCATTTGAACTCTGGGAGACCGTCTAAAGCGAGATTAACTTTCCCAGATGAACCACGAAAGGTGTATCTTTCCAACGATTGAACTATCTCATCCGGGAGCATTGCACCTGGGACAAGTTTCAACAGTGATTGCTTTGGATCCAAACTCGATACCACAACCCTGGCATGGATCTCCTCTCCAGTGTCTAACACAACTCCGCCTGCTCTTCCTTGTTGGATAATCACTTGAATCACCCGTGAATCCGTGCGTATTTCCGCTCCGAAGCTTCTGGCAGCTCGGGCAAGAGCCTCGGCGACTCCTCCCGTGCCTCCTTTGACAAATCCCCATGCCCGGAATACGCCATCTATCTCTCCCATGTAATGGTGGAGCAAGACATAAGCCGATCCTGGCGATCTGGGTCCCAACAAAGTTCCTATAACGCCACTAGCCGAAAGTGTTCCAAGTAATGGTTCGGATTCAAACCATCTCTCCAGGAAATCTGCCGAACTCATCGTCATTAAGCGGACAAGCGTGTGGATATTCGAGCGGTTAAGGTTTAGATATTTGCGTGCGAGAGAGATTAAGTTCGATAATCCGCTTATATCCAATTTCGACAAGTCAGGTGGCACGACCCCCAGGATATGCCTGACCGCCTTTGCCATAAAATACATGGTCTTGCTATAATCTTCATATGCATCGGCATCACGGCGGGAAAATCTGGCAATCTCTCTATAGGTGCGGTAATGATCGCCGTCTCGGTAAAGTCGGTCTCCATTTGGCAAGGGAGTCAGAGTGCTGTTTAGGGGAAGGATCATCAATCCGTGGGTGGGCAAGTCTAAATCACGGATGATCTCCGGTCTGAGCAAGCTAACCACATATGAAAAAACAGAAAACTTGAAACCTGGGAAAAACTCCTCTGTAACAGAAGCACCCCCAATGACATGCCTCATCTCAAGGATAAGGACCTTCAAACCTGCTTTTGCAAGATATGCGGATGTCACCAGCCCATTATGCCCGCCGCCTATAACAATAACATCATAATCTTCCGCCATTTACATTCACCACAATATAAGGTAAACAATCAGTTGCGTTTACGCAAAGGATTGAAAAAAGGCAATTTCACGATTTGAGCATTAACATGTCGGCGCTGATATTCCACTGTAATCTCGAAATCCACGAAATCCCCTGTTTTGACTTTCTCCCGTAAGAAGCTCCCAATGGCAATGTATTTCTTGAGGAGAGGTGAAAAAGCCTGACTGGTCACATAACCAACCTGTTTTCCTCGCCTGTAAACTGGCACTGGAGAACGTGACGCCCGTCCAGCAACCTGCGGGACGAGATCAAATCTAGCAAACTCCCTTTCCAGATCTCGCCAATCGACCATCAAACCAGCAAGAAAATAGGGTGATCCTTTGTTCGCCACCTCGAGTAGGTGCCTCTTACCGACGAAATTCTCTTTTGTTAAATCAACTGTCCATCCCAATCCGATCTCGAAAGGCGATGACTTCTCATTTTCGGTCAGAGCTTTTCGTGCAGAGATATAATCGATCTGGATGAGGATCAAACCCGCTTCGATGCGGGCTAGATCCAGCGCAAGCATTCCGGCAGGTGTCACCCAGCTACCTAATGGAGAATCTAGAATACGATCCCACACCATGACCGCCTTCTCAGCCGGAATCCAGAGTTCATACCCCAAATCCCCCGTATAGCCTGTGCGACTCACGATAATATTTATCCCGCCAACCCGCGCCTGGATCGCTTGATAATATTTCAGTGAAGTTAGATTGATATCCTCAATTACATGTTCCAATACCTTCCGGGAGGCCGGTCCCTGGACCGCGAGAGTCGCCAGATTTTCGGACACATCGGTAATTTGAATATCCATGCCGAAGCTGCAGTCTTCGAACCAGACCAAATTAGATTCAGCCGAGGTAACCCTGAAATGATCTTCAGCAAGCCGGGTCACCGTGCCATCATCGATTACCTTCCCATCATCATCACACCAACAGGTATACATCACCTGTCCAATTCGACAGCGTTTGATATTTCTTGTGACGATCCTATCTAAAGCAGCCGCAGCATCCCTTCCTTTGAAGTCATATTTGAACAAGGGAGAGACATCTATGAGTGCAACAGAATTGCGAATGGCATAATATTCATAGTCAAACGCATGAGAATACGCGGCTGCCACCATATAACCCGCCCATTCGCGCCATTCATGCGTCTCACAAAGCGCAGATGTCCTGGGATGGAAAGGCGTTGGATAGAGCATGATCGAGACCTATCAGGGGAAATCACTTCCTCAAGTGATAGGGGATATCGATGATCACCCTTTGGAAGCCTAAATGCCTCCTGCGGTACAGTAAGGCTGCCTTGATCATCCAGGCAGTTTGGTTATGAAGTAATGAATGCCACCACTTCGCCGGCACGAACTCCGGAAGAACTATGATTGCTTGTTGCCCATCACCTGCCTGCTCGTCCAAATAGTCCAAATAATCGATGAGTGGACGAATTATTGCCCGATAAGGCGAGGGTACGATATGCAAAGGAATATCCGGCCACAAGCGTTCCCAGCGTCGCCGAACTTTTTCACCCGTACCTGGTTCAAGCTCAATATAAATTGCAGTGATATCATCAGTAATTGACCGGGCAAAAGCGACAGAATCGATGATTCCTCTATGTACACCAGAGATAGGTATCACAATTCGTGGTTTGGGAAATGGCCTAAGGGAAGGAGGTATCCCTCGGAGTGAGAGTTCTTGTTGGATCGTCTGGTAGTGAGCATGAATGCGATTAAATGCCAGAATGAATAATAGGATTAATGCCATTGTAATCCAGGCCCCCTCTATAAATTTGCTTACGCCGATCACTAGGAATGTCCCGGCTGTAACAATTGCACCGATCCCGTTTAACATGAGCTTGAACCACCAATATTTTCCTTTTAAACGCCACCAATGAATCACCATGCCACTTTGGGAAAATGTATAGGCAAGGAATGCACCAATAGCAAATAACGGAATTAAACGATGAGAATCACCACCGAAAAGGATAATCAGAATTCCAGTCGCTATTGACAAAGCTGCAATTCCATTGACATATACCAGCCGTTCACCTAGTCCTGTAAATTGCCTGGGCAAAAATCCATCCCTGGCTAGAATTGCTGTGAGACGGGGAAAGCCAGTAAAACTTGTATTGGCTGCTACGGTAAGGATCAATAAAGTGGCTGCCTGGATCAAGTAATACCACGGGCTTGAATCCAATAAGAATCTTGCGAGCGCAGACAGGATGGTTTCATTTGGTGATGAAACGATGCCAAAAACCTGCGTGAGGCCGATGCTTCCCAGAAAGAGCAATCCCATCAAGAGAGCCATTACAACCAGGGTTTGCCCGGCATTCCTGGCTTCTGGAGATTTGAACACCGGAACTCCGTTGCTGATCGCTTCGATCCCTGTCAGCGCTGTACATCCTGAAGAGAATGTATGCAAAATCAGAAAAAGGCTAAGATTCTGAATTGCGACCGGTGGCGCAAACCCAATCTGTGATGATCTTCCTGTCAAAAACTTGACGCCTCCATAAGCAAGCATTAATAGATAGCTGGTCAAAAATAAATAGACAGGAACTGCCATGAAAGCTCCGGTTTCTCTGGCACCGCGTAGATTGATTATTGTGATGATTAATAATAAAAATAAAGCAGCTTCGACGCGAAAAGGCCAAATTTCGGGGAAGGCCGATGCAATCGCCTCGACTCCTGCCGTCAGGCTCACTGCGGCGGTGAGGAGATAAGCTATCAATAAAGCTGCGCCAGCGATAAGCCCCGAAGTTATACCAAGATTTTCCTTAGATACGGTGTAGGAACCTCCCCCTGAAGGATAGGCATGGATAGTCTGATAATAAGATAAAGCTACCAAACCCAAAACACCCGCAATTGCAATCCCGATCGGCAACGCCATCTTTAATCCAATGCTGCCTGCGACCACCAGACCAAGATATATTTCCTGATTGGCATAAGCAATTGATGAAAGAGCATCTGGTGAGAAGGCAGCCAGGGCTCTTATTTTGTTCAATTTTTCATGGGCAATTGCTTGGGTTGGCAGTGGAGGACCGATCAGTAATTGATGTAGCCGGGAAATCATATGCCCTCGAGGAATCGATTAAGTTCGTTGATATGAATAGTCGTTCGATAATGCCAATTCTAATTGCTCCCCTTTTCTGACAATCCGGAAAGGAATGTGCAAGAAACCGAGCATGGCTGCCAATCGGTCTGTTCCAGCCGGACCGTTGAACGAGCTCGCATCGATGAGCACGACGACTGGTCGTAAACCCCTGCGAGTGAGATAATCCGCGGTTAGAGGGATCTCATCTTGGACCGAGTGCGTGATGAGTATAACGCTGCTGCCGCGTAGGATGTGCTGAGCTTGCAGTTCAACCAGTCCCCACAGTGGAAGCTCTCCCTCTGCTCTTAGCACCGCCAGAGATTCCAAGATTTTTCCAAGCTGCCTTCCCCCCCGATCAGGTGGTATGACAGTTAACGCCTGCCCGGCACTGGCGAACCCCACCGATCTGCCAAGTCGCAAGAAATAGCGCGCGAGTGAAGCTGCAATACTTACCGCGTATTCTTCTGTCGATGGAGGCAGTGTATATTCATATTTTGATCGCCATAAATCTCCGCTTGGCTTCTGCTTGATCCAGGATTGGATCGATGCCTGACCCGTCCTGTCTGCGTCAAGGAATATCCAAACTTCTGCTTGCGGGTCCAATTCGAATTCTTTAGACATCAATCTATCCCGCCGCGCGGTGCTTATCCAGTGGATACGACTCAGTGGGTCGCCCGGTTCGTACTCCCGAATACCAGCTGCGTTCGGTGTAATTTGTGCCGTTCGCCTTCGAAGCGCTTCTCCCCCTGGGAGTATTCCAGCAGGGTTTGGAAATTTGGATATCTCCACCATTAGAGGATACACTAAAATCGATTCTTCTGTTGTGAAAGTCCGGCTGACAGGAAACAACCCGAATGGATCCCCCGTCTCTAAAGTTGTCGGTCCGAGAGAGAATATCCCTCTTTGAGTGAGACGGGTACGAGCAAGATAGGTTCTGCCTCGTTTACCTTCGATAATGGGAAAAAGGCGCGATCCCTGCGAACCTGGGAGCGGGGATTCATCCCGGATTGCTAACCAGAAACGTGGCAATCGGCCTTCATTGTCAATATCGAACCTTTCCTCAAGAATTTGCCCGACCTGTGCGCGAGTAAGCCTCGGCTTCCTTGAGAACTTCAAGCCACGCAGAGAATGCCAGGACCAGAGCCAGCTAAATAACAGGAGTAATCCCCAAAGATAAGAGATGCGAAAATATAATTCGGAACCCGAAACGGTCCCTGCAATCACACTTATCACAAACAACAACAGGACGATTCTTGCACCAGTTGACATCAGCTCACTACTCTGGCGACCTCTCCTCCTGGAACTGGGATTGAGCCAAGAATTTCTTGAACGACGTCTTCAGCATTGACATCCCTCAACCGAGCTGCCGGTCCGAGAATGACACGATGCCCTAACGCAGCAACGGCGAGAGCTTTGATATCATCTGGCAAGACAAATTCCCTTCCATACATCGCTGCCCTCGCTTGCCCGGCCCTAAAGAGTGTGAGACTTCCACGCGGGCTTGCCCCAAGATAGACATCAGGAAAATCGCGTGTCCGTCTGGACATCTCAACAATATACTCTTTTACACTCTCAGAGACAAACACCTTCTTAACTTCCTCCTGAGCTTCGATAACTTCTTTGTCCGATACGACTTTCTCAAGGTCTTCAATCGGGTGGCGATACTGCTGTCGATCGAGAACTTGAATCTCCTCGTCCTCACGCGGATACCCAAGACGAACCCTCAACAAAAATCGATCAAGCTGGGCCTCCGGGAGTGGGAATGTGCCTTCATATTCAATCGGATTTTGAGTCGCCAGAACCATGAATGGTTTCGGAAGAATATGAGACACTCCATCAACCGTTACCTGACGCTCTTCCATTGCTTCTAACAGTGCAGCTTGAGTTTTGGGGGTTGCACGGTTAATCTCGTCAGCCAGTACGATCTGCGCCATGATCGGTCCCGGGCGAAATTCGAATTCTCTTTTGACTTGATTATAGATAGACACGCCTGTGACGTCACTGGGAAGCATATCCGGTGTAAACTGAATCCGGCTGAAAGTACACCCAAGGGATTTCGCAAGGCTGCGAGCCAGCATCGTCTTTCCTACTCCCGGGACATCTTCAATCAATAAGTGGCCCTGGCAAAGGAGGCTAATCACCGCCAGTTCTACGGTCTCGCGCTTCCCAACGATCACCTTTTCAATATTATCTATCAAACGACTACAGAAATCCTGAACATTGATCATCCTTCACTCCCAATAGATTACCGATATCCAATTTAAGTCTGAATATTACCATGCCTAACCAAGAAGAGCATCACCGAAATCAAGACGATCCATGCAGCTCCACTGAGTGTTGCTCCCAGGTAATACAATCCTGGCTTATATACCATTTCTACCTCGTGATGACCGGCGCGTACGGGAATTGCTTTGAAAAGATAATTTGCTCTCAAGATCTCGACTTTTTCGCCATCCAGATACGCCTTCCAGCCAGGATACCAGGTATCCGCTATAAAGAGATACCCATCTTGTTTTGCTTCGACTTCCAATTTCATATTACGAGGATCATTTCTCAATTCAACCAACTTCGTATCATCATCTCCTTTACATGAGTCATCGGTCTGGGTGGGTTCCCCTTCGAGTATAACCTTTGCCTCGAAATCTACATCGGAGTCGGTTATTATTCGCAGAGCTTCCTCACCACTATTAACCCGGATCGAACAGGGAACCCATCGAATGCGTCTGAACGATGTTGAAGGGATAAATTTTAAATCCCCATTGCTATTCTTATCCACTTGTTCAATGATGCTTACATTCATTACCCTTAAAAGGTTTTCTTTTCTTTCCCCACTGCTGCTTTCCACCGTAGCCATCCATTTGGCATATCGCGACGGTACTAATGGATCGAAGTTGTTCGCCGAGGGGATACGATCGATGACGTTCAAATTCGGCAAAAGTGATTCCCTTAAGGCGATCCAACTGCCTCCCTCGGTAAAGGGATTGAAAGTATCGAAACGAAAAAACCGGTCGAATTTTAGGTACTCTTCATCTGTTCTGCTGAGATAAATCCGACCATCAGAGTAAGCCGATTGTTTCAATGACTCTCTTAAACCCTCGAATTTGTAGAAATCAACCGAGACTCCCGGATTTAAACCCCACCCTGCGATTAGAAGGTCTCCGGCAACAAAGATCCCAACCGCCCAATTCCAAAATCCAGAAAGCTTCGATTTGGCTTTTTTATTATTAGATGTACCTGGTGCGAATAGAGTGAGAAGAACTGAACCGAATGCCAAGATTCCTGTTAGAAGGGTAGCCGTTGTGATCGATGGTTCGACATTGATATCCAAAAACCTGAATAACCAGCTTGCCATGGCTGAGCCTGCGACAATCGCAATAGATCCCATCAAACTCAATCTGGTCCAATAAAGAGCTCTTCCATAAGGTCTCCTCCAACCGTCGGCACTATATGCAGCCAGAACGGCTAATGAAAAAACCACTAAAATCATCAACCTGGTCGGAGCTTGGAACATATCGAAAGTTGGGATATTCTTATAAAGCCAGGGGAATATAGATGTGTTTCTGCCTAATGCCAGGATGGGCACAACCACGATCACTGTGATAAAGAAGACCTTAATGGATGACCGCAAGCCCCTTACCTTATCCCTCACCCAGAGAAGAATGCCTGATACAGCAAGAATAAAAGGGAGTAAACCGATATAAACCGCATCCTCCCAGTAGTTGCCATATCCCCAATAATTTCCCTGCACTGGATTGCCAAATAAACCTGGAGCCAGGAACGTGAGAAAATGCCAGGGCCAGAAGGAGTATGACATTGCCAATTCATAATCGACTGCGCTGGCACGTTGTGATTGAAAGAGATATTCAGCTGTTGGTAACAACTGAATTGCGGAGAGCAAAACTCCGAAACAAGCTGCCACGATCAACGTTGGTGCTGCTGTACGCAAGATTCTCGCCCTGTCGGAGGATACGAATAAATATACGCACCAGCTAGAGACGAATATCAGAATATACCAGGTGGTCTGGGCATGGCCAGATAACAAGAGCAGTCCCAAGTAAATTGAAAAAATACTATGTCTCTTAAACTTTATCGATCGAACCAATTTTCTTTGATGCGATCCACCATCTGAGATTGAATATTTTCCATCGTTTATATAGATCTCTGAAATATCGGTTACTGCAACCATCATCCAGGGGAGCCAGGCCGCGGAGGCATTGATACTGAAAAATCCTGCCCGGGCAACTAGATAACCGCTCATTCCATACGCAAGTCCACCAATGATTTGGGCGACCTCGTTCAAGCCTAAACGCCTGATAAAGATAACCATCCCTATTCCCGCCCAGATTAGATGGATGGTGACAAGGATTGCTTGCGTCCATGCCATCCAGGTAATCCCGCCGATCGAATCCATCAATAAGTAGAACCAATGAGGTGGGTAGAAGATTGCACTCTGGTAGTTCGCCAGGAGTGGCGCTCCCATCCCAGAATATGGATTCCAAAGCGGAGCGCTACCAGCCCTGACATATTCCCATGCCAGAGACCACCAGGGGATGAACTGGGTTGAGGGAACGCCCCAGAATAGCGCTTTGCCGGTAAAGATGATCGGAGAGAATAAAATAACTGGTGTAAACACAACAAAGAAGAACGGAAGATCCAGAGATCGTCGATTCATGACGAAATGAATTCTATCAGATATATGTTGATATCAAATCAATGCATAAATCTGGCACACAGGATTGATGCCCTATGGCTGATCTTGTATGAGGTTATAATCGATCTTATAGGTCTTTTTCTATCCCCCAATCCTATCTCAAATTAGGACAGCCGAGTTAAATTACAATGATCAGAATGTTAATCGGTTGGTTTGATGTCTGAGAATTCTAGATTATCCCGTATACAATAAATATCCCAAACCTTCCCGGTTCAAAATCAATTGAGGTCGATCGGGGTCGATTTCCAGTTTTTGACGGAGCAGATAGATCAAATATTTTATTCGATTACGGATTTTATCGCTGTCATCCCCCCATACTTCATTTGCGATCTCGTCATAACGAACAAGCCGTGGGGCTTTTCTTGCTAGGACATTGAGCACCGAAAATTCTCGGACAGAGAGATGAATGTCTTTGCCATTTAACTTCACTTCCTGCGATTCGAGATCGATGGTCAGACCTATCTCGGGAAACTCACGGAAAGTCGCTGGGGTGACCTTCTCAACTCGACGCATTACAGACTTGACCCGCGCAACAAGCTCTGGTGCATAAAAGGGTTTGGTGACATAGTCGTCGAAGCCAAGATCGAGTCCACGGACAACATGATCCTTCTTGGTATCAGCAGAGACGACAATGACCGGTGCATCCGTCATTCGCCGCAGCCGGTCATAAGTTTCCCAACCGTCCATGCCTGGCATCATCAGGTCTAACAAAATGACATGCGGTTGTAGATCGGCACACTTTTCGATTGCCTCAGGGCCATTATAAGCTCCGATGACATCCATTCCCGCATTTCTGAAGATGATCTTAATCAGATCCACAGTATCAGGATCGTCGTCAATAATTAGCGCCCGGTTAGCCGAGGGTTTGGATCTCACCGCATCGAGGTCCACACCCTTCCTGGAGACGCCGGAATCGTGATAATCCAGCGGGAGATTTAACATCTAAATCCTCCGGAGGCAATAAGAAATATAACGATTTAATAATTTTCTTGTAACTATTTTATCAATAAAACCCGCCTTACACAATTGTCAGTTTTACCATAATTATTACTTTTTACTGACCATACACATGCGTGTAACGATAATGCAATTTTGCGACTTCTTCTTCCGGGATCTCTCAGGGTAAATTATTTTGTTTTTTCTTTATCCAGGTCGAAGGTGAATCGTCAATCTGTCCGCTAAAATATACCTGATAGATTCTCTCTCCCCCTTGATCATATATTACCTTTAGAAAATCCCCCTCTTCGAACCCCCAATCGCCCTCGTACTCTCCCCAATATACATAATCAACCGCATACCGATCGAGCAAAGATATCCGCTCCTGGTTGCTCGTCTCAGGAGAATAAAATTTCTCAATCTCGGGAAGCAATTCATTAAGCCCAGCTGATTCGGGTCCATGTCCGATGACCACCCGAACAGGCGCCCAGGCTGGCAGAGAATTTCCGGTTCTATATGAACTCAATACAACAGAATCGGGCTCCGCATATCCCGCCAGGAATTCAAACGCAGCAACCTGAGAACCAGGGACATAAACCGGCGATTCGGTTTTTAGTACAGTTCTTATCCCTCCTGCCAGCAGAAACAGTGAAGATGGCAATAACAATAACGATAAAACGATGCTTAACCTTTTTCTTACTTTATCGTTTTTGAACCTTTCTAACCCATAAAAAAGCAATGATAGCATGGCAACCCAGACTCCATCGGGCAATCTGCGTTGTAAATTGAAAGGAAAATACGCTAGGATAGGGAGCATCACAACCCATAAAACCGGAAGGATACCTTTCCAGTTAGTATTTGCAATCACCTTGTAACCACCGACAACAGCAAAGGGAAGCACGGAGCCGTAAGCCAATAAATACTGGAGCGGATGTGGGGACAGGATAACATTTTGCGCTGTCCACTGTCTCACGTATGGATCCCTGAAAGCGATCAAATTGTAAGCAACGAATGGCAAAACAACCAGGCACGCAACTAATGAAACCTTGATTTGACCGCTCCAGTATATTCCGACCTCGGGGTTGGAGACGATCTGAATCCTCGACCAGACAAACGTCACGATTAAATACAAGGTGATCAATGAACCAAGAATCGCAACCGAAAGTGGTTGGAACAATCCAGCCAAGACAGCTGTCAGCCCAATGATCAATCCGCGATATTTAGTCGAATCATCTAACAGAAACTCTCTTAGCGCAAACAGTAGCAGCCCCCTTGCCATTGCCAGGTGAGGGAGTCCATAAATTGACAAAAATCCGAATGTTTCCGGCGAATAGTATTCGAGGGGTAGTGAATCCAGCCATCGCGGATACCCAAGGAAAACAGGCAGCCAGCCAAGGCCGCCTCCAAGTGTGGCGAAAACCAATCCAAGCCGTCTCATCCAAATTGATTCGAAGAACAACGCGAGAAACGTATAAGTTGAATAAAGCACAAATAGTCCAGCCAGCCACCGAAAAAGCTGGTAGAGTGCCACCAATTGTGTATGTATTTCAACACCGGATGCCATTTTCCCAAGTACGATGTAAGGGAAAAATGCCAGCACACCCGATTGTTCTCGAGACGAGTAAGGCGATCGGAAAAGCCAATCGCCGTTGGCCCCTCGAAGCATTTTGGCAATATAGGAATTACCATCCTCGACGTTGAAAACAAACCCAGAAAATCTCCAATCGGGAGTTTCTTCGAAGAATCCGATGAGATAAGGCAAACTTGTCAAAGTGAGAACGACGATAGAATACATAAATATCCATTGTTTCTCCCCGATGTCTATCTGTCTGTAACCTGAACTCCCGGCCATTGCTTAAAAGATTTCCCTCTCTCGTTATTTTGGGTAATTCAAATATTCCTTACAGTCAGTCTCCTGATTCCCATTAACCCGAGGATGCCAATCATCGAGAGAGATATTCCAGAATAGAGGCTGATCGGCAGATAGGCGAATCTAACTCGATGCTCGCCAGGATCTAGATAAACACCTCTCAAAATCCCGTCAGGAGATAGTATTGGCTGGCGTTTTCCATCGACAGAAACTATCCAGCCCGGGTAAGTGATTTCGGAAAGGATAAGAAAACCTGGTCCTTTGGCAAAAATTTCAATCTGATTCGGTCTCCAATCGACGCTCTCGACTTCCCGCCATTCCAATGAAGAATCTTCCAAATTTGGTTGTATCCAGGCTCTTGGTCTTGATTTAAGGTTCTTATAAATTCGTGTATCACCGAAACATTGTTCAAGCAAAAGGTCCCTGCTCTCTATGTCAAACTCTGAAATTATGTAAGCAACGTTCAATCTGCCAAGCAACTCCGCATCCGGCTTATATTTTCTGTTATCAGATGTTGGTTCTCCGCCTGCGAACTCTGGAACCGTCACTCCATATACTGACCTGGGTACTCCACTCGCTGTGGCCATGTAATCCACATAAGCGGACAATTGCATGGGGTCAATACCATCGCTCATTTGTAATGAGAATCTGGCGGCTGTTTGCTGCGGCAGACTATATGACGGAGAATAAGTCCGAAAGAGGCTAGTTTTATTCGCTAAGTATTTCCCAAGCTCTTCAGTTTTCCTGAAAACATCTTCTGGTGCATGTGGAATGTAACTCATTCTGGAGAATATCCCCAAATCCAGGATGACGAATAACAGCATCCCAATAACCCAAACGCGTTCATTGAACCGGGAATATAACCGAAAATTTACCCAAAGACCTCCTGCGATTACGGATGCCAGCCCCCACGTGGTTTTCCAACCTAAGGACCCGGAACTAAATAATATTCCGATCATGAGCAGGAGCGAAAAAACACTCACACCGAAGACAAAGGTTCTCAGTGGATGGTATGAGCGAAAGTGACCTGCATAGAGAAGGGTGTCGAAACCATATGCTGCCAGAGCACTGGAGCTCATACCAGTTATAAATAGAGCTCTGGCGGGTACGCGTAAAAGATTGAACACTGGTAATTCCACGATAAACTTATTCAGAGGGAAATACTCACCTAAAGCGAGCAGAAGACTACTCACCAGGACCATCGACCAGAATGATCTCCGCCGATCATGTAAGCAAGATATGGCTGTACTTGCTGACAGGATGAACACCGCTCCTCCGAGGTATGTGCACCATTCGTGATAACCCTGAGGATCAGGTAAGAGAATTCCGAGAAGCCCCGCAGGCGTGAGTGAATGAACAAGGTTCTCCTCATTAGATAATGTAGCCCTCGTTGAAAAACGAATGAATTCGATGAAAGGTACCAAGACTGGCCCAGTTACTATCAAAGAACTAATGCCGTTTGTCAACAATACTCGAAGGTGTGTCCTAATTTCTTGATCATATCTATGCGCAATTTTGTATACTAGCCACAGAATCCCCGCATAGGGTGCCCATCGTGGATCTGCGAGAAATATCAGGCCGATCAATATCCCGGGTAGATATTTCCTTGTCATCAGTGCTCCGGTATGCAAACCACCCCTCTCGATCGCCAATAACCACGGGGTCCATGGGATTGCATAGATGAGGCTGAGATGTCCAGCGCTTATGTGTGCATAGAATTTCGGCAGAATCGAGAAAATCAAGCCACCAAATCGAGCCGCTTGTTGTGAAGCACCTTCCCCTCTCAACAGCTGGTACATGCCAAAGCCCCCCCAAATCATGTGTATTCCCATCGCTAAATTAAAACCAAACGGAAGCGGGAAGAGATAGGCCAGATAACCAAAAGGGTACCATAGCCCTGAAAGCGGATTGGCAATGAATGGATACCCTCCCAAGATACTATCAGACCACAAAGGAACACTTTGCCATCGTTTGATTGAATCTATCAGATAGCGCGCATTTGGGTAATGAGAGATCAAGATATCCGTATATGGCGATCCTGATCCCGGAAAGAGGAAATTCGAAACCCCAGGTGCCAGAATTACTAATGGCAACACAAAGATGATATATCTCTGCAAAACCTTGCACATAAAATAAATAATACCTGCTATGTCTATGCGCAATCGCACGCTCATTTCTGAATTTAAATAAATTTGGCGAGATTTATTAGCAAAATTTCCTTATTGTATCTGCAATCAACGTTCTACCTTATATATCGTTACTTCCTCGTTTTCAAATACTCTTTTCAGCCGATTTTCTGAGATTGCTCCACCCAACAGTTTTTCATGCCGACCATAATAAATGTAATCAACCTGGCTCAGCACAGTTTCATCTGAAGTTCCTTGAAAAAAGTCTGTAACGACTTTCTCCCAGTAATCTGCGCGAATCGTCTCGAATGGATGCCCATAGAGTACGCGATGCCCGGTCAGTGGCGGGATTATAAGACCTGTTTGGGGAGCAGCGAGCACGATCACTTCACCAGGCACTTCTTCTTTCAACCATGTCAATGCAGTATTTTCAGCATCAGACAAATAGATATTTTCATCATGTCGAATGCCTGCGTAATTCGCTGTCATGATGATGAGCAAATTTGTCGGGATAGACAATAGTAGGAGCGTTAGCGAAAGCAGCCAGGATTTCCCCGGGATAAAACGACTGATTTCTTTCAGTCCAAGACTGGCTAGGCCCGCTACAGGAATAAAGTACCCCAGCATGAATCTGCGTTGTAGTCCAAAAGGAAAATAAATTAACCCTAAACCACATAAGATCCAAACCAATAGGATCTGAGTGTCTCGTCGACGCTCCTTCAATGCGGCTATCCCACCCGGTATGGCAATCAAGAGAGCCGGTGAAAAGGATATAATAAAATCCCATATAGGTGGTGAATGGGTAATGTTCTGTGCTGACCAACCTGCCACAACAGGATCTACTCTGGAGATCCACCAATCGTATAAGAGCACCGGCGCACTGAACATCAAAATTAACAGTAGCTTTTTCAGCCCCGTTGATTTAAACGCAAGTAAGTTCTTTCGCTCCACACCCATCCATTCCTTATAGCGTCTTGCATCCTCATTAATCTCCCAAGCCACCAATACACCATTTATTATCACCACCATAATCACTGCGAATGGCGAAATCGCTGCGAGCACAGTCGCCAAGACAGCGATGACTATCCAGGCTTTAATCCCCTGGTTGTTACCGTTGTTGTTTACTCTTGGAGAAGGGTTCATCAGCCAGATCATGATCCCCAGGCTGAGAGGAAAATGGGGGTTCGAATAAGATGATAAGAAAGGAAATGTCTCTGAGACCCACAAATCTGAAGTCTGATACCCTAGAAGTGAGCTGAACCATCCAAAGCCCGAACCAAAGAGTGCGAGGACAAAAGCCAGTCTTATATATTTTTCCTCTCCCATTATCCCCTGATAAAAATTCCATAAGATAATTGCGAGAATCCCCGCATTTAATAACCGCATAAGATGGTAAATATATATCAGGTCCAAATGAGCGATTCGGGCAAGATGCCCTAGAAATAGATAATACAGGAAAAGATATGCCCCTTGACCACCATCTTTAGAAAAAGGAAACGTATATCTCCAATTCCCTTCAAAACCCTGGCGCATTTTCGCCAGATAAGAATATCCATCTTTCGGATTTATTAGGAATCCACTGAATACGTGACTCTGGCCCTCCAGTAATTCCGCCCAAACATAAGGGAAAGTGACGACGATGAGAAATCCTATTACAACGAGGGTCTTGAAATTTAATTTGGCAATCTTCATGACGCAATGATTGTACACGAATGACCTGACCATAAGATTCGCAATGACAGATCCGTAAGGCTATTACGATGCATCATTCGCTATGATATAGACCTTGTTATCGAGCACAAATAGCTTGCCGATCTCTCTCGCGCCTTCTATAATCGTAGTATGAGCCAGGTATTTAAACTTTTCCGACTTCAGCAAATCGACAGTCAACTAGACAGGAGCCGACTCAGATTACAGGAAATAGAGCGCAAACTGGAAGATGATTCATTGCTGCTTGCAATCCAAATCGAGGTTCAAGAAGCCGAAGAAAAATATCAGCAAGCATTAAATCGGTTGAGAAGCCTCGAACAGCAGTCAGGTGCTCAACGTGCCAAAATCGAGGAAGTCGAAAGCGCTCTTTATGGTGGAAAGATCAAGAACCCCAAAGAACTCCAAGACCTGCAGAATGAATCCTCAGCCCTAAAAAGGTATCTGACTGTACTCGAGGATCGTCAGCTAGAAGCGATGATCGAACTCGAGGAAACCGAAGCTCTTCTCGATGCGTCAAAGCAAAAATACTCGGAAGCATTGGCTTTATTCGAATTGAACCGTTCTAAACTGTCCCTGGAACGCGAATCGCTCATCAAAGACATCACCAGACAGGAAGCAGAACGCGCAGCGATCTGTGAAAGCATCCCGATTGATTACTCCGAATTGTATGGACAGCTCCGCATTCAACGCGGGGGAATCGCCGTTGCCAGAATAGTCGATCGTACCTGTTCCGCCTGCGGGTCGACCCTTTCCGCCGCGCTGTTCAGTCTCGCCCAAAATCCCAATTCAATAACCCGTTGTTCAACCTGTAACCGGATCTTGTATTTCGGATGAACCAATGAGTGAAATTATGAACGGGTTCAGGCTCGAAAGTCTGTCATTTTGGATCGGTTTCTTAACTGGCATTTTGGTTTTTGGGATTCTCAGAACTCTGCTCCCCAAGCTCCAGCATGCTTTCCCGCGGTTCGCGATGCAATACAGCCAATTGAAGACCCGATCCACAGAGAACACTGAAAGGCAATATCGTGACGAGCTTTACTTATTCACTCAAAATATGCACCTCGCCTCAGCAATTTTTCCGCTCGACGAGATCCTCGTGGAACCCTGTTTCTTGTTTTCAACTTATCGATTATCTGAAGCAGAAGAGACCTTTAGGACTCTCACAGACAGGATCATACCTTACATGCCAGATTGGCCAGAATTAGCGGCATTTTTTCAAGCTGAGTCTATAACAACGAAGGAGATCCTGGATAGTGAGGCAAATATTGCCATCCTTGGTCACCCAGGGACAGGGAAAACAGTTGCTCTTGCACACATCGCCTCTTTAATAGCCAGACGAGATGATCGTGCCGGGAAGCTCTCTGGACATCTGCCAGTTTACATTCACATACCAGATTTAATCCCGGGCGATAACACAGACGTAAAAACAATCGATCGCATCATCAACCTGATTCAATCACAATTCCCTCGAATCAATCCAAATCGTCTCAAAACACTTATTACTAACTATTTGAAATCTGGCAAGGTTGTACTATTACTTGATGGTTATGACGAATTACCCTCATCAGGTCAATATCTCACTACGAATATTATCAAGCCTGTTCTAGGTGAATATCCTGAAACCCGTTTCATTGCCTCTGCTGATGTCCATGATTTTTCTGGTCTGAAAGAATTGCATCCAATTCCGGTAACCATATCACCATGGAACGCCCACCAGAGAGAGGAATTTCTGGCAAAGTGGATAAATAACTGGCTAAAAGTAACACCTGTTATTGAGGGGAACCTTCTCTCCGAGAACAATCGCTATCTGCTCATATCCTGGTTGCTTACTGATTCGCCATTTGTGACCCCCTTCGAAACGACACTAAAGGCTTGGGCAATCACTGCCGGTGATCTCACCAGCCCATCCCCTCTGGATTGCATCGACTTGTTCGTCAAACGTTTTTTTGTTGGCAACGAGCAAATTCTTCGTAAATACGAGGAATTAGCCGTAAGAATGGTTTCAACGTTATCATTCTCGTGTGATTATCGAAATCTGGATGACACATCGAATTCGGGGAAGGTTTCACCAAATCTCAAGAGAAAAACTTCAATCTCCCTCCCAAAACAGCCTGGAAGAGCATCATTGCGTGAAACATCCACCTCTCGAGGTATTCTTATCTGTTATCCATCAGGATCGATTGCATTTGCACATCCAGCGATCGCTTCATTTCTCGCAGCTAAAGCACTGTCACAAACACCGATTTTGCATTATTTCGAAACCCAACCAGATTGGTTGGGGAAGAGACTGACATTGGGTTTTTTGAAGGCGCTTGGGAACGAGGCATCAGAATCGTTAGATATTCCCGAGGTAGATCCTCTCTCGAGATCTCTTCTGTCTTATTCCCGCTGGCTACACTTTTTACCGAACAATTCGAGCTTGCAACCTGAATTACTCAAGATTCTCGCTGCAAAAATTCAGCAATCGGATCTCATCAGATATTTTAGGCTTAGATTTCTTGCGGCATTATTGTGTTCTCAAGATCCAGGTTTGAATTTGCTATTTCGCTCAATGGTGAAATCTGGCCATGAAGACATCCGTATTGCAGGTTTATTGGGTTTGGGTTTCCTGAAAGATGAATCCTCGCTTTCTCTGATCGAAGACATCCTGGCTAATAACTCACCAGACGAATCCGGTGCTGCCTGCCTGGCTCTATCAATGATCGGATCCCGAAAAGCATTAGAGCTGCTTGGAACAGTCCTGTTATCAGGAGAAGAGAAGATTAAGGTTTTAGCAGCGTTAGCGCTCTCCAATCACTATCCTGACGGACACGAAATGCTCAAGGAAGGCAGCCAGGTTAAAGATTTTCTTATCCGCAGAGCGATCGTATTTGGTCTTGTGAGAATTTCTGAGCCCTGGGCAAAAGAAATCATAGAAAAACTTGCCGTCGATGATGATCAATGGCTTGTCAGGGATATCGCATCTCAAGCATTAGATTATCTGAATAACCCAAAAGCGGTTCGCCTCTGCCTTCATCCGGAACTTTCCGAATCCCCATGGCTTATCGAGTTTGCCAGCTCAAAAGGTGTCGGCGTGTCTCCTGGGAAGCCGGCAATGCAGATGTTATATGCAGCACTGAGAGATGGAAACCCGCATCAAAAAAGGTCCGCCCTCGAGTATCTGCGGCTACATGGAGAAGATGATTCTCTTGCTGAAATAATCAATTGCATGGAAGATGACGATGACCTCACTCGCGAAGCTGCATTCGACGCGCTTTGGCACAACGTGGCAATGGGGGTGAAATATCCATTTTCGAATTAAATCCACTCAACCTGTAGGATCACAGCCGATTGAATTTGTCTTTCAAGACTGTCTGAACCGTTTCCCACTTCATCTCCTCAAAAACGATCGTTTTTTTCCGACTTTTCTCTCCCTTTACGATCTTTATCGATGGTTTTGGCCAATTGAAGTACTTCGATAATAAATCAAGTACTGCCTTATTAGCCTTGCCTTCGACAGGAGGTGCTTTGATATGTATCTTAAGCGTGCCATCCTCCATAACCTCGGAAATTTTATTATCCCGCGAGTTTGGAACGACATGCACCCTCAAAAAGACTGGTGTTTGCTCAGGGTCCTTTCTGCTGAACGGATTTTCGTTGATCATGCTTATCTCATTAATGAGATGATAATGTTGGTCAGAAGATACTCAAGCAGTTGAATCAAGATCAGCGCAACTATCGGGCTGAAATCGAACATTCCGGTATTTGGGAGAACTCGTCTGATCGGATTCAGAATCGGATCAGCAATACTCTTGACCGCATTCCTTACCGGATGAAAAGGAGACATAAAGTAAGAAAGAATGACGTCAGCGATCACCACCAGACTGATCGCCAAAGAGAGATAGCGCACCAAATTCACTAGAAATATCATCAGATCTCCTTCTCCCAGTTCATTCATTCCGTGGCCCCATGATTGCTGTACCAATGCGGACGATGGTTGCACCTTCCTGAATGGCGACTTCAAAATCCGAACTCATCCCCATCGACAATTCGCTCCATTCCATCTCGGGGAACCGTTCACAAAGAAATTCCTTCAGGTTTCGTAAACGTTGAAAGTAAGGCCTTACCATTTCAGGATCCTCGAAATAAGGGGGCATGGTCATTAATCCTTTAACCTGGAGATGTACCATTTCTTTAAGCTGATTGATTTCTTGACATAGAATTTCCCATTGGCTTTCGTTCCAGGCTGGCCAACCAAATTTGCTGCTCTCTCCGCTGACATTACATTCGATAAGTACCGGTAGACTTCGATCGGTTTCAGAAGCAACCTTTTCGAATTTTTCCGCCAACTTTATACTATCCAGGGAATGCACCTGATCGAATAGTTCCCACACCAGCCTCGCCTTCCTGCTTTGCACATGCCCTATCATGTGCCAGTTTATATCCGGTATTGCGGTCAGGTGCTTCATTTTCTTCGCAGCTTCTTCTACATAGTTTTCACCGAGATCCCTGGCGCCCAAGTCCAGGAGAGTAATGATCTTCTCGATGGGTTGTCCTTTTGTGACAACCACGAGCCTGATGGATTCAGCTCGTCTTCCAACCGAACAGGCAGCCCTATCTATCCGTTCCAGGACTCTCTTATAATTTTGCCTGATTTGATACGCTTCATCGCCCATGGGTGGAGTGAACTATTCATTTATTTCAATGCAAGGAGTACTCCAAAACGACCAGTCCGTCCTTTTTCTCCTCTGTGTGAGTACCAATCATCTAAATTGCATGCAGTACAAATGCGGGGGTTATCGATTATCCTTACACCATTCTTTCGGAGAAGATACTCATTAGCTCCCCATAAATCGAAATGGACACCGCCGCGATCTTCTATCAGGAAATTGTCTGCAACACCCCCAAATGCATTCCGTACCGCATCTCCTACATCTTGTCTTACTTGATAGTGATGCGCAGCGATCGATGGGCCGATCGCAGCCAGGATGTTCTCAGGTTTGGATCGATAGATTGAGACCATCGTCCTGACCGTTTCACTGACAATATCCCTGACTGTCCCTAACCATCCAGCGTGAACAAGACCAATGACCCTGCGGATGGGATCGTGCAAAAGGATCGGTACACAATCAGCGAAACGCATGAACAAGGTCACTTCCGGTCGATCGGTCAAAATCGCATCTGCTTTGCGATGTGGAACACCTTCCGGTCGTCTTCCGTCGGTCACGATGACGTCGTTGCCATGGACCTGCCACACATCATAGACTGACCTGTGATCACGACCAACAGCATTAAAAGACATAATCCGGTTTTGGAGAACGCGTTGAGGATCATCACCGCTCAAACCACCAACGTTCAAAGAATCCCAGGGTTTAGGACTATAGCCACCATGCCTGGTAAAAACAGCATGGGTCAGTCGACATTCAGAGAATATATCGAAGGTTAAATATCGAATCGCTTCAGGCTGGTGGAATTGCATCTCCAGTAATTTCCCGATGACTTTGTAATGCGGCGAGAGCGAATTTCTCCTGTGTAAATTTGCGTATCTCTCTCATAGTTTCTTCGACCATCGGATATCCAAACCAGGCAGTCGTTATCCCAAACAAGCTTCCGGTAAGCGTCCGCAAAAATGGCGTGCTCTCGCGCATTGGCATCAAACTGATCGGGGGCTGACTTAACAGTTGACTGAAACCGTCCATTGCGATCGGGATGATGCCTATGATAATCCACAGGTACCAGGGGAGAGATTTTAATCGCCGTTTAGACAGGCTAAAAATCAGCCCAAAGAAGAGTATCCCACCATAAATGCCAACATCTCGTTGACAAAGCGCAACTTTATATCCAATAACAGGGCTACCTGTGTATGCACGTGCCTGAAGATTATCGAATTCATCCAAACCGGTTACCAGTCCGTATGGTTTTAGCCTATCCACGCCAGCAACCTGGCGCGGATAGGCTGGCTGATCACCAAACAAGAACCACGATCTGAACGCCAGTTGATGACACACTAAACTGTATCCTTTGTAGATAATACTCGCAGGTCTGTTATAACCTAATTTGAGTAAAACCGGCGCCAGAAAAGGGAGACCCAGGTAAAGCAAAACAATAACATTCAAAACCAGCATGTAATGCTTCGATAGCCACAATGAGAACCGGTCGGCTGATGTGATTACGATCGATTTCTGATACACGCCCTGCGCAATGGCTGTATCAATCTGAGTGATTTGATGCTCGCGTTCCTGGGCAGCGCGCAGAGTGATCTCTAGATCATGTGGTAATACTGGTGCTTTAAGAACATAAGGGCCGATCTCGACTACGGGGATCTGAACCGCATATTTCTTTTGTAAATTCTTGTCTCCATCGATATCGATCTCGATCAACTGATGAGGAATGATTCGACGCAAAGCGTCTAAGTCTGATTTTACCTCCTCGCATAAGTGACAACCCTCCCTCGTGTAAAGTATCACCTGGATCATTGAATTACTCCCATTTTCCGTAGATACCGTTCCATTTGATCTGCCGATAATACCCCAATATGTTGAATCTGTATAATACCTTGGTCATCGATGAAAAATGAAGTTGGATAATTTCGCACCCGATAGAGATCCTGAACAACACCGCCGGGATCGAGCAATATGGGAAAAGTAATCCCTAATTCATCCACGTAAGATCTGACATTCTTAACAGGCTCATCAAAGTTAATCCCTACGACGAGCAATTCCGGCTGCAGTTCATTAAACCGCTTTTGTAATTCGGGCATTTCCAATCGACATGGAGCACACCATGTTGCCCAAAAATTGAGCAGGATAACCCTGCCTTGTAAATCACCAAGACCCACCATGTTGCCTGTGAGATCCTCCAATGTGAAATCCGGTGCATGGCTACCGATCAGATTGCCTCGCGAAATCAGGATCCCTGGATTATATAAATCTTGAGAGGCATTTCTCGTTGTAACTTTTTTGAAGACCACCAAAGCAAAACCCAAGCCAATCCCCAAAATCAAGCCGGTTATAAGCAGAAACGTGTCTTGCCTTTTCACAATAGTTCAACACAATCGGCTATGTTATAGTGGGTCTGTCTTCAGATGATTTAATAAGTATCGATGCTGGAAAAGCAATGATGAACAATATCGCGCCAAAAAACCACCAATCCAGAAAATTTCGACCTTTCCTTTTGGCAATATATGCCGGAATGAGTCCCAAGACTGCCAATCCCATGATGGTTATTAAAAGAATTTGCCCAACCCTGACCTCATCGAATGATTGAAAGAAAAACCCAAGGCTGGAGATAGTCTGGAATCGTCCAAGAAACAACAAACCACCCACAATGATCATCACCACCCCCATGGCAACTTCCACATAGTGCATGAATTTTCCATATCGGCGAAGCACACCTGTGATCAGAGAGATCTGTGTAGCAGCGAGTAAGAACGGGATCGCAAGTCCAGCCGAATATGCTGCCAACAACCACCCACCCTGTGCGATCGATCCTGTGCTCAACGAGAGAGTGAGAATGGTCCCAAGGATTGGCCCAACGCATGGAGACCAACCTGCTGAAAAAAATACACCCAATAAAGCGGATGAAAGGTAACCCCATTTCGGATCCGGGGCTGTCTGTCGCCTCAGATCATATTGCAGAAATGGAATGCGAATGATACCGGTCATGTGGATTCCGAACAGGATAACAACCACACCGCCGATTTTTATGAGATAAGGTCGCAGGTCATAAATCAGGCTGCCAATCGCTGACGCACCCAGACCTAACAAGATGAAAACGGTGCTGAAACCCAATACGAACGCCAAACCATGAGTAACAGTTGCCAATCTGTTTTCCTGTTTACTCCCAATCGACGTGCCACTTAGATAACCAATATATGCCGGAACGAGTGAGAAGACGCATGGTGACAGAAAAGAAGCCAGGCCTCCCAAAAACGCCAACCCTAATCCAATATTCGAAATCTCTATCATCCTTGATCCATTCTCCAAGTAATATTTCAGATCTGCTGAGCGGCAGATATCAAGAATCATCCACTACGACTATCCGAGTGCTTGGATCCCCGGTTACAGTTACCGTGTTATCTCCAGTAGTGAAATCCACTAC
>FWPU01002826.1_pt1 | contig 46141 bp, 43 predicted proteins | sample 2228361 | NCBI WGS metagenome assembly FWPU01 (sample SAMEA103939777, study PRJEB20133) | metagenome
GCATGCATTGGATTTCCGTTTGTGCTTGCATACACGATCAGCATTTACTGGATATTCCGTGGGAAAGTTAAGTTAACAAATATGAGTTATTAAAACTCTGAAATTTTTTATGAGGAACCTTTATGGTTGATTTAATACTAAGTTTATTCGTTGGAATTGGACTGGCAGCTGCAGTTGGCTTGAGGATTTTTATTCCTTTTCTTATTGTATCTATTGCGGCATACACAGGTAATCTTCAGCTTTCAACTTATTTTCAGTGGATCGGAACACTGCCTGCACTTGTTGCATTTGCAGTTGCTACTATTGTTGAAATAGCAGCTTATTATATTCCCTGGCTTGATAACTTTCTTGATACAATCGAACATCCGCTTGCAATTTTCGCTGGTGTAATTTTAACTGGTGCTGTGGTTACTGAATTCTCACCTCTAATAAAATGGGCGCTTGCTTTGATAGCCGGCGGAGGTGTTGCAGGAACAATTCACGCCGCAACAGGATTGATAAGACTAAAATCATCTGCATTAACAGGTGGTGCAGGTAATCCTGTGGTTTCAACTGCAGAAGCAACCGGTGCTTCAGTACTTTCTCTTATAGCTATTTTTATTCCCGTTATTGCGGCACTGATTGTTGGAATAGCAGTGGTTTACTTTTCTTTTATGATAAAGAAAAAATTTTTTTCACCACCACCGGAAAATTGAGCATAGGTTTGCTCTTTTAGTTTTAGCCGACAATTTGAAATTCTCCCGGCTTAAGACTTCCGAGTTCCCATTTCCCAATTGAATATCTGATCAATCGCAATGTCGGATACCCAACCGCAGCGGTCATTCTTCTTACTTGTCTGTTTCTCCCTTCGGTAATAGTCAGTTCAATCCAGCTTGTAGGAATATTTTTTCTGAATCTTATCGGTGGATTTCTTTCCCATATATTTGGTTCATCAATCAATTTTACTTTTGCTGGTTTTGTGAGACCATCTTTAAGTAAAACTCCTTTTCTTAGTTTGCTTAATGCATCTTCTGTCGGTATTCCTTCAACCTGTACCCAATATTTTTTGGGCATTTTGTTTTTGGGATCTGAGATAATACTCTGCAGTTTACCATCATCTGTAAGAACAACTAATCCTTCGCTATCGTAATCAAGTCTGCCGGCTGGATAAACATTTTTATACCTGATGAACTCAGCAAGTGTTTTTCTTCCTTCCTTATCTGTAAACTGACACAGAACATTAAATGGTTTATTAAACAGAATAATCATTTTATAATCGTCGTTTAATATTGATGAACCAGCTTTACTTTTTTTATTTCGGTGAAAAAATTCTTTTCATAGTCTAAAATTATTACAATGAAGATCAGTTGCATAATCTTTGTTTCGAATAAGTGGCAGCTGATTTACTGTTTACAATTGATTATATTTCTGTCAGGAAAAAGTGAGGTTGTTGGATGAGTGATTTAGAAAAATATTTTGAGCAATTTAGAAAGAATATTGTAGGAATTGATGCTTCTTTTCAGACACCTTATGGCGAACAGAAGCTGGTTTATGCAGACTGGATTGCAAGCGGAAGATTATATCGTCCGATAGAAGAAAAACTTCTTCATACATTCGGACCAATGGTTGGTAATACTCACTCTGAATCAAGTGAAACCGGCACTTTAATGACCCTTTCATATCGTGAAGCTCATAAAATTATAAAACAACATTGCAATGCTGGTCCTGATGATGTAATAATAACAGCCGGCTCCGGTATGACAGCGATGGTTCGCAAGTTTCAGCGGATTTTAGGACTGATAGTCCCGGAACAGTTATCAGATTACTTAAAACTTCCTGAAGAGCTTAGGCCTGTTGTTTTTATTACTCATATGGAACATCATTCTAATCATACAAGCTGGCTTGAATCCATTGCCGATGTTGTGATTATTCAACCTGATCAGAACGGATTGGTTGATATTTCTGATCTCGAAAAGCAATTAGAAAATTACAAAAACAGGAAACTTAAAATTGGTGCATTCACTGCTGCTTCAAATGTAACAGGAATTGAACCACCTGTTTATAATTTAGCAAAAATTATGCATCGCAATGGCGGATTCTGTTTTATTGATTATGCCTGTGCAGCACCTTATGTAAAGATAGATATGCATCCTTCTGACCCTGAAGCAAAACTCGATGCAATATTCTTTTCACCTCATAAGTTTTTAGGCGGACCCGGCACTTCCGGTGTTTTGATTTTTGACTCCAAACTTTATAAGAACAGAGTGCCTGATCTTCCCGGTGGCGGAACTGTGGAATGGACAAATCCCTGGGGTCAGCATAAATTCAGCTCAAATATTGAAATCAGGGAAGATGGAGGAACTCCGGCTTTTCTTCAGACCATAAAAGCAGCACTTGCAATAAGATTAAAAGAAGAAATGGGAATTGAAAACATTCGTGCTAGAGAAGATGAACTTGTTCGAATTGCTTTCAATGGTTTGAGAAAAATTTCCAATCTTCATATTCTGGCTGATAATATCGAACACAGATTGGGTGCCATTTCATTTTATGTTGATGATATTCATTATAATCTGATTGTAAAATTGCTTAATGACAGATTTGGAATTCAGGTTCGCGGAGGATGTTCCTGTGCAGGAACATACGGGCATTATCTTTTGCATGTTGATCCTAATCGTTCAAGAAGGATAACCGAAAAAATTGATGAAGGTGATTTAAGTGAAAAACCCGGTTGGGTAAGATTGTCTTTGCATCCCACTATGACTGATGAGGAGCTATATTTTATTATTGATGCAATTGATCAGATTGTTCTTAACATCAACCACTGGTCAAAAGATTATTGGTACGACAGAACAAAAAATGAATTCTTTCACAAGACATACGACGGTAAAGAGCTTGAAAAAGTTAAGTCCTGGTTTCAATTAGGAATTGTGGAAACGGTAGAAGACTAAAACAGTCGTTCTTCACAAAAGTCAATCACATCTAAAAAACTCCATAGAAAGGAGGATAGAAAGATGTTAGCATTAGGTGCTTACGAAAAATGTAAGCGTTATATCGAGTCTCAAAAAAAAGAACCTTCTGAAAAAATCCGAAAGAAAGAACTTTTCCCTTGTATTACAATTTCCCGTCAGACAGGTGCCGGTTCTTATGAAGTTTCCGAGAGACTGATTAAAATCCTTGATAAAAAAACCAAGCCATCAGATCAAAGCTGGACATATTTTAATAAAGAGTTGATCAGGAAAGTAATTGAAGATCATAATCTTCCGGAAATAGTCAGTAATTATCTTGCTGAAACCAAATATCAGCATATAAACGATGCAGTATATGAGTTGCTTGGTGTAAAGCCCTCTGACTGGACATTGCTTCACAAAACGACTGAAACTATTCTGCAATTAGCAAGAATGGGGAAAGCAATAATTGTTGGTCGTGGTGGAAATGTAATTACTTCAAAACTTCCGAACGCATTTCATATAAGATTAATTGCACCTTTGGAAAACCGAATCAAACATGTTCAGGAAGTATTCGGTTATTCAAAACAGAAGGCAACAGAATATATTGATCAGGAAGATAAAAGCAGAAGAAAATATCTCAAGACTCACTTCTTCCGTGATCCTGATGATCCGACATTATATCATTTAATTCTGAACACAGGGTTGCTTGATTATCAGGAAACGGCGGAAGTTATAGCTGAAGCATTGAGAGTGAAATTTCCGGGAAGTTTTAAATCGTTATAATGTGCTTTTTAATCTCTGCAGGCCGGTTTTGCTGACAGGTATCTCTTTGCCGTTTTTTAATACAAGTCGGTATGACTCTGTTTCGGTTTGTTCGAGGTGTTGAATAAAATCCAAATTGATGATATAAGACCTGTGTACTCTGACGAACTGGTTTTCATTTAAATGAGTTTCAAAATATTTCATAGTCTTTTGTTTCAGAAATCTTCCTTTCTCAGAGTTTATCAGAACATAATCATCCTGTGCTTCAATCCATTTTATTTCTTCAACAGGAATCACTGTGATTTTAGAGCCGTCTTTGATAACAACTCTTTCAAGAAACTCAATTTTTTCGTCATTGGTTTTTATAATGTTTTCTATTGCCGAGTTTTGTCTGAACCTGTCGCCAAGCTGAGCAATTGCCTTATCAAGTGCGGCGTTAAATCGTTCCTCAGAAAAAGGTTTCAGCAGGTAATCGATTGCATTTACTTCAAATGCTTTTATTGCAAAATGATCATATGCTGTGGTGAAAATTATAACAGGAGGATTCTCAATCAGTTCAAGCATTTCAAATCCGGTAAGTTTAGGCATTTGAATATCAAGAAAGATCAGGTCTGGTTTTAGTTCATTGATTTTTTTTATAGCATCAAAGCCGTTGGAACATTCAGCAATAATTTCAATGTCATCGCGTTTGTTCAAATAATTTTTCGTTATCTGCCTTGCAAGTGCTTCGTCATCAATAATGATTATTCTGATTTTATTTTGCATATCTGTAGGTAAATAGATTTATTTATTTTCAACAGGAATAAAAATGTTCACAGTAAAAGTACCATTTTCTTTCTTAACTTCTAAAAGATTATCCTGATGGTAAATCAGAGAAAGTCTCTCGCGAATATTTCTTAATCCGACTCCTGCGCCTTTCTTATGAGATTCTCCCTCGAAATTATTTGTTAATGATATTTTTAGAAAATTTTCTGTCGGTTCGCATTTTAGTCTGATAATTACTTTATCAAGCGTTTCATATACCGCATGCTTAATAGCATTTTCAAATAATGGTTGAAGAATCATCGAAGGAATTTCTGCATTCTTGCAAGCTTCATCTATTTCTTCAACAAATTCAAACTTATCTTCAAAACGAATTTTCTCTATGTCAAGATAGAGTTTAATATTCTTCAGTTCCTCTGATAAAGAATTTTTCTGACGGTCATTGTTTGCTAAAGTGTATCTGAGGAAATCCGCTAACTTTAATATCATCTGCTTTGCTTTCTTGGGATCAATCTCAGTTAAAGCACTCATTGAGTTGAGTGCGTTAAATATAAAATGCGGATTGATCTGAAATTTCAGTGAACGAAGTTCAGCTTCTGTTACCAGGTTCTTTAGCTCAGTTTCCTTGAGAATTTTTTCCTGAAAGCTCGTATAGTAAATAACTATATAATAAAAAGCAGTTAAGAGGAAATAATGAAGAAGTCCTATAATTACCCGAAGTTTAATTGTACTGAAGAAGAAAGTGGAATACGATGGTTGATCAATTACGAAACTTAGTGAAATGAAATAACCTGCTATTAACCAGAACAGAGTTACAAATACACCACCAAGCAGATGGCTGAAAATTATCTTATGAATTTTTGCAGTTTCGATCGATAAATATTTTGCAGCAAACCAATAATTAATTCCGATTCCCGTTAAAAGTAGGTTGAATGCAAAAACATCAATTAGAGCGGTGGTTGAATCAAGTCTGTTATCAAAGATTATAAGATTCAGATAAACGATTGATAGTCCGGCACAGAATAAAAGATAGAGTAAAAAATTTTTCGGACTTTTTAGTATCGGATTGTCAAACATCTTTCAATCACATATAAGATTTTATTTCGCCGCCGCCAAAAACAACCAGACCTTTAATTATCAAAGTTTTCCCAAGGTCAGGAACTGCATTTGGATCTTTGATTAGCTTGTTTGAAAATCCACCGAAAATAGGAGTAACATTTAATATGATATTCCAATCCTGAGGAACAATTAAAGTAGTTCCACCAAAAACACAAAGGACATCAATAACATTTGTGCCTTCAGAGAGTTTGCATCCCTTAAGGTTAATTTCAGAGCCGCCAAATACAGCAGTGATGCTACCACCTTTAAAGTTATCTGAAGTTATAAATTTAGATCCGCCACCGAATATTGAAACATCTTCGAGAATATCCTTTCGTTCCTGATCAAACTTAATTTTTTCAGTTTCTTTTTTATTCAGAATTATATAAAGCCCAAGAGCAATAAAAATTATAGCGAACACGATTGTTCCGTTATAGTTAACATCAGGAAAAATACGGGGAATAAGAAAGATTGCTCCAAGCCCCGAGAGAATTCCTCCAAGTAGTTTTTTATTTGTATTTAGTGTAATAAAAACACCGATTACTAAAAAGAAGAAAGGCCAGGAAAAGATTATTCTTGAAATACTGAAATCAAGAATGTCCATTGAATTCAGAAAAAACAGAAATCCAAGAACAATGAAAGCCCCGCCGAGAACCATTCTTCTGTCCAATTTATTAGTAATTTCGTCCATATCAGTCTCCTTTATGCTTTAATGCATTTTTTCTGATGGAAAAGTAAGTCAAAACAATACAGCTGCAAAAACAAAATCGGTAAGTGGCAGGAAAATATCGGTAAGTAGTAAGTAAACTCTTATAAGTTAAAAGTATTTTTTTAGAAATACTCCGGCAATTTCATAACCTAGCTCATAAGCGATTTCCAAATCTATTTTTGCTAAGTTTCTTTCATCTCTGTAAAATCTGCATAGTCCCCGATAGTAATAAGCAGGGGCAAATTGATTATCTAATAAAATAACAATTTTGAAATCCTCGATAGCATATCCATACCATTCCATTTGATAATAACTCAATCCGCGATGATAAAGAGCATCAATATCATTGGGATTTTCAACCAACCATTCAGTATAGTAAATTGTTGCCTGATAATAGTCGCCTAATTCAAAATGTTTCATTGCAAGGCTATATTTAGTTTGAATGAATTCGTTGTATACATAGTTATACGGGCGTGTCGGTTCTAAAATACATTTACCTGACTCTTGCTGAATAACCGGTAATAAGATTTCAATTTTTGTCTTTTTAATATCTTTTATTCTTTCTTTTTCTTTATCCCTAGGAGGTAAGATGGGTAAGTCTTTCCTTCTATCTGTTTCAAGTCTTGAAATTCTTCCGGAATCAATGACTTTGTCTCGATCTTTAATATTTCTTTGGGGGAATAATTGTGCAAAATCTAAAAGTAGAATTGTAAGCAGTAAAAAAAATATTCTTCTCATCTCAGACTCCTTAGCTTTAATCTATCTCACACTAAATTTCAATTAAGGTGCCATTTAAATAAAAAAAGGGAAGAATAAACTTCCCTCTATAAAATTTAAAATTTAGAAACTTCTGGAAAATTAAAGAAAAATGTCACACTGAGCTTGTCGAAGTGTGATTTTGTCCTAGAATGTCAGTCTTCGATGGCACTGCCACTCAGACTGACACATGTCAAATATTTCAGAAGTTTCTTTTAATAATTTTCAAACATGTAATTCAAATTCTTTTGGAATATTTTCTTTTACTTTATTTAGTGCCTGCTCTAAATCTGCTATCAAATCATTTACATCTTCAATTCCAACTGAAATTCTTACAAGACCATCTGTTATTCCGGCTGCTTCTCTTGCTTCTTTGCCCATTGAAAAATGTGTCATACTTGCCGGATGCTGAATTAAACTTTCTACTCCGCCAAGACTAACAGCAAGCTGAAATAATCGGACTGAATCCATCATAATCCTTCCGGCTTCAAGTCCGCCCTTAAGCTCAATTGTAATCATTCCACCTGGTGCTTTATGTTGCTTTAAACCAATTTGATAATGAGGATGAGATTTTAAACCCGGATACCTGATCCATTTAACTGCCGGATGTTTCTCCAGCCATTCAGCAATTTTTTGTGCATTCCGGCAATGCTTTTCCATTCTGATAGCAAGTGTTTTTAATCCACGATGTACAAGAAAAGCATTGAAAGGATCAATTACACCACCAAGTTGATTCAGGGTTTTTCTGAACTGCTGATAAGTTTCTTCATCTTTTACAACAATCACTCCTCCTACTACATCTGCGTGACCATTTAAAAATTTTGTTAAGCTGTGCATAACAATATCAGCACCAAGTAGTAGAGGATTTTGAAGTGCGGGACTCATAAAAGTATTATCAACCACAACTGTTGCTTTGTGCTCGTGAGCAATTTTTGAAATTCCTTCTATGTCAGAAATGCAAAGAGTAGGATTGCCGGGAGTTTCAATGTAAACAACTTTTGTGTTTGGCTTAATTGCTTTGCGAACATTTTCACTATCTGATGAATCAACAAATGTTGTTTCAACTCCGTATTTTTTCATCACTGTGTTTAACACTGTGGTTGTTGGACCATAAACAGCCGATGAACAAACAACATGATCACCTGACTGTAGCAGAGTAATAAATATTGTACTGATTGCTGCCATTCCGCTTCCGCAGCCGAGAGCTTTGTGTCCGCCTTCCAATTCTGCAATAGCATTTTCCATTGCTTCAACTGTGGGATTAAGCATTCTTGTGTAAATGTAACCCTTCTCTTCACCTGCAAACAAAGATGCGCCGTGTTTTACATTCTTAAACTTGAATGTGGAAGTCTGATAAATTGGTGGAACAACTGCTCCATACTCGTATTCATCAATACCGGAATGAACGCACTTGGTTTGAAAATCGAATTTTGAATGATTTTTCATAGAACTTTCCGTTTAATAATATTTAATATTTACTTTTCAAACTTAGGAAAAGTTTATGAAAGAAATTTCAGAGCAGTCAAATGTTCCAGCTGAACTTTAAATTAATTTTCGGGGTTTTATTGACAAGTGTGAAAATATTTTTATTTTTGTCACAGAAATGAAAAATTGTAATAAAACATATCACCGACATCATCATCATTCCTTCAATCTAAGGAAGCGCCGGTGAATTGTATTTAATTTAATTAACATAGTAATTGAACTAAACCCGGCGTAAGTCGGGTTTTTTTGTTTTAAAGGAGTTTAAATGAGTAATAATGGAAATCTTAAGTTAGCAATTCAAAAAAGCGGAAGATTATCTGAAAGCTCTTTGCAGCTTTTAAGAAATTGTAATCTTGATATAGAAAAGTTTAACGATCGCTTAGTTGTAAGTGTAAGAAATTTCAAACTCGATTTATTGTTTCTTCGTGATGATGATATTCCGGAATATGTGCAGGATGGAGTTGCAGAGCTCGGTATTGTTGGTGAAGATGTTCTCAATGAAACAAAAGCCAATGTGAAGGCGGTAAAAAAACTTGGATTTGGCAGATGCAGTTTAAGAATTGCTATTCCAGAAAACGATAACCTTAAGAGTATAAATGATCTGAATGGCAAACGAATTGCAACATCATTTCCCAATATCCTTAAAAACTTTCTCGAACAGAATAACATAGATGCCAGAATTGTTAACATAAGTGGCAGTGTTGAGGCAGCTCCTTCTCTTGGGATTGCAGATTATATCTGTGATCTTGTTTCAACTGGTAACACATTGAAGTTAAATAAACTTAAATCATCCATAAGTGTACTTGAGTCTGAAGCTGTTTTGATTAAAAATAAAAATCTTAAATCTCAGTCGAATAAATATCAGATCTATTTAAAGCTGCTATCAAGAATTGAATCTGTATTAAATGCTCGTAATTCAAAATATCTGATGATGAACATTCCTGCTGATTCGTTAAATACTATTCTGCAAATTATTCCGTCACTAAAAAGTCCAACTGTTTTACCTCTTGCGGATAATCATTCGCTCGCTGTTCATGCTGTTATTCCATCAGAAAAATTCTGGGAGATTGTAGATGACCTGAAATCTGCAGGAGCATCAGGAATTTTATTATTACCAATTGAGAATATTATCCTATGAAAAAATATTACATTAAAAATTTAACCGAAGCACAGATTAATAAACTCATAAAAAGAAATAATCTTCAATCAGAGTCTGTTGCTAAATCAGTAGAAAAAATTATTAGGGATGTTAAATCCAATGGTTTAAGCTCCGCAATTAAATATGCAAAAAGATTTGATGATTTCTCATCCTCATCAATTTATGTAACTGAAAATGAATTCAGGGAAGCAGAAAGAAAACTTGATTCAAAAATTAAAACGGCTATAGAACTGGCTTATTCAAACATTAGTAAATTTCACAAAAAACAATTACCGAAAAATTATTCACTTGAGACAGTATCAGGCGTCAGTTGTGAGAGAAGATTTATTCCGATTGAAAATGTTGGATTATACATTCCTGCAGGTACAGCACCACTGCCTTCTACAATGTTAATGCTTGGTGTTCCGGCACAAATTGCAGGATGTAAAAGAGTTGTAGCAATTTCTCCGGCATCGGACAAAATTCATCCTGCGATACTGTATGCAGCAAAACTTTGCGGTATAACTGAATTTCTTAAAATAGGTGGTGCGCAGGGAATCGCTTTACTCGCTTATGGAGATAAAAATTTAAGAAGGGTTGATAAAATATTTGGTCCGGGAAATCAATATGTAACTGCTGCTAAAAGTTTGGTTAGTATTGATCCTGAAGGTTGCTCAATTGATATGATAGCAGGACCAAGTGAGGTTTTGGTTATTGCTGACAGATTCGCAAATCCCGCATTCGTTGCTGCTGATTTATTATCTCAGACAGAACACGGAAAAGATTCGCTTGCGGTTCTTGTGACAGATAATGAAGTTCTATATAAATCATTTGTTAAGCAATTAAAAAAACAGTTAACAAATCTTCCAAGAAAAAATTTTGCAGCAGCATCGTTAAAAAATTCTTTTTGTTTAATAACAGATTCACTTGATGAAGCAATTGAATTTTCAAACCGTTTTGCACCAGAACATCTTATTCTAAATTCTAAAAATGCTGAAACTCTGGCAGATAAAGTCATTAATGCGGGTTCAGTTTTTGTCGGTCAGTTTACACCGGAGAGTGCAGGTGATTATGCATCCGGGACAAATCACTCGCTGCCAACTTATGGTTTCGCAAGATCAACTGGTGGAGTAAGTGTTGAAATGTTTTTGAAAGCAATAACATTTCAATCAATCAGCAAACAAGGATTGAAGAATTTATCTGAAACTGTTATCACATTAGCTGAAACGGAGTCTCTTCAGGCACACGCTGAAGCTGTAAAAGTGAGGTTGAAATGAAAAACATTGAACAGTTAGTGAGAAAAAATATTTTAAATTTAAAACCTTATACATCAGCGCGGGATAAGTTTCAGGATGGGATTTTTCTCGACGCTAATGAAAATTCCTTCGGAAGTGTATTAGAGAATAATCTTCTGAATATTAATCGTTATCCGGATCCTCATCAGAAAAAATTAAGAGCTGCTTTATCTGAATATCTGCAGGTTAATTCTGAAAAAATATTTTTTGGCGTGGGAAGCGATGAGATTATTGATCTTTCTATAAGGATATTTTGTGAGCCGCGTAAATCCAATGTTATTATTCCTGTTCCAACTTATGGTATGTACAAAGTCGCCTGTGAAATTAATGATGTTGAAGTAAGAATTGTTCCGCTTGATGAATATTTTGATCTGGAAAACAGTTCAACACTAAAATTGGTTGATGAAAATACAAAGATGATATTTCTCTGCTCGCCAAATAATCCAACCGGAAATCTTTTAAGTGTGGATAAAATAAAATTACTGTCAAAAAATTTTCACGGTATAATCTTTATTGATGAAGCATATATTGATTTTGCAGAAGATAAATCCTTCATCAAACACTTATCCGAATTTAATAATGTGATTGTTTCAAGAACCTTTTCCAAAGCATGGGGAATGGCAGGGGCAAGATGTGGTTATGCAATTGCAAATGAGTTTATCATAAATCTTTTCTTTAAGGTTAAAGCACCATATTCAATCAACAAGCTTACTGAAGATGCTGTGCTCAGTGCAATAAAAAATCATCAGTTGAAAGATGAGATGGTTAAAAAGATTTCATCAGAAAAGCATTTGTTAATAGAGAGAATTTCGAGACTGAACTTTGTGAAAAAAATTTATCCATCTGATGCAAACTTCATTTTGGTTGAAATAAATGATGCCCAAAAGGTATATGAACACTTAAATAAAAAATCAATAAGAGTGAGAATGAGAACTGATGATGTCAGATTGAAAGATTGCGTCAGAATAACTGTTGGAAATAAATCTGAAAATGAAAATTTAATATCAGCTTTAAAGGAACTTGAATGAAACAAATAAACCAAAAGAATCGAAAATCATTTGTTGAGAGAGTAACAAAGGAAACAAGCATAAAGGTTAAATTAAATCTTGATGGTAAAGGCAAATCTTCAATCAGCACAGGCATTGGATTTTTTGATCATATGCTTGAGCAGATTGCAAAGCACGCGAACATTGATTTGACAATTTCAGTCAAAGGCGATTTGAATGTGGATGAACACCACACTGTTGAAGATACCGGTCTTGCACTCGGTGAGGCAATAAGAACTGCACTTGGTGATAAGAAAGGAATTCAGCGATATGGATTCTTTCTTCCGATGGATGATTCAGTTGCACTTTGTACAATTGATCTAGGCGGAAGAAGTTATCTGAACTTCAATTGTAAATTCAATAGAGAAAGAGTTGGTGAATTCCCAACTGAGTTAACAAAGGAATTTTTCAGAGCTTTAGCTGATTCAATAAAAGCAAATATTTATTTAAAGACAACAGGCGAAAATGATCATCATAAAATTGAGTCAATGTTTAAGGCATTTGCTAAGTCATTGAATGAAGCCGCAAGAATTGATGAACGAAATAATAATCGTATTCCATCAACAAAAGGAATATTATGATTGCTTTGATTGATTACGGCGCAGGCAATACAGCATCGGTTGTAAATGTGTTAAAAGATTTAAAAGTTGATTTTCAGCTCACAGGCATTCCTGATGACTTAGATATTGCAGACAAAATTATTTTGCCCGGAGTTGGAGAAGCATCTTTTGCAATGAAAAAATTGCACGAGTTAAATCTGATAGAATTAATTAAAGCTACATCAAAACCTTTTCTTGGGATTTGTTTGGGAATGCAACTGCTTTGTGAAACCACAGAAGAAGGAAACAGTGATTGCCTTGGAATTATTCCTGTTAAAGTAAAGAGATTTAATGAACACAATCTTAAAGTTCCGCACATGGGCTGGAATCAGATTTCAGAAATACAGGATGAGCAGTTACTTAATTCTGTTTCATCAGGAAGCTATTTTTATTTTGCTCATTCATATTTTGTCCCGATTAACAAGTGGACAACTTCTTCATCAGAATATGGATTAAAATTTTCTGCGTCTGTTAAATACAGGAATTTCTTTGGCGTTCAGTTTCACCCTGAAAAATCGGCTTCGGAAGGAATAAAAATCATAAAAAACTTTTTAGAGTTATGCTGATAATACCTGCTATTGACATACTTGATGGAAAACTTGTCAGACTTGAGAAAGGAAATTATAACTCTGGCAAAGTTTACTCTGATGATCCATTTTCTGTAGCTTCAATATTTGACGAGATTGGATTCGACTTAATTCATATAGTTGATTTAAGTGGTTCAAAGGAAGGCAAAATTCAAACTATTGATCTGTTAAAAAAGATTAAATCAAATCTTAAAATAAAAATTCAGTTTGGTGGGGGAATAAGATCGGCAGATGACGTAAAACTGTTATTAGAAATTCAAGTTGATTTTCTTGTTATTGGATCTCTTTCAGTAATAAATCCAGCTGAATATGAAAAAATAATTTCACTTGCCGGAAGTGATAAAATTGTAAATGCAATTGATTCAGAAAATGAATTAGTAAGAATTAAAGGTTGGACTCAAAATTCTCAGATATCAGTTTATGATCATATTGAATTTTGTTTTTTAAAAGGAACAACAAAATTTCTGTGTACTGACATTACAAAAGATGGAATGCTTTCGGGACCAAATCTATCGCTGTATAAAAAGATTAAAGAATTATTCCCACAAATTAATCTTATTGCTTCAGGTGGAATAAGTAGTTTAAGTGATGTATTAGAACTTAAGGTAATTAACATCTACGGAGCAGTAATAGGAAAAGCAATATATGAAAACAAAATTGATTTGAAGGAGTTGAAAAAAATTGCTGGCTAAAAGAATAATTCCTTGTCTTGATGTTAAAGACGGCAGAGTTGTAAAAGGGACTAACTTTGTTCAGCTCAGAGATGCCGGCTCAGCCGTTGATCTTGCAGAAAGATATTACAATGAAGGTGCTGATGAGTTGGTATTTCTTGACATCACTGCATCAATTGAAAAACGCAAAACACTTGTTGAACTTGTAAAATCAGTTGCAGAAGTTATTCGAATTCCGTTTACCGTTGGCGGAGGTATTTCAACCATTGATGATATTTCTGTCTTGCTTGATTATGGTGCTGATAAAGTATCACTAAATACTGCTGCTGTAAAAAATCCGAATTTAATTTATGAATCATCCAAGAGGTTTGGTTCTCAGGCAATCGTAGTAGCTGTTGATGTAAAAAGAATTAATGATACTAACAAAGTTTTCATTAAAGGCGGAAACGAAGAAACAAAACTTAAAGGAATAGATTGGTGTAAAAAAATTGTTGAGCTTGGTGCAGGTGAGATTCTTTTAACATCGATGGATAAGGATGGAACCAGGAATGGTTATGATATTCAATTCTTATCAATTCTTACAAAAGAGATTTCAGTTCCTGTAATTGCTTCAGGTGGTGCGGGAAAATTAATTCATTTTGAAGAAGCATTTGAAGCTGGAGCTGATGCATGTCTTGCTGCAAGTTTATTTCATTATCAGGAATTAAAAATCTCAGAATTAAAAAAATATCTTTTCAGTAAAGGAATTCCGGTAAGATTATGATTGAATTAAATAAATTAAATTTTACAAAACTAAATGGTCTCATTCCTGCAATAATAGTTGATAATGAAACCGACAAAGTTTTAATGCTTGGCTTTATGAATGAAGAAGCTTTGAGAATATCCATTGAAACTTCAAAAGTTACATTCTTAAGCAGAACTAAAAATAAATTATGGACCAAAGGAGAAACTTCCGGCAACTATCTTTTAATCAAAGAGATTATCCCGGATTGTGATAACGACTCACTTCTTATTTATGTTAATCCTCAGGGACCAACTTGTCACACCGGGAATTATTCCTGTTTTAATCTTGAACCTGATGAATTGAAGTTCCTTTCAGAGTTAAATGATTTAATCGTTACCAGAAAAAATCTAATGCCTGCAAACTCTTACACAACAAAACTTTTTTCAGAAGGTTCGGACAGAATAATTCAGAAAGTTGGTGAAGAAGCAGTTGAGGTTTTAATTGCAGCAAAAAATAAAAACAGGCAGCAGATTATTTACGAATCTGCTGACCTGTTGTATCACTTAATGGTTATGTTGACGGATAATGATATTAAACTATCTGATGTTGTATCCGAATTAAAGAACAGGCACAAATCAGATTAATTTTTCTTAACAAACCTGTAAGGTTGAAAGTCAATAAAATCATCAACATACAAATCAAAAGATTTTACTTTTCCATCTTCAATTTGAAACGGAAAGACTTTTATACCAAACATAGGATCAGAGTATGTGCAGAGAAATCTGTTGTTGCCAATGTATTCAAGTTTACCTTTAAGTTTTGAATGATGCTCTAATGTAAGTTCAAGTTTAGGTTCAGGTTCAGGATTAGAATTATCAGTAGTGATTTTTAGTTCTGCAAAACCATAAACTTCGTGCAGGTATTTCCCTTCAAATTCTGATAAGCCTATTTCAGGTTTTAACTTTAAGGCAACTGAATCACGAACTTCGTTCAACCATTTCTTATTAGCTTCTTGTCTGCGAATAAATCCGGCATAATAGCTTGAGTCATAATTTCTGTATGGAAGTCCAAGATATGAATCTAAGATTTCCCATTTTAGCGATTGGAAAAAAGCATTCTGATCGGTATTGGTGAGAACCACGATTCCAAGTTTTTCTTCGGGTACTAATGTTACTGATGTTACAAATCCGTTCACTCCTCCGGTATGCATTACTAATTCTCTTCCTTCATAATCCTGAAATGCCCAACCCATTCCGTACAGTGAATAATGAATATTATTATAAGGATGCCTTACTCTTCGATCGATAGATAGAAGTTGTCTTGTTTTCTGAATTGCAGGAAAAGGGATAACATTCTGATTATTGTATTTGCCACTATCCAGCTGGGCTATAATCCAGTGACTTAAATCAGAAATTGAGGAACCAATACTTCCGCACGGAGCCATATTATCAATATTTTCAAAAGGCAGAATAACGACTTTACCATCAACAATTGTATGTGGCTTTGCAACATTTTCTGATTTTGCGAAATCAACAGATAATGCAACCGTTCTATTCATCTGCAATGGCTGAAAAATTTTTTCCTTTAAATAATTTTCCCATCTTAAACCCGATACTTTTTGAATTATTTTTCCGGCGACAGCATAGCCCGCATTGGTGTAACCATATTTTGTCCTGAAGTCAAATTTAGGCGTAAGCATCCCGAATTTTTCAATAACTTCATCTTCATTCAAATCTGAAGTCCAATACATAAAATCACCCTGAAATGTTTCGTAGCCCATTCTGTGAGAGACAATATCAAGAAGATTAAGATTTTTTGTTACCCATTCATCTTTCATTTTAAAGTCAGGGAGATATTTAATTACTTTATCTTCCAGACTAAGTTTTCCCTCATGTTCAAGTAATGCCAGAGCAGTTCCTGTAAATGCTTTTGTGTTTGACCCGATAAGAAAGAGAGTGTTTTCGTCAACTTTCTGATCAGTTTCGAATTCCTTCAAACCATATCCTTTTGCAATAACAACTTTTCCGTCTTTTACAATCAGAACTGCGGCTCCGGGAATCTGCCATCTTTCAAGTCCGCGATTAACATAAATGTCGAGACTATCGGAAATGAAGGCAGGTATTTGCTGGGAAAAATTGTTGGTAATAAATGATAAAACTAAAAAAAGAAAAGTAATAATTTTCCTCATTCTTAACTCCTGTTTTTTTGTATTGTAAACTTACTAAAAGTTTAATCCCGATGGACTTTTTTTACCAATAATAATTCTGTACATTTGTGTACAATTTTCAATTGGATTAAAGATGAGAACAGTAAACTTCACAGATTTCAGGAACAATGCTTCGTTACTTCTTTCAGCGGTTGAGAAGGGAGAAATGGTAATTATTATGAGACACGGTAAACCAATTGCGAAACTAGTTCCTCCCGACTTAAATGAGGAAACATCAAAGCCACTAAAAAAATCTGCGCTAAGACTTGTAATTAAAGGTGCAAATTTGTCTTCTGCGATTCTGGAGGAAAGGTAAAGTTGAGAATATTTTTTGACTCATCGGCTTTCGCGAAAAGATTTATTGAAGAATCCGGAAGCGATGAGGTTGAGAAACTTTGTATGAATGCAAGAGCAATTTCTCTTTCGAGCATTTGTTTTCCGGAGATCATTTCAGCTCTTAACAGAAGGCTTCGTGAAAAAGTCCTCTCCAGAAAACAATATTCTGTTATAAAAAACAGAATGATTGAAGAATTTGAGGATATTGAAATTATTAACTTAATTCCTGAGGTGATATCTAAATCAATTTCTCTGTTAGAGAAAAATAATCTGAGGACACTCGATGCTTTACATCTTGCTTCTGCTATTCTCTGGAATTCAGATTTGTTCGTTTCAGCTGACCAAAGACAGATGGCTGCTGCTAAAAAGTCAGGTTTGAAAGTAAGATTTATTGAATAAAAAATTTCAAGTATCAGTGGTATTACTTCGATAAAAAAACTAAAAACAAAATTTATGAATTAGTAATTATAGCGGTAACTTCAAGATGTAAACATATTGATTTAATCCGCTTTAATTCCACTAAATTTATCTTTACTAAACACAAATAATATTATATATTAGTTAAAAAAATCATAAATAAAATTTGAGGATGAAATGTCAATGCGACTAAATATAATTATTGAAAAAGATGAATATGGATATTATGCTTATTGTCCTGAACTTGAAGGTTGTCAAACTCAAGGGGATTTCCTTGATGAAACCATTAAAAATATTAAAGAAGCTATTGAATTATATTTATCAACTTTAAGCGAACAGGAGAAGAAAAATTTAACTTCTAAAGAGATTTTAACAACGAGTTATGAGGTTTCAATTGCCTAAAGTCCCAAGGCTTTCAGCAATTGAAGCAGAAAGATTGCTCTTAAATAATGGATTTACTTTAATCAGAAGTAAAGGTAGCCACAGAATTTATTTGAAAGAAAATACACGAATCGTTTTACCATTTCATAGTGGTAAAATTTTACATCCTAAAATCATCAAGCAAGTCCTGAAAGCTATTGAATAAATATCATCATTTTGCTATCAAATTTCATTATATTTCCACCCTAAATTTACAAAACAATAATTCCGGTAGTTAAAATTGGCTAACGAAAAAGTTCTTGTTACATCCGCGCTGCCTTATGCAAACGGACCAATCCATCTTGGTCATTTAAGTGGCGCATATCTTCCTGCTGATATTTATGTTCGTTACAAAAGATTAAACGGAGATGATGTAATTTATATTTGCGGCTCAGACGAGCACGGTGTTCCAATCACTATAAGTGCTGATAAAGAAAAAGTTTCTCCTAAAGTTATCATAGACAGATACCACGAACAGAATAAAAAAGCTTTTGAGCGTTTCGGGATGAGTTTCGACAACTACTCCCGCACAAGTTTACCAATTCATCACGAGACTGCAAAAGAATTTTTCCTCAACTTTTATAAACGCGGATTACTGATTGAAAAAAAATCACTTCAGTTCTATGATGAAAAAGCAAAAATGTTTTTGCCCGACAGATATGTAGAAGGCACCTGTCCAAAATGTGGTAATGAGCAAGCCCGAAGTGATGAATGCGAAGTTTGTGGTTCGCTGTATGATCCTTCAGAGTTAATAAATCCTGTTAGCAAAGTTAGCGGCGAGCGACCTGTTTTAAAGGAAACATCTCATTGGTATTTTCCTTTGGGTAAATATCAACCTGCACTTGAAAAATATGTCAATGAAATGAATGAAAAATATGGTTGGAAAGAAAATGTGCTTCAGTATTGCCGTGGATGGTTTAAAGATGGTTTGAAAGATCGAGCAATCACACGAGATCTGGATTGGGGAATTAAAGTACCAATTGACGGGGCAGATGGAAAGGTAATTTATGTCTGGTTTGAAGCTGTGCTGGGATATATTTCATCAACAAAAGAATATTCTCAGAAAGTCAATCAGCCTGATTTGTGGAAAAAATACTGGCAGGATCAGAACACCAAATACATAGCTTTTATTGGTAAAGATAATGTTGTTTTCCACACAATAATCTTTCCTGCAATACTTATGGCGTGGAATGAAGGTAACGATGAGAAATATTGTCTGCCACAGAATGTTCCGGCAAATGAATTTTTAAATTTCGAAGGGAAGAAATTTTCCAAGAGTCGTGGTTGGGGGATTGATGTTGATGAGTTTCTTGATTTATTTCCTGCAGATCCGCTTCGTTACTGCCTTGCTGCAAACTTACCTGAAAACCGTGATACAGATTTTTACTGGAAAGAATTTCAGCTGAGAAACAACAGTGAACTTGCCGATATTCTCGGCAACTTCATTAACAGAACATTCACATTCGTATTTAAACATTTTGATGGAAAAGTTCCTGCGCTGGGTAAACTTGAAAAAATTGATGAAGAGATGTTAAAGACTATCGAATCTTATCCACAAAAAATTTCTGATTTATTTGAGCATTATAAAATAAAAGATGGTGTAAATGAACTGATGAATCTTGCCCGCGATGGGAATAAATATTTTAATGATACTGAACCGTGGAAGACAGTAAAATCTGATAAAGAAAGATGTGGCACAACATTAAACATTTGTTTGCAGGCGATATACACATTAGCGGAATTATATTCACCTGTTCTGCCATTCTCATCAGAAAAATTATTTAAGATGTTAAATGCTAAACCTGTCGAATGGCTTAATGCAGGAAAACCACAACTTCAGGCAGGACATCAGTTAAATCAGGCAGAAATTCTTTTCCCGAAAATTGAAGATGAAAAAATTGAAGCACAGGTAAATAAGCTTGGTAAAACACAAATAGAAAATCAGAAAGAAGATGAACTTATTACTTATGATGACTTTATGAAGATTCAACTTCGTGTTGCTGAAGTAATTGAAGCTGAAAAAGTTAAGAAAAGCGAAAAGCTGCTTCGTCTGAAGGTAAAGTTGGAAAATGAAGAAAGGCAGGTTGTTGCAGGAATAGCAAAAAGCTATAATCCCGAAGATTTGGTTGGGAAAAAGGTTGTAATAGTTGCTAACTTACAGCCAGCAAAATTAATGGGACTTGAGTCAAAGGGGATGATTCTGGCAGTCGAAACAGAAAACGGCAGACTAAATGTGTTATCAGTCCCAGATAATGTAAATCCCGGAACAAGAGTTAAATAAACAGAGGTCGATTATGAAAAAATTTGTTTTTATGTTGGTTATAGTTTCCAACATTTTAATAATACCCCAATCAATGATTCAGAAAATTTCGCCTGCATTGGAAACCAAGTTATCATCACTAAGTTCATCAGATAAAATTCTTGTTTGGGTCTATTTTTCCGATAAAGGCCAGTTGGTTGAAAATTATTATAGTAATCCGACATTGGTTGTTTCAGAAAAATCACTTCAGAGAAGAGCCAAACTTAACTCTGACAATCTGATTGATTACACAGATTTGCCTGTAAATAAGGATTATATTCAGACTCTCCTGAATTCAGGTTTTCAGCTCAAACATAAATCTAAATGGCTTAACGCAGTTAGTGGTTTTGCTGATAAAAGCACAATTGAAAATATTATTTCACACAATTTCATCAGTTCGATTGATTTGGTAAAGGCCTTTAAAAAATCAAATAATAAACTTGAGTTTGAACAGATTGAACCGGAAAAATTAAGTCATACTCCGCAACCGGAAGGTTTGCATTCGCTAAATTATGGACAGTCATATACTCAGTTAAATTTGATTCAGGTGCCGGCAGTTCATGATTTGGGTTACGATGGTGCCGGTATTACTATTTGTGTTATGGATGCTGGTTTCAACAATCTGGCTCATGTTGCATTTGATTCAATGAATATCATAGCAATGTGGGATTTTGTAAACGGCGATCCGAATGTCGGAGATGAAGGCGATATGGGCAACGGAACTCACGGAACAAATACTCTCTCTGTAATAGGTGGTTTTGCACCGGGAAGTCTAATTGGTCCGGCTTATCGTTCAAATTATATTCTTGCAAAAACCGAAAATACAGATAGCGAAACTCCCGTCGAGGAAGATAACTGGGTTGCCGCTCTTGAATGGGCTGACAGTATTGGAGTTGATGTTACTTCGACTTCTCTTGGATACCTGGAATATGATTTCCCTTTTACAAGCTATACATGGCAGGATATGGATGGCAACACTGCGATTATCACTATTGCTGCCGATCTTGCAGTTAAAAAAGGAATTGTTGTTGTAAATTCAGCTGGTAATGAAGGATGGAGAACAACCCCGAATTCACTTGTTGCACCTGCAGATGGCGATAGTGTTTTTGCAATTGGTGCTACAGATGGTTCCGGTGTAAGAGTAAGCTTTAGTTCATTTGGGCCATCTTTCGATGGAAGAATTAAACCGGATTTTATGGCAATGGGAAGCAATGTTTATGCAGCACGCTCATCAAGCACAACTCAATACACTTATGTTAGCGGAACATCTTTCAGTTGTCCGCTCTCAGCAGGAGTAGTTGCTTTGCTGCTTCAGGCAAATCCAAACCTAACTCCGATTCAGCTGAGAAATATTCTCAGACAAACTTCTTCACATAGTAACAACCCTGATAACTTTTACGGATGGGGAGTTCTGAAAGCACTTGATGCATTGAATCAGATTACTGTTCCGGTAGAGCTTACTGGTTTTACTGCAACTTATGTTAATAACGCTGTAGAGCTTAGCTGGATTACAGCAACTGAAAAAAATAATTACGGTTTTGAAGTTCAGAAACGATATGATGGCGAAGGTTTTCAAACTATTGCATTTATTAGTGGTAATGGAACAACTACAAACAGAATTACTTACAATTACACTGATACAAACATTAAAACTGATAAAATCTATTATCGTTTAAAGCAAATAGATTACAACGGTGAGACTTACTATTCATATGAAGTTTTAGTTGATATTCAATTGGCAGATAAATTTCAGCTGTTCCAGAACTATCCTAATCCGTTTAATCCCGAAACAAAAATTAGTTGGTATTCACCTGTGAGTGGAATTTATTCTTTGAAGTTATTTGATCTGCTTGGTAATGAAGTTACAACTTTATTTAATGGTCCTCTTGAAGCCGGAAAACACGAAATTATTCTTAATGCAAACTCTCCAGATTTAAAACTTGCAAGCGGAGTGTATCTGCTGATGTTAAAGTCTGAGAAGTTTCAACAACAGATTAAAATGGTTTATTTAGAGTAAGAACTATAATTCAACTTAAAATACCTTGATTTTATATAGTAGTTAAGTAAAATTTTGATTTCAATTTGTAAAAAATAAGGAGTGCAATATGATCAAATGGATTAAACTGTCTTCAATTTCTGTATTGATATTACTTATCATTTCCTGTTCAACAAAACATTCTGAAATAGTTATAGGAAAATTTAACGATGATAAAATAACAATGGCGGAGTTTGAAAAAGCATATGCAAAAAATGCAGGCAGTTATGAGCGTGCTTCAAAGGATAGTCTTACCAATTTTAAGAACTTTGCCGAACTTTATATGAACTTCAGAATGAAGTTAAAAGATGCTTATGAGAGAGGTTATGATAAAGAAAAATCTTTGATCGATGAACTTAATGATTATAAGAAAAAAGTCGGTTCAACCTACATTCAGGAAAAATATTTGGTTGAACCTAATCTTCAGGAAATGTATGAAAGAAGAAAAATTGAAATTCGTGCCAGCCACTTAATGATTCGCCCCGAACAATCCGGTGGTGATGAAGCTGCCAGACAATTAGCTCAGAGTCTTCTCGATAGCATTAAATCAGGATTGAAATCCTTTGAAGAACTTGTTGCAGTCCATTCTCAGGACCAGTTCTCAAAAAATAAAGGCGGAGATATTTTTTATTTCACCGCAGGACAACTTCCTTACGAATTTGAAGATGCCTGCTATAAAACTCCGAAAGATTCAATCTACCCTGAGGTTGTCAGAACTAAATTTGGTTATCACATCATAAAAGTTACTGACAGAAAGCAGCGAATCCCGAGAATTCATGCTGCACATATTCTCGTGAGTTTCGCAAATCAGGATGGACAAATTGATTCTGCTGCTGCCAGAGCACGAGTTGATTCGATAATGGCTAAATTGAAAGCGGGTGAAGATTTTGCAGAATTAGCTAAGCAATATTCTGATGATACCGGAACAAAAGATAAAGGTGGTGACCTTGGTTTCTTTGAAAGAAGAATGATGGTTCAGCAATTTGACGAAGCAGCATTTAATCTTCAGCCGGGCCAGATTTCTGATGTGGTTGAAACACAATTCGGTTATCATATAATAAAACTGCTTGAACGAGGTGAAATCCCATCTTTCGAACAAGATAAAGACAACTTAAAAAATATTCTTAAAAGATTGAGATATCAGGATATTTATAATGATTATGTAAATAACCTTAAAAAAGAATACAACTTTACGGTAAATGAAAATGCATTTGAAGTCATTATTGAAAACTCAGATTCGGTATTAATAGGAGCCGACTATCCGCATCCGGATAAAGTTAATGATCTTGTTATTTATTCCTACGCAAATGTTAAGCAAACCTTTTCTCCTTTTTATGACAGAATGAAAAAAGATACCGAATTTACAGGCAAAAGATTCGATAAGAATATTCTAAATAAAGCTGTAACAAAATATAGCAATGAAGAATTAATGGAATTTAAGGCGATGGGTCTTGATACAATTGATGCACAGTTTGCCGATCTTATGGAAGATTATAAAAATGGTATTTTCATTTTTAAGCTGCAGGAAGACGAAGTTTGGAATAAGGTTCAAATCGACTCAGTAAAACTTTTGGAATTTTATGAAAAGACAAAAGAGAATTATAAATGGACTGACAGAGTAGCTTTTACTGAAATATGGGTAAGAAGTGATTCTGTAGCAAAACACTATTTCAGTCTTCTCAAAGAAGGCAGAGCAGATTTTGATTCACTTGCAAAGAATACTGAAAGATTCGGTATGAAAGAAAAAGCAGGTAAGTATGAGCTTACGCCTGTTAACAATTCAGAACTTTCAAGGAAGGTGAATGACCTTAAAAATATTGGCGATTTCACAGAAGTATTTCCTCAGGCAGGTGGATACTGTATTTTAAGATTAGATGCCAGAGATAGTGCCAGAACCAAAACATTTGAGGAAGCAAGAGCAGAGGTGACCGGAGCTTTTCAGGAAGCCGAAAGTAAACGACTTGAGAATGAGTATATTGCCTCATTAAAGAAGAAGTATCAACCAGTTATCTTTTATGATGAACTTTCAAAAGCTTTTAAAGCTGAAAACTGATAAGTTATTATTGTTATCGTTAATAATTCTTCTAACAGGTTGTTCAAAAGAAGAAAAACAGAAAGACTATCTTGCAAAAGTTAATGATTCATATCTTACCAGGGAAGAATTAGCTTCCCTGGTTGATACTACTGACCTTGGAGCTCCCGAAAAAAATGCTATAATAAAAGATTGGGTCTACAACGAACTTCTATTTCAGAAAGCGCTTGAGAAAGGCATAACCGATGACGATAACTTTAATAATATTTTACAAAACTCTTATAAGAAACTTGCTATAGCTTTACTCATACAAGAAATTTACAACGATATTGAAATTGAATACAAGTCTTCTGATTTACAGGAATACTATGAGAAGAATCAAAACTATTTTACTCGCCCTTTTGAAACATATTTGATAAATCTTGCACGGTTTAAAGATGAATTAACGGCTATCAGATTCAGAGAAGTTGCAATTGAAAGTAACTGGGAAAAGGCAACTCAATTTTTTGAAAAAAACAATTCAGTTATTTTTGAAGAAATTGGTAAGTTGAAAGAAATTAATGAAATATATCCGGTTGAAGTGGCTGATGCTGTAAAGTATCTTTTACCTGATGAGGTAAGTATAGTAATAAGAGATAAACAGATGGCTTATAATGTTGTCCAATTGAAAAGAAAATATAATGCATTTGAAACACTACCCTTCAATATTGTAGAGCAAGAAGTCGAAAAAAGATTTATAGGTGAGGAAAAATCAAAAAAATTTGAGAACTTTTTAAAGGAACTTTACTCTAAAAGTGAAATTATAATTAATGAACGGTATTAAAATGAAATTAAAATTGATAGTAGCAGCGTTGTTAATAATAAATATTTCATTTGCCCAGCAGATTCTCGATAAAGTGGTTGCTGTTGTTGACAATGAAATTATTCTTCAAAGTGAACTGGATTTTCAGGCAATTATGTTTGCTTCTCAGAGACAAATAGATCCAAATACACCCGGGCTTAAAGAGCAGATTCTCAATTCACTGATTGAGGAAAAATTACTTTATGCTCAGGCAGAACTGGATTCAATAATTGTTACTGAAGATGAGATAAATCAGCGGATTGACTATCAGATAAAAGTTTTAACTCAGCAGCTTGGCTCGGTTGCAAATATTGAAAAACAGTACGGGATGAGCATCGAAAGAATAAAAAGAGAACTTCGCGATGATGTGAAAAAAAATGTAATGGTTCAGAGATTACAGGAAAAAAATTTTGGAAACATTTCTGTTACCTATCCCGAAGTTGAAGAATTTTATTATACTTTCAAAGACAGTCTTGGAATGATCCCTGAAAAAGTGACTATCTATCATATTTTCCAAAATCCAAAAGCCAGCGAAAGAATTAAGAAAAAATTTAAAGAAAAAGCACAGGCGCTTCTTGATTCGATAAAAGCTGGTGCTGATTTTGCCGAGCTTGCAAAAAAATATTCTGAAGATCCCGGTAGCGCTGCTGCTGGAGGTGATTTGGGCTTCGTTAAGAAAGGAGTTTTTTATCCGGAATTTGAATCCGTTGCTTTCAGATTAAAGGAAGGAGAGCTTTCGGAGGTTATTGAAACTCCGGTTGGATTTCATATAATTCAATTGCTCGAACGAAGAGGTGAATCAATTCACACCAGACATATTCTCATAAAAATTAAAGCTGACGAAGATGCCGATTTGCAGATTATTGAATTTCTGACAGCTATCAGAGACAGCATAATTAAAGGATTCGGAACTTTTGAAGAATTTGCAAAAAAATATAGTGAAGATAAAGAAACTGCTGTTTTTGGTGGCGAGCTTGGAACATTCTACAGAAATCAACTCGACAAACCTTTACTCGATGCAATCGGAAAGTTAAAACAAGGTGATATAAGTTTTCCGAGAAGACTTGAATATGCACCGGGGACTTATGGTTATCATATAGTCTACTTGAAGTCGAGAGTTCCGGAACATAAGGTTAGTCTGTCCGAAGATTTTGATGAACTTAAAAGACTGGCAACCGAATATAAAAAGCAAAGAGAATATCAGAAATGGATTACCGAATTAAAACAAAAAATTTATTGGGAAATCAGAATCTGAGACCCCCAAAGAATTTTTTTTGTAAGATGGAAAAAAATTCAATCATTTTAATAATGAGAATTCGTTAACTTTTTCAATTTTATTTTAACAATAAATAATGGATTTAAATTGGCTGTAATTGAAAATAAAAATGATGTGGAACTTGTTCAAATACTGAACAAAAAAATCTCCGAAGTAAAATCTGAAATTGCAAAAGTTATTGTAGGTCAGGATGAAATAATCGATCAGCTCATAATAGCTTTAATGTCCAAAGGTCATTGCCTGCTTGTGGGTGTTCCGGGGCTTGCTAAAACGCTTTTAATTAAAACTCTTGCTGAGGTTATGGATTTAAAATTCAGCAGAATTCAATTCACCCCCGATCTTATGCCTTCAGACATAACCGGAACAGAAGTTCTAGAGGAAGATCAGCTAAGCAAAAAAAGAAATTTCAGATTTATTGCAGGACCAGTTTTTGCAAATATGATTCTTGCCGATGAGATAAACAGAACTCCCCCTAAAACTCAGGCAGCGCTTTTGGAAGCAATGCAGGAACATAAAGTTACTGCTGCCGGAATCACTCATCCACTTCCCGAGCCATTTTTTGTACTGGCAACTCAAAATCCAATTGAACAGGAAGGCACATACCCTTTGCCCGAAGCACAGCTTGACAGATTCATGTTTAATTTATGGCTTAATTATCCGAGTTATGAAGAAGAAATAAAAGTTGTTCAGACGACCACAAGCGGCTACGATGCAAAACTTAATAAAATAGTTTCTGCCGAAGAGATATTGATTTTTCAGAATTTGATAAGAAGAGTTCCGGTTGCTGATAATGTAATTCAATTTGCAGTTAAAGTTGCAAATATGACCAGACCTGTCAATGGCAATTCACCTGATTTCATAAAGCAGTGGATTACCTGGGGTGCTGGGCCAAGAGCTTCTCAATATATGATTCTTGCTGCTAAGAGTCGTGCTGTTATTCAGGGAAGATTTACTCCGAGTATTGAAGATGTAAAAGCTGCAATGTTACCGGTTCTTCGACATCGACTAATTACTAATTTCTCAGCTGAAGCTGAAGGTATCACCGCAGTTGATGTAATTAAAAAACTTACAGAAGAAACAGATAAGTTCAATTAAAGTAGAAGTAATAAACAGAGGAGCAAACAATTTAGTAATTTCAGACTAAGTTGTTCGCCCCTGTTTTTTTATCCCATTAAAACATTAATTGCAGTTGTGTTAACAATATCATCAACACTGCAGCCGCGACTTAAATCGAAAAATGGTTTTCTCAATCCCTGAACCATCGGACCAACTGCCTGTGCACCTCCTAATCTTTCTGCAATTTTATATCCGATATTACCGGCATTCAGGTCCGGGAAAATTAACACATTTGCTCTACCCGCAACATTACTGTTTGGTGCTTTTCTTTTACCTATTGATTCAATTATTGCAGCATCAAACTGTAGTTCACCATCAACCTGTAAATCCGGTCTTTTTGATTTTACAATCTCAGTGGCTTTTATAACTTTATCAACAAGTTCGTGAGTTGCGCTTCCTTTGGTTGAGAAGGAAAGCATAGCAACAAGTGGTTCTTCACCTGTGAGTTTTTTATGATTATCAGCAGTTGAGATTGCTATATCAGCAAGTTGTTCTGCATCCGGATTTGGAACAACCGCACAATCAGCAAATGAATAATTCTTCTGAGGGAAAATCATAAGAAAGAAGCTTGATACGATCGAAATTCCTTCGGGCATACCAACAATCTGAATTCCGGCTTTCATTACATCTGCAGTAGAAGCAAATGAACCAGCAACGCTGCCATCTACTAATCCTTCGCGCAACATCATTGCAGCAAAAAATAAATCTCTCTTCATTATCTCCTTTGCCTGATCGGGAGTCATACCTTTCTTCTTTCTCAATTCATAGTAAATGTTAGTGAATTCATCAAACTTAGGATGAGTCAGATGATCTACAATTTCAACTGCACTTAAATCAACTCCAATTTTCTTAGCATCTTCTTTAGCTTTTGCCGGATTGCCCAAAGTAATCACCTTACAAATTTTTTCGTTTGTAAGAATTTCTGCTGCTTTCAAAACTCTTTCATCGTGAGATTCCGGCAGAACAATGGTCTTATTTTTAGTTCTTGCTTTTTCTTTTATCTGATTTAATAACTCCATTCCCATTACATTCTCCTGAAATATTTTTTTAATGATTCTGTACAAACTTAATTAAATATTTTCTCTGTGAATTGAGTAGTTGACTTTTGTTTAATATTTTGTGATAGAAAAAACACTTTGGTAGTATCATGACAGCAAATAAATCAAAAATTTATTTTGGAACCTGCAGCTGGAAATACGATTCCTGGGAAGGTATTGTTTATTCCAAAGCAAAAGGAATAAATATGCTGGAAGAATATTCAAAGCAATTTAATTCTGTTGAGATTGATCAGTGGTTTTGGTCATTGCACGCTGTTGATAAAGTTTCCCTTCCCAAAGAAAAAGATGTTAAACTTTACTCTGATTCTGTACCGGATGATTTCAGGTTTACAATTAAAATTCCCAATAGCATAACACTCACACATTTTTACAGGAAAAATAAAAACGAACCTTTAACACCGAATCCCTATTTTTTTAATCCTGAGTTATTTGATGAATTTTTATCTTCTATCAAACCAATGAAACGCAAAATTGGTGTTTTGATGTTTCAGTTTGAATATCTGAATAAAGAAAAGATGAGTAATCAGGTTGAATTTATGGAAAGGTTCGAAGGATTTCTTCAAAATATAAATTGCGATTATGTTCTCGGGATAGAAATCAGAAATCCAAACTATCTCAACAAAAAATATTTTGAATTTCTCCAGCGAAATAAATTAACGATGGTCTTTCTTCAGGGTTATTATATGCCACCGGCTTGGGAAGTATTCAGTTCTGCAAAAGATTTGCTGATTAATCCTGTTGTAATCAGACTTCACGGACCAGATCGTTCCGGTATTGAAGAAAGAACCGGGAGTGTTTGGAATCAGATTGTTGAGCCCAAAGATGATGAACTTAAAAAAATATCAGCGATTGTTAAATTTCTCTCGGAAAAGGGAATTGATGTTTATGTAAATGTGAATAATCACTATGAAGGCAGTGCACCACTCACGATAAGAAAGTTAAAAGAATTTTTGTCGAAGGATGAGTAATACGACCGTCACAAAAAATTTAAATGTCAATCTTCGATGGCATTGTCACTCAGACAGACATTTCATACTAAAAACATACTTAGAAAGTGCTGACCTTCAGTACGCAATTTTACTGTAACAATAAAATTAATACCTGACCAGTTTTAGCTTACTAATCAACCGTTTCGTCTCAGAAAAACTAAAATGACCAGTTAACAATCGGGAAAAACGGAAACATTCCACCTTTATCAATAATATTTATCAAACCAATCTGAATTCCTTTCATACTGCCGGCGTAATTTATGAACCCTAATTGTAAACCACTAACCTTTCCTTTATGGTAATTGACAAATCCCCACTGTAATCCTTCGAATTGTGAATCAGTAATATTCACAAAGCCGGCTTCTAAACCCAAAAATCCACCATCAACAAGGTTAACAAATCCATATTGCACACCAACCTGTTTGCCGGTTGCGGAATTTACAAAACCCCAATCAACTCCTGTCATATTTTTGTTCTTCCCATAAAGGATTGAAATTCTTAATCCAGCGATTGATTCATTTTCGGGAAAAATCTGAACAGGATTAAAAAGAGCTAACTGAATGGGCTTTTCCTGAGCGTGGGAATTTTTAGGTGCCAGTACAAAAATGGATACAACAAAAAGAGAGAAAAGTAAATATTTCATAATGTTCCCCTTCAAATGATAAAAAATTAATTAAATACTTCAGCTAATTTAAGATTATATTTGCAATGATTTTTACGAAATTTTATTTATTTGAAATTAATTGTTTTTTAACGACTAACAGGATAAATTCACAACCTTAATTTTTTAATGATTGCTGAAAATTTAGCCATACTCAGAGATAAGATTGAAAGAAAGTGCAATGAAGTCGGAAGAAATTCAGGTGAGATTCAGCTGATTGCGGTATCAAAATATTTTGGTGTTGAAGCTATTCTCGAGGCAAACAGACTAGGAGTTAAAGATTTTGGGGAAAATCGCGCTCAGGAACTGATGTTAAAGTATGAAAAAATCGGGGATAAAGTTATCTGGCACTTTATCGGAACTCTGCAGAAAAATAAAGTTAAGTATGCTGTCAGAACTGCTGAATACATCCATTCCGTTGACAGTCTTGATTTATTAGAAGAAATTAACAAAAGAGCTTCTTCAATCAGCAAGATTCAGAAAATTCTTCTTGAGGTTAAAACTTCTGATGAAGATAGCAAATCGGGGTTAATAAATGAAGAAGAAATTTTCAGAATAGCAGAACAAACAAAGAATTATCAAAATGTAAATCTTATTGGATTAATGACAATTGCTCCGTTGACTGATGATGAAAATCTGATAAGAAAAAGTTTCAGAGATTTAAGAAAATTAAAAGATAAACTGAACAACGCAGGAATAAATATTAAAGAACTTTCAATGGGAATGACAAGCGATTATGAAATTGCTATTGAAGAAGGTTCGACAATGTTAAGAATTGGTTCAGCAATTTTTGGTGAAAGAGATTACTCCAAAGACTGGAGGCAAATATGAAACTTCAACCATTTTCCATAAGGCAACAGGAATTCTCAAAAAAGATGCGCGGCTTCGATACTGACGAAGTCAAAGCTTTTCTTGAAAGAATTGCCGATGATGTTGATGAACTCCTAAAAGAGAATGAAGAGCTCAAACAACAGGTGGAATCCTTATCACAACAGGTTGAAGAGTATAAAAAGATTGAGAAAAATCTTCAGGACACTTTGCTTAAAGCTCAGGAAAGTTCAGCCAAATCAATCGAATCTGCCAAGAAACAAACAGCCCTTATGATTAAAGAAGCTGAACTTAAAGCTGCTCAGATAATTGAAAAAGCAAGAGAAAGCGCCAATGAGATAAGAAACGCTGTTCTTAATCTCCGTGAAGAAAAGGATATGTTGATTGCCAGACTTAAAGCAATCATCAATTCACAGGCACATCTTCTCGAGGTAAAAATTGACGATATTGATGAAGAAGTTGTAGTTCAGAAAAAGAAAAGAAAAGATGAAACCAAAAAGCTTGATCTGGATATTGATGATATTGTGGAGAAACTACTATGAGTGAACTTTTGAATAAAATTAATGAAACAATTTCAGTTATAAGGAAATACACATCCGATAACTATCCGGTTGGAATCATTCTCGGAACCGGATTAGGTGGACTCGTAAAAGAAATAAGTATTGAACATCAGATTGATTATTCCGAACTCCCTCATTTTCCGTTATCCACAGTTGAATCTCATCACGGTAAACTGATCTTTGGCACAATCAACGGAAAGAAAGTTGTTGCAATGCAGGGAAGATTTCATTACTACGAGGGATATTCAATGCAGCAAATAACATATCCTGTTCGTGTGATGAAATTTTTAGGTGTCCAGACGCTGCTTGTTTCAAATGCCTGCGGTGGAATGAATCCACTTTATCGCAAAGGTGATATAATGATTATGGTTGATCATATTAACCTGCTTGGCGATAATCCGCTGATTGGGAAAAATGAAGATAGTCTGGGACCAAGATTTCCTGATATGAGTGAACCATATTCACTTGAACTGATTAAACTCGCTGAGGATATTGCTCTTGAACATAAGATTAAGGTCCACAAAGGTGTATATATAGCCGTTCCAGGTCCAAATCTCGAAACAAGAGCAGAGTATCGTTTCCTTCGTGCCACTGGTGCTGATGTTGTTGGTATGTCAACTGTACCTGAAAATATTGTTGCAAATCATATGGGAATGAAAGTTTTCGGAATAAGTGTAATCACTGACGAATGCTTTCCTGAGTCATTAAAACCTGTTGTGCTTGAAGAGATTATTAAAGCAGCATCGGAAGCTGAACCTAAAATGACTCTGATTATGAAGGAATTAATTAAGAGGTTATAATGGCTATTTCAATCAAAGATATGATTAAGAACTATTTTGCTGCATTTATGATTGCCGTTTTTATTTATACATCAAATTTCCTAAACACTGATTTATTCAACTTTGGCGAGTTTAATTTTGTTGTTTGGTTTGTGCTTTCAATTTTTTGTTTCGCAAGTGGTTGGTTCATCAACCGACAGGTTGGCTGGCACAAGGGCGGAAAAGTTTTATTCGCAATTATTGTTGCAATTACAATTTTAAGTTTGATTACAGTAACATTTTTCAGTGAGTACTTTGGAACGAATCAGATAATTACAGAAAATCTTATCCTGTTCAGTTTGAGGAATATTACACTTGGTTCAATGGGATTTTTTGGAATGGCTCTTCAGGAAGTTTTGAGTGGTGAAAGGGAAGCTGTCATTCTGCGTGAGAAATTAAAAATCTATGAAGACAATATAATTGATGCTAAAAAAGAAGCTGAACTGACATTAAAGGAAGCTGAAATTAAAGCCAAAGAAATTTTAACTGAAGCTGAAGCTCAGGCAAAAAATATCATTCTTAAAAAAGAAAGAATTGAAAGAGAATTAAAAGAATTTATTCAGGCAGAAAAAGAATTGATAAAAAAATATAAGGATTTATAAATCAACTACAGAGAAACTATGTTCAAGCAAAATTTAGAAAAAATCAGTTACCCGAAAATTGAAGAAGAGATATTAAAGTTCTGGCAGGAAAATAACATCTTTGAAAAAAGTATATCTACCAGAGATGAAAATAAATACTTCACATTTTATGAAGGTCCTCCGACCGCAAACGGAAAACCCGGAATTCATCATGTTATGGCAAGAACCTTAAAAGATCTTGTATGCCGTTACAAAACACTTAAAGGTTTTCGTGTTGAAAGAAAAGCTGGTTGGGACACGCATGGTCTACCTGTCGAAATTGAAGTTGAGAAATTGCTCGGCATAAAACATAAAAGTGAAGTCGTTGAATATGGCATTGAAAAATATAATCAGAAGTGCCGTGAGTCAGTCTTTACTTATCTTGATCTTTGGGAAAAGATGACAACCAGAATGGGATACTGGATTGATCTTGATTCTGCATACATTACGCTTGATAACAAGTACATCGAGTCAGTCTGGTGGGCTCTTAAAACTTTGTTCGATAAAGGTTTGATTTATAAAGATTATAAAATTGTTCCTCAGGATCCGAAATCTGAAACAGTTCTTTCCTCTCACGAACTTGCACTTGGTTATCGCGAAACAAAAGATCCTTCGGTTTATGTTTTATTCCAAAGACTTGATGCCGATGAATATTTTCTTGTATGGACTACAACTCCGTGGACATTGATTTCTAATGTTGCACTCGCTGTTGGTCCTGATATAGATTATGTTAAAATCAAAACTGAAGGAAAAGTTCTGATACTTGCAAAAGAAAGATTATCTGTTATTGATGGAGATTATGAAATACTTGAAGAGCTGAAAGGGAGAGATTTATTAGGAATTCAATACGAACAACTTTTTGATTACTGCGATGTTGATCGTAAAGCATTTTATGTCATTGCTGGCGATTTTGTAAGCACTGAAGATGGTTCAGGGATTGTTCATATTGCCCCTGCGTTTGGTGCTGATGACTATGAAGTATCAAAGAAATATAATCTTCCGATGCTTCAACCAGTAACAAGATCAGGTGTTTTTACTGATGAGGTAACTGATTTTGCCGGACAATTTGTTAAAGATGCTGATAACGGAATTATTCTGAAACTTAAAAAAGAAGGCAAACTTTATAAAAAAGAAACTATCCTTCATACTTATCCTTTCAGCTGGCGTCATCAGGATGTTCCTGTAATATATTATGCAAGAGAATCCTGGTTTATTCGCACCACTTCAATTGCAAATAGAATGGTTGAATTGAATAAAACAATTAACTGGCAGCCGCCTGAAGTTGGGGCAGGAAGATTCGGAAACTGGCTTGGAGAAAATAAAGACTGGGCTTTATCACGGGATCGATTCTGGGCAACTCCGTTACCAATCTGGGTTAGTGATGATGGTGATATGTTTGCTGTTGGAAGTATTGAAGAATTAAAACAAGGATTCATTGAAGAAGATGGCAAAAGAATTTCTGTAGCTGATGTTGAAAATCTTGATCTTCACAAACCATTTGTGGATAAAATTCTTTTCGAAAGAAACGGAAAAATTTATAAAAGAACTCCAGAGGTAATTGATGTCTGGTTTGATTCAGGTGCAATGCCTTTTGCTCAGTATCATTATCCGTTTGAGAACAAAGAAATATTTGAAAAGAAATTTTTTCCGGCTGACTTTATTTGCGAAGGAATTGATCAGACAAGAGGTTGGTTTTATACTCTGCATGCAATTGCAACAATGTTATTCGATAGTGTTGCCTTTAAAAATGTTATTGTAAATGAACTTATTCTTGATAAGAACGGAATGAAGATGTCTAAATCAAGAGGCAACACCGTTGATCCGTTTGATTTGTTTGACAAATATGGTGCTGATACAACAAGATGGTATCTTGTAACCAACAGTCCGCCGTGGCGACCAACATTATTCGATGAAGAAGCACTAGTTGAAGTTCAGAGAAAGTTTTTCGGGACACTGGTTAATACATATTCATTTTTCGCACTGTATGCGAACATTGATAAATTCAATTTCTCTGATGCTCTCGTTCCTTATAATGAAAGACCTGAGATTGACAGATGGATTATCTCAAAGCTAAATGCACTGGTTGACGAATATGAAAAGCAAATGGACGCTTATGATGTAACCAAAGCTGCTCGTGCTGTGAGTGATTTTACAATTGATCAGCTTTCAAACTGGTATGTAAGGCGAAGCCGTCGTCGTTTCTGGAAATCGGAAATGAACAAAGAGAAACTCTCTGCATATCAGACTTTATATGAATGCCTGATTACAGTTGCAAAGCTTACTTCACCTTTTGCACCTTTCATTGCAGAAGAGATTTATAGAAATCTTAATACAGTAACTGCTCAGGAAAAATTCGAATCAGTTCATCTTGCTGATTTTCCGGCGATTACTTATCGCGAACCTGAACTCGAAGAAAAAATGGATGTTGCTCAGAAAGTAGTTTATCTTACCAGAGCCATCAGAGCTAAAAATAACTTAAAGGTGCGACAACCATTGAAGAGAATGATGGTTGTTGTTGAAAAAGAAAAACGCGATGCACTTGGGAAAATGAAAGATGTAATCCTTGATGAAGTTAACATCAAAGAGCTGGTTGTTCTTGATGACGATTCTGAAATTGTCAATAAAACAGCAAAGGCAAACTTCAAATCAATCGGACCAAAATTCGGGAAAAAAGTTAAAGCAGTTGCTGAACTGATTAAAAACTTCAATAAAGATGATATTAAAAAACTTGAGATTGGAGAAAACATTGAAATTGATGTTGATGGCGAAAAACTTAATATCACAAAAGATGATGTTGAAATAATGAGCCATCAGATAGAAGGTTGGGTGGTTGAGTCTGAAGAAGGCGTTACAGTTGCAATAGACACTGAACTTGATGAAAAACTGATTGAAGAAGGTCTTGCAAGAGAATTTGTAAACCGTGTTCAGAATATGAGAAAGGATGCCGGCTTTGATGTAACTGACAAAATTAACATAAGCTTTACAGGAAATTCTGAACTGATTAAAGCAATAAATAATTTTTCTGATTATATTTCTAACGAAACTCTTGCGGATAAATTAATTTCAGAACAAATTACTGATGGAGGATTCAAACAAGACTGGAAAATCGGTGATTATGAATGCTCTATCCGAATAGAAAAGATTTAATCCTTAATACAGGAGGAAAATTCAATGGCAAAAAAACAAACAAAGAAAACAATTAAAAAAGCCACGATTAAAAAAGGCAAGGAGGAAAAGAAAAAAGTGAAGAAAGTTCAAGCAAAGAAATCTGTAAAAAAGGTTGAGAAAAAGGTTAAACCTGCTCAGAAAAAAGTTGCAAAGAAAACCACAGAAGCCAGGAAGCCGGTTAAGAAAGCAGTTAAAGTTGAAAAGAAAAAAGTTGTGAAGAAAGTTGAAAAAAAAGAAGAGAAGAAAAAACTTACACCAAAAGAAGAAAAAGCTCTGAAACAGCAACCATTGGTTCAATCTCAGGTAGAAGAGGCAGTTGAAGATGAAAGCAAGATAGATGAAATCTATCAGGCAGAACTTGAAGCTGCCAGAAGAAAAGCTGAAGCTTTAAAGAAAATTAAAGGTTACAGCAAAAAAGATCTTGAACACTTTAAGAAAATCATTCTCGAAAAAAGAGATGAGATCATTGAGCAACTTCAGAACCTTAAAGAACAGATGCTCGATCCGTCAACCGGTGAATACATAAATGAAAATTCACCTTATTCATTACATATGGCTGAGCAGGGAACTGATGCAATGGAAAGAGAAAAAACATTTCTTTATGCTCAACGGGAAACCAAATTTCTTGGCTATCTTGAAGATGCTTTGAAGAGAATTGAAAACGGAACTTATGGAATTTGTATCGAATGTATTGAAGAGCCGCAGCATTTATGCGAAACCTGTCCTTTAATACCAAAAGCAAGACTCGAAGCTGTCCCTCACAGTCAGTTATGCTTACCAATGAAACAAAGACAGGAAAAGAAGTAATATGAATTTGGGGTAAGGAATTTCACATCGAATTACCAAACCCCACTTTGTATTTTTGTGAAGTATTTTGGAGAATTTATTTAGAGTGAAAGTAATTTATATTTCGATAGCCATTGTTGTAATAGATCAACTTACCAAAATTTTTGTCAAAGGTTTTTCAATTCCTTTTCTCAATTTTAATTTTGATGGAATGTATTATGGACAAAGCATTCCAATCATTGGAGATTTTTTCAAGTTAACTTACATTGAAAATCCCGGAATGGCATTCGGCTTTGATCCTGGTGATGGATTCAAGTTAGCAATCTCTCTTTTTTCATTGATTGCCAGCATCGGTTTGTTGATTTATCTCTATGCAATCAGAAGCAAAAGCTTAAGTTTAAGAATAGCAATTGCATTTATACTTGGAGGTGCAGTAGGAAATCTAATTGACAGAACTTTTTACGGTGTTCTCTTTGGATATGCACCATTGTTTTATGGAAGAGTAGTTGACTTTTTCGACTTCGATTTTTTTGATTTCACATTGTTCGGAAGAAGTTACGACCGCTGGCCCATATTTAATATTGCTGATGCTGCTGTTTCCATTGGTGTTTTAATTCTGATTATTTTCTATAAAAAGCACGAGGAAGACAAAGAGCTTGAAAAATCTCTTGTTACAGTTGCTGCGGATGTATCCGATTCGGTCAACCAATTCAAAAACGATGAAATGACTTCTGCGGAAACTTTTAGTAATACAGCAGAAGAAACGAATGAGCAAACTGATAACCGAAAAGAAATATCTGATTAATGTTCCCGAAGGCAAAAAGAAGGAACGATTAGATACTTTCCTCGTTGGTCAAATCGAAAATGCTACAAGATCAAAAATTCAGAAAGCAATTGAAGCCGGATTAGTTACTGTAAACGGGCTACCGGCTAAAGCTAATTATTCTGTTAAACCGGGTGATGTTATAGTCGCAGTCCAGCCAATCTCTCCAAGACCTGAAAATGTTGAACCGGAAGAAATTCCACTCGACATCATTTATGAAGATGATTATCTAATAGTTGTAAACAAACCAGCGGGAATGGTTGCTCATCCTGCGTATGCAAATTATACCGGAACACTTGTAAATGCCTTACTTCATCATACACAAAAGTTAAGTGAATTAAACACAGCTGAAAGACCAGGAATTGTTCACCGGATTGATAAAGACACAAGTGGGTTACTCGTTGTTGCAAAAGATGAATTCACTCATGCAAAATTGGCAGAGCAATTTGCAAAGCATTCAATTGAAAGAGAGTATCACACTATTTGCTGGGGAAAGCTTCCTGATAAAAAAGGTGAAATAAAAACTAACATTGCACGCAGTAAATCTGACAGAAAAAAATTTACAGTAAGTCAGAGCGAAGGAAAACTTGCAATTACTTTCTATGAAGTTATAGAGGAATTTGATTTTACTTCTTATCTGAAACTAAACTTAAAAACCGGAAGGACACATCAGATTCGCGTACATCTCTCTGGAATTGGCAGACCAATCTTCGGCGATAGAACTTACGGTGGTGATAAAATTCATTTTGGCAGTGACTTACCAAAAATAAAAAGCCGTGTAAGTAACCTGCTTGAAATTATGCCACGACAGGCATTGCATGCAAAAACACTTGGTTTTATCCATCCTCATACAAAAGACTTTGTTCGGTTTGACTCTGAGCTTCCCGATGACTTTAAACTTCTGCTGGAAAAGTTGAGAATTAAAATCAGCGAAGAATAAACAATTCTTGTAGTATTGTGTAAGCCGAATGTTCTTCAAAATGTCAATCCTTACCAGGCGAAGTCCGTGCTATACAAATAAAATTACACCTGTTAATTTTGTTATATTTGAATTGTACAAAATCTATAATAACAAAAAGTTATGTTGAAAATTTATAATACACTTACGAAGCAAAAAGAAGAATTCATTCCGATTAATCCACCTTTAGTTAAAATGTATATGTGCGGACCAACAGTTTACGACTATTTCCACATTGGAAATGCCCGCTCATTTATCATGTCTGATGTGGTGAGAAGATATCTTGAATATAAAGGATATGTTGTGACATTTGTAATGAATCTCACTGATGTGGATGACAAGATTATAAGGAAAGCAAATGAAGAAGGGAAAACCGCCAAAGAAGTTGCAGAATTTTATATTAAAGAATTTTTCAATGATATTGAAAAGCTAAAAATCAAACCTGCTACATATTACCCGCGTGCAACGGAATTTATGAATGATATGATTGAAATGATAAAACGACTGGAAGAAAAAGGAGTTGCTTATAATGTTGATGGAAATGTTTTTTATGATGTATCAAAATTTATCGGATATGGAAAACTCAGTGGTAAAAACACCGAAGAACTTGAAGCAGGTGCAAGAGTAGAAGTTAATGAACAGAAAAAGCATCCGCTTGATTTTGCATTGTGGAAAAAAGCCAAAGAAGGAGAACCATATTGGGAAAGTCCCTGGGGAAAAGGTCGTCCCGGCTGGCATATTGAATGCTCAGCTATGAGTTGTAAACTTTTAGGTGAATCGTTCGATATTCATGCAGGTGGTCATGATCTGATTTTTCCACATCACGAAAATGAAATTGCACAGAGTGAAGCTGCTAATGAAAAACCTTTTGCAAAGTACTGGCTGCATTTTGGATTTCTCAATATCAATGAGGAAAAGATGTCAAAATCTCTAGGCAACTTTTTTACAGCGAGAGAGATTCTGAAAAAATATTCTGCCGAAGCTATCAGATTATTTTTTGCTCAGGCACATTATCGCGGACCACTTAACTTTAGTGAGGAACTTCTGCAAGCTGCTGAAAAGGGTGTTGAGAAAATTCAAAACCTTGCTGATAAAATTGAGGAAGAACTAAGCAAAAACAGAGAAGGTAATAAGATTGAATTTGACTTTGTTCAGTGGTATCAGAAATTTGAAGAAGCTATGAATGATGATTTTAATTCTGCACAGGCAGTCGCAGTGCTTTTTGATTTCACGAGAGAAGTAAATCGTGTAATTGCAGAAAATGAAAGTTTGGATTATCAGTTTTATGAAGAAGTTAAAAATTATCTGAGAAAGACTGCAGAAGATGTACTTGGAATAATCAGCTTTGAAAAGAAAGATTCCCTTCCTTCGCTTGAAGATGATCTGATAAAATTATTAATTCAAATCCGGTCTGAAGCAAAACAGAACAAAAACTATGCGCTGTCAGATAAAATAAGAGATGAATTAAAAAGTCTAGGTGTAATTCTTCAGGACACCAAAGAAGGAACTAATTATAAGAAAATAAGAAAACAGGAAAATGAATAGAAAAGAAAAGGATAATTAAAAACCCTCGTAGTATACTAACAACGAGGGTTTTTCTGATTTGGGTAATTCTACTTCAATAGCAACATCTTTTTTACCAAAAATGTATTATCCGAAATAAGTTTATAATAATAGATTCCGCTCGTCGGTTCTGAAGCATTCCAATTATATTTATAATATCCGGCACTTAACTGATTATCTACTAAGGTTGCGACTTCTTCTCCCACACTATTGTAAATGACCAGCTTTACTTTTGAATCTTTTGGTAGTGAAAATTCAATAGTTGTAATTGGATTGAACGGATTTGGATAGTTTTGAAATAATCTGAACTCCTCAGGAACACCAATTTTGATTGACTCATTTAGAAAATAGTACTTGTAAGTTCCATCGAAATCAATTTGTTTTAGTCTGTAATTATATAAACCCGAAACAAGTTCATTATCAGTATAAGAATAATAATTAATTTCAGTTGAGGTTCCGTTTCCCCGAACAAATCCGATTGTTACCCAATCTGAATTTCTTGTTTTTCTTTCGATACTGAATCCGTAGTTATTTGTCTCAGTAGCAGTAGACCATTGTAAGTAAATTGAATTTTTTGTGACTGATGCCGTAAAGGAAGTTAACTCAACAGGGATTGTGGTTGCTTCATCTGCTCCTTTATATGGGAATTGATTATTTCTTAAATCTCCGTCAAAATCATCTGTAATTCCTGTCAAAGGGGTTCCGGCTAAATCAGGATCTCCATCAGAAGGAGGTATAAGATGTAAGTCAGTTAGTGAAACGAATGAAACATTTTTAAATATTGTATTTTGTTCATTTGTTCCTGAAGCAGCTTTATAATCGCTCAGGTTGTTGTAACCGGTAGTACCTAACCAAGCTTGAAAGCTATTCGATCCATCAGCGAAGTAACAATTATAATCTATATCATAAGTCCCCGCTGTATTTGTTAAAGCAAATCCAATATGATTTACATTGCCACCCGTTCTTTGATTAATTGCAATATTATTTTTCATATTAAGTGTAATTGCTGAAGCACCGATTCTGATGCCAGCAGAAGTTGTTGCCCCTGCTGTTCCGCCAGTATGATTACCACCTATTTTAATTGTATTATAATAGATATTAGCTGTGTAAGCATTGCTTCCAAGCAATTCGATTCCGGTTACAGTTTGAGCGTTAAAATTGTCGAGTGTGTTGGATATGATATTATTTTCAATGTTAAAAACTGAGCCGGCAGCAGGACTAGCAGCATAGATTCCTCTGATGGAAGATGATGAAGTTGAAGTAGTTTGTAAATCATAAATCCAGTTCTTTCTCAAATCATATGAGGCACCGGCCATAGTGGTCATAATTATACCGGAGACGATTGTGTTATTAACTCCAACGGTTTGATAAATTTTATTTGAATCGGCAGTAAAATCCATCCCACCGGAAACCACCCAGATACCGGCATAACCAAAGTTAAAAATTTCACAATTGGACACTCTGCTGTTATTATTAGGAACAGTTGTCGAGCCGGCAATTCCAACACCACTTCTTCCGCCTTCAATTTTACAGTTAGTTATTAAATTGTTGTCGTTGCCGGATGTGGTTGAAGTGCCAATTACAATTGCTCTTGGTCCGGCAGTGTTTTGAGTATTATTAATTACATGCACATATCGAATTACATTATTTGAAGCTCCGTTTTGTAGCCAAATAGTGTTGGAGGTTGTTCCGGTTGTTGCAAGGTTTTGTATTCTTAGATCCGGTGAATCACCAACCCCGCCTGGTCGTCCGTCAAGAATTAGATAATCGGCATCATTCAATACCAATACTCCTGAAGTCGATGTTGCAGATATTATTTCTCCGGAATTTCCGGTGGCAGGTCTAATTGTTATAGTATTTGTTGCGCTGGCACCATCTTTAGCTCCAAGTGTAATGGGAATAGTCTCTGAACTCTGATCGTATGCTGGAAGGATTTCTATCAGATAGGATTGCGTCATTGGTGTAGTAATTGCATTGTATGCTTCAACTATAGAAGCATGAGTGCTTAAAAGATTGCCTCCGCCATCCCTTAACTCTACTGAACCTGCTTGTGGAAATACCAGGAAAGGAAATTGAACGATAACAAAAAACATAAAAATGATTTTCATATTACCTCCTGAAATAATTTAAGATAAAGTGCCCCTAAAATTTGGTGAGATTATTATTAAATATCATAATAATATTATTACAACGCAACAAGCAAAACCATTTTTAATTAAATATTTTTCCGGAATTTATTAGGGAAAAGTGAAACTATTTAAAAATATTTCCGATACACAGAATATTACCCGCATCAAATTTTTTCTTTATTTCTTTCATCCCGTTGACAATTTCTTCACCGAACATATCAATAAGATATTGAGTTTTTATTTTTCCTATTCCGTGTTCAGCCGATACAGTGCCTTTCATTTCAATAGCTCTTAAACAAATTTCCCGATACAATTCTTTGCCAAGCAAATATTCATCTTCACTTTTAGGTAACATATTCAGATGAAAGTGTGAATTACCGAGATGGCCATATAAAACATAATCTAAATTGTTTGCTGACATCAACTCAATCAGATAAGAATAAAAATTTAGCATTTGATTATCAGGTACTGCAACATCCGTCCCGAGTTTTCTGAAATTATTTCTGGTGATATACTCATTAACCTTCCACGAAACAGCGTGACGGAATTCTTCCATTTTTTTTCTCTCTGGCTCACTGATTGCAAACCAGATAGTTTCCTGCTGAACATTGTATTTGGAAATGAGTGTAAACCATTTCTCAATAAGAAAGTCTTCATTTTCTAACTTTGCTTCCTGCTCAAACCATACGGCTGCAGAAGCTTTTGGCGGAATGTTTGGAAAATCAAAAGATAATAATTTTAATGAGTTATTGTCGAAGAATTCCAATGCTAATGCATCAATTTCATTTGTAAGTTTTTTTTCCCGGGTTTCAAATGAAATTTTCCTCGCTTCGCTGACAAATTGCAGCGCATCAGGTTCGCTGCTAAAAAAAACAGTCATTGAGATAATTCTTTCGGGTTCTGGCAGAATTTTTAATTTAATCTTTGTAAAAATTCCAAGTGTACCTTCAGAGCCAATAAATAAATCAATCAAATCCATATTCTGTCTGATATAATATCCTGAAGCGTTTTTTATAACAGGAAGATGAACTTCCGGAAGTTCAAGAGATATTTCCTTACCGGATTTTGTTTTGAAAATCAGTTGATTCCCTTTTGCAAATACTTCGCCTCTTTTCAGAAATATTTCATCACCATCTGCAAGGACTATTTCAAGCTCCTCAACAAAATTTCTGGTTGCACCATACTTAAATGTTTTTGCACCGGAAGCATTAGTTGCAACAGTTCCACCGATAAAACAATTTTTTTCTGTAGGATCAGGTGGATAAAACCGTTTGTGATTTTTCAACTCATCAAGCAGATGTGAGAGATAAACTCCTGGTTCAACTATTACATAGTTTTCTTCAGTGTTTATATCAATTATTCTGTTCAACTTCTCAGTTGATATTACAATTCCTTTCTCCGGCACTCTCGCACCGGTTAAACCTGTTCCTGCTCCCGAAATCGTTACCTGCTTTTTGTGTGCATTTGCTTCCCTCAGAATAGTTATCAACTCTTCTTTGGATTGCGGAATATAAACCGCCTCACAACTTCCTTTAAAGTTCGATGCATCGCTAAGATAATTTTGTATTTCGTCTTGGCTGGTTTTAATTATCATCTGAAAATTTTTCTCTTAATATGTTTCTTAAAAATACTAAATATTGTTTTTGTATCTGAATATCAGGCGCTGAATTATTCCTTTTTACAGGCAAACTGATTTTAATTCTTTTAAGCATTTCGTCTACAGCATCGAATAGATTAATGTTCGGAAAAGCATTTTCTCTGAGAAAGTGAATAAGTTTTAAAGTTCTGAAAGCATCAAACCAAAATAATTTTTGCTTTTGAATTTCACTGATTAAGGAATTGTTTCGGAGAATTCTTTGCCAATCTTTTTGAAATCTATTTGCGATTAGGAAGTTGTTAAGAAGTGGATGAATTCTCTCTGCTCCCGATAAAATCTTTTTTAAGATTATTGCCTCCTCATCCCGAAAAAATTCAAGCCATTCCTTCAGAATTCTGAATGAATCCGGATGATAGGCAACATACTCATTTTGTTTATTGCTCAGATGCCTGGTAATTCTCTGTCCGGTTCCGAATGGTACTCGCCAGGATTTCCTTGCGGAAGGATAAACAAGAGCATCTCTGATTGTATAAATCTTATTTTGTTTGGCGAGTTTTTCAAGGAAGTAATAATCTTCACCAGCTTTTCTTCTATTCATTCCGCCAGCTTTAATATATGATTCAACATCGCAAACAATTGTGGAACCGATAGTGTGGTAATCATAATAACTTTGGGCATATTTAAGACCAAGTTTATGGTAGCGCAGAAATATTTCGTAACAGATAATTGCTTCCTCCTCAGGTGAATTTTCTTCGTACCTGTGCTCATATTCAACTACAGCAGAACTTAAATCTTTATTATGAAATAATTCCGTTACTTTACTTAAATAATCCGGACTAACAACACAGTCAGCATCTAAAAAAAAGATGATTTTTTTTCTATCGGATGAATAATCAAATTTTGTTAAAGCAAGGTCACAACCGATTTTTCTTGCTAAACCAACTCCGGCAAATTTATCCGGAAGCTCTTTTCCTTTTGTTGCTGCGTCAATAAATGAAAGGTTTAACTTGCTTTCATAGTTATTCAGAAATTTTATTGTTTGTTCATTGTTTACTTTAACTTCTTCAGGGGAATTTTCAGAGTTGTTAACAACTATTAGTATCAGAGTTCGTTCAAGCAGAACATTATCATTATTTTCCAGTGATGATAAGCATTCGGGAAGATTCTCAAACTCAGCAAGTGCAGGAATAACGATTATATTGTCAAAAAGTTTATTCGAATCATTGGAAATTGACCACTTCGGATATGAAAATTTTTTAAGATATCTTTCTACAAAATCAGGATGTTTATTAAACGAATTCATAGTTACTGACTATTATATCTTTTGCTTTTTCAAAGTCAGCTTCTTCAAGCCAGAATATTTTAACTCCTTCTCTTTCCATTTTCCTGAACCAGGTCATCTGTCTTTTTGCGAATGCACAAATCGCTATATATAAATCATTATTCATTTGTTCAAAAGAAATTTTTCCGATGATATATTCGGTAATGTATCTGTACTCCAAGCCGAGTCTGATTAATCTTTCAGGCATAATGTTCTTTTTTATGAGCATTTCAACCTCCTGAATCATCCCTGTCTGAAGTCTTCTTTCCAGGCGTTCTTTAATCCTTTTCTTTATGATTTCTCTTCCCGGATTTATTCCGATATTCAAAGATTTTATTTCCACTTTGTTTTCAACTGGTTTCTGTGCTTTCGCAACTAATATTGCTTTTATCATTCTTTGTCGGGACTCAAAATCAGTTATGTTATGCGGGTGAGGATTTAATCTGAGCAGAAGACTTTTTAATTCATCATTGTTTTTATTTTTCAGATCATTCAATAACTCCTTTCCATCACCGACTTCTTTTAAATCATAGTTTTGAATTACAGAACTCAGATAAAGACCGGTGCCACCAACCAGAAGGGGAGTTTTGTTTTTAGATTTTATTATATGATAATATTTGAAGAAATTTTTGTAGAAGTCGAAAAGATTAAATTCGTCCGGAAGTTCGGTAACATCAATAAGATAGCCGGGAATAGTAGTTTTATTTATAACATAGTCTTCTAAA
>FWPU01002827.1_pt1 | contig 46135 bp, 59 predicted proteins | sample 2228361 | NCBI WGS metagenome assembly FWPU01 (sample SAMEA103939777, study PRJEB20133) | metagenome
AGGAGGGGCTCCGGTTCGCGATCCGGGAGGGCGGCCGCACCGTGGGCGCCGGCCGCGTCACGAAGGTCATCAAGTAGGGGGACGGGCGAGGTGGCGGCACCGAGGATCAGGATCAAGCTCCGGGCCTACGACCACCGGGCCCTGGACGCGGCCGCGCGCGACATCGTCGAGCACGTGACGCGGACCGGGGCCAGGGTCGTGGGCCCCGTGCCGCTGCCCACCGAGCGCAGGATCTACACGGTGATCCGCTCGCCCCACAAGTACAAGGACAGCCGCGAGCACTTCCAGATGCTCACCCACAAGCGGCTGATCGACATCGTGGACGCCACCTCGAAGACGGTCCAGGAGCTCCAGCGCCTGAACCTGTCGGCCGGGGTCGACATCGAGATCAAGCTGTGATGGACGCGGTGAAGGGCCTCCTCGGGACGAAGCTGGGCATGACCCAGATCTTCGACGACACCCGCGCCGTGCCCGTCACGGTGATCAAGGCGGGCCCGTGTTACGTCGCGCAGGTGAAGACCGTCGAGCGGGACGGGTACGAGGCGATCCAGCTCGCCCACCTCGAGATCCCCGAGCGCAAGGTGAACAAGCCCCTCCGGGGGCACTTCGAGAAGCACGGGGTGCGGCCCACCCGGTACCTCGTGGAGCTGCGCACCCCGGACGCCGCGAGCTACCGGCCCGGCCAGGAGCTCCGGGCCGACCTGTTCGCGGCCGGGGAGCGGGTCGACGTGGTCGGGGTCTCGAAGGGGAAGGGCTTCGCCGGCGTCATGAAGCGCCACGGGTTCGGCGGCCTGGCCGGGAGCCACGGGACCGAGCGGAAGCACCGTTCGCCGGGCTCGATCGGGGCCTGCGCCACGCCGTCCCGGGTGTTCAAGGGCATGCGGATGGCCGGGCACATGGGGAACGAGCGCGTCACCGTGCTGAACCTCCAGGTGGTCCAGGTGGACCCGGAGCGGAACCTCCTGCTCGTCAAGGGGGCCGTCCCGGGGCCGGTCGGGGGCCTGGTCATGGTCCGCTCCGCGGTCAAGGCCCCGGCGGGGAGGGGAGCCTGATGCCGACGGTCGAGGTCCGCGCGGCCGACGGCCGGGTGATCGGCGACCGGGAGCTCCCGGCCGAGATCTTCGACGCCCGGGTCAGCGTGCCGCTGATGCACCAGGTCGTGGTGGCGGCCCTCGCCGCCCGTCGGGCGGGGACCCACTCGACGAAGACCCGGGGGGAGGTCGCGGGCGGGGGGCGCAAGCCCTGGCGCCAGAAGGGCACGGGGCGGGCGCGCCACGGCTCGATCCGCTCCCCGATCTGGACCGGGGGCGGGGTCGCGCACGGGCCCAAGCCCCGGAGCTACGAGATGCGCGTCAACAAGAAGATGAAGCGGAGCGCGCTCCGCTCCGCGCTCACCGACGCGCTCCGCAGCGGCAAGCTCGCCGTCGTGGACGAGCTCTCGTTCGACGAGCCCAGGACCAAGCGGGCGGTCGCGGTGCTCGAGGCCCTCGGCCTCGAGGGCAAGGTCCTGCTGGTCCTCCCGGGGCCTCAGGAGGACGTGGAGCGCTCCTTCCGGAACCTCCCGAACGTCCGCATCGCGTACGCGGGCTCGCTCGGCACGTACGAGGTGCTCGCCGCGGACCGGGTGCTGTTCACGGCGGCGGCGCTCGACGCCCTCGAGGGGCGGGGGGCCGCGGCCGCGGGGGGTGAGGCGTCGTGAAGAACCCCCGCGACGTGATCATCCGGCCGGTGGTCTCCGAGAAGTCCTACAAGGGCCTGGAGCGGAACACGTACACGTTCATCGTGGACCCCCGGGCCAACAAGACCGAGATCAAGGAGGCGGTCCAGGCGATCTGGAACGTCCGGGTGGTCTCGGTGAACACGCTCCGCCGCCGCGGCAAGGTGAAGCGCCGGCGGTTCACGCTCGGCAAGCGCCCCGACCAGAAGCGGGCCATCGTGACGCTCGCCGAGGGCGACTCGATCGAGATCTTCGAGACCGGGGGCTAGCGATGGGGATCCGGAAGTACAAGCCGACGACGCCGGGCCGCCGCGGGGCGAGCGCCTCGACGTCCGAGGAGATCACCCGGGACCGGCCCGAGAAGTCGCTCCTGGCCAAGGGGCGCAAGCGCGCCGGCCGGAACGTGTACGGGCGCATCACCGCGCGGCACCAGGGCGGCGGGAACAAGCGCCGGTACCGGATCATCGACTTCCGCCGGAACAAGGACGGGATCCCGGCCCGGGTGGCGCACATCGAGTACGACCCGAACCGGAGCGCCCGGATCGCCCTCCTCCACTACGCGGACGGGGAGAAGCGCTACATCCTCGCCCCCCAGGGCGTCTCGGTCGGGGACGTCCTCATGTCCGGCGAGGGGGCGGACATCCGCCCCGGCAACGCCCTGCCGCTCCGGAACATCCCGGTCGGCACCACGGTGCACGCCGTGGAGCTCAAGCCGGGGGCGGGGGCGAAGCTGGCCCGGTCGGCCGGCACGAGCGTCCAGCTCATGGCGAAGGAGGGACGCTACGCGACGCTCCGCCTGCCCTCCGGGGAGATGCGGATGGTGGAGGTGGCCTGCCGGGCGACCGTGGGGGAGGTGGGCAACCCCGAGCACGAGCTGATCAGCCTGGGGAAGGCCGGCCGGAGCCGCTGGCTCGGCAAGCGGCCCTCGGTCCGCGGGGTGGCGATGAACCCGGTCGACCACCCGCTGGGCGGAGGCGAGGGGAAGTCCTCCGGCGGGCGCCACCCCACGTCCCCCTGGGGGAAGAAGGAGGGGCGGACCCGGAAGAAGGGCAAGCCGTCGGACCGGCTGATCATCCGGCGGCGCGGGAAGGGGCGTGGCTAGCGATGCCGCGGTCGGTGAAGAAGGGCCCGTTCGTCGACGACCACCTGATGGCCAAGGTGCTCGAGATGAACCGCCGGGGGGAGAAGCGGGTCATCAAGACCTGGTCCCGGCGGTCCACGATCGTGCCGGAGATGGTGGGCCACACGATCGCGGTCCACGACGGGCGGAAGCACGTCCCGGTGTACATCACCGAGGCCATGGTCGGGCACAAGCTCGGGGAGTTCGCGCCGACCCGGACCTTCCGGTCCCACGCGAAGACCGAGCGGAGCACGCGCGCGAGGTAGGACGGACGTGGAAGGACGCGCTACCCTGAGGTACGTCCGGGTCTCGCCGCGGAAGGCGCGGCGGGTGGTGGACCTGATCCGGGGACGTCACGTCGAGGAGGCCCGGCGGATCCTGCGGTTCTCCCCGCTCGGAGCCTCGCGGGACGTGGCGAAGCTGCTCGACTCCGCCGTGGCCAACGCGGAGCGGACGCCCGGGGTCGTCGCCCAGAACCTCGTGGTCGAGCGGGCCTGGGTGGACGAGGGGCCGACGCTCAAGCGCTGGCGGCCGCGGGCCTACGGGCGGGCGACCCGGATCAGGAAGCGGACGTCGCACATCACGGTCGTCGTGAGGTCGTTGGAGGGATAGCCGGTGGGACAGAAGGTGCACCCGTACGGGTTCCGCCTGGGGGTCATCTACCCCTGGAAGTCCAACTGGTTCGCCGGCCGCGACTACGCGGAGGCCCTCCACGAGGACATCTGGATCCGCCAGCACATCCGGTCGCGCCTGGCGCGGGCCGGCATCTCCTCCATCGACATCGAGCGGAAGGGCGACCAGATCTGGGTCTTCATCCGGACCGCCCGCCCGGGGATCGTGATCGGGCGGAAGGGCGCCGAGGTGGACCGGATCCGCAAGGACATCGAGCGGTACACGAAGAAGCGGGTCGACGTGAAGGTCGAGGACATGAACCAGGCCTCGAGCGAGTCCCGCCCCGAGACCGACGCCGCGCTCCTCGCGCAGGGCGTGGCGGAGCAGCTCGCGGGCCGGGTCTCGTTCCGCCGCGCGATGCGGCGGGCCGTCCAGACCGCGATGCGGGCGGGCGCGCTCGGGGTGCGGGTCCAGTGCGCCGGGCGTCTGGGCGGGGCCGAGATGTCCCGCCGCGAGTGGTACCGGGAGGGCCGCGTCCCGCTCCACACGCTGCGGGCGAAGATCGACTACGGGACCGCCGAGGCCAAGACCACGTTCGGCCGGATCGGCGTGAAGGTCTGGGTGTACCACGGCGACGAGATCCCGGCGGCGGAGAAGGAGGCCGAGCTGGCCCGGGCCCGGGCCCTCCAGCCGGCCCGCGCCGGCGCCGCCTCCACCGGCGCCCTGATCACCGACGAGCGTGAGGTGCTCGAGGAGGAGCCCGACGTCCCGGTGATCCCGGTGGGCGGGGAGCCGGTCGAGGAGCCGACGGACGAGGCCCCCGCCGGCCCGGGCGAGGAGGAGGCCTGATGCTCGCCCCGAAGAAGGTGAAGCACCGCAAGCAGCACCGGGGCCGGATGACGGGCCGGGCCAAGGGCGGGACCGAGATCCACTTCGGCGACTACGGGCTGGTCGCGCTGGAGCCGGCCTGGGTGACCAACCGGCAGATCGAGGCGGCCCGGGTGGCGATCACCCGGCACATCCGCCGGGGCGGGAAGGTCTGGATCAACATCTTCCCCGACAAGCCCTACACGAAGAAGCCCGCCGAGACGCGGATGGGCTCGGGCAAGGGCAACCCGGAGGGCTGGGTCGCCGTCGTGAAGCCCGGCCGCGTGATGTTCGAGCTGGCCGGGGTGGGCGAGGCCCTCGCGCGGGAGGCGATGCGCCGCGCCGCCCACAAGCTGCCGATGAAGACGAAGTTCGTGTCGCGGGTCGGGGGTGGCGAGTAGATGCCCGGCGCGAGGAAGGCCGCGGAGCTGCGGGAGCTGCCGGACCAGGAGCTCCGGGCGCGGCTCGACGCCGCGAAGGAGGAGCTGTTCAACCTCCGCTTCCAGCTCGCCACCGGGCAGCTCGACAACCCGATGCGGCTCCGCCAGGTCCGGCGCGAGGTCGCGCGGATCCTGACCGTGATGCGCGAGCGGGAGCTCCGGGGTTCGGAGGAGGCGTCGTGAGCGAGCGCGAGCGTGGTCGGCGGAAGGTCCGGACCGGCGTGGTCGTGTCCGACCGGATGGACAAGACCGTGGTGGTCAAGGTGGAGCGGACGTTCCCCCACCCGCTCTACGGGAAGACCGTGCGCCGCTCCTCGAAGGTGTACGCGCACGACGAGGCGAACGAGGCCCGCGTCGGCGACACCGTGCGGGTGATGGAGACCCGTCCGCTCTCGAAGCTCAAGCGGTGGCGGGTCGTGGAGATCGTGGAGCGGGCGAAGTAGGCGATGATCCAGCAGGAGACGCGCTGCAAGGTCGCGGACAACACGGGGGCCAAGGAGGTCCTCGTGATCCGGGTGCTGGGCGGCTCCCACCGTCGGTACGCGGGGGTGGGCGACGTCGTCGTGGCCTCGGTGAAGGACGCGCTCCCGAACGGCGCGGTGAAGAAGGGCGACGTCGTGAAGGCCGTGGTGGTGCGGACGGCGAAGGAGCGCCGCCGGCCCGACGGCTCCTACATCAAGTTCGACGACAACGCCGTCGTGCTGCTCACGCCCGACGCGAGGAACCCCCGCGGGACCCGGATCTTCGGGCCCGTGGCCCGGGAGCTCCGGGAGAAGCGGTTCATGAAGATCATCTCGCTCGCCCCGGAGGTGCTCTGATGCCGGGCGTCTCGATCAGGAAGGACGACACCGTGATGGTGATGGCCGGGAAGGACCGCGGCCGCACCGGCCGGGTCGTGCAGGTGCTGCCCCGGGAGGGACGGCTGATGGTGGAGGGCGTGGCCCGGGCGAAGCGGCACACGAAGCCCAGCCGGAAGAACCAGAAGGGTGGCATCATCGACAAGGACCTGTTCATCGACATCTCGAACGTGCAGCTCGTGTGCAAGAGCTGCGGGCGGCCGACCCGGGTCGGGCACCGCGTCGAGGACGGCAGGAAGGTGCGGATCTGCCGGAAGTGCGAGGCCGAGCTATGAGCGAGCGCTACCGGCCCCGGCTCAAGGTGCGGTACCGCGAGGAGGTGGTGCCGCGCCTCATGGCCGAGCGCGGCTACCGCAACCCGATGGAGGTGCCGCGCCTCGAGAAGATCGTCGTGAACATGGGGATCGGGGACGCGATCCGCGACGGGCGGCTCCTCGACGCCGCCCTCGAGGACCTGGCCACCGTCACCGGGCAGCGGCCGGTGGTGACCCGGGCCCGGCGGTCGATCGCGGGCTTCAAGCTCCGCAAGGGGATGGCGATCGGGGCCAAGGTCACCCTCCGCGGCGACCGGATGTGGGAGTTCCTGGACCGGCTGCTCTCGCTCGCGATCCCCAGGATCCGGGACTTCCGGGGGCTCGACCCGTCGAGCTTCGACGGGCACGGCAACTACACGCTCGGCCTCACCGAGCAGCTGATCTTCCCCGAGATCGACTACGACAAGGTCGTGAAGGTCCGGGGGATGGACGTGACGGTGGTGACGACGGCGAAGGACGACGAGGAGGGGCGCGCGCTCCTCACCGCCCTCGGCTTCCCCTTCGCGGGGGCCCCGGCGGTGACGGCGGCCGCCTCCTAGGAGCGGCGATGGCGAAGAAGGCGCTGATCGAGAAGCAGAAGCGACGGCCGAAGTTCCGGGTCCGCGCGTACACGCGGTGCCGGCGGTGCGGCCGTCCCCGCGCCGTGTTCCGGCGGTTCCTGCTGTGCCGGATCTGCTTCCGGCAGCTGGCGCACGCCGGCGAGCTCCCGGGGGTGACGAAGGCGTCATGGTGAGGGCCCTGGTGCGCTCGAACGTCACGGACCCGATCGGGGACCTCCTCACGAGGATCCGGAACGCGAACCTCGCCTCCAAGGAGGAGCTCTTGGTCCCGGTGTCGAAGATGAACCGGGCCATCCTCGCGATCCTCGAGCGCGAGGGGTTCATCGCGGGCTTCGAGGAGGAGGGCGAGGGCGTCCACCGCGCCCTCCGGGTTCGGCTCAAGTACGGGCGGAACCGGGAGCGCGCCATCACCGGGCTCCGGCGGATCTCCAAGCCCGGCCGGCGGATCTACGCCGGTCGCGGGGAGCTCCCGCGGGTCCTCGGGGGCCTGGGGATCGCCATCCTCTCGACCTCGCAGGGCGTCATGACCGACCGGGAGGCGGCCCGCCGCGGCATCGGCGGCGAGGTCGTCGCCTACGTCTGGTGATCCGGGGGGACGGGCGATGAGTCGGATCGGCAGGCAGCCCATCCAGATCCCGGCGGGGGTCGAGGTTGAGCTCGGGGACGGCAACCTGGTCACGGTCCGGGGGCCCCGGGGCACCCTGCAGCGGCGCCTCCACCCCGACATCCGCGTGCTCCGGGAGGACGGCGTCCTCCGGGTCGAGCGGCCCAGCGACGAGCCGTTCCACCGCGGGCTCCACGGCCTGTCCCGGGCGCTGCTCGCCAACATGGTCGAGGGGGTCACCAAGGGGTTCGAGAAGGCCCTCGAGATCGTCGGGGTCGGGTACCGGGCCGCGCTCCGGGGCCAGGACCTGGAGCTCCAGGTGGGCTACTCGCACCCCGTGGTCGTCCGCCGGCCGGAGGGGATCGAGTTCGAGGTCCCCTCCCCGACGAGGATCGTGGTGCGGGGGATCGACAAGGAGCTGGTCGGCGAGGTCGCCGCGAACATCCGGAAGATCCGCAAGCCCGAGCCCTACAAGGGCAAGGGGATCCGCTACGAGGGCGAGCACGTGCGGAAGAAGGCCGGGAAGGCCGCCAAGGGGGCGAGGTGAGCGCGATGGTGACCCACGCGAAGGAGAAGCGCCTCGCGCTCCTCCGGCGCCACCGCCGGGTCCGGAAGAAGATCTCCGGCACCGCCGAGCGACCCCGCCTCGCCGTGTACCGGTCGAACCGGCACATCTACGCCCAGCTGATCGACGACGTGGCGGCCCGGACGCTCGCCGCGGCCTCCGACCTCGAGGTCGAGGCCACGGGCACGAAGGTGGAGCGGGCCCGCGCCGTGGGGGCCCTCATCGCCCGCCGGGCCCGGGAGCGGGGGATCGAGACGGCGGTGTTCGACCGGGGCGGCCGCCTGTACCACGGGCGCGTCGCGGCGGTGGCCGAGGGCGCGAGGGAGGAGGGTCTCCGCATCTGATGAGGCGATACGACGCGTCCGAGCAGAAGAGCCCGTACGAGGAGCGGGTCATCTCGATCAACCGGGTGGCCAAGGTGGTGAAGGGCGGCCGGCGGTTCTCGTTCGCCGCGCTCGTGGTGGTGGGCGACGGCGCCGGGCGCGTCGGCGTCGGCTACGGGAAGGCCAAGGAGGTCCCGGCGGCGATCCAGAAGGGCGTGGAGGAGGCCCGCCGCACGATGTTCGAGGTGCCGATGATGGGGACCACGATCCCCCACGAGGTGATCGGCGAGGACGGCGCGGGGGTGGTCCTGCTCAAGCCGGCCGCCCCGGGGACCGGGGTGATCGCCGGGGGACCGGTGCGGGCCCTGGTCGAGGCCGCCGGGATAAAGGACATCCTCTCCAAGTCCCTGGGCTCGGACAACCCGATCAACATCGTGAAGGCGGCCGTGGCGGGCCTGAAGGCGCTCAAGCGCCCCGAGGACGTGGCCCGGGCCCGCGGCCGGGACGTCCACCAGGTCGCGCCGAAGCCGATGCTCGAGGCGGTGGCCCAGGCCGACGAGCGGATCCGGGCCCGGCGGGCGGAGGTGCTCCAGGAGGTGTACGGTGGCGAAGCTTAGGGTCACCCAGCGCCGGAGCGTGATCGATCGTCCCCGGGACCAGAAGGACACGGTGCGCCGGCTCGGGTTGCGCCGGATCGGCGACTCGGTCGTGAAGGAGGACCGCCCCGACGTCCGCGGGATGATCGCCAAGGTGCGCCACCTGGTGGACGTGGAGGAGGTGGAGGGGTGACCTCCGCCGGAGCGAGGGAGGAGCGGTGAAGCTGCACCATCTGCGCCCCGCCCCCGGCGCGACGCGCCCCCGCAAGCGGGTGGGTCGCGGGAAGGCCGCCGGCCAGGGGAAGACGGCGGGGCGGGGCACCAAGGGCTACGAGGCGCGGCACCAGCCGAAGCTCGGGTTCGAGGGCGGGCAGATGCCGCTCCAGCGTCGCGTGCCCAAGCTCAAGGGTTTCCGGAACCCGAACCGCGTGGAGTACGCCGTGGTGAACGTGGAGGCGCTGGCACGGGCCTTCGAGGGCGGGGAGGTGGATCCCTCGGCGATGGCGGCACGGGGCCTGGTCCGGGAGGGCCGCCCGGTGAAGGTGCTGGCCCGCGGCGAGATCGACCGGGCCCTGGTGGTCCGGGCCCATGCCTTCTCCGCGCAGGCGCGGGCCAAGATCGAGGCGGCGGGGGGTCGGGCCGAGCTCCTCGGCCCCTCCGGGTAGGATAGAGCCACCGTGCTCCGAGCCTTCGTCAACGCCTTCAAGCTCCCGGACCTCCGGGCCAAGATCCTCTTCACGCTGTTCATCATCGCCGTCTACCGGTTCGGGTCCCACGTCCCGGTGCCGATCGTCGACCTCTCCGAGCTCCAGCGGCAGCTGGAGGCGCAGGGCGGGACCGGGTTCCTGGCCTTCATCGACCTGTTCTCCGGGGGGGCCCTCACGAACCTGGCGGTCTTCGCCCTGGGGATCATGCCCTACATCACGAGCTCGATCATCATGCAGCTCCTCACGGTCGTGATCCCCAAGCTCGAGCAGTGGCAGAAGCAGGGCGAGATCGGCGTGAAGAAGATCAACCAGACCACCCGCTACGTCACGGTGGTGCTGGCCCTGCTCCAGTCGACCGGGCTCGTGTTCCTGTTCAACTCCCAGTACCAGGTGTTCCCGCCGGGCACCTTCACGCCGCCCAACGTCGCGCTGATCGTGCTCACCCTCACCGCCGGGACCGCGCTCATCATGTGGCTCGGGGAGCTGATCACCCAGCGGGGGATCGGCAACGGGATGTCGGTGCTGATCTTCACCAGCGTGATCTCCCGCCTCCCCCAGGAGGGCGCGGCGATCTGGCGGCAGGGGGGGCCGGGGAAGTTCGCCATCATCTTCCTGATCGGCCTGGCGATCATCGTGGCCGTGGTCTACATCGAGCAGGGCCAGCGCCGGATCCCGGTCCAGTACGCGAAGCGGGTGGTGGGCCGGCGGATGTACGGCGGCCAGAGCACCTACATCCCGCTCAAGGTGAACCAGGCCGGGGTCATCCCGATCATCTTCGCCTCGTCGGTGCTCTACTTCCCGACGCTCATCGCGAGCGTGTACCACGCCACCTGGTTCCAGAACCTCGTGAACAACCACCTGGCGAGCCCGCGGAGCGTCGCGTACATGGTGCTCTACGGCGCGATGGTGGTGTTCTTCGCCTACTTCTACACCGCGATCGCGTTCAACCCCGTGGACACCGCCGACAACCTGCGGAAGTACGGGGGGTTCATCCCCGGGATACGCCCCGGCCCACCCACCGCGAACCACCTCAACGACATCCTCGTCCGCATCACGCTGCCGGGCTCGCTGTTCCTGGCGACGGTGGCGCTGCTCCCTTCGATCGTGCTCGCGGTCTGGGCCTTCCAGCAGTTCCCGTTCGGCGGCACCTCGATCCTCATCACGGTGGGCGTCGCCCTGGAGACCATGAAGCAGCTCGAGTCCCAGCTCCTCATGCGGCACTACGAGGGGTTCCTGAGGTAGGGCGATGCGCATCGTCCTCCTCGGCCCCCCGGGCGCCGGCAAGGGAACCCAGGCCAGGAGGCTGGCCGAGCGCTACGGGGTCGCGAACATCTCGACCGGCGACATCCTCCGTGACCACGTCGCGCGGGGGACCGACCTCGGGCGGCTGGCGAAGGACTTCATGGACCGCGGCGACTACGTGCCCGACGACGTGATGGTCCGGATGGTGATGGAGCGACTCCAGGAGCCGGACGCGCGGGACGGGTTCATCCTCGACGGGTTCCCGCGGACCGTCCCCCAGGCCCAGGCCCTGGAGGACGCGCTCGCCGAGATCGGGCGGCCGCTCTCCGCGGTGCTCAAGTTCAAGATCGACGACGAGCTGGCGGTGAAGCGGCTGGCCGGGCGCTGGACCTGCCCGGCCTGCAAGCGGACCTACAACGCGGAGTTCAAGCCGCCCCGGGTCGACCGCCGCTGCGACCACGACCAGACCCAGCTGGTCCGCCGGGGGGACGACGACGAGGTGACGGTCCGCCGGCGGCTCGAGGTCTACCGCCGGGAGACGGCGCCCCTCGAGTTCTTCTTCTGGGAGCGGGGTCTGCTCCGGGAGGTCGACGCGGAGGGGACCGAGGACGAGGTGACGGCGCGCACCATCGAGGCCATCGCCGACCTGGTCGACCTCTCCTCCTGACCCGTGATCATCTACAAGTCCCGGGACGAGATCGCCAGGATGCGACGGGCCGGCCGGATCGTGGCCGGGACGATCGAGCGGGTCCTGGCCGAGGTCCGGCCGGGGATCCCCACCGCCCGGCTCGACGCGGTGGCCGAGGCCTACATCCGCGAGCGGGGGGCCCTGCCCTCCTTCAAGGGCTACCGGGGGTTCCCCGCCTCCATCTGCGTCTCCCTGAACCACGAGGTGGTCCACGGGATCCCCTCGCCCCGGCGGATCCTCCGCGAGGGCGACGTCCTCTCCCTGGATTTCGGGGCGATCTGGGACGGCTACCACGCCGACTCGGCGGTCACGGTGTTCGTCGGCGATTCGCCCTCCTCGGAGGCCGAGAAGCTCGTGCGGGTCACCGAGGAGGCCCTGGAGGCGGCGATCGCGCGCATCCGGCCGGGGGCCCGGCTCTCGGACGTCTCCCACGCCGTCCAGGAGGTGGTCGAGGGGGCGGGGTTCTCGGTGGTGCGGGAGTACGTGGGGCACGGGATCGGCCGGAGCCTCCACGAGGACCCGCAGGTCCCGAACTACGGCCCGCCGGGGCGGGGGCCCGAGCTCCGCCCCGGGCTGGTGCTCGCGGTGGAGCCGATGGTGAACGCGGGGGGCTGGGAGACGCGGGTCCTCGCCGACGGCTGGACCGTGGTGACGGCCGACGGCTCCCTCTCCGCCCACTTCGAACACACGATCGCCGTGACCGAGGACGGCCACGAGGTCCTGACCGCCCGGGGATGAGCGAGGGCCCAGGGCGCCGACGGATCCGGCGCGACCTGCCCCGGACCGCGGATGTCGTGATCGTGGGCGCCGGCACGGTCGGCGGGTGGGCTGCGTACTTCGCTCGGACATCCGGCGCCGAGCGGGTGGTCGTGCTCGAACGCAACGTCGCCGGCGGCGGGGCGAGCGGCATGGCCTCGGGCATCGTTCGCGCGCAGGGCGGGACGGTCGCGACCGTCGGCCTTGGGCGCTGGAGCCAGGCCTTCTACCGGCGCCAGTCGGAGATGCTGGGGGTCGACTCTGGGTTCCAGCCGGTCGGGTACCTGATCCTCGCCGTCCGGCACCGGGACGTCGAACTGGCGCGCTCCCGGATGCAGATGCAGCGGGAGGCCGGCGTGGACGTCCGCTGGCTCGACCCCGCCGAGGTGGCCGCGCGATGGCCGATCCTGTCCCCGAAGGGCCACCGGGGCGGCACCTTCGCACACGAGGACGGCTACATCGACGCAGCGCTGAACGTCCGGGCCTACCTCCACGCGATGTGGCGGACGGGGGTCGAGCTGGTGGAGAGGACGCCCCTCGTGGGGGTGCGTCTCTCCGGTGGGTCCAGGAGCGATCCGCGCGTGACGGGTGTGATCACGTCGCAAGGGACGATCGCGACGTCACGGGTGATCCTGGCGGCCGGGCCATGGCTCCGGGCGGTCGGGAAGGCCCTCGGCCTCTCGGTCCCGGTGGGGCGGGTCCGCCACCAGGTCGCCGTGACGGAGCCGCATCCGGCGTTGGCCCGGCCGTTCCCCATGGCGATCGACGTGGGCGCGGGGCTGTACTGGCGGCCGGCCGAGGGAGGGGCGCTCCTGTTCGGGATGAGCAACCCCTACGAGGTCGCCGGGGACGCCCGCGAGGTGGACTGGGGCTACCTGCGCCGGATGCGGCGACGCCTGGCCCGATCCATCCCCATCTCGACGGAACTGGGGCTCCGGGCGGTGTGGGCCGGGACCACCGAGTTCACCCCCGACCACCTCCCGATCGTGGGACCGGCCGTGCGCCCCGATGGACGTGCCCTCCAGGGGGTCGTCCTGGCCTCCGCCGGTGGCCACGGGATGATGTGGGGGCCCGCGGTGAGCCGGATCGCGGTGGACCTCGCGCTCGAAGGACGTTCCGCGCTCGCGGAGGCGGCCGATCTGGGCCTCGAGCGATTCGACGAGGAGGGGCGGAGCCGCTTCACCAACCCCCTCGCGCTCCCGTTCCCCCGCTCGTTCGGGGACGAGGAGGGCGAGGGGAACTCGCGATCTGGATGACTACGGCGCGGTCCTCCTTCGCACGGCCGGCGGGCGACCAGGTGGAGCATCCGGGGGGCATTTGCAAGTCATTGCAGATACCCTACGGCTTGACATCTTGATATCGAGCTACTAGCCTCCGCGCCGAACCCGGCCTGGGGAGTCGGGCGGCGGACCAAGGAGGCGTCGATGGCGCGACGTGGGCGTCTGGCTGCGGTGCTCATCCTCTTCCTGCTCGCCTCGGCGTGCGACCTGGGGGGTGGTGGGGTCGCCGAGGACGGGCGTGGGACCGCGATCACGATCGCCATCGGTGGTGAGCCCACCACCCTCGATCCGCAGCTCCGCGACGACGGTTTCGAGCGGGCCGTGACCGACAACATCTACGAGACCCTCCTGGCCCGGACGGCCGATGGCACGCTCGTGCCGGGCCTCGCGGCCGAGCTGCCGACCCAGGTCGCCGAGGACCGATGGCGGTTCACGCTCCGGGAGGGGATCGTGTTCCACGACGGCGAGCCCCTCGACGCAGCGGCCGTGGTGTGGAGCATCGAGCGGATCGCCGACCCCGACTTCGGGTCGGAGCAGTACGGGTCCTTCTTCGGCACGATCGTGGGGGCGGAGGAGGTCGACGAACGCACGGTGGACGTCATCACGGACGGCCCCGACCCGGTCCTGCCCGCCCGGATGTACTGGTTGAAGATCGTGCCCCCCGAGGCCTCGCGAGCGTCCGATCTCGCCGAGGAGCCGGTGGGCACCGGCCCCTATCGGTTCGTCGAGTGGGTGCGGGGCGAGCGCATCACCCTCGAGGCGAACCCCGACTACTGGGACGGTGCGCCCGAGATCGACCGGGTCGTCTTCCGGTTCGTCCAGGAGCCGGGTACGCGCGTCTCGGGGCTCCTCTCCGGTGACTTCGACCTCATCACGAACCTGCTGCCGGAGGACGCGGCCATCGTGCCGAGGTCGGCCGCGGTGCGCGGTCTCGAGCACCCCACGGTGATCCTGAACGCGATGGAGGGCATCACGGCCGATCTCCGGGTGCGCCAGGCCCTGAACCTCGCGGTGGACAAGGAGGCGCTGGCCGAGGATCTCTTCGCGGGCAACGCCACCGTCGACGACTGCCAGCTCCTGTCGCCCTCCTGGTTCGGCTACAACGCCGAGCTGGAGCCCTACCCCTACGACCCCGACCGTGCGCGCCAGCTCCTCGAGGAGGCGGGCGCCGTCGGGGAGACGATCGAGCTCGTCGGCGAGGAGGGCCGTTGGCTGAAGGACCGGGAGACGATCGAGGCCGTGGCGGGCTATTGGCGGGACGTCGGGCTCCGGGTGAACATCCGGATCTTCGACTTCAACGAGTACCTGAACCGCCTCTTCGACCGCGAGCACCGACCCGATGCGATCTTCGTCGTGAGCTCGAACGAGCTCCTCGACGCCGACCGGACCCTCTCCGGCGAGTACCACCGGGAGGGGATCGAGGCCTCGAACGACGATGCCCGCCTGGCTTCGCTGATCGACCGGGCGCGGTCGGAGACGGACCCGGACGCGCGGCAGGGGCTCTACGAGGAGGCGACCCGGATCGCCTGTGACCAGGCGTACTTCCTGTTCCTGCTCAACATCAACGACACCTACGGCATGAGCGAGCGCGTGATCTGGGAGCCCCGGGTGGACGCCAAGCTGCTCGTGAAGGAGATGTCCCTTGCGGGATAGCGTGGGGGGCGCCCTCCAGACCGGCGCCCGGGCGCGGTCGCCCTCGGGGCGGCCCGGGTGAGCAGCCCCGCCGACCTCGCCCTCGCCGACGCCTCCCGAGAGATCGCGGCCGGGCGACTGTCTCCCCTCGAGCTGGCCGAGGCCTGCCTCCGTCGCCTCGAGGGAACCGAGCCCGTCGTCCGCGCCTTCGTCGCCGTGGACCCCGAGGGCGTCCTCCGGGCCGCCCGAGCTCTCACCGAGGAGCTCCCCCGACGGGGCCCGCGGGGTCCCCTCCACGGGATCCCCCTGGGCATCAAGGACGTGATCCACGTCGCGGGGTTCCCGACGCTCGCGGGATCCCGCGTGCTGGATCCGGTCCCGGCGGACGGCGACGCCGTGGTGGTGGAGCGGCTCCGCGTGGCCGGAGGCGTCGTGGTGGGCAAGACGACGACCCACGAGTTCGCGCACGGCGTCGAGACCCCCCCGACCCGGAACCCCTGGGACCCGAGCCGGATCGCCGGGGGCTCGAGCGGGGGGTCGGCGGCTGCGGTGGCCGTGGGGAGCTGCCTCGGCGCGTTGGGAACCGATAGTGGAGGCTCGGTCCGGGTCCCCGCGGCCCTGTGCGGGGTGTCCGGTCTCCGGCCGCTCCCCGGGAGCGTGCCCCTCGAGGGGGTCCTGCCGTTCTCCGTGAGCCACGACACCGTGGGCCCGCTCGCGCGGACGGCAGAGGACCTGGCGCTGCTGTCGTCGGCGATCTCGGGGACGCCCCCGGAGCTCGGTCCGGCCACCCCCGATCGGCTCCGGATCGGCGTCCCCGAGCGCCCCTCCGGGTCCCCTGCGGTGCTCGAGGCGGTCTCCGCGGCGGCGGCTGCGCTCGTCGACGCTGGGGCGGGGGCCGTGCCGGTCACGCCTCCCCCCTTCGAGGTCTGGGAGGAGCCCAGGACGAAGGTCGTGATGGCGGAGTTCCTGGAGGCCCATCGGAGGGCCGGGTGGTACCCGGCGCGGGCGGCGAGGTACGGCGAGGACGTCCGCGCCTACCTCGAGCGAGCGGAGCGGATGCCGGCGAGGGAGGTCGAGGCGGCGCGGGAGCGGCTGGCGGAGCTCGCCGACCGGTTCCGGTCGGCGATCGATCCCGTGGACGTCCTGTTGCTCCCGACGACACCGACGACGGCGCCCTTGGCGGAGGCGCCGTCGCGCCCCGGGGAGGCGAGGTTGAGACGCCCGGTGGTCCAGGAGCTGATCCGGCTGACGGCACCCGTGGGGACGTGCGGGCTCGCCGCCGTGAGCGTCCCCTGCGGGACCGACCCCGCGGGCCTCCCCATCGGCCTCCAGCTCGTCGGGAGGGACGAACGGATCGTGCTGGCGGTGGCGGACCTCTACCAGCGGCTCACGGAGCACCACCGGGCCCGTCCACCGGGCTGAGCCCCTGGGCACCAGGGCCCGTCGGCCGGAGCCCCGCCCGCCTCCACCAAGCGTGGGTGCCCGCGTGGACGCTCGGGGCGTCGGCCCCTATACTTCGGGTGGCCCCGTCCGGGGCCGGTTCCGGCTCGTCTTGGGGTGGGCCGAGGTTCGTCGTCGAGGGACGCCTGGAGCTTGCCGAAGAAGGATGTCATCGAGGTCGAGGGCACGGTGACGGAGCCGCTGCCCAACGCCATGTTCCGGGTGGAGCTCGACAACGGGCACAAGGTGCTGGCGCACATCTCGGGGAAGATGCGGATGCACTACATCCGGATCCTCCCCGGGGACCGGGTGCTGGTGGAGCTGTCCCCGTACGACCTGTCGCGGGGCAGGATCGTGTACCGGTACAGGTGAGCGGAGGAGCAGGCAGGTGAAGGTCCGGCCGTCGGTGAAGAAGATCTGCGACCGCTGCCGCATCATCCGGCGGCACGGCCGGGTCATGGTCATCTGCACGAACCCCCGCCACAAGCAGCGGCAGGGCTGAGGAGGGCACGGTGGCACGGATCGCGGGCGTCGACCTCCCCCGTGACAAGCGGGTGGACATCGCGCTGCGCTACATCTACGGGATCGGGCCCACCCGCGCCTCCCAGATCGTGGACGCCACCGGCGTCGACCCCGCCACCCGGGTGCGCGACCTCTCCGAGGAGGAGATCGTCCGGATCCGGGAGTTCATCGACCGGAACTACAAGGTCGAGGGCGACCTCCGGCGCGACGTCGCCTCGGACATCAAGCGGAAGATCGAGATCGGCTGCTACCAGGGCATCCGGCACCGGCGGAGCCTCCCGGTGCGCGGGCAGCGGACCCACACGAACGCCCGGACCCGCAAGGGGCCGAAGAAGACGATCGCCGGGAAGAAGAAGGCGCGGAAGAAGTAGGCCGGGGGAAGCAGGGGACCGATGGCGAAGCCGAAGGCCAAGAAGGCCCGGAAGAAGGAGAAGAAGAACGTCGTCCACGGGCAGGCCCACATCAAGTCGACGTTCAACAACACGATCGTCACGATCACGGACCTGCAGGGCAACACGATCGCCTGGGCCAGCGCCGGCAACGTGGGCTTCAAGGGCTCGCGGAAGTCCACCCCGTTCGCCGCGCAGCTGGCGGCCGAGGCGGCGGCCCGGCGGGCCCAGGAGCACGGGCTGCAGAAGGTGGACGTGTACGTGAAGGGGCCCGGGTCGGGGCGGGAGACGGCGATCCGCTCCCTGGCCGCGACCGGCCTCGAGATCCTGGGCATCCAGGACGTGACGCCGGTGCCCCACAACGGGTGCCGGCCGAAGAAGCGCCGGCGCGTGTAGGCGCCGGGCCGGGGCGGGCGGATCCCGTCCCGGGCGATCGGCGGGGCAGGGGTGGATGATCCCCCGCCGGAGGAGGGAACGCAGGTGTTCATCGTCGCGAGACCGCAGATCCAGGAGGAGCCCGTCTCCCCGACCCGCTCCCGGTTCGTCATCGAGCCGCTGGAGCCCGGGTTCGGCTACACGATCGGGAACTCGCTCCGCCGCACGCTGCTCTCCTCGATCCCGGGGGCCGCGATCTCGTCGGTCCGGATCGAGGGCGTGCTGCACGAGTTCTCCACGATCCCCAAGGTGCAGGAGGACGTCACCGACATCATCCTGAACCTCAAGGAGCTCGTGATCCGCTCGGAGCTCGACGAACCGGTCACGATGTACCTGAAGGCGAAGGGCCCCGGCGAGGTGACGGCCGGGGACATCGCGCCGCCCGCCGGCGTGGAGATCCTCAACCCCGACCTCCACATCGCCACCCTGGGGAAGGGGGCGAGCCTCGAGATGGAGATGGTCGTGGAGCGGGGGGTCGGCTACCGGCCGGCGGAGAAGAACAAGAAGCCCCGGGACCCGATCGGGGTGATCCCGGTGGACTCGATCTTCTCCCCGGTCCGGAGGGTCTCCTACAGCGTCGAGAACACCCGGGTCGAGCAGATGACCGACCGGGACCGGCTGATCCTCGACGTCGAGACCGACGGGTCGGTCACGCCGCGGGAGGCCGTGGCCTCGGCCGGCGGGACGCTCCTCGAGCTGATCCAGCTGTTCGCGGAGCTCGCGGAGGCCACGAGCGTCCAGGTGAGCCCGGCCCAGGCCCAGGAGGTCCCCTCCGACTACCAGATCACGATCGAGGAGCTGAACCTCTCGGTCCGCTCGTACAACTGCCTGAAGCGGGAGGGGATCAACACCGTCGGCGACCTGGTCCAGAAGAGCGAGGCCGAGCTGATGGACATCCGGAACTTCGGCCAGAAGTCGATCGACGAGGTCAAGCAGAAGCTGGCCGAGCTCGGCCTGGGGCTCCGGCAGGAGTAGGCGATGCCGAAGCCGCGCAAGGGTCCCCGCCTCGGCTCCGGCCCCGGCCACCAGCGGTTGCTCCTGGCCGGCCTGGCCGCGCAGCTCTTCGTCCACGGGGGGATCCGCACGACCGAGGCCAAGGCCAAGGCGGTCCGCCCCCTGGCGGAGCGGCTGATCACGTTCGCGAAGCGGGGGGACCTCGCGGCCCGCCGCGAGGTGCTCAAGGTGATCCCCGACCGCGACGTCGTGGCCAAGCTCTTCCACGAGATCGCCCCGCGCTACGCGGACCGGCCCGGCGGGTACACGCGGATCCTGAAGCTCGGGCAGCGGCAGGGCGACGGGGCCCCGATGGCCCGGATCGAGCTGGTCGAGGCCGAGTAGCGGCCCCCGGCGGAACCGTTCGAGCGGCGCGGACCGTCGAACCGGCGTGACGACGCGCGTACGGTGGCCGGCGTTGGCGCTCGCCGCCGCCCTGGCGGCGGGGTGCGCGGCGCTGGGCGCGGGCGGCCGCTCCCCCGAGCGCCTCGACGGGCGGTCGTTCGTCTCCACGGGCGTCCTCCAGCGCGGGGAGGAGCGCCCCCTCGTGCCGGGCACGCGGATCGAGCTCTCCTTCGCCCACGGGCGTCTCTCGGCCCGGGCCGGCTGCAACCTCATCGGCGCCGCGTACCGGGTGGAGGATGGTCGGCTCCGGCTGGTGGGCGGGGTGAGCACCACCGAGATGGGGTGCGATCCCGATCGACACGCGCAGGACGAGTGGCTCGCGGCGTTCCTCGGGAGCTCGCCCCGGCTGGAGCTCGATGGGTCGAGGTTGACGCTCTCGGGCGGGGGGACGGAGATCCGGCTCCTCGATCGCGAGGTGGCCGAGCCGGACCTGCCCCTGGCCGGTACGAGCTGGAGGCTCGAGACGATCGTCGAGGGCGGGGTCGCCTCGAGCGTGCCGGCCGGGCTGGAGGCGACGCTCCGGGTCGAGGGCGGTCGGATCGGGGGCTTCGACGGCTGCAACGACTGGAGCGCCCGGCTCGTCTCCTCGGAGGGCGGGGTCCTGGTGCTCGATCGGGTCGTCCTGACGACGGTCGGCTGCTCGGGGGCCGCGGCCGGCCTCGAGCGGGACGTGCTGGCCGTGATCGGTGCGCGGCGGATCGCCTACGAGGTCGACGGCCCGATCCTCACGCTCCGGGCCGACGAGCGCGAGCTCCGGTTCCGCGGCGAGCCCGCGACCACGGGCTGAGGCGATACTTCCCGCGTGGCCCGCACGATCCGGCTCACGCTCGCCTACGACGGGACCGACTTCCGGGGCTTCGCGCGGCAGCGCGGCCTGCGGACGGTCCAGGGCGAGCTCGAGGGCGCCCTGGCGCGGATCCTGGGGACCGTGCCGGGGCTCTCGGTGGCCGGTCGGACCGACGCCGGGGTCCACGCCCGTGGCCAGGTGGTGTCGTTCCCCGTCCCCCCCGCCCTCCTCGAGCGGGTGGACCCGGCGCGGCTCCAGCGGGCCCTCAACGGCCTGCTGGCCCCGGAGGTGGTGGTGGTCCGGGCCGCGTGGGCGCCCCCCGGGTTCGACGCCCGGCGGAGCGCCCGGGCCCGGGAGTACCGCTACCGGATCGACGTGGGGCCGCTCCCCGACCCCTTCACCGCCCGCTACGTGTGGCACCGGCCCGGCGACCCGTCGCTCCCCCGGATGCGGGCGGCCGCCCGCTCCCTCGTCGGCGAGCACGACTTCGCGTCGTTCTGCCGCCGGCCCGAGGTGGGGGGGACGGTCCGGCGCCTGGAGCGCCTCGCGGTGTCCCGCCGGCGCGACCGGGTGGAGATCCTCGCGCGGGCCAACGCGTTCTGCCACCAGATGGTGCGGAGCCTGGTGGGGACCCTCCTCTCCGTCGGGGAGGGCCGCCTGGCCCCCGGCGAGATCCCCGCGATCCTCGCGGCCCGGGACCGCTCACGGGCGGGGCCGGTGGCCCCGCCCCATGGCCTGACCCTGGAGCGGGTGATCTACGGTCCTTTGACGGCGGCGCGTTCCCGCAGGTAGCATGGGGCGTCGGCCGATCCGGCCGACGCTTCCGCGTATGAGGACCTACGCCCCGAAGCCGCGCGACATCGAGCGCCGTTGGTACGTGATCGACGCCGACGGCCAGGTCCTCGGCCGCCTCGCGTCGGAGGTGGCGAAGCTCCTCCGCGGTAAGCACAAGCCGATCTTCGCCCCCCACGCCGACACCGGCGACCACGTGGTGGTGGTGAACGCCCGGGGGGTCCGCCTCACCGGGGGCAAGGAGGAGCGGAAGGTGTACTACCGGCACTCCGGCTACCCGGGCGGGCTCCGGGCCACGACCTACGCCCGGCTCCTCCGGGAGCGGCCCGCGCTCGCGGTCGAGAAGGCCGTGCGGGGCATGCTCCCGAAGAACCGACTGGGGCGCGCGATGTTCAAGAAGCTCAAGGTCTACGAGGGGCCCGAGCACCCGCACGCGGCGCAGCGGCCGATCCCCCTCGCCCTCGGCGAGGTCCCGCCGTGGGAGGGGCTGCCGCGGCGTTCCGAGGCCGCGCCTGCGCCCGCCGAGCGAAGGCAGGAGGAGGCCGGGGGCCGGGCCGGCCGCGGGGCGCGGAGGGGCGGGCCCGCGGAGGGGGCTGAGGGCTGATGGCGCAGGCGGCGACCCCGATCGCCACCGGCCGGCGGAAGGAGGCCGTGGCCAGGGTCCGGCTGGTCCCCGGCTCGGGGAACTTCTCCGTGAACGGCCGGAGCCTCGAGGACTACTTCCCGACGCGGGCCCACCGGATGATCGTGACCGCGCCGCTCCGCGAGGCGGGCAAGGAGAAGGAGTTCGACGTGATCGCCCGGATCGAGGGCGGGGGGGTCTCCGGGCAGGCCGGGGCCCTCCGCCTCGGCATCGCCCGGGCGCTGATCGCGGTCGACCCGGCGCTCCGCCCCCCGCTCAAGCGGGAGGGGTTCCTCACCCGCGACGCCCGCGAGAAGGAGCGTCGGAAGTACGGGCTGAAGAAGGCCCGCAAGGCGCCGCAGTACTCGAAGCGGTAGGCGCTCAGGCGGGGGCGTCGCCCACCTGGTCCGACGCGTCCGTGAGCCGCTCGAGGATCAGGCGCGCCTGGATCTCGTAGGCGGCGGGTACCCACAGGTGCATGGGGCCCATCCGGTAGGGGCCCTCCGCCTCGCCCTTCAGCAACACCGGGATGCCCTCGGCCTCGAGGCGTCCCTTCGCCAGGTAGCCCTCCATGACGGAGGCGGTGCTGAACACGAGCACCGGTTGGTCCACGCCCCCATGTTCGCACGGGGAGCGGCCCGCGGACGGGCCAATCATATCGACGATCATCGATATAGTTCGGAGCATGGCGGTCGTCCCGATGGCGGTCGATGGAAGGAGGGCGCGATGCACCCCGAGGTTCCCGTGAGGGCGGCACGAGCGGGGACCGCGCGGCCAACCGGGCGACGGTCCGGGCCCGCCGGGGGAGCCTCGGGGTCGGCGCCGGAGGCGGCCCCGGCCCGCTGCTGCCCCCCGCTCGCGCGGCCCGAGATCTCAACCGAGGACGCCGCGAACGCGGCCGCGGTGTTCAAGGCCCTGGCCGATCCTCACCGGGTCGAGATCCTGAACTTCCTGGCTCGGGGCGGCGAGGCCTGTGTGTGCGACGTGCAGGCGGCGGTGGGGCTCTCGCAGCCCACGGTCAGCTTCCACCTGCGCAAGCTGGTGGAGGCCGGCCTGCTCGTCCGCGAGCGGCGGGGGGCCTGGGCCTACCACGCGGTGGACCGCGAGGCGCTGGCGCGCCTGGCCCGGGTGTTCGGGGAGGACACGTGAGCGAGGAGATCCGCGAGGAGGTCCGGGCCCACTACGCGGCGGCCGCCCGCGCGCTGAACGGCTGCGGGTGCGGGGGCGAGGATCCGGGTTGCGGGTGCGGGGGCGAGGATCCGGGTTGCGGGTGCGGGACCCGGTGCGAGGGGGCGTTCGGCCCCCCGCGCTACGGCGCCCCCGAACGCTCCGAGGTGCCCGCGGAGGCGCTCCGGGCCAGCCTGGGCTGCGGCAACCCCGTCGCGGTGGCCGACCTCGGGGCGGGGGAGGTCGTCCTCGATCTCGGCTCGGGAGGCGGGACCGACGTGTTGCTCTCCGCCCGGCGGGTCGGGCCGACGGGCCTCGTCTACGGCCTGGACATGACCGAGGAGATGCTGGCCCTGGCCCGGCGGAACGCCGAGCGCGCCGGGGTCGGGAACGTCCGCTTCCTCCGGGGCTACATCGAGGACATCCCGCTCCCCGCGGCGAGCGTGGACGTGGTGATCTCGAACTGCGTGATCAACCTCTCCACGGACAAGCCCGCGGTGTTCCGAGAGGTGGCCCGCGTGCTGCGCCCGGGCGGTCGGCTCGGCGTCGCCGACATCGTGGCCGCCGACGAGCTGAGCCCGGCGGAGCGACGCGCGCGGGGGAGCCACGTCGGCTGCATCGCCGGGGCCCTCTCCTTCGCCGAGTACCGGGAGGGGCTGGAGCTGGCGGGGTTCGCGGACGTCGAGGTGGTCCCGACCCACGAGGTGACCGACGGGATCTTCGCCGCGATCGTCCGGGCCCGCAAGCCCGCGGGGCGGCCCGCGCCGCCCGGGGCCCGGCCGGCCGGGGGGCGGTAGGCTGTCGGCGTGCGCGCGCGCATCCCCGAGGTGCTGTTCGTCTGCGTCCACAACGCGGGCCGGAGCCAGATGGCCGCGGCCCTCCTCGAGCGGTACGCCCGCGGCCGGGTCCGGGTGCGCTCGGCCGGCACCGAGCCCGCGGATCGGATCCACCCGGTGGTCCGGGAGGCCATGGCGGAGCTGGGCCTCGACCTCTCGCGGGAGTTCCCCAAGCCCCTCACCGGCGAGGCGGTCGAGGCCGCGGACGTCGTGGTGACGATGGGCTGCGGCGACGCGTGTCCGGTCTTCCCCGGCGTGCGCTACCTGGACTGGGACCTCCCCGACCCGGCGGGCAAGCCCCTGGAGGAGGTCCGGGCGATCCGGGACGAGATCGACCGGCGGGTCCGCGGGCTCCTCGCCGAGCTCGGGGTCGAGGGGAGCGCCTGACCGGGCGGATGGCGAAGCTCTTCGGGACCGACGGCGTCCGCGGGGTGGCCGGCACGGAGCTCACGTCGGACCTCGCCTTCGCCCTCGGCCGGGCGGCCGGAGCCGTGCTGGGCGGAAGCGGGACGCCCACGTTCGTCGTGGGTCGGGACACGCGGGCCTCGGGCGAGTGGCTCGAGGACGCGCTGGTCAGGGGGATCCACGCGGCCGGCGGTTCGGCGCTGCTCGCGGGGGTCGTCCCCACGCCGGCCGTCTCGTTCCTCACGCCCTCGCTCGGCGCCTCGGCCGGCGCGGTGGTCTCCGCCTCGCACAACCCCCCCGAGTACAACGGCATCAAGTTCTTCGGGCCGGATGGCGGCAAGCTCCCCGACGAGCTCGAGGAGCGGATCGAGGGGCTCGTGCTGGGGTGGGCCGGGCACGGGGCCGCGGACGACGCCGCCGGGCCCGCGGAGGCGGCCCCCGGTCGCCCCGGGGCCGGCCCGGTCGGCGGGGTCGGGGAGGTGCGCCACCTCGGGGATGCGGTGGAGCGGTACCTCGAGCACCTCGTCGCGGCGGCCGCGTGCCGGCTGGACGGGCTCCGGGTGGCGCTCGATGCGGCCAACGGCGCCGCCTACCGCCTCGGCCCCGAGGTCCTCCGGAGGCTGGGGGCGGACGTCGTCCCGATCTTCGACCGTCCCGACGGCTCGAACATCAACGTGGGGTGCGGGGCCCTCCACCCCGAGGTCGTGGCCCGGGTCGTCGTGGAGCGCGGGGCGGACGCCGGGGTCTGCCTCGACGGCGACGCCGACCGGGCCCTCTTCGCCGACGCCGCCGGGAACGTGATCGACGGCGACCAGGTGCTCGCGGCCTGCGCGCTGGCCCTCAAGGAACAGGGCCGCCTGCCCGGGGACCGGGTGGTCGTCACGGTCATGTCGAACCTGGGGTTCCGCCGGGCGATGGAGGAGGCCGGGATCGAGGTGGTGGAGACGCCGGTCGGGGACCGCCACGTGCGGGAGGCGATGGACCGGACCGGGGCGGCCCTCGGGGGCGAGCAGTCCGGGCACGTGATCTTCGCGGAGCACGCGGTCACCGGCGACGGGCTCCTCACCGCGGTGCGGTTCCTCTCGCTCGCGGCCTTCCGGGGGGTGGGCCTGGGCGAGCTCGCGGCGACGATGCGGCGGTACCCGCAGGTCCTCGAGAACGTCCGGGTGCGCGACCCGGGAGCCCTCGAGCGGAGCGCGCGGGTCCGCGACGCCATCCGTGCCGCCGAGGACGCCCTCGGCGCCTCCGGCCGGGTCCTGGTGCGGGCCTCGGGGACGGAACCGGTGGTCCGGGTGATGGTGGAGGCGGCCTCCGAGGAGGAGGCCCGCCGGCACGCGCGGGCCATCGCGGAGGCCGTGCGGGCCGAGCTCGGCTGAGGGCCGCGGCCCGGGCGACCGGCGGGGGCCTGGGCGACCGGCGGGGGCGAGGCGACCGGCGGCGGGGGCGAGGCGACCGGCGGCGTGGGAGGGTGGCCGCCGACGGGGGTCCGACCGTTCCCCGGAGGGGCAACGGTCTGCGTGCCCGGGCCCGGCCGCGCTGCTAGGCTCCGGGGCATGTGCGGGATCGTGGGCTACGTGGGGTCGGAGCCGGCCCTCCCCGTCGTCCTCGAGGGGCTCCGGCGCCTGGAGTACCGGGGGTACGACTCCGCCGGGGTCGCGCTGCTCGACGGCGGGCTCGCGGTCGTCAAGCGCGCCGGGAAGCTCGAGGAGCTGGAGCGCGCGCTGGGGAGCGGGCCACGGCCCTCGGGCTCGGTGGGGATGGGGCACACGCGGTGGGCGACCCACGGGGAGCCCACGGACCGGAACGCCCACCCCCACGTGGACTGCGAGGGCCGGATCGCGGTGATCCACAACGGGATCATCGAGAACTTCGCCCGCATCCGGGACGACCTCGAGAAGCGCGGCCACGTCTTCGCCTCGGAAACCGACACCGAGTGCATCGCGCACCTCCTCGAGGAGCGGTTCGCGGGCGACCTCCCCGCTGCGGTCCGGGAGGTGGTCCGCGAGCTGGAGGGCGCCTACGCCATCGTCGTGCTGTCGGCGGGGGACCCTGGCGTGATCGTGGGCGCGAAGGCCTCCTCGCCGCTCGTGGTGGGGCTCGGCGAGGGCGAGAACCTCCTGGCCTCGGACATCCCCGCCCTCCTCCAGCGGACCCGCCGCGTGGTCCCGGTCGAGGAGGGGCAGGTCGTGGAGGTCCGCCGGGACGGGGTCCGGATCACCGACTTCCAGGGGCGGGAGGTCCACCGGGAGCCGATGGTCGTGGACTGGGACGTGGCCCGGGCCCAGAAGGGCGGCTTCGACGACTTCATGCTGAAGGAGATCCACGAGCAGCCCGCCGCGATCCGCGACACGCTCGTGGGGCGGGCCGTCGGGGGCCGGCTCGCGCTCGACGACCTCCGGATCGACCCCGACGTGCTCCGGGCGATCGACAAGGTGTTCGTGGTGGCCTGCGGCACGGCGTTCCACGCCGGCCTGGTGGCGAAGTACGCCATCGAGCACTGGACCCGGATCCCGGTGGAGATCGAGATCGCGTCGGAGTTCCGCTACCGCGACCCGGTCCTCGGCCCCGAGACCCTCACGCTCGCCGTCTCCCAGTCCGGCGAGACGATCGACACCCTCGAGGCCGCGCGCCATGCGAAGGCCCAGGGCTCGCAGGTCATCGCGGTGACGAACACCGTGGGGTCGTCGCTCGCCCGCGAGGCCGACGGGGTCCTCTACACGCACGCCGGCCCCGAGGTGGGGGTGGCGGCGACCAAGACGTTCGCCACCCAGATGGTGGCCCTCCACCTCACCGCTCTCTACCTGGCCCAGGTCCGGGGGGCGATGTTCCCCGAGGAGATCGCCGAGGTGCTGCGACGGATGGCGGAGCTGCCGGCGAAGGTGGAGCGGGCCCTGGCCCTCGACGGCGAGGTGCGGAGGATCGCGGAGCGCGTGGCCCGGGCCCGGGACGTGCTGTTCATCGGGCGGCACACCGGCTACCCGGCGGCGCTCGAGGGCGCCCTGAAGCTCAAGGAGATCTCCTACCTCCACGCCGAGGGGTACCCGGCGGGGGAGCTGAAGCACGGGCCGATCGCGCTCGTCGAGCCGGGGGTCCCGGTGGTGGCGGTCGCCCCCCGCTGCCACGTCCACCCCAAGGTCCTCTCGAACATCCAGGAGGTCCGGGCCCGGGGGGCCGAGGTGATCGCCGTGGCCACGGAGGGGGACCGCGAGGTGGAGGCCCTCGCCCACGAGGTGTTGTTCGTCCCGGAAACCCCCGAGCTCCTCTCGCCGGTCGTCGTGACCGTCCCGCTCCAGCTCCTCGCCTACCACGTGGCCAAGCGCCGCGGCTGCGACGTGGACCGGCCCCGGAACCTCGCGAAGAGCGTGACGGTGGAGTAGCGGCCGGACGCGGCCGGTGGTCTACCCTGTTCGCCGTGGAGATCCTCGGGATCGGCGTGGACATCTGCGACGTCGGGCGGATGGCCCGGGCCCTGGCCCGCCACCCCACGATGCCGGCCCGGGTCTTCACCGAGGAGGAGGTGGCCTACTGCGAGCGCCGGGCGGTCCCCGCCGAGGCGTACGCGGGCCGGTTCGCGGCCCGGGAGGCCGTGGTGAAGGCGCTGGGCGGCGTCCGGGGATGGCGGTGGCGCGACATCAGCGTCTCCCGGGCTCCGTCGGGGGCCCCGCGGATCGTCCTGGCGGGCGCGGCGAAGGCGCGCGCCGACGCCCTCGGCGTGGAGCGGGTCCTGGTCTCGTTCGCCCACGAGCGGAACGCCGCGGTCGCGTTCTGCGTGGCGCTCGGGCGATGAGGCCGGTCCTCACCCCCGCCGCCGCGGCCGCCCTGGACCGGGCGTCCCAGGAGCGCGGGGTGGGGGCCGAGGACCTCATGGAGCGGGCCGGCGCCGCCGTCGCCCGGGCCGCCGTGGAGCTCGCGGGCGGCGCCTACGGGCGGCGGGCCGTCGTGGTCTGCGGCAAGGGGAACAACGGCGGCGACGGCCTGGTGGCGGCCCGCCGCCTCGCGCGGCGGGGGGTCCGGCCGGCTGTCCTCCTGCTCGCGCCGCCCGAGGCCCTGCGCGGCCCCGCGGCCCGGAACCTCGCGCGGCTCGCGGAGGCGGGCATCCGGGCCCGCCCCTTCTCCGCCCCGCTCCTCGAGCGGGAGCTGGCCCGGGCCGACGTGGCGGTCGACGCGATCTTCGGGACGGGGTTCCGCGGGCGGCCCGAGGGCGACGCGGCCGAGGCCATCGCGCTGCTCAACCGGAGCGGCGTGCCGGTCGTCGCGGTGGACATCCCCTCGGGCGTGGACGGGGAGACCGGCGCGGTCCCGGGGGAGGCCGTGCGGGCCGACGTCACCGTGACGTTCGGGGCCGAGAAGGCGGGGGTCGTCCTCCCGCCCGGCGCGGAGCTCGCGGGGGTGGTGGAGGTCGCCGACATCGGGTTCCCCCCGGAGCTCGTCGTCTCCGACGTGGGCGTCGTGGAGCGGGAGGACGTGGCCGCGCTCCTCCCCGCGCGCCCGCCCGACGCCCACAAGCGCTCCACCGGGGTCGTGCTGGTCGTGGGCGGGTCCCGGCGGATGACCGGAGCGGTGGAGCTGGTCGCCGAGGCCGCCTACCGGGCGGGGGCGGGCCTGGTCACGGTCGCGGCTCCCGAGGGGGCCCTGGCCGCGCTCCAGGCCTCGCTCGTCGAGCCGACCTACCTGCCGCTCCCGGAGACCGGGGAGGGCACGGTAGGGGCCGCCGCGCTGGAGCGGATCCTCGAGGCGGCCCTGGGCTTCGACGCGGTGGCCGTGGGCCCCGGGCTCACCACCCACCCCGAGGCGGTCCGGGTGGTGGAAGGGCTGGTGCGGGAGAGCCCGGTCCCGCTCGTGCTCGACGCCGACGGCCTGAACGCGTTCGCCGCCCGGGCCGCCGAGGTGGCGGCGCGGAAGGCCGACGCCGTGCTCACGCCCCACGCCGGGGAGTGCGCACGCCTCCTCGGGACCACGGCCGCCGAGGTGGGGGCCGACCGGGTGGGGAGCGTGCGGAAGCTCGCCGCCTCGGCGCGGGCGGTGGTGCTCCTCAAGGGGCCCCGCACGCTCTCGGCCTCGCCCGAGGGCGAGGTGCGGGTGAACCCCACCGGCGGCCCGGTCCTGGCGACGGCCGGCACCGGCGACGTCCTCACCGGGACCATCGCCGCGCTCCTCGCCCGGGGGCTCCCCCCGCTCGACGCGGCCTCGGTCGGGGCCTACGTCCACGGGCTGGCCGGCTCCCTCGCGGGGCTGGAGCTCGGGGAGGGGACCACGGCGAGCGACGTGGCGGCGGCGCTCCCCGACGCCTTCGCGGCGGTGCGCGAGCCGTGAGCGTCTACCGGCCGACCTTCGTGGAGGTGGACCTCTCGGCGATCCGCGCCAACGCGCGGGCGCTCCGGCCCGAGGGGGCCGAGCTCCTCGCGGTGGTGAAGGCCGACGCCTACGGCCACGGCGCGGTGCCCGTCGCGCGGGCGGCCCTCGACGGGGGCGCCACGTGGCTCGGGGTGGCGATGGTCGAGGAGGGGCTGGAGCTGCGGGAGGCCGGGATCGACGCCCCGGTCCTCGTGCTCTCGGAGTTCCCGCGGGGGTCGGAGAAGGAGGCCCTGGCGGCGGGCCTCGTCCCCACGGTCTACACGCCGGAGGGGGTCCGGGCCCTGGCCGAGGCCGGCGCCGGCGGGATGGCCGTGCACGTCAAGGTGGACACCGGGATGCACCGGGTGGGGGTGTGGCCGCCGGCGGCGGCCGTCGGGTTCCTGCGGACGGTGGCGGAGGCGGGGCTCGAGGTGGAGGGCCTGTGGACCCACTTCGCCCGCTCCGAGGAGGACGCGGCCACCACCCGGGCCCAGCTCGCCGCGTTCCTCGAGGTGGTCCGGGCGGCGCGGGCCGCCGGGTTCGCTCTCCGGCTCCTCCACGCAGCGAACAGCGCGGCCACGCTCCTCCACCCCGAGTCCCACCTCGACCTGGTCCGGGTGGGCATCGCGCTCTACGGGGTCCCCCCGGCGCCGGGCCTCGACGCGGGCCTTCGCCCGGCGCTCTCCTGGCGGAGCGAGGTGACGATGGTGAAGCGCCTCCCGGCGGGCGAGGCGCTCTCGTACGGGCACCGGTACCGGCTCGAGCGGGCCGCGAACGTGGCCACGGTGCCCGTCGGGTACGCCGACGGCTACCCGCGCGGGCTGTCCTCGCGGGCGGACGTGCTGATCCGGGGCCGGAGGCGGCGGGTCGCGGGGGCCGTGACGATGGACCAGCTCCTCGTGGACTGCGGGGACGACGAGGTGGTCCCCGGGGACGAGGTGGTGCTGATCGGGCGGCAGGGGGAGGAGGAGGTGACGGCGACGGAGCTGGCCGACCTCCTCGGCACCATCCCCTACGAGATCCTCACGGGGATCGGCGCCCGGGTGCCGAGGAGGTACCGGGGATGACGGAGGCCGGAGCCGGCCCGCGCGGTTGCGACGGGGCGGAGCCGCGGGGATGAGGCGGCGGACGGCGCTCCTCGGCGGTGCGGTGGCGGCCGCCGCCGTGGCCGGCGGGCTCGCCGGCCGGGCGGTGCTGCGTCGGCGCGGGGGGCCCCCGGCCGCGGGCTACGACGACCTCCCCCCCGACGACCTGGGGCCGGTCCGCGCGCCCGACGGCACGGAGCTCTGCGTCCGGGCCGCCGGCGACCCGAGGGCACCGCTCCTCCTGTTCGTCCACGGGTTCAGCCTGGACATGACGGTCTGGCACCCGCAGTGGACCGCCCTCCGCGAGCGGTTCCGATGCGTGCTCCTGGACCTCCGGGCCCACGGGCGGAGCGGCCGGGCGGCGGACCTCTCGCTCGGCGCGATGGCCGGGGACGTCGCGTCGGCCCTGGAGGCGGCGGGCCAGGGCCGGCGGGCGGTCGTCGTCGGCCACAGCATGGGCGCGATGGCGTCGCTCGAGCTGGCGGCCTCCCGCCCGGAGCTGTTCGGGCCGCGGATCGCGGGGCTCGTCCTCGTGGGGGCGGCCGCGGGGGACCTGGTGCGCGGCGCCGTGGGCGGGCTCGCCGGGATGCTGCGACCGGGGCCCTCGCTCACGGAGGCGCTCCGGCGGGTCGACGGGCTCCGCCGGCACGTGGTGGCGAGCCGGGCCGACGTGGGCGCGCTCCTCGCCCGCCTCACGCAGTTCGGCCCGCACGCGCCGCGGGAGGCGGTCGAGCACGTGGTGGCCCTGGCCGCCCGCGCCCCCTCGGCCGTGTGGACGAACGGGCTCGCCTCGCTCGTGGGGGCCGACCTCCGGGGCGCGCTCGCGCACGTCCGGGTCCCCACCCTGGTCGCCGTCGGCGACCACGACCGGGTCACGCCGCCGGCGGCCGCCGAGGCCCTGGCCCGGGCCCTCCCCGACGCCGAGCTCGCGGTGCTGGAGGGCTGCGGGCACGTGCCGATGCTCGAGCGGCCCGAGGCCCTGAACGCGCTGATCGAGGGGTTCGCGAGGCGGGCGCTCGGCGCGGAGGGCTCGGGGTGACGGCCGTGGGGGCGGGGTCGACCGGCGTGGTCCCCATCGGGGGGTCGCGGTGATCACCGAGGTCCCGGGGGTCCGCGTCGGGCACTGGACCGACCCCGTGGGCCTCACCGGGTGCACGGTCGTCCTGCCGCCTCCCGGGACCGTGGGCTCGGGCGAGGTGCGGGGCGGCGCGCCCGGGACCCGGGAGACCGACCTCCTGCGGCCGGGGATGCTGGTCCGGGAGGTCCACGCCGTCCTCCTCACGGGGGGGAGCGCCTTCGGCCTGGCCGCGGCCGACGGCGTGATGCGGTTCCTCGAGGAGCGGGGGATCGGGTTCGACACCGGCGTGGCGAGGGTGCCGATCGTCCCGGCCGCCGTCGTGTTCGACCTGGCGCTCGGGGACCCCGGGGCGCGCCCGGGGCCCGAGGAGGGCTACGCCGCGTGCCTGGCCGCGTCCAGCGGCCCCGTGGAGGAGGGGAGCGTCGGGGCGGGCACCGGCGCCACCGTCGCCAAGCTCCGCGGCCCCCACCGCCAGCGCAAGGGCGGGGTGGGCTCCGCGGCCCTCCGCCGGGGGGCGGTGGTCGTGGGGGCCCTGGTCGTCGTGAACGCGCTGGGCGAGGTCCTGGATGAGGAGGGGAACGTGCTGGCCGGCGCCCGCCCGGGCCCGGACCTCGAGCCGGGGCCGCCCTGGCCCGGCGCCGGGGGGACCGCCGGTGGGCCCCCGCCCGCGGGCGACGCGGGCCCCCGGCCCGGCGCGAACACCACCCTCGCGGTCGTCGCGACGAACGCGACCCTCGCGAAGGAGGGGGCCCACGCCCTCGCCGGGGCCGGCCACCGCGGCCTCGAGGCCGCCATCCGGCCGTCGCATACGATATGGGACGGCGACGCGGTGTTCAGCCTCGCCACCGGGGGGGCGGAGGCCGGGCAGGCCGAGCTTTGGGAGATGGCGGAGCGGGCGGTGGCCACGGCCGTGCGGCGGGCGGTCCGGGCGGCGCGGGGCGTGGCGGGGGCGCCCGGCCTGGGGGAGGCTCCGTGAGGACGGTCGAGGAGGCGGCGCGCGAGGCGGCGTCCTGCACGCGGTGCCGGCTCGCGCGGGGACGGACGCAGGTCGTCTACGGCGTGGGCAACGCCGACGCCGAGCTGATGTTCATCGGCGAGGCCCCCGGCTACCACGAGGACCGGCAGGGCGAGCCCTTCGTCGGCGCCGCCGGCCAGCTCCTCACGAGGATGCTCGAGGGGATCGGGCTCCGGCGCGAGGACGTCTACATCGCGAACGTGCTGAAGTGTCTCAGGTACGACGCGAGGGTCCAGCTGGCCGATGGCTCGTGGGAGCGGATCGGGCGCCTGGTGCGGTCCCGCTACCGGGGGTCCGTCATGTCCGTCGACCCAGGTGGGCGTCTCGTGGCACGGCGCGTGATCGGTTGGCACGAGACGCCGCTCGCCGGCCGCCGGGTCTTCCGGCTCAGCTACGCGTCCGCGGAGGACGCAGGCGCGGGGCGCGTGCGCATCGAGCTCACGGGGGATCACCCGGTGCTCACGGAGCGCGGCTGGGTGGCGGTCGAAGACCTCAGACCCGACGACAGGATCGCGATCGGTCAGGGTCTGTCCGACACCGCGTTCGATGTCGTCTGCGGGACGGTGCTGGGGGACGCGCACCTGAGCGGGAACGGCTCGTACCTCTCGTTCTCCCACGGGGAGGCACAGCGGGAGTACGCGCTCTTCAAGGCGCGGCTGCTCGAGGAGCTGTCCCCGAGGGCGACCGCCCTCCGGGTGGCCGCTGGGGATGGGGCGGCGACCCACGCGATCGTCCAGGTCCGGACGCCGGCGCACCGGGCGCTCAGGGTCCTCCGCTCGGACTTCTACCGACCACGGAAGCGGGTCCCGCCGTGGATCGCCGAACGCCTCAACGACCGGATGCTCGCCATCTGGTTCATGGATGACGGGTACACGAGGATCCGTCCTCCCAGGCGTCCGTCCTCCGAGATCGCCACCGATGGGTTCCCCGAGGAGGACGTCCCCATCCTCGTCGCGGGGCTGCGCAGGCTCGGCCTCACCCCATCGGTCCGGCGCGGCCGGATCCACCTCGACGTCCGCGAGAGCGAGGCCCTCTCCACGGTCATCGCGCCCTACGTCCCCCCTCCGATGCGGTACAAGCTGCACCCGGGGGTGGCGTCGCGGATCCCGTTCGATCCCGATCGCCTCGCGGTCGGCCCTCCCCGGGTGATGTACGACCGCGTCGACGTGCGCGACGTGACCCACCTGCGTCGCACCGACGTCACCTTCTTCTGCATCGACGTCGAGGAGACCCACAACTTCGTCACGGCCGGCGGGGTGGTCCACAACTGCAGGCCTCCGGGGAACCGCGACCCCCTCCCCGACGAGATCGAGGCCTGCCGGCCGTGGCTCGCCGAGCAGATCGAGCTGGTCGACCCCCGGATCATCGTGACCCTCGGGAACTTCGCGACCCGGTTCATCCTGGACCGCCCGGTCTCGATCAGCCGGGTGCGGGGGCAGCGGTTCGCCTGGCGGGGGCGGGTCGTGATCCCCACGTTCCACCCCGCGGCCGTGCTCCACGGCGGGGGGCAGGCGAGCAGCCAGATGGAGGCGCTCCGCCGGGACTTCGAGGAGGTCCGGGCGGCCCTCGCCGAGCGGCCGACCCCGGCCGAGGAGCAGCTCGGGCTGTTCTGATGGAGCTGGAGCTCCGGGCCGAGACCCCCGACGACACCCGTGCCGTCGGGGCGGCGATCGCCGGGTGCCTCCGGCCCGGGGATGCGGTGGCGGTCACCGGCGAGCTGGGCGCGGGGAAGACCACGTTCGTCCAGGGGGCGGCCCGGGCGCTCGGCGTCACCGAGCCCGTCGTCTCGCCCACGTTCACGCTGGTGCGGGAGTACCCGGGGCGGGTGCCCGTGGTGCACGTCGACGTCTACCGGTTGGACCGCCTCCAGGAGGTGCTGGACCTGGGGATCGAGGAGGTCGCGGAGGAGGGCGTCCTGTTCGTGGAGTGGGGGGACGTGATCGAGGGCCTCCTCCCCCGCGACCACCTGGTGGTCGAGCTCTCGTCGTCGGGCGACGACGTCCGGCGGGTCGTGGTCCGGGCGGTCGGGGGGTCCTGGGCGGAACGCTGGGAGCCGCTGGCGCGGGCCCTCGAGCCCTGGCGGGCCGACGGGGGGGAGCGGTGATCGTCCTCGGCATCGACACCTCGACCACGGCCTCCTCGGTCGCCCTCGGCACCGAGGCCGGGATGCTCGCGGCGGCCACGGTCGGGGGGCGGGCGCGGCAGGAGTCGGTGGCCGCCGTGCTCGAGCACCTCCTCCGGTGGGCCGGCGTGGAGCTCGCCCAGGTCGGGGGGGTCGCGGTGGGGATCGGGCCGGGGCTGTTCACCGGGCTGCGGGTGGGGGTGGAGACCGCGAAGACCCTGGCCCAGGTCCTCCGGGTGCCGATCGTCGGCATCGCCTCCCTCGACGCCCTGGCCTACAGCGTGCGCTTCACGTCCCGGCGGATCGCGGCGGTGATCGACGCCCGCCGGGGCGAGGTGTTCTTCGCGATCTACGAGCCGGCCCCCGGCGGGGTGGTCCGGGAGCGCGGGTACGAGGTCGCCCCGCCCGACCGGCTGGTGGCGGAGCTCGAGGCGCTCCGCCGGGAGGTCCTGGTGGTGGGCGACGGGGCGCTCCGCTACCGGCGGGCCCTCGAGGAGCTCCGGGGTCGGGTAGAGTTCGCGTCGCCGGCCTTCGCCCACCCGCGGGCCTCGGCGCTGATCGAGCTCGCGGTGCCCCGCTTCCTGCGGGAGGAGCACGACCGCCTGTTCGACGTCGTCCCCCTGTACCTGAGGAGAACGGATGCGGAGATCGCTTGGGACGAGCGTCGAGGCCGCTAGGCTCGAGATCACCCGGATGCGCCGCCGCCACCTCCGGGGCGTGATGGCGATCGAACGGCAGGTCTACCCGCGCCCGTGGTCCCCGAACCTGTTCATCGCGGAGATGAGCGAGACCTCGAGCCGCTGCTACCTGGTCGCGAGGCTCAACCGCCAGGTCGTGGGCTACGCGGGGCTCGTGTTCTACGGGGAGGAGGCCCACGTCACGAACATCGCGGTGGACCCCCTCCACCACCGCCGGAAGATCGGCACCCGGCTCCTCCTCGAGCTGATCCTCCACGCGATCGAGGTGGGGGCGGAGGCGGTGTCGCTCGAGGTCCGGGTGTCGAACTGGCCCGCGCAGCGGCTCTACGCGCGGTTCGGCTTCCGCCCGGTGGGGATCCGGCGGAACTACTACCAGGAGATCAACGAGGACGCGCTCATCATGTGGGTGGACGGGATCCGGACGCCGGGGTACGCGGCCCGGCTGGAGGCGATCGCCGCGTCCCTGCCCGAGGGCGTGCGTCCCTGAGGAGGCGGGGTGCTGATCCTGGGGATCGAGACCTCGTGCGACGAGACCGCGGTGGCGGTCCTGGATGACGGCGAGGGCGTGCTCCGGGGCGGCGCGGCCCTGCGCTCGAACCTCATCGCCCGGCAGACCGACCTGCACGCGCGGTTCGGCGGGGTGGTCCCGGAGGTGGCGGCCCGGGCCCACGTCGAGGCCCTGAACCCGCTGCTCGAGCGGGCCCTGGAGGAGGCGGGGTGCGACTTCGGCGACCTCGGCGGCGTGGCGGTGACGGTCGGGCCCGGGCTCGTCGGCGCCCTCCTCGTCGGGATGGCGGCCGCGAAGGCCGTGGCCCTCGCCACCGGGGCGCCGCTCGTCGGGGTGAACCACCTCGAGGGGCACATCTGGGCGAACTTCCTCGAGCACGGCCCGCCCCGGCCCCCCTACGTGTGCCTCGTGGTGTCCGGCGGCCACACGCTGCTCGTGCACATGCCGGAGCTCCACCGCCACGAGGTGCTCGGGCGGACCCTCGACGACGCGGCGGGGGAGGCCTTCGACAAGATCGCGAGGTTCCTGGGGCTCGGGTTCCCCGGCGGCCCGGCCCTCGACCGGCTGGCGCGCGAGGGGGACCCCGACGCGATCCGGTTCCCCCGGGCGATGGAGGACTCCGGCGACTACGACTTCTCGATGTCGGGGCTCAAGACCGCGGTGCTCCGCTACGTCCGGGCCGAGCGGGAGGCGGGGCGCGAGGTCGACCCCGCGGACCTGGCCGCCTCGTTCCAGGAGGCCATCGTCGACGTCCAGGTGAAGAAGACGATCGCGGCGGCCCGGGACCGGGGCGTGGACACCGTCCTCTTGGGGGGCGGGGTGGTCGCCAACTCCCGGCTCCGCGAGCGGATGCTCGCCGAGGGGGAGCGGGCGGGCCTCCGGATCCTCTACCCGAGCATCGAGCTCTGCACCGACAACGCCGCGATGATCGCCTGCGTCGGGGCCTCCCGGCTCGCCCGGGGCGAGCGGACCCCGCTCGACGTCGGCGCCGACCCCAACCTCCGGCTCACGTGAGCGGACCGGGGGGCGGGCCGTGAGCACGATCCTCGTCACGGGCGGGGCGGGCTTCATCGGCTCGCACCTCTGCGACCGCCTCCTCGCCGAGGGGCACCGGGTCGTGGCCGTGGACGACCTCACGACGGGTCGGATCGCGAACCTCTCGGACGCCCGGGGCTACGGGCGGGCGTTCACGTTCTTCCACATGGACATCCGCGCCGAGGGCCTCCGGTCGGTCTTCGAGCGGCACCGGCCCGAGGTCGTGATGCACCTCGCGGCCCAGTCCGGGGTCCGCCCGTCGCTCGAGGACCCGGTCCGCGACGCGAGCGTCAACGTGATGGGCTCGCTCAACGTCCTGGAGTGCGCGGCGGCCACCGGCGTGCGGAAGGTGATCTACGCGGCCTCCGGCGGGACGGTGTACGGGGAGCCCCGGCGGCTCCCGGTGCGGGAGACCCAGGCCTGGAGCGCCCGCCCCACCTCGCCCTACGGGATCAGCAAGAAGGTCGTGCTGGACTACCTCGCCCACTACGGCAGGGACCGCGGGCTCGACTGGACCGCGCTCCTGCTCGGCAACGTCTACGGGCCGCGCCAGGACCCCACCGGCGAGGCGGGGGTGATCGCGATCTTCGCCCGACGGATGCTCGCCGGCGAGCCCCCCACGATCTTCGGCGACGGGAACCAGACCCGGGACTACGTCTTCATCGACGACACGGTCCACGCGTTCGTGCTCGCGATGGGCCGGGGCTCCGCGCGGGTCGTGAACGTGGGGACCGGGCTCGAGACGTCGGTGAACGGGCTCTTCCGGATGCTCGCGGAGCTCACCGGCTTCCGCGGGGAGCCGGCCTTCGGGTCCCTCCCGCCCGGCGAGATCCGGAGGATCGCGCTCGACCCCTCGCTCGCCGCCGAGGTCCTGGGCTGGCGCCCGTGGACCCACCTGGAGGACGGCCTGTCCGAGACCGTCGCCTTCCTCAGGGGGACGTCGCTCAGGGGGAGGTGACGAGCGGCGCCCCCGGCGGGTCCGCCCCGTCGGAGGCGGTCCCGGGAGGCTCGGGAGCTCGCGCCGGGCCCCCTCCCCCCGGCTCCGTCGGGCGCTCCCCGTGTTCCCGCCGGCGCTCCGCCTCCCGCCCGCGGGCCTCCTCGCGGAGGGCGGCCCCGATCCGCTCGGCGAGCTCGTCCGGCCTGCGGCCGGCGGCGGTCGCGAGGACCTCGAGGTCCCCGGCCCGGAGCGCGATGGTGCGCGTGCCCGGCTCGCCGCGGAGCCCCGCCACCTCCCGGACGAAGCGGGCGACGACCGGTCCCTCGGCGGCCTCGATCTCCTCGAGCTTGGTGAGGTCCACCACGATCGGCGGCCTCCCCTCGAGCCTCCGGACGATCGTGGCCAGGAGGCGCTCGGGGGCCATCCCGTAGAGCCGGCAGAGGTCGATGAACCGCTCGAGCGTGATGTTCCGCTCACCGCGCTCGTAGCCGGCGATCGAGGTCGGCCGGAACCGGCCCTGCGAGCGCTCGGCGGCCTGCTTCAGCGTGAGCCCCCGCGCCCTCCGCGCTTCCCGGAGCGCCCTGCCGATCTCCATGGCCGGTCGTCGCGTCGTCATGCTCGGGCCCTCGCGGGCGGGTCGGGGAAGCCGCGGGCGACCGCCGGAGTGTATCCGCGACCCGGCGCGGGTTCCAGCAGGAGCGCGACGTATTTCGCCTACGTTCCTCCGACGTTCCACGAGGGCGGAACCGCCGCCGAGCTGCGCGGATGCGTCCGGCGGCCCCCCATGGACCGGGCGGCCTACGGAGAAAGTCGGACAATACCCGGCCGATCGGCGGTCGCCCATTTACACGGACGCGCTCCGCGTCCTATGCTACTGGCTTCGGACCCAGCCGAGGGAGGGGAGGGACCTGGCTGGTATGGGTATCGCCTCCGACTCCCAGGCGGCGATCGGTGTAGCGACGCGACACGCGTCGGAGGACGCGCGGGACCTGCTCGAGCTGGGCCCGTCGGTGGCCGCCGCGGTCCGGAGCGCCCTGGGCACCGAGCGGGCCTCGGTCGCGATCGCGGTGCCCGACGCCGCCGGCCGGCTCCGGCCGGTCTGGGCCGAGGACGTCGACCCGGCGCACGCCCGGCTCCGCGCCTCCGGCCGGCGGAGGGCGTTCCTCGGGAGGTCGACGGAGCGCGTCGTCCTCACCTCGGACGGGGGGGCCATCCTCGCGTTCGTCCCGCTCGTGTGGCGCGACGCGGCCGTCGGGGTGCTCGAGGTCCTGGCCCTCGACGCGGTCGAGGAGCGCCGGTGGGCGGCGGTCGAGGCGCTGGCCCGGCAGGTCGCGGTCGCGGTCCGCTCGCTCCGCGAGCGCTCGCGCCTCCGGGCGAGGACGGCGGCCCTGGAGGACGTCGTGGAGCTCGCCCGGCGGCTCCTCGCGGCGCCGAGCGACCACGCCGCGCTGCGCGCGGCGGCCCGGTACCTGGCCGAGCAGTGGGGCGGGCCCGTCGCGGCCTGGCTCGCCCCCGACGCGGCGGCGCCGCTCCGGTTCGCCTTCGCCCGCGGGCTGGGGGCGGCCCGGGAGCGGCGCCTGGCCGCGGCCGTCCGCCGCCTCCCACCGTGGTCGGAGCTGAACGACGCCGAGCGCCAAGAGGTCATGGAGGTGTTCGCCGGGGCCGCCGGGGCCGCGGGAGAGGCGGTGGACGCCGGGCGCGGGTTGCTGCTCGCGGCCCGGACGGGCGGGGAGGACGTGGCCGTGGCCGAGGTCGCCTCGGTGCTCCGGGCCGTGCTCGAGCACCGCGAGCGCAGCGTGCGGCTGGTCCCCGAACGCGACCGCGGGTTGGGCGTGGCCTGGGCGGCGCACGAGATCCGGCGGCCGCTGATCGGGGTCCGCGCCGTCCTCGAGTACCTCCTCCGCGAGGAGGCGGACGACGGCCGCCGGTGGATGCTCACGCGCTCGGTCGAGGAGCTGCAGCGGCTCACCGAGCTCACCGAGGGGCTGCTCCGGTGGTCGGCGGGCGAGGCCCCGCTCGAGCGGCGCAGGGTCGAGCTCGCGGACGTGGTCCGGGGCGCCGTCGCGACCTGCGGGTTCGAGACCGGCCAGGCCGACCGGATCGTCCTCAGGTTGGACGGTCCCGCCGCCGTGCACGCGGACCCCCAACACCTCGGGGTCGCCCTCGCCACCCTGGTCCGCAACGCGCTCGCCTACTCCCCCGAGGGGACGCAGGTGCTGGTCACCGTGGGGAGCGACGGCCGGCGGGCGACGGTCGCGGTGCAGGACCGGGGGGCGGGGATCCCCCCGGAGGAACGGGAGGCGATCTTCGAGCCGTTCGCCCGCGGCTCTCGAGCCCCGGCCCGGCCGGGGAGCGGGCTGGGCCTGTTCATCGCGAAGCGGGTGATCGAGGCGCACGGAGGGGAGCTCCGCCTCGAGCCGACCCCGGTCGGCGCCACCTTCCGCGTCGAGCTCCCACTGGAGGTACCGTGAACGTCCGAGCGCTGATCATCGACGACCACGTGCTGTTCGCCGAGGCCATCAAGCCCGCCCTCGCGTCGAGCGGGGTCGAGGTGGTGGGGGTGGCCACGACGGGCGCCGAGGGCCTGCGGGCGGTGGCCGAGCTCCGCCCCGAGCTCGTCCTCGTGGACCTCGGCCTCCCCGACCAGAGCGGCCTCTCGGTGGGCCGCGCGATCGCGGCCGAGCACCCGGAGGTGAAGGTCCTGGCGCTCACCGCGCTCGAGGACCCGCGAGCGGTGCGCGAGGCCATCCGGGTCGGGTTCCACGGCTACCTCACGAAGGACACCCCGGTGGCGCGGTTCGTCCAGGCGGTGCACGCGGCCCTCGGGGGCCAGGTCGTGATGCCGCGCCGGCTGGCGATGCGTCAGGCGCGGTCGGCGGAGGAGGAGACCGCGCGGCTCCTGGCGAGCCAGCTGACCGCTCGGGAGCGGGAGGTGCTCGCGTTGCTCGCGGCCGGCGCGACGGGCCGGGAGATCGCTGCCCGGCTGTCGATCAGCCGGAACACGGTCCGCACCCACGTCCAGAGCATCCTCACGAAGCTCCAGGTGCACTCGAGGCTCGAGGCCGCGGTGTTCGCCACGAAGCACCGTCTCCTCGTCGAGGTCGACGCGTCGCCGTCGGCGCTCGCCGGGGACTGACCGCCGGGCTACGGCTCCGGGCCGGAGCGCCTCCTGCAGCAAGCGTAGGGGATCTGCGACGTTCGGGGCTTCCGGACCCCTGGCCCGCTCCCGCAACGTGGTGGCGTGCCCCCTCCCGGCGTGGCGTTCGTGCGGCGGGATACGTCGATCCGCCTGTTCGGCTTCGAGAGCTGGGATTCGCTGCTGCCCTGGGACCCGCTGGCGAAGGACCTGCCCGACCGGATCGCGCCCCCGCTGGACCGGGGGTTCCTCGACCAGTGGGCGGGGCCGCCGGCCGAGGACGTGGTGGTCCTGCCGGAGGCCGAGCCCGAGGGGGACGGGCGCCGGGACGGCGGGCGCCGGCGAGCCGGTGGGAGGGGGGCGGGGGGGAAGGCGCGGCGGATCCGCGCGGCGCGGGCCCGGGCGGAGGCGGCCCGGGAGGAGCTCGTCGCTGCGGAGCAGGCGCTCGCCGAGTGGGAGGGACGGCGGCAGAGCCTCGAGCAGCTGGCGCGGAACGCCGAGGACGAGCTCGCGGTGGCGCAGGGCCTCCTCGAGACGGCGACGGCCGCCGCGGTGGCCCGGGAGGAGGAGCTCGAGGAGGCGCGCCGGGAGCTCGAGGAGGCCCGGCGCGCCACCCGCCTCGCCGACACCGACGCCCGGACCGCCCGCCACCGGGCCGGCGCGGTTGGGGGTTCGCTCCGCGTCGTGCGGGCCGTGCGACGGGTGCAGCGGGCCGAGGAGCGGGTCAGGGTGCGGGAGGCGGCGGCGGCGGCGGCCCGGCGGAAGGTGGAGGAGCTCCAGCGGGAGGTGGCGGGGAAGCAGGCGACGCTCGAGCACGCGCTGGGGCAGGCGGAACGGGCGGGCGTGGAGGAGGTGGCCCTCCGCAAGCGGCTCACCAACGCCCGTCGGCGGGCGGCACAGGCGTCGCTCGCCCTGGCGAACCTCGAGCAGGGGGAGGCGTCCCCGGACGGGGCGGCCGGGGGCCAGCCGCCGTCGTCGGAGGGTGGACGCCCCGACCCGGGCGCCACCGCCGCGAGGGTCGAGGACCTGGAGCGGGAGGTGCGGGACGCGAAGGAGCGCCTGGCCGCGGCCGAGGCCGAGCTCAGGTCGGCCGGGGAGCTCGTCGAGACCGTGGAGGCGGAGCGGCGCCCGGCCCAGCAGGCGCTCCTGGACGCAGAGGCGGCAGCCCGCGCCGCCGACCGGCTGGTCGAGGTGCTCGAAGCCGAGCTGGCGAGCCTCACGGCCGAGGCCCGGAGCTTGGCCCCGGCCGTGGAGGACGCCGTCGCGGAGGCGCGCGGCGCCTCCGGTCCCCTGGAGCGCGCGGTGCCGGCCCTCCGCCTCGGGTCCCGGGTGCTCGCCGCGCGGCGGGTCCGGCGGAGGGCCGGGGAGCTCTCGGCCGCCCTCGACCGGGCCCGCCGGGAGGCGGAGGCTGCCCACGCACGGCTCGAGGAGACGAGGAGGGTCGCGGAGCAGGCCCGGGTGAGGCTCCAGCAGGTGCGAAGGATCGAGATGCAGGCCCGCCGGAACATGGTCCTGGCCCAGCGGAGCTACGGCGAGGCCCTGGGCCGCCTCACGCGCCTGAAGCTGGCCGACCCCGCGGCCGCCGACGGGGGCGGGCCCGCGTTCCGGTTCGTGATCGTCGCGCGCGAGCAGCGCGTCCTCGGGAGCCTCTCCTTCGATGAGTGGACCAAGCGGGCTGCGGGCCACGGCCGGGTGCCGAGGTTCGTCCTCGAGACCCCGGGGGAGGCCATCTGGCTCTTCCGGGGGGAGTGGATCGTGGCCGATCCCGAGCTCTCCCTCGAGGACCTCACGGCCGTGATCGGGGCCTCCGAGGGCGGTCAGGGCCGGCCGGGGCTCCACCCGGGGCTCGACCCGGAGGCCATCCGGTTCGTCTGGGAGCGGGACGCGGGACGGTGCGTGCAGTGCGGGAGCGTCGCCAACCTCGAGGTGATGCACGTGGTCCCGCCGTACCTGGGCGGCGCCGAGACGGCGGCCAACCTCGAACTGCTCTGCCGGAACTGCGTGCGGGACCGATCCCACCAGCTCTGATCCGACCGGCGGCGCGTGGGGCCCGCCGGTCTCGGGCCGGCGGCTCCGGGTTCAGGACCGTGCGGGCCGATCCCGCCCGTCCCCGCGGCGCGCCGTGACGGCCGCGAGCTCCGGCTCGCCCTCGGGGAGGAGCAGCCGGTACAGGAGGCCCCGACGATAGTCGTACGCCGTGTAGGCGGCCCGCCGCGTCCACGCCTCGACCCGGTTGAGGACCCCGCCCACGATCCGGCCGCCGACCTGCTCGATCTGGTGCCGCGGCTCGGCGACGCCGGCCCTGGTGGCGCTCCTCGCGTCGATCACGAGCAGGACCCCGTCGACCATCCCCGCGAGCACCAGGCTGTCGGCCATGGCGAGGATCGGCGGGCCGTCGACCACGACGAAGTCCGCCTCCTCGCAGCGCTCGATCACCTCGCGCATCCGGTCCGACTGGAGCAGCTCCACCGGCTCCTCCACCCCGGCCACGGGCCCGCTCGGGAGCACCCGGAGGTCGGGCAGCTCGGTGTCGGCCAGCGCCTCGGACAGGGGGACGGTCCCCTGCAGCACCTGGCCGAGCCCGTGCTCGTTGGGGAGTCCGAAGAACACGTGGGCCCGCGGGAACCGGAGATCGGCGGAGATCAGGATCACGGAGCGCCCCACCTGCGCGAGGGCGGCGGCGAGGTTCGCCGCGGTGGTCGTCTTCCCCTCGCCCATGTCCGCGCTCGTCACGAGCAGGCTCTTGAGCGGGGGGCGCCGGGAGACCGCGAGGAGGTTCGTGCGGAGCGTGCGGTAGGCCTCCGCCGCGGGCCCCCGGGGGTCGTGGAGGATGGCGAGCCTCGCCGAGCCCCGGAGCGCGGGCGCCTTGGGGATCAGCCCCAGGGTCGGGGCTCCGAGGTACCGCTCGAGCACGACGGGCTCCGCGATCCGGTCGCTGAACCGCTCCCGCGCGTAGGCGAGGGTCATCCCCCCGACCAGGCCCGCGAGCAGGCCGAGCGCCAGGTTGATGGGGTGGTCGGGGCTGCTCGGGGAGGTGGGCCGCAGGGCGGGCTGGACGATCTGGCCGGGGTCCGTGCTGAGGGCGCTGATCGACACCAGCTGCCCCTGGAGGGCCAGCCTGCTCGCGTCCAGCTGGCTGCGCCGGTCGGAGAGGGTCTGCCACTGGCTCGACCCCGCCGGGGCCGAGCTGAGCTGCTCGTTGATCACCTCGATCTGCGCGTCGAGGTCGGCGATCTCGGCCCGAAGCCGTTCCGCGTACCGCTGGATCGTCGCGGCCGCCTGCTCCGACCGGAACCGGAGGTAGGCGTCCGTGAACGCCTGCGCGCCGCGCGTGGCCCGCCGGGGGTCGGGGTCCGAGAACGAGATCTCGAGGATCTCCGTGCCCGCGGGGTTCCGGACCGAGACGCGTGAGAGCAGCGCCTGGGGCGGGGCCTCGTCGCCCATCATCCCCCTGGCCAGCTGCGCCACGGCGCTCGACGTGACGAGCTCGATCTCGGTCGGCATGTTGACCTCGTCCGAGCGGCCCTCGAGCGGGCTCGTGAGGACGGGACGCACGAGGACCGTGGCCTTCGCCGTGTAGGTGGGGGCGCGCGTGAACGAGTAGGCGGCGGCGATCCCGGTCGCGAGCAGCGTCGCGAGCAGGATCGTCCACTTCCGCCGGGCGAGGATCCGGAGGAGGTCGCGGACGTCGAACACCACCTCGGAGGGATCGACCCACGTGCTGCGCGTATCGGTGCTCATGTCTCCCTCCCCCGGTGTCCGCCGCCCGGTGGGCGCCCGGGCATCCGCGGAGGCTACCGTAGCGGCGGGCGCCGCCCATCCCTCGAACGTCGTAGGGCCGGTACGTCGAGCTACCGGTGTTCGGTCTCCGCGGCTCGGGTAGATTCGGGCCCACCACCGAGCGCGAGGCGAGCATGGAGAACGAAGACGGGCGGCGCGTCCGGATCCTGTTGGCGGATGGCCACTCCCTGTTCCGCGACGCGATGCGGGTCGTCCTCGAGAGCGAGGGCGACCTCCGCGTGGTCGGCGAGGCCGGGGACAGCTCCGAGGCCCTCGCCGAGGCGGAGCGCACCCAGCCCGACGTCGCGCTGCTCGACGCGGACCTCTCCGGCTACGACGGGATCCGGGCGACCCGGATGATCCGGGAACGGGTGGCGGGATGCCAGGTCGTGGTGGTGAGCGCGACCGAGGATCCCGACGTGCTGGAGCGGGCCCTGGAGGCGGGGGCCCGGGGGTTCGTGAGCAAGTCGTCGCCCCTCACCGAGCTGCTCGACGTCACCCGGGCCGTCCACCGCGGCGAGATCCAGGTCCCGCAGCGCATGCTCGGGGACCTCCTCGGCCGGCTGATGCGCCGACGGCGGGAGCAGAACGAGGTGCTCCGGCGGGTGGCCCGGCTGACGCGGCGCGAGCGCGAGGTCCTGCGCCTCATGGCGGGCGGGGCGGGGACCGAGGCGATCGCTCGCACGCTCGTGATCAGCCCGCAGACCGCGCGCACCCACATCCAGAACATCCTGGCCAAGCTCCAGGTGCACTCCAGGCTCGAGGCCGCGGCCCTCGTCAATGGCTCCGGGGTCCTCGAGGCGGGGTTCGAGCCGCCCCTCGAGGCGGGCTCCCTCTCGGCCGTGGCCCGCTGACGGCACGGCCGTGGCCCACTGACGGCTGGAGGGGCGCGGCATCCCGGGTCCCCGCTCGGCCCGGGGGGCGCGGCCGCGCGGCCTTCCGGCGGGGTCTGCCTCGAACCCGTCGGAGGTCGGCGGGCTCAGGTCGCGGCGCGCCGTCCGGGCCCCGGCGCGACCGGCACCGGAGCCCGGTCCTCCTCCAGGAGCTGGCTCTCGCTCGCCCGTTCGAACGCGCCGATCGCGCGGCGGACCATGTCCACGGAGCCCACGGGGTCGACCCCGATCGCCGTCTCCGCCGCGAGGACGAGGCCGTGGACCCCGTCGAGGAGCGTGTTCGCGAGGTCGTTGGCCTCGGCGATCGTCGGGAGGCGGTTCGTGACCATCGACTCGAGCAGGTTGGTGGCCACGTACACCGGCCGGTTCCAGCGGTTCGCGCGCCGGACGATGGCCTTCTGGTAGTAGGGCACGTGCTCGAGCGGGATCTCGCGGGAAAGGTCGCCGCGGTCGATCAGGGCGGCGTCGGTGGCCGCGATGATCTCGTCCATGTTCCGGACCCCCCGCCGGCTCTCGATCTTCGCGATGATGAACGAGCCCTCGGGGGCCAGGCTCCGCAGGCGGACCACGTCCTCCGCGCAGCTCGCGAACGAGAGCGCGTAGGCGCGGACCCCGAGGCGGCGTCCGACCTCGATCGCGGCGAGGTCCTTCCCGGACAGCGCCGGGAGATCCGGCGGCGGATCCGCGGTGACGGCCCTGTTCGAGCGCACCCGGCCGCCGGCCGTGACCGTCGCCACCGCCCGGCCCCGCTCCACGTCCGTGATCCTGAGCATCGCCCCATCGAAGTCGACCGAGACGATCGCGCCGGGGGCCAGGGCGTCGAAGATCGTCCGGGGCCAGA
>FWPU01001481.1_pt1 | contig 46133 bp, 41 predicted proteins | sample 2228361 | NCBI WGS metagenome assembly FWPU01 (sample SAMEA103939777, study PRJEB20133) | metagenome
GGCCCCGCCCCAGGCGGGCCGCCCCGCGCGCCGGCGTCGCCTGCTCGCTAGGCGACGTTCTTGTACTGACCGTTGGTGATCTCGTAGATGAAGAACTTGGCGCCTGCCACGTCGCCCCTCCTCGTGAACTTGATGCGACCGCCGAGGATGGAGGGCACGTTGGTCTTGCGCACGTTGGCCACCACCTCGGCCCGGCTGATCTTGTCGTCGGCGCAGGCCTTGCGGGCGGCCTCCATGATCACCCAGGCCGCCATGTAGCTGGGCGGGCCGAAGGAGCCGAAGGGCTTGTTCTTGGAGAACTTCTTGTACTCGGCCACGATCGCCTTGGCTGCCGGGTCGAAGCGCAGGTCCTTGGCGAACACGGACACGTAGCCGTGCTTGGGCTTGAACTGGGTGGGTAGGTAGGCGCCGTCGGTGCCGAATACCACCGCCCTCTTCCCCTGCTCGAGCAGCTGCTGGGACAGGGTCTGCGCCGCCGACGCCGTCTGGGTGGCGAACACGACCACGTTGGTGTCGTTGTCGACGTTGGTGGCGATGGTGGAGAAGTCGGTCTCGCTGGCGCTCACCGACTGTCGGTCGACGGTGACGCCCTTCCGCTTCAGCCCCTTCTCGATGGCGTCCGCCAGGGGCACCGAGTAGTCGTCCTGGGAATCGACGACGGTCACCTTCTTCGCCTTCAGCCTGCCGGTGACGAAGTTGACGATGGACGGTGCCTGCACCCCGTCGTGCGGGACGACGCGGAAGAAGGTGGGGAAGTCGCCGTTCGTCAGCGTCACCCTGGTGGCCGAGCCGGACACGGACACGAGATTCGCCTTGGCGAAGAGCTTGCCGCTGGAGATCACCGACTGGCTGGTGGCCCCTCCCACCACCCCGATCACGCTCCTGTCGGACACGAGCCGGCGGGCGACGGTGCGGGCGAGCGACGCCGAGAGCTGGGTGTCGGCTTGAACGACGCCGAAGCTGGCGCCGTACTGCTTGTTGAACTTGGAGACGGCGAACTGCACCCAGGAGAGCTGCTCCTGGCCCAGGAACGCCGCCGGGCCGGTGAGCGGTGACATGACGCCCAGGTTCAGCTTCGTGCAGCTGGCAAGATCGCCCGCTGCCGCCTGAGCGGGCGCCGCCCGGCCGCCCAGGGTGGCGGCCACGGCCGCCGCGGCCAGGGCCGCAGCCAGAGCGGCCACGAGTCCTTCTTTCCTCCTCATGGGGCTCCTCCTTCTACGGTCGCTTTCCTCGGCAGGTCCTGCGTGAGCTCTCATCGTACGGCCTCGTAGCTTCGCGAGGCGGGGCTTCCGGAGGGGTGGAAGACGCCCAGGATGGTCATCATCCCCGGCCCTGCGTTCTCGATGCAGTGCACCTCCTCGGGGGGGAGGTGGAAGCAGGAGCCGGGCTCGATGGGGATGGACGCCCCTCCCACGTGGGCAAGGCCGCGTCCCTCGACGATGTAGCCGACCTCGTCGTAGGGGTGGCTGTGGTCGGGCGCCCGGGAGGGTCGAACGAGGCCCAGGAACACGGTCACGTCCGTCTCTAGGAGCACGCGGAAGGATCGGTTCTCATCCGCCCGCTCCTCCGGGCGGTCGGCAAAGCGGGCGACCGCGTACCGCCGGGGCGTCTCTCCTGCCACCGGAGCGAGCACCGACACCAGCTTGAGGCCTGTGTGTGTCTCCATGTCGTAGGCGGCGTGGGGCGGGAGGAGGAGGGCCGTCCCCGCCTGCAAGGGCTCCTGTCGGCCGTCCAGGCGCAGGGCTCCCCGGCCCCAGACGACGTAGAGGGCCTCCTGACGATCCCCCGGGCTGCGCGGCCGCGACCGCCCCCGGCCGACCTCGATCACCCGTTGCTCGAGACGGGGGCAGCCGGCGGCCCGGTCGAAGGTAACCCGCGTCAGGGCGGTGTCACCCTCCTGTCGCTGCGCCTGGACGGCGCTCTCGTGGACGACGTACGCGCGCACCGCTCGCTCCCGGGAAGGCGATTGTGGCCTGCGCTCGCGGCCGGTGTCAATCCGGCCGCCCCGAGCCCGCCGTCGAGCGTCGGGTAGCGACGGCCGGCGGGAAGTGGACGGCCTTCCTCCCGCCCAAGTCGGCCGGGGGCGAAGGGGGATCGAGAAGGCCGTCGCTCTCTACGGCGGCGTCTCTCCGGCCAGGATGCGGGTAAGCAGGGGAGGGTCGATATTTCCTCCCGACACCACGCACACCACCCTCCCCGACCCCGCCCTACCGGCGACGGCGGCGGCCACGGCCAGCGCTCCTGCCCCCTCGCTGACGAGGCGGGCCCGCTGGGCAAGGAGGCGCACGGCTTCCGCCGTCTCCTCCAGGGTGGCGGTAAGGGCCCCGTCCACCAGCTCCCGTACCAGAGGCCACATGGCGGGAAGGACGAGGCGCCCCCCGGCCCCATCCACGAAGGAGGGCCGGTAGTCCACCGCCTGGGGCCGGCCGGCGGCCAGAGAGGCGGCCAGGGGGGCGGCCGTCTCCGGCTCCACCGTGTACACGGCCGTCCCCGGAGACAGGGCCTTGACGGCGCTGGCGATGCCGGCCACGAGCCCGCCACCCCCAAAGGGACAGACGACCGCCTCCACCTCGGGCAGGTCGTCGACGATCTCGACGCCGATGGTGCCGTTGCCGGCCATAACCGCCCGGTCGTGGACGGGGTGCACGAACAGGCCGCCTGCCCCCTCCAGGCGGGACTCCTCGATGACTCGCCACCAGCGGTGGAAGGGCAGCCGCACCACCCGTCCTCCCAGCCGCTCGACGGCGTCCGTCTTGGCCCGGGGGGCGTGCTCGGGGACGGCCACGGTGGCCGGCACTCCCGCCTCTCGGGCTGCCCAGGCTACCCCCTGGGCCATGTTGCCGGCGCTGGCCGTGACCACTCCCGCCGCCACCGCCTCCCGGGGCGCCTGGCGGACGGCGCTCACCGCCCCTCGGATCTTGAACGAGCCCAGGGGCTGGAGGCACTCCGGCTTGAGCCAGATCTGGCAAGGGGCGTCCACGTCTAGGCGGAGGAGGGGGGTGCGGAGGGCAGCCCCGGCGATGGCCCGCCGGGCGCGGTGGATTTCCTCCAGGGAGATCACCACTCGACCACCGTGCCCCGGCCGTGCTCCTCGGCCCGCCGGGCCACGTACTCGGCGGCATAGAGGTCCTCCACGGCCAAGCCCAGGGACTCGAACACGGTGATCTCCTCGGGCGAGGAGCGGCCGGGGTGGATACCGGCCACCACCTCTCCCAGCTCAGCTCGGATGTGGTCGGGGCCGACGGCTCCCTCCGCTCGGGCCAGCAGGTAGTCGCCGGCCTCGCTCTCGGCCGACTCCCGCCGGTCGACGAACAAGGCGGAGGCGGCCACGGTGGCCGCGTCCAGCTCGCGGGCGTGGGGGAGGCAGGCGCCCACGGCGTTGACATGGGCGCCGGGAGAGAGCCACTCCCGTCTGAGCACGGGCTGGTGGGCGGTGGTGGCGGTGACCACCACGTCCGCTCCCCGCACCGCCTCCTCGGGGGAGGGAAAGGGGCGGGCGCCGGTGGCGGCGGCCAACGCCTGCACCCGCTCCAGGCTGCGCCCGGCCAGGCGCACCTCCTCGTAAGGGTGCACGGCCGGGAGTACCCGCAGGTGGGCGCGGGCCTGGTGCCCGGCGCCGATGATGGCCAGGACGCGAGCGTCGGGGCGGGCGAGGAGGCGGGTGGCCAGGGCCGAGCAGGCTGCCGTGCGGACGGCGGTGAGAGCCGCGGCATCGACGATCAGTACCGGCCGGCCGCTGACGCCGTCGAGCAGGGTGACCGTGCCCTGGTGCGGGTCGAGACCCCGGTCCGGGTTATCGGAGACGATGCAGAGGGTCTTGACGGCGTAGGCGGGCTGGTCGCCCCCCCGGTGGACGGGCATGAGGGCGAGGAAGGTGCGCTCCTCGCCCGGCGGCTTCACCACCGGGCGAAGGGGCAGGAACACCTTCCCCCGGGCGAGAGCCAGGAAGGCCTTCTCCATGGCGGCCACGCAGCCGGCCGGGTCGAGCAGCTCCTCCACCTCCCGGCCAGCGATGACGCAAAGCCGGCTCACAGTTGCCGCCAACCTGTGGCGGTGCCAGGCACCACCTCCAGGTGCTGGGGGCGGCGGGGGCCGATGACGGCCGAGGAGACGCCGGGATGGGCGAGTACCCAGGCCAGGGCGAGAGCGGCCATGCTCATCCCCCGGCTCTGCGCCTGCCGGTCGAGATCCTCCAAAAGGTCGTACACGCGGTCGTCGTCCAAGTGGAGGTAGGGCTCCGGGCGCAGGGTCATGCGCGAGCCGGGCGGGAACGGCCGGCCGCGCCGGTACTTGCCGGTCAGCCAGCCGCCGCAGAGGGGGCTGTAAGCCTGGTAGGCGATGCCCTGGTCGGCGCAGAGGGGGATGACATCCTCCTCGTCGCCGCGATCGAGGAGGGAGAAGGAGTTCTGCACGCAGGCCGGGCGGCCGTGCTCGAGGAGGCGGGCGAGCTGGTCGGCCCGGAAGTTGCTCACCCCCCAGGCGCCGATGAGGCCCAGGTCGACGAGCCCCTGGAAGGTGGCGGCCACCTCCTCGAGGGGAGTGTCAGGGTCGAAGTCGTGGGCGAGGTAGAGGTCGACCCGATCGACCTGGAGGCGCGTCAGGCTCGACTCGAGCTGCCGGGCCACCCGCTCCCGGCCGAGGCCCCGATCCCCTCCCTCCCTCATGGGGTTGAACACCTTGGTGGTGATGCGGGGGCGATTCTCGGTGGCTCGCATCCACCTACCCACGATCGTCTCGCTGCGGCCGCCGCCGTAGGCATCGGCCGTGTCCAGCCAATCCAGCCCCAGAGCCCAGGCGGCGTCGAGGATGGCGAAGGCCTCCTCCTCGCTCTCTCCCTGCCCGAAGAAGGCCGGGGCCGAGCCGATGCCGCCGAAGTTGCCGCAACCGACCACGACCGGGGGAAGGCTGAGCTTCCAGGGCACGTTCAAGGCAGACGATTCTAGAATCGCCGCAGCGGACGAAAGGAGAGCGCGATGGCATTCGAGCTTCCGGCTTTGCCCTACCCCTTCGATGCTCTAGAGCCCCACATCGACGAGCAGACCATGCGCATCCACCACGGCAAGCACCACCAAGCCTACGTGGACAACGCCAACAAGGCTCTGGAGGGAACCGACTGGGCCGATCGGCCGGTGGAGGAGGTGCTCCGCTCCATCGACCGCATCCCCGAGGATCGGCGCACAGCCGTGCGCAACAATGCCGGCGGCCACGCCAACCACTCCCTGTTCTGGGAGATCATGAGCCCCCACGGCGGCGGCGAGCCCGAGGGCGACCTGGCCGACGCCATCGCCGATGCCTTCGGCAGCGTCCAAGCCCTTAAGGACACGATCACCCAGAACGGCATGACCCGCTTCGGCTCCGGGTGGACGTGGCTCGTGTGGGACGGCTCCCGCCTCCAGGCCTACTCCACCGCCAACCAGGACTCGCCGCTCATGGACGGCCACGTGCCCATCCTGGGCATCGACGTGTGGGAGCACGCCTACTACCTCAAGTACCAAAACCGGCGGGCCGACTACCTGGCCGCCTGGTGGAACGTCGTCCACTGGCCGGAGGTCGCTCGGCGCCTGGCCGAGGCGCGGCGGGCCTGACCAGTCGCGAGGGGGAGAGCCGGCGTTGGCTCTCCCCCCTCTCTGCACGCCGACCAGGCGCGGCCAGCGAGCTCCTCCTTTTTTGTCCCCGCCGCTCGGATCCCGCCGGCGGCGCCATCGAAGGGGCATCAAGAGAGACGAGCGAAAGCGAATAGGAGGTAGCGAATAATGCATGAAACACTTACCATAAAGTGGTATCGTGACCTCGCCAGCCGCACCCGGGGGCCTGCCGGCGCTTTCCCCTGAGCCCCCTGTCCCCACCCGAGCCCGCCCCGTTGAGCGCTGAAGGGAGCGTGGCCGCCATTAGCGTACTCCTGTTCGAGCCGCCGCCGGGCGATATCGAGCGGCTGGTCTGCGAGCAGCTGCATGAGGCAGGGTATGCGGTTGCCCTGGAGCGGGCTACCTCTCTAGACGACCTGGCGGCCGGCCTTCGCCGGGAGCGGCACCTCCTCCTCTGCCACGGCGATCTTTCCGAGCTGGAGGCGGCTCTCGCCCTCTGCCGGCGGCAGGCGCCCGACACCCCGCTCATCGTCCTTTCTGCCGCCATCGGCGAGGAGGCCACGGTGAGCCTGCTGAAGATGGGTGTGGGCGACGTGGTCCTGACGAGCGGCCTCGCCCGGCTGGGGCCGGCGGTCGCCCGGGAGCTGGACGAGGCGGAGCGGCGGCGCCGGCGGAGGGAGGAGCGACGCGCCTTGGAGCGAAGCGAGGAGCTGTACCGGCGGCTCGTGGAGAGCTCTCCCGTCGTCATCTTCCGCTACCTCCTGCGACCGGAGCCCGCTCTCGAGTACATCAGCCCCGCCGTGACCACGGTCAGCGGCCTTTCTCCCCAGGACTTCTACGTCGACCCCGACCTCGCCCTCCGACTCGCTCACCCCGACGACCGTCCCCTCCTCGAGCACGTGACCCGCTCGCGGGCGCCGACCGTGGCCCTCATCCGCTGGCTGTGCGGGGACGGACGGACCGTCTTCGCCGAGCTGCGCACGGTGCCGGTACTCGACGGCGCGGGCGCGCTGGTGGCGGTGGAGGGCGTGGCCCACGACGTCACCGAGCGCGAGCTCGTATCCCAAGCGGCCCGCGAGGCCGAGCAGCGCCTGCGCCTGGCCCTCGGCGCGGCCCGCATGGTGGCCTGGGAGCGAGATCCGGTCAGCGACGAGCTTCACCTGATGGCCGAGGGGGCGGCGCCCCTCTTTGGCCTCCCGGGGAGGGAGGCGAGGATACCCTTCGCCCGCTTCCGGGCCCTCGTCCATCCCGACGACCTGGCCGCCTTCGACCGGACGGCGGCGGAGCACCTGGCCGGCAACGAGGTGGAGATGGAGTACCGGCTACGGGCGCCGGACGGGGACTACCGGTGGATTCTGAGCCGGGGCGTCTTTGTGCAGGAAGGGGAATCCCCCGGGCGCCCGGTGGGCGTGTGCCTGGATGTCACCGACCGCCGCCGGGCTGAGGTGGAGCTGCGCCGCGCTTACCATCTCCTGCGCCGCCTGGACGGCGAGCGCCGGCGCCTGATCGAGCGGTTGGTGCGGGCTCAGGAGGAGGAGCGGCGGCGGATCTCCGTCGACATTCACGACGACACGGTGCAGGCCATGACCGCCCTCACCCTCCGCCTCGACCTTCTGCGCCGCCAGGCGGTCGACCCGGAGATGGCGCGGGCACTGGACGAGGTGGCCGACGCCGCCCGCGCCTCCATCGCTCGACTGCGCCACCTCATGTTCGAGCTCCGCCCGCCCTCCCTCGACCGGGAGGGGCTGGCCGCCGCCCTCCAGCTGCACCTCGACCAGCTCCGTGCCGAGAGGGGCCTCGACTACCGCTTCGCCGACCGCCTGTCCGCCGAGCCGGACGTGGAGGTGCGGGCCATCCTCTTCCGCATCGCCCAAGAGGCGCTCACCAACGTGGTCAAGCATGCCCGGGCATCGCGGGTGGATGTGGAGCTTGCCTCCACCGCGGAGGGGATCCTCCTGCGGGTGGCAGACGACGGCCGCGGCTTCTCCCCCCCGGAGGTCGAGGAGCAAGGCGATCTCCGGCACGTGGGTCTCACCGGCATGCGCGAGCGGGCGGAGATGCTGGGCGGCTGCCTTCGCATCGACTCGGCTCCGGGCAGGGGCACCCGGGTGGAGGTGCTCGTTCCCGCCCCGGGCCGCTCGGAGAGGGGCTGACGGCTAGCCGGATGGCTATCCGAGTGCTCATCGCCGACGACCGAGAGGACGTGCGCCGGGCGCTGGCGGAGGTCCTCCGAGCCGAGCCCTCCCTGGAGCTCGTGGGAGAGGCGGCCGATGCCGCCGAGGCCGTCCAGCTGGCCGTTCGCCACCGCCTTCAGGTAGCCGTGCTCGACGTCAAGATGCCGGCCGGGGGCGGGGCCTGGGCAGCCCGGGAGATCGTTCGACTGTGTCCGGGCACTCGGGTGGTGGCCCTGTCGGCGTACGACGACCGCTCCAGCGTCCTCGAGATGCTGCGGGCGGGGGCGGTGGGCTACCTGGTCAAGGGGGCGGGGAGCGACGAGATCCGGGAGACCCTGGAGCGCTGCGCCGGCGGCGCCTCGGTGCTGACGCCTGCGGTGGCCGCCGAGGTGGTGCGGGAGGCGGCCCACCGCCTCCAGGAAGACCTGGCCCGCGAGGAGCTCAAGCGGGCATGGGAGCGACGCGTCCGCGAGGAGATCGCTGCCGGCGTCGGCGTGGCCCTCCAGCCCATCGTCAACCTGGCCACGCGGGCGCCGGTGGGGTACGAGGCCTTGGCCCGCTTCCGGCAGGGCTCTCCCGAGGAGTGGCTGCGGCGGGCGGCGGAGGTGGGCCTTCGAGCCGACCTCGAGCTGGCCGCCCTGCGGGCCGCCCTCCTCTGCCTGAGCGGTCTTCCCGAGGATGCCTTTCTGGCCGTGAACCTGTCGCCCGACGTCCTCGCCACCGCCGCCGCCCGGACCGAGCTGGCGGCGGCGCCGGTGGAGCGCCTGGTGGTGGAGACCACCGAGCACGCTCCCGTGGAGGACTACGAGGGGCTGAGGGAGGCCTTGCTCGGGCTGCGTGCCCGCGGCCTTCGCTTGGCCGTGGACGACGCCGGAGCGGGGTTCGCCAGCCTCCGCCACGTGCTCAGGCTGGAGCCCCACATCATCAAGGTCGACCGCTCCCTCATCGCCGAGATCGAGCGCGACCGGGCCGCCCGGGCCCTTACTTCCGCCCTCGTGGCCTTTGCCTCGGAGATGGGGCAGCTCGTCGTGGCCGAGGGCATCGAGTCGGAGTCTGCCCTCGCCGTCCTGGCCGCCTTGGGCGTGACCCACGGCCAAGGCTATGCCATCGCCCGCCCGGCTCCTGTCGCCGCCCTCGCCCGCTGAATCCTGCCGGGAGACTGTCGGTGCAGGCTTCCCCGTCCTATAATCGGACGGGTTTCCAGGTTCCGCGGCAGGAACCCTTGGAAGGGGGGAGAGGATGGCAAAGCTGAGGGTTCTGGTGGCCGACGACCATCCGCTCATGGTCGCCGGTATCCGTGGCGCGCTGGCTTCGGAGAGAGACATCGAGATCGTGGGCGAGGCAGCGTCGGGGGCGCAAGTGCTTCCCCTCGTCCAGCACACCCAGCCTGATCTCGTCCTCCTCGACCTGCGACTGCCGGAGATGGACGGGATGACGGTGCTCGAGCGGCTGAGGGAGCGGTATCCGAAGGTGAAGGTGGCGGTTCTGTCTGTCGTCTCCGAGAAAGCGGAGATCGCCCGGGCCCTGGAGCGCGGGGCTGCCGCCTACATCGTCAAGAGCATCGACGCCGCCGACCTCCCAGCAGCTCTCCGCCAGGCGGTGTCGGGATCCTTCTACTGCCTGGGGAGTCTGCCTGTCGATCAGGGCCGCCAGGAGAGCGAGGCTGGTCTCAGTGACCGAGAGGTGGAGATCCTGCGGGCGGTCGCTCGGGGTCTCTCCAATCGTGCCATCGCGCGCGAGCTGTGGCTGAGTGACCAGACGGTCAAGTTCCACCTCCACAACATCTACCGCAAGCTGGGGGTCAAGAACCGCACCGAGGCGGCCAAGTACGCCTTCGAGAACGGGCTGGCCGAGGTCCCGGCGTAGAGCGGGGTGCCACGCTCCCGCTGCTGTCGCCCCTTGACAGATCGCTGGCGGCGGGGCGAGATGAGAAGGAGTGGAGTGGACGATGGGACGCCGAAGAGATTGATCCTCGACCGGCCCAGCACCGCCGGAATGCCACCGCCGCCGGAGTTGGGGGTACTGGCCGCCGAGGCGGACGTGCTGTGCGAGGAGCTCCTCGCCGGCGCCGCCACCCCCTCCCGGGTAGCCGCTCGCGTCCGCGCTGCCAGCGAGCGGTTGGGGCTGGCGGCCGAGCTCGTGGGAAGCGACCTGTACGCCCTGCTTGCCCGCCACCCCCGCTTCCTGACCGGCGACCCTGCCGCCGCCATCGCCGCTCAGCTCAAGGGCCTCCGCCTGTTCGCTCCCGTCCGCCACGCCTCCCTCTGGGTGCGCCACGGCCGGACGGCGGAGTGCGCCGGCCGCGTGGGCGAGCGGCTGCCGATCCCGGCTCTGCGGCAAGCGGCGGTGGATGGCGGAGACAGGGGCATGGGGGGCGGGGACGGCAGGCTCGAGGGCTTGTGCACCCTCCCGGCCGGCGAGGAAGCAGCCCTCGTCGTCCGGGCAGGCCCCCGCCGGGCACGCTTGGGGCTCCTCTACGCCCGGGAGACGGCCCGGGCGCTCGAGCCCCTGGTGGAGCGCCGGCGTCATCTCGGAGCGGCCGCCGCCGGGGAGCAGCTCCTCCAGGCCAGCGAGCGGCGGATCGCCCGCCTCGGCTTCGACATCCACGACAGGCCGTTGCAGGCTGTTGCCGTTCTCCTCGGCGAGCTCCCTGGCCTCCAGCGGGAGCTGGCGGCCCTCGTCCCCGACGACGACCGGCGACGGCCGGTGGAGCGGAGGATCGAGAGTCTGGAGGCCGCCCTGCGGCAGGTCGAGGGCGAGCTGCGAGGTCTGGCCGTGTCGGCCGGCGGGCCGGCGGCGGGCCGGTCCCTGCTGGCCGCCCTGGAGAAGGAGGTCGGTCAACTGGCCGGCCGCTCCCCAATCCGCGCCCACCTCCGCATCGAGGGCGACGTGGAGCGCGCCACCGCCTCGCAGCGGATCGCCGTCGCCCGCATCGTGGAAGAGGCCCTGGCCAACGTCCGCGACCACAGCCGGGCCTCCCGCGTGCACGTGTCGGTGCGTCGGCGGAGAGACTCCCTCACCGTCCGCATCGTCGACAACGGCTGCGGCTTCGACCCCACCCAGGCCGAGCGGCGGGCGATCCGTGACCACGGTCTCGGTCTCGCCGCCATGCGGGAGCGGGCGCGGCTCTTGGGCGGCTTCCTGCGCATCCGCAGCCGGCCGGGGGGCCCCACGGTGGTGTCGGCCCTCCGCCCCGCCTGGGATGCCCAGCCGGCGGCGCCGCGGCCGAGCATGGGCGCTGCCCGGGGGCTCGTGCTTCGCGAGCGGTAGCGGATCTCGCTACCGGTACCGGATAGGGAGGAGGTCCGTCAGCGCCCGCAGGAGCCACAGGGAGGCGAGGAAGCTGTAGGTCCACAGGGGCAGGACGACGGTGAAGAGGAGGGTCAGGTTCCGCTCCGGCGCCTCGGGGGCCATCCACGCTCCCGCCACCAGCTTGACCGCCTGCATAGCGAGGAAGGCTCCCACCAACGCCAGAACGAGGCCGCGGCGGGAGGTGGGCCGCCGCTCTCCCAGCCGCAGGTACAGCCACAGGGCGAGGAGGGAGGCGCCGACCAAGTGGAGGGAGAGGTAGCCCGTGCTGCCCATAGCTCTCTCCCCTAGTCGGCAGGAGGGAGCCGGGCCTTGAGCCCCCTCTCCGTCAGGAGAGAAAGACCACGAGGATGCCGCCCAGGGCGAGGAAGGGGCCGTAGGGGATGGCGGCCTTACGAGCCTGGAGGCCGTGCCGGACGAGGACGACGAGGGCGGCCAGCGCTCCGGCCAAGACGCCGATGAACAGGGCTGCCAGCACATCGAAGCCGAGCCCGGCCCCGAGCAGGAGACAGAGCTTGACGTCGCCCATGCCCACGCCTCCCCGAGTAAGGAGGGCGAGGAGAAGGGCTCCGCCTCCGGCTGCCCCGGCGGCGATGGCCCACTCGGCCGCCCGGTCGGGCTCGGCGGCGATGTTGCCGAGCAGCACGAGAGCGGCGGCTGGGAGGACGATCCGGTTGGGGATGAGCCGCCGCTCCAGGTCGATGGCGGCCAGCACGGCGAGAACGGCGCAGAAGGCGGCGGCCACGAACGCCCGCCCGGCCAGATCGAGCTCCACGAGCGCCCCGGCGGCGAGCCCCACGGCGCTCACCGCCGTCAGGCCGGGCGGCACCGATCGGCTGAAGCCGACCCTCGGCTCCTCCACGGCCGGCGGCTGGGCGGAAGCGGCCATCAGATCCTCCCCCATCCCAGCCGGTCGCCGGGCCGGATGCCGAGGCGCCGGCTCTCGCCGGCAGCCAGCTCGAGGACGGCCGTTGCTCGCCGGGCCGAGGCCAGGCGCCACGGCTTCAGCTCCTCCCGGACGGCGACCACGGTCATGTCCCGGTCGAGGAAGACGGCGTCGATGGGGAAGCGGACGAAGGCGGTGACGATGGCGAAGGTGGGCCGCAAGAGGAGCCCTTCCCCGGGCCTCAGACGCCGCCAGCCGATCACCCCTCGCAGGCGCGTGTGGGGCCGGTCGGCCAGGTGGCAGATATCGCACACCACCTGCCCCCGGGGACCGACGAGGACGAGCTTCTTCATCCGGGAGCGGTTGGCCTGGACGAGGGCGTGCTCGAGCTCGGGCAGGTCGGCGCCGGGGCCCCGGCTCAGCCGCTGGCCCATCCGGCTCAGGCCTCCCCCGGGCATCAGCCGAAGACCTCGTGAATGCGGAGGGCGGCCGGCCCCAGGATGACGGTGAGGAGGGAGGGGAAGATGAAGAGGACGAGGGGGATGACCAGCTTCACCGGCGCCTCGTGGGCCTTCTTCTCGGCCAGCTGGCGCCGGCGGGTGCGCATCTCCTGGGAGATGCTGCGCAGGGTCTGTCCCACCGACACGCCCAGTTGCTCTCCCTGGGCCAAGGCTCGCACGAACGAGCGCACCCCGGGGGTGCCCTGGCGGGTGGCCATGTTGGCCAAGGCCTCGTCCAGAGCGAGCCCCATGGACTGCTCCTGCATGGTCAGGCGGAGCTCCTGGCCCAGAGGTCCCTTGAAGCGGCGGGAGGCGATCTGGAGGGAGGCGGAGAAGGCCACCCCCGCCTCGACGGTGGTGACGAGCATGTCGATGAGATCGGGCATCTCGTAGTCGATGCGCTCTCCCCGGAGGCGGGCCCGCCGCTTGACGTAGACGAGGGGAGCGCTCCAGCCGAGAAGCAGGGCCGCCACCGCCCCCATCAACCCCAGGACGGGATTGATGTCGGAGGTGACGGCGGTCCGGATCCACAGAGCCTCCAGGGCGATGGTGGCGATGAGCTGGTAGCCGACGAACCGGCGGGGAGGGGTGGTGTAGAAGCCGGCTGCCATGAGCTGGAGGCGGAGGGCATCCTCGCTCAGGCTGCGCACCCGCGAGGTGACCATACCGCCGGCCGCCGATGCCAGCCGATCGAGGGCCTCCCGGGGGCGGAGGCGGGGAAGCGACACCCGCCGCGCCGGCGTCCCTGCCGCCGCCGCCCGCCCGGGTGCCCGGTAGCCGTAGTCGTCGATGTGGCGGAGCGCCTCGGCCGCCCTGAGGCGGGAGAGGAGGAGGCTGCGGGCGAAGAGACCGAAGGCTACCCCTACGCAGGCGAGCCCGATGAGGAGGACGAGGATGTCCATGGTGTCTCCTAGAGGTCGATGTCCACGATCCGCTTGATGGCGATGGAGCCGGCGATGACGAGGGCGATGCTGAGGGCGAGGAGCACCTGTCCCGACCCGGTGTGGAAGAGGGGCGACAGGTAGCTGGGGTTGAGCACGAGCACGATGAGGGTCACCGCCACCGGGAGGGCGGTGAGGATCCAGCGGGCGATGCGACCCTGGGCGGTGAGCGCCTGCACCAGGCGTCGAAGCTCGAACCGCTGCCGCACCGTCTCCACCACCGTGTCCAGGACCTCGGCCGTGTTCCCGCCCGTGTCCCGCTGGAGGGCGGCCACGAGGGCCACCTGCTCGAGATCGCCGTTGGCCATCCGCTGGGCCACCTTGACCAGGGCCTCCTCGATGGGCATGCCGAGCTGCTCGTCGGCGAGAGCCCGTCGGAGCTCGCTCCGGGCGGGCTCCTCGGCCTCCTCCACCACCGCCGACAAGGCTCCCACGAAGCTGTGTCCGGCCCGCAGGGAGGCGGCGAGGACGGTGAGGTTGTCGGGCAGCTGCTCGGCGAACCGCTCCCGCTTGCGGGAGAGCTTACGCCGGACCGAGCCCAGGGCGATGAAGGGCACCCCCAAGGAGAAGGGCACGAACACCGGCGGCAGGGTGAGGGCGAAGAGGAGGGCGAAGAAGAGGGTCAGCGCCGCCGTGCCCACGACCAGCGGCAGGGCAGGGATGGGGAACTCGGCGATCTCGATCTCCTCCTTGAGCCGGTCCCACCAGGGAACCCGCTCCAAGGCGCGCTCCAGCCGGGTCTGCCAGCGGCGGGCCAGCCTTCGCCGCCGGCCCTGGCCGCGGCCGGGCGCCTGCGCCGGCGCAGGCGTCGAGGCGGACAGGAACTCGGCGATCCGGCGGCGCACCGGACTCTGGCGGCGCTGGAGGAGTAGGGAGATGACGACGCCTGCCGCCCCCGCCGCCACCAGGCTCATCAACACCGCCGACAGGGGAGATAGGAGGAAGCGGTCGACGAGGGAGCGGTGGTAGGGCCCGGGCGAGCCCGCGGGCAGGGCCGGCGTCCGGTACCGGGCGAAGGCGTGCCTGGTCGTTCCCGGCACCTCCACCTCGACCCGGACGGCGAGATCAGGGCCGGCCGGCGAGCGGTAGCGGATCAGGTACTCCCGGGCCAGGCGCTCCGACAGGGTGCCGTAGATGGCCGTCAGGGCGGCAGCGCTCGCCGCCTCGGAGTAGCTGCCTCCGGTAGCTCGGGCCAGGGCGGCCAGGGGGCGGGGACTGAACTGGCGCGAGCGGAGCCCCACCGCGAACAGCCGCACCCCGGCCTTGCGGGCAGCGGAGGCCACCTGCCCGGCGCTGGCGCGGCTGCCGATGTCGCGGCCGTCGGTGAGGAGGACGACGCTGCCGGCAGTGATCTTGGCCGCCCGCAACGTCTCGATGGCCTTGACAGCCGCGTCGTAGAGGCGCGTCCCCTCCCGCAGGGCAGGGGCGCGGCGGAGGGCAAAGCGGATGGGCCCGCCGGCCGCGGTGGGGGGCAGCACTTCCCGCACCCGATCGTTGAAGACCAACAGTCCCAGGGGCTGGCCCGCCGGCCGACGGGCGACGAACAGGCGGGCGGCGGCCAGGGCACCCTCGATGGCCTCTCCCCGCATGCTGTTGGAGGCATCCAGGGCGAGGACGGTGGCGAACGTCCTCGTCCTCTGCCCAGCAGCAGGGATGACGCTGACCCCGCCCACCGGGCGGCCGTTCTCCCGGACGGTGACGCGGCCGGCGGTCACGGCCGCCGGGCTGGGCAGGGTGAGGACATAGGCCCGATCGGGGAAGGTGATGCTGCGAACCGGGGTGAGGACGGGCGCCGGCTCGGCGGCGCCGGCGGCGGCCGCTGCCGCCAGGGCGGTGGCGGCCGTGAGGGCGGAGGCGGGGAGGAGTCTCATCGGGCCAGCGCCTCCTCCACGGTCTGAGCTCCGTAGGTGGGGATGTCCAGGCCGTGCTTGCGGAACTTGTGCTCAAAGGTGGGCCGTAGGCCGGTGGGGCAGAGCTCTCCCACCACCGTGCGATCGGGGAGTACCCCATCGATGCGGTAGGTGAAGAGGTCCTGGAGGGTGATGACGTCCGACTCCATGCGCTGCACCTCGGTGATCTGGGTGACCTTGCGGGAGCCGTCGTCCATCCGCTCCAGGTGCACGATCAGCTCCAGAGCCGAGGCCACCTGCTGACGGATGGCCCGCACCGGTAGCTCGAAGCCGGCCATGAGCACCATGGTCTCCACCCGGGCCAGGGCATCCCGGGGGCTGTTGGCGTGCACCGTGGACAGGGAGCCGTCGTGGCCCGTGTTCATGGCCTGGAGCATGTCCAGGGCCTCCGCCCCCCGCACCTCGCCCACGATGATCCGGTCGGGACGCATGCGCAGGGAGTTGCGGACGAGATCGCGGATGGAGATCTCGCCCTCCCCCTCGATGTTCCGCGGCCGGGATTCCAGGCGGAGGACGTGCTGCTGCTTGAGCTGGAGCTCGGCGGCGTCCTCGATGGTGACGATGCGCTCGTCGTTGGAGATGCATGCCGACAGGGCGTTGAGCAGGGTGGTCTTGCCGGTCCCGGTCCCTCCCGAGATGAGGATGTTGAGCTGGGCCCGCACGCACAGGGACAGGAACTCCACCGCCTGCTCGGACAGGGTGCCGATGCGGACGAGGTCGTCCAAGTCGAACCGCTTGTGGTGGAACTTGCGGATGGTGACGAGGGGACCCGACAGGGACAGGGGCGGGATGATGGCGTTGACGCGGCTGCCGTCGGGGAGGCGGGCATCCACCATGGGCGACGACTCGTCGATGCGGCGGCCTACCTGGCCCACCATCTTGTTGATGATGCGGCGCAGGTGGGACTCGTCGGTGAAGCGGTAGGGGGTGCGGTGGAGCAGGCCGTCCCGCTCCAGCCAGATGTCGTAGGGCCCGTTGATCATGATCTCGCTCACCGTCTCGTCGGCGAGCAGCGGCTCGATGGGCCCATAGCCGAGGATGTCGGCCTCGATCTCCACCGCCAGCCTCGCCCGGTCGTCGCGGGCAAGCCCGGGCTCGGCCGCCAGCCGGTCGCGGATGGCGGTGACGACGCGCTCGCGCAGGAGCTCCGGGTCGAGGCCGGCGTTGTAGAGCTGGGGGCCGAGCTCGCTGATGATGGCCAGGTGCAACCGGGTCTTGAGCTCGGCGAAGGGATCGGGCCGGCCGTCGGCGTGCCCGAAGCCCGGCCCCTGAGTGGATCGCAATCGCTCGTGGAGCTCCATGTCCTACCTCCTCCGAAGGAGTGATGGTCGGCGACGAGGCTTCTCCTCCCTTGCCCACGGGCCCGCCTCTGCCCCGTACAGCTGCGCCAGCGCCCGGAAGGCCCTGGCGGCCGGGGAGCGAGGCTGGGAGGAGACGATGGGGATCCCCTCGGTCACCGATCGGGGGATGTCCCGCTCGCTGGGGACGAGGACGTCCGGGCGGCGACCGAGGATGGCCGTGACGTCGTCGTCGCCGATGCCCACGTGGCTGTCCGCCCGGTTGAGGACGATGCGCACAGCCTCCCGGTCGTAGCCCATGAGGTCGAGGGTCTCCAACCCCAGCTTGGTGTCCTTGAGGGAGAAGGCGTCGAGCATGCCCACCACGCATACGTCGGTGGAGCCGTCGATGGCGGTGATGACCTCGGGGGGAAAGCCGGCCGGGGTGTCCACGATCACCATCTCGCTGCCGGCCCGCAGGCAGGCGAGGAGCTCGGCCAGGAAGCCGGGGCTGATGGCCCCCGCCTGGTCGGGCCTGGTGGGGGCGAGGAGGGCCCTGACCCCGGAGGGGTGGGGGAGCAGATACCCGTCCAGCTTCTCGGCGTCCAGGCTCCCCCCGGCACGGGCGAGGTCGTAGATGGTGCGCTCGGGGACGAGGCGGAGGCCGAGCCCCACGTCTCCGAAGCGGAGGTCGAGGTCGACGAGGGTCACCCGCCGGCCGGTCTCGGCCAGGGCCACGGCCAGGTTGCAGGCAGTGACTGTCTTGCCGGTCCCCCCCTTGGGACCGAGGATGCAGACGAGAGGCGCCGGCACCGCGCCCCTGGCTAGGGCGGCCCCGCGCTTGCGGGCGAGGGCCTTGTGCAGGGCGTGGCGCACCCGCTCCGGGGTCTCGGGCAGGGTGATGATGTCGTCGGCCCCGGCGGCGAACACGTCCTGCATGAAGCCGTTGCTGCGGGCGGGGCCCACCTGGAGCACCACCAGCGGTCGGTCGGGACGGGCCTCGACGGCACGCTCGATCAGGGCGACGGCCTCTGTCGAGGTCGACTCGCAGGCGACGATGACGAGGTCGCAGGCCGGGTCGCGGACGGAGGGCTCGGCTCGGACGAGATCCTCCACGTAGCCGACCACCCGGATGTCGTCGCCTGCGAGCAGGGGCTCGATATCGTGGCGGGCGATGCCGGCCTGGAGGGCGACCACCGCCCTGATCGGAGCCGTCATCACCGGCCTCCGAAGCTGCGCAGGATAGTCACCGGCGGCACGCCCAGCATCACCGTCTCCACCGTCACTGGGTCGGGCGGGGCCGGCTTGGCACCCGTGGGCGGGCGCTGCACCAGCCACACCTTGCCCTCCTCGGCGGCGAAGGCCATCTCCGCCGTCTCCCTGGCCGCTGCCCGCAGGGTGATGGACGACTCCCGGGTGGAGCTGATGCCGCTGGCCTTGCTGACGGCGAGGACAGGGACGTCCTCGGCGATCAGTCGCAGCATGGGCCGGGCTGCTCCGCTCGACAGGGGCCGGCCGGCGCTGTCCACCGGGACCACGTTGAAGGAGGCGTACACGTCCACCCGGTCGCCGGCGCTGAGGTAGCCGAGCATGCCCCGAGCCGCATCCATGGGCAGGGTGATGGCCCGCTGGGCGCCGGCGAGCTTGCTCGTCAGCGAGTCCGAGGCTACCTTGAAGTCGGCGGCGGTGAGCTGCTGGCCGGGGAACACATCCCTCGCCGCCACCCGGTTGCGGAGGCTGGCCGGGTCGGAGATGGCTCCTTCCCGGAGCTGGCTCTCCCGAATGCTCTGCACCTGGAAGAGCTGTCTCGTCGCCACCTGCTCGCCGGGCGTACCCTTGGGGATGAGGCTCTTGGCCACGAGCACGGTGGCCGGCTGGGCCCCCTTCTTGACGCTATCCCGGTAGCTGGACACGTACACGAACACGGCGATGGCGGCGATGAGGGCGGCGGCGCCGGCCAGGATGAGCGTCCCGCCTCGGGTATGGAGCAGCCTCCGCCACAGCTCCGGCTTCGGCTTGTGCGCGATTTCCATCGGTGGCCTCCTTGGTCGCTATCGGACGAGTACGGCGATGCAGTCGCCGAACTGGTTGGGATTGCAGGGCTGCCCGGAGCCCCGGCCGATACCGGACAGCTTCACGTACTTGATCCAGTGCCCCCATACGCTCGACTTGCGCACGGCGGGGTTGCCCCTGCCGGGAAAAGGCTCGTTGTTGCACCCTTGGCCGTTGCCGACGAGGTCGCCGACGCCGGTGACGTAGAAGGTGGCGAGGACGAGGACGGGAATCTCCACGTTCGCCCCGCCTCCCCCGGACAGGTTGGCGGGGGTGGTGATGACGATGGTGATGAGCCGGGGATCGTCGGCAGGAATGGCGCCGGCGGCGCCGTTCGAGTCCCGGTATTCGTTCCAGTGGTTGCACGAGGTGCCGATCCGCTCCTCCAGGCCGGCCACGACCCCGGTTCCCACCTTGTTTCCGGGGATGGCCACCACGGCGTTGATGGGCTCGGGAGCGGAGACGTCGTTGGGGGAGATCATGTCGGCGGGAGAGACCCACTCGTACACCGGTGAGGGGCAGCCGGCGATGACGGCGTCCTTGAGCTGGGTACCTCCACTCGACCCCTGGCCGCAGTCGATGGCACCCGTGCGCTTGGAGCTCTGGACGCCGAAGCGGAGGATGATGGGCGGGTCCTCGGGCTTGGAGTTGGCGAGGCCGTTGACCCGCACCGTGAACTGGAGGGTGGGCGACGTCCCCTTGGGGAAGGTGTTGGCGCCGACGGTGGTTCCCTCCATCCCCGAGGGGCAGTCGTCCACGCAGCCCACCTGGAACAGGCTGATGCGGCCCGAGCTAGAGGGGGCGGTGGGGTCGTCGGTGCCCGAGTAGTGCTGCTGCTGGAGCCCGAAGTCGCCGCGGTTCCTCCCCGGCCCGTACCGCCAGGAGATGCGGTAGGGCTGGGGGCCGGACGCGGCCGGCACGGAGAAGGTGGCCGACCAGAGGTCGCCGCTCTGCGTCGCCTGGGTGCCGTTGATCGTCACCTGGGGGTTCTCGGCCCCGGCCGGGAACTCGACCTCGGCGGTGACGGTGACGCCGCAGGGATCGCCGGTGGGCGGGCTGGCGAGGAGGGAGGAGAAGTAGGAGTCGGGAGCGCAGCTTCCGCTCAGCCACACGCTGTGGAGGGCAGGGGCCCCTCCCTGCGGGCCCGCCGTGGAGTGGACGTTGAGGAAGCTGACCCCGTCCACCGGGTTCCCTCCATCGTCCTGGGGGTAGACGTCCTCGCTTCCGGCGCAGTCGCCGAGAGCCACCCGGGCGTAGACGTTGTCGGCGGTCTGAGGAAGGACGACCTCGGTACCGCCCGGGTTCGTGAACTGGGTATACGAGGTGGGGTCGAGCTGGTCAGGGTCGTGACGGGACCGCACCGGGAGGTCGATGGACTGGATGGTGGCCCCGGTGGAGGCGTTGACCAGGATCACCCGGGCGCAGAGGTAGGCAGAGTCGTCGCGAACGGCCAGCGGGCGCACGTTCTCCTCCTGGAAGGCGTTCTGGATCTCCACCCGGGCGTGGGCGTTGATGGCATCCCAGACGGAGAAGCCGCCGAAGATAGTCTCGAAGAAGCTGCCGAAGAAGAGGGGGGCGTCGTCCTCGGTGATCTTCACGTCCAGGTAGGCGGGCTTGTCAGGGTCGGCAGGGGTGAGCAGGGTCCCGCAGGGGGTGAGGCCGTCCTCGCTGAAGTCGGTCCCGCCCTGGCTGGGGAAGGCGGCGGAGTTGATGGCGACCTGGGGGGTGCCGGTGCTGCCGATGAAGTCGGAGAGGACGTTGGTGGGCGCTCCCTTCGTGCTCGGAAAGCCGGCGTACTGTCTTGCCCGCTCGATGATCTCCGTGTCGTCGCAGAAGGGAACCCACGGCCCCAGAGAGCCGGCGAAGGCGCCGTCGTAGGCCTGGAGCTCCAGGTGGCGCTTGTGCACCCAGGCGTTGCCGGTGTCGATGACGAAGGCCAGGAAGAGGACGAGGACGGGCAGCATGGCCGCCACCATGACGGCCACGGCGCCCCGCTGGCCGCCCGCCTCCGCTGCTAGCCGCCTGCGCATTCCGATCCCGCCGGCGGGGGATTGGGGGCGTAGGTGGTGGGCTCCTGCTCCAGGCGCATGGTGGAGGTGGCGTGGTGGGTACTGCTGGGGCCGCCTAGAACCGCGGAGACGAAGTTGAGCCAGCCGAACGTGAACTCCACGCACACCGACACCGGGTCGCCTACCTCGGCGCTCCCGGCCGGAAACCAGATGTAGACGTTGGCGTTGCTCTCGAGCTCGGAGGTGTCGGCCAGGCTCTTGACGTAGTCCTGGAGCGATCCCCCGCCGGGGTTGAAGTCGACGATGGCCCACCGCGCGCCCGAGGTGGCGAGGTGGGTGGCGTCGTTGGTGTAGTTGAGGACGCGGCCGAAGTCGAGGATACCGAGCACGATGAGGAGGAGCAGCGGCAGCACGGCCGCCATCTCCACCACGGCCGTGCCCCGCTCCCTCGCCCTCGCTCGTGGGGTGTTGCTCACCATGGTCCTGGCACTCTCCGGGGCTCCGCCCGGGCGCTGCGCGGGACAGCGCCCGGGCGTGAGGACTCCCTGCCTCGGCTCACGGGAGGAGGCTCACCAGGTCGGCAAAGTGCCCGGCCGTGGCAATCCCGATCTCCCGCATGAAGACCACGGCGATGACGGAGATGAGCACGGCGACGATCGCGTACTCGACGGTCGCCTGGCCTTCCTGCCTGGCGGGGAGCCAAGGCACCGCTCTCCCCTTTACCCCGCCGCGCTCACGGGAGCGCCGCGCTCACCGAGCTGAAGGCGTCAGCCACGGCGCTACCGACACCGGGGATGAACGCCAGGGCGACGACGAGGATCAGCGCCAAGAGGACGCCGTACTCGACGGCCGCTTGGCCCTCCTCGCCGCGGAGCTCCCGGGCCCGCCCGCGGATTGCCTCCATGCAAGCAGTGAGGCGCTCCGTCATTGTCCCACCTCCTTGTGGTTGGGCCGGCGACCGGCGGCCGCCGGCGGTGTCATGCTGCTTGTAGTCCGTCCGGGCGAGGGGAGCTACGGACGGGCGGGCAGTTTCCCACCCCCGTTTGGGTAGTCCTCATTCCACCCGCCCCTCTTGCCGGGGATCGCGCCCCAAGACGGTGAGCGAGGGGTCTCGGAAGAGGACCCGCACCCCTGGGTGGGCGAGGAGCGCGCGCTCGGCGTCCCGCTCGCTCCGGTCGAGCACGATCACCCCCGCGCCGGCGGAGACCTCCTCCCAGCCCCGGCTGAGGCTGCGCCAGCGAGCGATAGACTCGAGCTCGTCCCCGGTCAAGAGCTCGAAGCGGATGTCGAAGGCGATGCGGCCGCGGAGCTCGGGGCGCAGGAGGAGGAGCCAGTCGGCATAGCGCTCGTGAGCGAAGATGCGGAGCGAGGGATGGGAGGACGCCACTCGCGCCACCACCTGCGCCGCGCGCTGCGGGAAGGAGGGAGACAGCCCCTCATCTGGGCGAGATACTGTCACCCCGACGGCCGTCCCTGCTATCGCCGCTCCGGCCAGCGCCACGGCGCACCGGGCCCGCCTTCCCCACTCCGGGGTCTGGCGAGGACGGACGAGGTCGTCCCAGCCGGGCGCCAGAAGGGGCACGCTGGCCAACGCCAGCCAGACGACGTTCCGGAAGGATGCCAGGGCTGCTGCCGACACGAGGAGGAGCATCAGCCCCTCGAACACGCTGTACCGGTGGTGGGAGCGTCCGAGGAGGAAGAAGGCCAGACCGGCTAGCACCAGGACCGGGGCGGTGGCGGCGGAGAGCTCCAGAGGCTGCCATTCGGTCACCAACCGGCGGAAAGAAGGGTTGAGCAGGGTGTGCCGGTAGTAGCCGACAGTGGCCAAGCCCCAAGGGGTCGCCACCAGGGTCGCGACAGCTCCAAGGGCGAGGGCTGCGGCAACCGGGCGGCGATGGCTGCGCCCGAGGAGCGTGACTGCCCGCAGGAAGACGAGGCCTGCGCCGAGAGCGGCCGAGCCGTGCACGTTGGCCCATAAGACAAGGAGGGGCAGCGACCAGAGGACGCGTCTGGAGGGCGATCGGACATCCTCGAGGAGGAGTCCCAGGACGAGTACGAACAGGGGGTAGGCGAAGCTCTGGGCCCGCACGTACCAGGGCACGACGACCAGTGGGTAGGCGGCGGCGAGGAGGGCAAGGGCCGTCGCCACGCTCCCCGATCGCCGGCGCGCACAAGCGACGGCCAGCCCCACGGCCAGGGTGAGGAGGGCAGCGTGGGCGAGGGCGAGAAGGGGAAGGCCGCCCAGGCGGAACAGAGCGTAGGCGGCGGCCTGGGCCAGCCATTGGACATCTACCCAGGGTCTTCCCGCCGTCCAAAAGGTGAGAGCATCCCTGGTCGGGGGGCCGGAGCGTACGACCTCGCGGCCGGCCACCAGCGTGTACCACGTGTCTTGGCTGACTAGAGCAGGAAGCCGCGCTGTCACCACCGCTGCGCACAGAGCCACCCCAGCTACGAGCAATCCATGCTCGGCCAGCCACTCGCCTGCCGCCTTCGTTCTGTCGAGCGCAGCCGCCGGGAGCGCCTCGATAGAGGCCATGAGAAGACTGTAGGCGCCGAGCTGGGCCGCGACCCCGCCCGTTTGGGTAGGAGGATGTCACCCGGCGGGTGAGCGGGAAGAGCAGGGGGTCCCTCTCCTGCCGGGATCGGCTGGGCGTGGGCCGCTCCGGGGGTGCCGCCCGCCGGCAGGAGGGGTATCCTCCGGGCGTGCTCGGGCCGGGCCCCTCCCTGGTCGCCCTGGCGGGAGCGGCCATCCTTGCCGCCAGCGCCGGGGCGGCTCCCATGGGCGGGAGGCGGCCGCCGGTGCCGGTGCCCCGGGCTCCCGCCCCCGGGGCGAAGGTCCAGGCCCTTCCTCCCTTCGCCTGGCGGGGAGCGGCCGGCGCCGATCGCTACGAGTTCCAGATCGCCGCCGACCCCGGCTTTCGCTCCCCCGTCCTCGGCCCCGGCCGCGACCGGTTCATGACCCGCAACACCTGGGCGACCGTGGACGAGGCGGTGCCGAACGGCGCCTACTGGTGGCGGGTACGGACAGTCACCGAGGCGGGGGCGGTGTCGCCGTGGTCTTCTCCCCGCCCGGTGCGGAAGCGGTGGAGCTGGCGGCCCCGGCTCCTCGCTCCGGCACAGGGCGCCGAGATCCGTTTTCCCGCCCCCCTCGTTCTCCGCTGGTCGGGGGTGCCCTTCGCCGCCAGGTATCTCGTCGCCCTCGCCTCCGACCGCGACCTGGGCACTCTCGTCGGAGGGCGCCTCATTGAGACCGAGGGCCTGTCCTACGCGCCGTCGGTGACGCTGCCGGTGGGAACCTACTACTGGGCGGTGACGCCGGTGGATGCGCAGGGAAACCGCGGCGCCCGCTCGCGGGTGTCTTCCTTCCGCTGGGCGTGGCGGTCGGAGACGAGGCTGGCCGTGCGTGATCTCGTGGCCGCTCCCGAGCACTTCGACCCCCAGCTCTCCTGGCGGCCGGTGCCGGGGGCGGCCCGCTACGAGGTGGAGATCAATCCCACCCGGGACTGGGCGGCAGGATCCAAGGTGTGCTGCCGGGAGCCCCTTGTCACCACCACCTTCTCGCCCACCCAGCTCCTCGGCAACAACCGCTACTACTGGCGGCTGCGGGCGATCAGCGTGGACGGCAACGCCGGCCGCTGGAACGAGGGACCTCCCTTCACCAAGGTATTCGACAACGTCGAGGGGAGCCGGCCTCCGCTCAGGCCGCCGAGCATCAAGAACCTGCGCGTGCGGGACAACGCCGCCGATGGGGGGCCGAGACCGCCCGGGTGGACGACGAGCGCCCCCGTCGTGGTCTGGGACCCCGTGCCGGGGGCGTCCAGCTACCAGGTGGACGTGGCCCTCTTCCACACGAGAGACCGCCCTGGTGACTGCGACTGGACCGCTCGTCTGTGGGAGGTGGACACCGCCGTGCCTGCCTGGACCCCCCAGGCCTACGCCCGGGCGCGGCGGGAACCCTATCCGGTGCGTACCCTCCGTCCCAGCTCGGACGGCGTCCGGCTCCTTCCCGGCCAGGCCTACTGCGTGCGGGTGCGGGCGCGCACCGACCGGGACGGCCAAGGGCGCCAGGTGTTCGGCGACTACGCGTACTTCCCTGACCCGGGCGGCCACCAGCCCGCCTTCACCTTCGCCGGGTACGCTGCCGGCTCGGGCAGCCCCAGCATGCGCCCCGAGGACTACGCGGCGCCGGTGGGGAGGGTGCGGGTCACGAGGACGCCCCTCTTCACCTGGAGGGCGATCCCCGGCGCCGCCGCCTACTGGGTGCTCGTGTCCAAGGACGCCTCCTTCACCAACGTCGTCGACTACGCCCTGACCAACATCCCCGCCTACGCCCCCCGGCGAGGCCACCAGCCTGTCACCTACCCGGACGAGGAGACCCTCTACTACTGGGCCGTTCTCCCTGCCCGCAGCCCCGACGGAAGCGGAGCCGCCGGCGACCCCCTGGCTCAGAGCCCCCAGAGCTTCCGCAAGCTCTCCCGTCCGCCCCGCTTCCTCCTCCCTCGGCAGGGGAGCCTGGTGGTGGGCCCGCCCACCTTCCGGTGGACGCCGGCTGAGGGCGCCCTTCGCTACCGCCTCCAGGTATCCACCGACCGGAACTTCGGCAGCCTGTTGGACGAGGTACTCACCGCCGCCACGGCCTACACGGCCACCCAGACCTACCCTGCCAACGCCGCCCTGTACGCGCGGGTGCGGGCCGAGGACGAGAACGAGATCGGCCTCACCTGGTCGGCCCCGCGCAGCTTCCGCAACACCCTGCCCCGGCCGCGGCCGAGCGGCGACAACCCTGCCCGGGGCGACCTCATTCCCACCTGGACCTGGAAGCCGGCGCAGGGCGCCGTCTCCTACGACGTCCACGTCGAGCTCCCGGACGGGAGCGACCGGGACGTCTCCGGCTACCTCCCCTCCGCCTTCACCGCCACCGAGATGAGGGGTACCGGGATCTTCCACTGGCAGGTGCGGGCCGAGTTCCCGGCGGCTGGCGGAGGGAAGACGGCCGTCGGCCCCTACTCGCGCCGACTCGCCTTCACCCGCACCCTGGGCCCGCCCACCGGGGCGAGGGTTGTGATCTCGCCCAGGAGCCTCCTCCTGCGGTGGAAGCCCAAGATCGGGATCGGGCGTTACCGGGTCGAGATCGCCCGCACCCCCGACTTCTCCCGGCTCGTGGAGCAGGGCGATACCGAGGCGGCCGCCTTCGCGCCCCGGCTACGGGGGAGCGAATGGGACCACCCGGCCACGTTGTACTGGCGGGTAGCAGCCGTCGACGGGAGCGGGAACGTGGGCCGAGCGACGCCCACCCGCGCCTTCCGCTGGCCCGGGCTCCGGCCCGGCCGGCGTCCCCGCTCCTAGCCCGGCTCGAGAGCGGCCATGGTGGCGGCGGCCGCCTCCGCCACCGCCTCTACCTGGGCCCGGTGGAGCTCGAGCAGGCGGGCACCGGGACGCACCTGGTCGAGGAGGGCGGCAGTGGCCTGAAGGTAGCGCTCCCGGAGCTCCGTGTTGACGTTCACCTTGGCGATTCCCAGCCGGACGGCGCAAGCCAGGTCGGCGTCGGCCAGGCCGGAGGCGCCGTGCAGGGCCAGGGGCGCCTCCACCAGGGCCGCGATTCGGCGCAGGCGCTGCCAGTCCAGAGCCGGTCGGCCCTTGTAGGCCCCGTGCACGTTGCCGATGGATACGGCCAGGCAGGAGCAGCCGCTCTCCCGGGCGAACACGGCCGCCTCCTCGGGGTCGGTGAGGGCGCCGGCGGCGGTAGCGGCGGCGACGTCCTCGTCGCCGGGGATGCCGCCCAGCTCGGCCTCCACCTCGCCGCCGGTGCGAGCTCCCGCTGCTACCGCCGCCCGCACGAAGGCGGCGTTGTCGGCGGGGGAAAGACGGGAGCCGTCGGCCATGACCGCGCCCGCCCCGAGGGCGAAGGCCTGCTGGATGGGGCTGAGGGAGCGGGCGTGGTCGAGCTCCACCACCGCCGGAGCCGGGGCGCCATCGGCGGCGGCTACGAGGGCGGGGAGCAGGTAGCGCCCGGAAGGGGCAGCGAGACTGCGCTCACCGACGAGGAGAACGACCCCGCAACCGCGCTCCTCTGCCGCCAGGAGGACCCCCGCCGCCTGCTCCAGGTTGTAGCAGGTGAAGGCGGCCACGGCCGCCCCCCGCTGCCGGGCCTCGGAGAGTAGCTCGGACAGGCGCGCCCGCATCCTCTATGCCGCCTGGAGGATGAGCTCCACCACCTCGAGCAGGCTCTCGTCGCCGCCCACGTTGCCCGGGAAGACCACGTAGGGAAGGATGCCCCCAGCCGTCTCGAGCCGCCACAGGGCCACCCCGTCTGCCAGCGGGCCCTGGCAGACGCCGCGGCGGGCGCCGAGCCCGTGGCGGGCGACGAGGGCAGCGGTGATACCCCCCTTGGCGAGTACGCATCCCGGCCGGGGTAGGACGCGGCCGGTGGCCTGGGCCAGGCCCAGGGCGATGCCGTGGCCGGCGGCGAGCCCCTCCGTGCCCGGGGGCCGCGTCCGGGGCGTGGCCAGGACGGCAAGACGGTGGGCGACGAGGGCGTGCCCGGCCTCGGCGGCGGCCCGGTCGATCTCCGCCTGGCGGCGGGACGAGGCGAGGCGGACGACATCCACCTCCACCAGGCTTCCCGGGTGAGCTTGCAAGAGGGCCTGGAGCTGGCGGGTGGTCTGTGGTACGACGGAGCCGCAGACGACGAGCAGCCCCTCCCTTCCGGGCGGGGCAGGTACGCGGCCTTCGGCCAGGGTGCCGGCCAGCACGCCCACGAACGTGGGGGCGCTGCGCACGACCACTTCCCCTCCCTCCTCCTCGGCCCGGCGGAGGCCCTCAGCGATGACGCCCAGGTCTTCTACCGTCTCGGCGTCGGGGACGACCACCGCCGGTCGGCCCGCCGCTGCCAGCTCGAGGAGGGCGTCCGTCACCGCCTGCGGTCCCTCTCTGCGCAGGCGATGGGCGTGCACCTCCCGCCCGCGCCGGCGCTGGAAGAAGCCCCGGGAGCGATCCTCCGCCCACTGGAGCAGCCGCGCGTCGCGGTAGGCGAAGGCCGGGTCGGCCGCGTACTCGGTCTCGTGCAGGGGCACCCGCCTTCCCTCCCGGACGAGGTAGTGGACGCCGCCCAGGGTGATGCGGCCGGCATGGGGAAGGGCGGGGACGAGGAGGAGGGGCGGCGTCCTCCCCTCGTGGGCTGCCCGACAGAGGGCCCGGTACTCCTCCAGCAGGTGAGCGCGCAGGGTGGAGTCTCCCCGCAGGGCGAGGCGAGGGTGGCCGAGGGCTTCCACGGCCGCCCGGGCGGCTGCCAAAACGGTCTGCTCGGCCTCCTCGGGGCTGAGAGCGCGGGCGTTCGTCAGCAGGTGCAGGGCGCGGGGGAAGGAGGCGGCCGTCTCCGCCAGCAAGGCTTCGTCCCAGTCGAGGAGTACGGGGACGTCTGCCATGTCCTGGACGCCGGTGGGATCGTCGTCGAGGACGACGAGGGGGCCGCTGGAGCCGGGGCGATCGGTCATAAGGCGGACTGTATGATCGCTGGTCGGTGCGCGCGCTCACCCGTTACCAGCGCTGGTACGGTCGCGACCGACCACCGCTGGCCGTGCGCGAGCTCCGGGCCGGCCCCTTGTCTAGCCTCCTGGAGGGGATCGATCTGCGGTACGTGCGGGTGGGTGGGGTGGAGGTGGTGCGGCGCCTGTTCGTGGCCGTCCGGGACGCCGCTTGGGGCACGGTGCCGCCGCAGGTGAGCGAGGTGGCGGTGGAGGCGGAGGAGGGCTCCTTTCGCGTCCGTTTCCAGGCCCTGCACGAGGCGGGCGAGCTTCGCTTCCGCTGGCAGGGAGAGCTGCGGGGGAACGAGGCGGGCGAGCTCCACTGTGCCATGGACGGGGTGGCCGAGACTGCCTTCCCCTACAACCGCATCGGGTTCTGTGTCCTCCACCCGCGGGAGAACGCCGGCCGCCGCTACCGGGCCCGCACCCCCGAGGGCGAGATCGAGGGGGTGCTGCCGGAGACCATTGGGCCGCAGCGGCAGGAGGACGGCAAGCTGCTGCCCCTCTTTCCCTCCTACGACCGGCTGGAGATCGAGGTGGCGGACGGGCTGTGGGCCTGCTTCTCCTTCCAGGGGGATCTCTTCGAGATGGAGGACCAGCGCAACTGGAGCGACGCCTCCTTCAAGACCTACTCCACCCCCCTCTCCTTGGGCTGGCCCCACCGGGCAGCGGCAGGGCAGGCTATCGTCCAGGAAGTGACCCTGACCGTGTCGGGAAGGGTGCCGCGCAGGCGAAAGCCGGACGAAGTCACCGTGGTCGCCGTGGGCGAGTCGTCGGGGCAGCTTCTGCCCGAGCTCGGTCTCGGCCAGGCTAGCCACGGGCAGCCCCTGAGCAGGCGAGAGGCAGAGGTGATCACCCTCCTCGGGCCTCTCCACCTGCGGGTCGATCTCGCTCTCGGGAAAGCGGGGTGGCGGGAGGAGCTGGAGCGGGCGGCCGGGGACGCTCTCGCCACCGGCTCCGCCCTCGAGCTCGCCCTCTTCCTCGCCGACGACCCCGAGGCTGAGTTGCGGGCGCTGGCGGAGGCGCTGCCGGCGGTCCAGGCCCGGGTCGCCCGGGCGCTCGTCTTCAAGGAGGGGGAGGCGGCGAGCGGCGGCCGCTGGGCGCGGCTGGCGCGGGAGCGGCTGGGGGCAGCCGCCCCCGGCGCCGCCTTCGCCGGCGGGACCGATCAGTGGTTCACCGAGCTCAACCGGGAGCGGCCCTCAGCGGAGGGCATGGACGCCGTCTGCTACTCCCTGGCCGCCACCGTCCATGCCGACGACGAGACCTCCCTCCGCGAGACGCCCGCTGCCCAGGGCGACACGGTGCGGTCGGCGCGCGCTCTGTATGCCCTGCCGGTGGTGGTGAGCCCCGTCACCATCCGGCCTCGGTCGTGGCCCTTCGGGGATGCCACCGACCCGCGCGGGCTCCCCTTCTCGGTGGATGAGCGTCAGCCGGCCCTCTTCGGCGCGGCCTGGACGGCGGCCAGCGTCAAGCACTTGGCGGAGGCGGGGGCGGCGGCGGTGACCTACTTCGAGACCACGGGCTGGCGGGGGGTCATGGAGCGGGAGCACGGTCCTCCCGATCCCGACCGCTTTGCCTCCTCGCCGGGAGCCGTGTTCCCTCTCTTCCACGTCCTGGCGGATGCCGCCGAGTGGCCGCGGTCGGGGAGGCTCCTGGCTGCCCGCTCGTCGCAGCCCCTCGACGTGGAGGCTGTCGCCGTCCGCACCGACGCCGGGGCGCACGTGCTTGTGGCCAACCTGACGGCGGAGGCGCGGCGCTGCCGGGTGGAGGGGCTGGAGGGCGACCGCGTCCGCCTGCGGACGCTCGACGAGGAGACCATGGCCCAGGCGTGCGACGACCCGGAGGGCTTCCGCGTCTTTCGGCAGGAGCGCCATGCGCCGGGAGGCCGGCTCGACCTCCATCTCCTCCCCTACAGCGTCGTCCGCATCGACCCGGCGTGACCGCCCCGGACAGACGCCCAGAGGGACCTGCGGAGGGACGACCTCCGGAGGGACAGTCCCTCGCTGGCGGGGGCGCTTCATGGGAGCGGGTGTCACAGCTCGGTAGCGATCTCGACGCAGCTTCGGTGCGGTGCCTGGCACCGTCCGCCGCCTTCTCCCTGGCCGGACGGGTAGCGGTCGTAACGGGCGCGGCGGGAGGCATCGGCCGCTGGCTGGCCGCCGGCCTGGGGGCGGCGGGAGCGGCCGTCCTCCTCACCGATCGGGACGAAGACGGCCTTCAGGAGGTAGACCGTGTTCTCTCCTCCGCCGGCGTCGAGACCGGCTCCCTCGCCTGCGACCTCGGCGCCGACGACGCCCCCGAGCGCATCGTCGCCGCCGGCCTCGATCGCTTCGGCCGCCTGGACGTGCTCGTCAACAACGCCGCCGTGAACCGCCGCCTGCCCATCCTGGACATGGACCGAGACACCTGGGACTGGATCATGCGCGTCGACCTCCGTGCCCCCTACTTCCTGTCGCGGACAGCGGCCCGGGTCATGCGCGAGCAGGGCGGCGGAGCCATCATCAACATCAGCTCCATCAACTTCGCCTACGGCTTGGAGCACATCTCCGTCTACGGCCCGGCCAAGGCAGGACTCTCCCAGCTCACCCGGGTGATGGCCCTCGAGTGGGCTCCCTACGCTATCCGGGCCAACGCTATCGCCCCCGGCTACATGGACACGCCCCTGGCAGCGCCCATCTGGGCTGATGCCGACGTCCGCCGCTGGATCCTCAACCGGGTGCCTATGGGCCGGCCGGGGAGACCTGACGAGCTGGTGGGCGTGTGCCAGCTCCTCGCCTCCGACGCCGGCTCCTTCATCACCGGCCAGACCTTCGTCGTGGACGGGGGCTTCCTGGCCGGAGGACGGTGGTTCACGCCCGACCGGTAAGGGTGTACGATCGCATGCCAATGGGGCAGGCAAGATGAGGATCGCCGTCGTCGGGGCCGGGGCCATGGGCACCATCTTCGGCGCTCGCTTCCACGAGGCCGGCCACGACACCGTCCTCCTCGATGTCGTCCAGCCTCTGGTGGAGGCCATCAACGCCGCCGGCGTGACCGTCGTCCGGGGCGAGGAGGAGCGGACGGTGCGGGTGCCGGCCACCACCGACCCGGCCACGGTGGGCCCGTGCGACCTCGTCGTGTTCTTCGTCAAGTGCTACCACACCGCCCAGGCGGCGGAGGGGGCGCGGCCCTTGGTCGGTCCCAGCACGGTGGTCGCCTCCCTCCAGAACGGATGGGGAAACGGCGACGTCCTGGCCGCCGTGTACCCGCCCGATCAGATCGTGGTGGGCGTCACGTACAACAGCGGTACAGTGCTCGGCCCGGCCCGGGTAGCCCACCCCGGAGTGGGTCCTACCTATATGGGCCCCTACCAGGGGGACTCCACCGACGGCGCCGAGCGGTTGGCCGAGGCGGTCCGGTCGGGAGGCCTGGAGGCTCAGGTGGTGACGCCCATCCGGCCCGAGATCTGGAAGAAGCTCATCCTCAACGCCGCCACCCTTCCTACCGCCGCTCTCACCGGCATGAACGCAGGTGCCCTCACCGCCCACGGGCTCATGCACGACCTCGTCACCGACACCGCCCGGGAGGCGGTGGCCGTGGCCCGGGCTCTCGGCTACGACATCGACGAGGAGGAGCGAGTGGCCTACATCCACCAGCTCTTGGAGCGCGCCGGCCCCACCCGCGGCTCCATGCTCCAGGACTTCGAGGCCGGCCGGCGGACAGAGATCGACGTCATCAACGGAGCGGTGGTGCGTGCCGCCGACGAGACGGGCCTGGCCGCCCCCCTCAACCGGGCGTTCGTGGCGCTGGTCAAGGGCTGGGAGTCCATGCGGGGCTTGAGCTGAGGTGGCCACCCGGCTCACCTACCTCGGCGCTGCCGGGTTCGAGATCATCGGGCCTGACCGGAGGATCCTCATCGATCCCTTCCTCGCCGGCAATCCCAAGGCGCCTGTCTCCGCCGACGAGCTGGAGCCTCCCGACGTCATCCTCGTCAGCCACGCCGCCTTCGATCACTACGGGGACACCGCCGCCATCGCCCGCCGTACCGGGGCGCCGGTGGTGTGCGACCTGGCCGTCATGCAGCTCCTCCAAGAGGAGGGGATCCCCCGCGACCAGATCCGGGTGACCACCTGGGGGATCGTGGTGGAGGTGGCCGGGGTGGTGGTGCGGCCGGTGGAGTGCCACCACTGGTCGTCCGCCTTCCTGGGCGACGGCCGCCAGGTGGTGGGGAATCCCCTGGCCTTCATCGTCGACACCGAGCCCGGAGTGCGGGTGTACCACTACGGGGACACCTCGTTTTTCGACCAGACCCTGATCGGGCGCCAGTACCGGCCCACGGTGGGCCTCCTCGGCTGCACCAACCCGTTCGAGCTGGCGGCCACCATCCCCGGCCCGGGCAGGCTCCTGACCGGCGAGATGGACGCCGACGAGGCCGCTCAGACGGCCGAGATGCTGGGGCTGTCGGTGGCCGTGGCCTGCCACTACCTGGAGCGCGACGCCGAGGTCGACCGCTTCCTGGAGCTCGTGCCCCGGTACGACACGACCGGCCGGCGGGTGGCGGTGGCGCCCGAGGTGGGAGACACCGTGGTGGTGGACGGCGGCCGCTGCGAGATCGAGAGGAGAGCGGCATGAGGCTCGTCACCTGCGTCATCGAGGGAGCCCAGACTGTGGCCGTACGGGCAGAGAAGGGGGTGGTACCGACCGGCTACCGGGACATGGTGGAGCTCATCCGAGACGGGGAGGAGGGGCTCGAGCGGGCCCGCCAGGCTGCCCAGACGGGCAAGCCTCGCTTGCCCGATCGCATCCTTGCTCCCATCCCCCGGCCGGGCAAGATCCTCTGCTCGGGCGTTAACTACGCCAGCCACGCCCAGGAGAATCCGGGCGCCGTCCTCCCCAGCGAGCCCTTCTTCTTCTCCAAGCTGCCGAGCGCCGTCATCGGGCCGGGAGACGCCATCGTCATCCCCGCTCCCGACACCCTGACCGACTACGAGGTGGAGCTGGCCATGGTCATCGGTCGCCCAGCCAAGGGCCTGTCCGCCGCTACCGCTCTGGAGGCCGTGTTCGGCTGGACAATCCTGCACGATGTCTCCGCCCGGGACGTCCAGTTCAAGGACAACCAGATCACCCTAGGTAAGGGGCCGGACACCTTCTGCCCTCTGGGGCCGGAGATCGTCACCGCCGACGAGCTCGGCGACTGGTCGACCCTGCGGGTGTCCACCCGCCTGAACGGGCAGGTCATGCAGGACGCCTCTACCTCGGAGATGCTCTTCCCGCCGGGACGGCTGCTCGAGTTCATCACCCGCCTGGTCACCTTGGAGCCGGGGGATGTGGTCAGCACCGGCACCCCGGCCGGGGTGGGCTGCTTCCGCCGTCCCCCGGTGTACCTGAAGCCGGGGGACGAGGTGACGGTGTCCGTGGACCGCATCGGCCAGCTCACCAACCCCGTCCGTGCCGGCTGGTAGGGCCTGCACGGCGCGCTCCGTTGCGCCAGGATAGAGGCGTCGTGGCTGCCGATCCCTACGCCCTCCCTAGCGACCCCGCCAAGCGGCGGAGCCGCCTCATCACCGACGGCCCCGACCGGGCCGGCGCCCGGGCCATGCTCAAGGCGGTGGGGCTCACCGACGAGGACCTGGCTCGACCGCTGATCGGCGTCGCCACTACCTGGATCGAGACCATGCCCTGCAACCTCAACCAGCGTGACCTGGCCCAAGACGTGAAGCGGGGGGTGCGGGAGGCAGGCGGGACGCCGCTCGAGTTCAACACCATCGCCGTCTCCGACGGGGTGGCCATGGGCACCGAGGGCATGCGCGCCTCCCTCGTCTCCCGGGAGGTGATCGCCGACTCCATCGAGCTCGTCGCCCGCGGCCATCTCTTGGACGGCCTCGTCTGCCTGGTCGCTTGCGACAAGACCAACCCGGCGGCGGTCATGGCTCTGGCCCGGCTGGATATCCCCGGGGTCGTCCTCTACACCGGCTCCATCGCCCCGGGCACGTTCCGGGGTCGGGATGTCACCGTGGGGGATGTGTACGAGGCCATCGGCGCCTACGCCGCCGGCTCCCTGAGCGCCGAGGAGCTGCACGAGCTGGAGTCGGTGGCCTGTCCGGGAGCGGGGGCCTGCGGCGGCCAGTTCACGGCCAACACCATGTCCACCATCCTCGAGTTCATGGGTCTATCCCCGGCCGGCTTGAACGGCATCCCCGCCCTGTCCAAGCGCAAGAAGGAGGCCGCCTACGAGTGCGGGCGCCTGATCATGGATCTCGTTCGGCGGGACCTGCGCCCGTCCCAGCTCGTCACCCGGGAGGCCCTGGAGAACGCCGCCGCCTCGGTGGTGGCCACGGGGGGATCCACCAACGGTGTCCTCCACCTCCTGGCCATCGCCCGCGAGCTCGGCATCCCCTTCGCCCTCGATGACTTCGACCGCATCGCCGAGCGCACGCCGGTGCTGGCCGACATGAAGCCGTGGGGGAGGTTCCACGCCACCGATGTCGATCGGGCAGGGGGCGTCGCCCTCGTCGCCCGCGAGCTGGCCAAGGCGGGCCTGATCCACGTCGACGCCCCCACGGTCACCGGCCGGACCCTGGGCGAGGTGGCACAGGCGGTGGTGGAGCGCCCCGGCCAGGAGGTGGTGCGCCCCATCGATCGGCCCATCAAGCCCACGGGCTCGCTTCGCATCCTCCGCGGCAACCTGGCTCCCGAGGGATGCGTACTCAAGCTGACCGTGGGCCGCAGCGTCCACCGCGGCCCGGCTCGGGTGTTCGACAACGAGCCATCCGCCTTCGCCGCCGTCAAGGCGGGGAGGGTGAAGCCCGGCGACGTGGTCGTCATCCGCTACGAGGGGCCGGCGGGAGGGCCGGGGATGCCGGAGATGCTCCAGGTGACGGCGGCCATCATCGGCGAGGGCCTGGGCGAGTCGGTGGCCCTCGTCACCGACGGCCGCTTCTCCGGCGCCACCCACGGGTTCATGGTCGGCCACGTGGCCCCCGAGGCAGCCCGGGGCGGCCCCATCGCCGTCCTAGAGGAGGGGGACACGGTCGTCATCGACGCCCAAGCGAGGGAGCTGAGGGTGGAGCTGTCGGCCCAGGAGCTGGACGCCCGCCTGCGCCGGTGGACGCCCCCTCCGCCCCGCTACCAGTCGGGGGTGTTGGCTAAGTACGCCGCCCTTGTCTCCTCCGCCAGCGAGGGGGCCATCACCCGGCCTCCGGTCTGATTCTCCCTCCACTCCTTCTCGGCGGCGGGCTCGGGCTCAGTACGAGCCTCCCGCCCCCATCCGCTCCATCACCACCACCGGGAGGCGGGCCCGGGGGCTGAGGCGGAGGAGCAGGCGCACGATCTCGGCGCAGTCCTGGGGCTGGATCATCTCTTCTCCGGGGATCCCGGTCCAGGTGGTCATGTCGGTGTCCACGAACCCCGGGCAGAGGGCGGTCGCCCGCACCCCGTCTGCCTCCAGCTCGGCGTTGAGGGAGCGGGTGAAAGAGATGACCGCCGCCTTGGCGGCAGCGTAGATGGAGAGCCCGGGAGAGGGGATGGTGCCGGCGATGGAGGCCAAGTTGACCACCATCCCCCGGGACGCCCGCAGCAGGGGGATGGCCGCCTGGGTGACGAGGACGAGGCCGCGCAGGTTGACGGCCAGCTGGAGGTCGATGTGCTTGAGCTCGAGCTCCTCGATCTTTCCCGCCACCCCTACCCCAGCCGAGTTGACGAGCAGGTCGAGACCGCCGAACCGCTCGGCGTGGGCGGCCACCAGGCGCCGGCAGTCCTCGGGCCGGGCCACGTCGGCGGCCACCGCCTGGGCCTGGAGGTCGGCCGCCGCCGCCTCCACCCGCTCCCGCCGCCGCGAGACGAGGGTGAGGTGGAACCCCTCCTCGGCCAGCATCCGGGCCACGGCCAGGCCGATGCCCGCCGAGCCGCCGATGACGAGGGCGCTCCGCTCCACGCCCGGATTCTCTCCCATGCGTACAGTTCCGGCGTGGACAAGGGAGGGCAGGGACCTCTAGGGGCGCTGGCGACGGCCGGCGGCTGCGCGGCCAAGTACGCCGCCGGGCGTCTGGAGGAGCTTCTGGCCGCTCTCGCCCCGGCCCAGAGCGAGGACCTCCTGGTCGGCCTCGACCCGGCCGACGACGCCGCCGTGTACCGGCTCGACTCGGAGCGGGCCCTCGTCTTCACCGTGGACTTCTTCCCGCCCCTCGTGGACGATCCCGCCGACTTCGGCGCCATCGCCGCCGCCAACGCCCTCAACGACGTCTTCGCCATGGGCGGGTCGCCTCTCCTCGCCCTGTCCGTGGCCGCCTTTCCGGAGGAGCTGCCGGTGGCGGTGGTGGGCGAGATCCTGGCCGCCGCCGATGCCCAAGTACGCTCGGCGGGGGCGCTGTTGGCGGGCGGCCACACCATCCGCGATCGAGAGCCCAAGTACGGGCTGGCGGTGGTGGGCACCGTCCACCCGGCTCGGGTGTGGACGAAGAGCGGGGCCGCTCCCGGCCAGGCCCTTCTCCTTACCAAGCCGCTGGGAAGCGGGCTCGTGCTGCACGGGGCCCGGCGCGGCCTCGTTGCCCCCCGCGCCTTGGACGAGGCGGTGCGGTGGATGCGCCAGCTCGCTCGGGAGGCGGCGGACACCCTGCGACCCTTCGACCCGGCGGCGGTGACCGACGTCACCGGCTTCGGTCTCCTCGGCCACGCCCACGAGGTGGCCTCCCGGAGCGGGGTGCGCCTGGTGCTGGAAGCCGAGCGGCTGCCGGCTCTGGAGGGGGCGTTGGCGGTGGCCCGGGCGGGAGAGCGCACCGGCGGCGACCGGCGGAACCGGGAGTTTGCCGGCGGTCACGTCCACGTCGGCGGCGGCGTTCCCGCCGAGGTGGAGACTCTGGCCTGGGATCCCCAAACCTCCGGGGGGCTTCTGGTCAGCATCCCCGCCGACCGGGCGGCCACGCTCCAGGCGGCCTTTCGAGCCCGAGGCCTTCCTCTGTGGCGGGTAGGGAAGGTGGAGGCAGGCTCCGGCGTGGCGCTCGTCTAGTCGCCACCGCCGCGTACACTGGCGGAGTGGCGCGCGACGAGCTTCGCATCGGAGAGCTTCCCGCCCTCCGGCACCCGGTCCTCGTGGCCGCCTTCCACGGCTGGAGCGACGGCGGCCGGGGAGCCTCGCTGGCGGCCTCCCACCTCCTGTCCATCTGGCAGGCACGACGGTTCGCCGACATCGACCCCGAGGGCTTCTACGACTTCCAGGCGGTGCGGCCCCGGGTGGCCCTCACCGACGGGCTGACCCGCACCATCGAGTGGCCCGACACCGCCTTCTTCCACGCCAGCCCGGCCGGGCTGGAGCGGAGCGCGGTCGTCCTTCTCGGAGTGGAGCCCAACCTGCGCTGGCGGGCCTTCTCGGAGCTGGTGGTGGGCTTGGCTGCCGATCTGGGCGTGGAGCTGGTGGTGACCCTGGGGGCGTTCCTCGCCGACGTCCCTCACACCCGGCCCTCGCCCGTCACCGGCGCCGCCAGCGACCCGGGCCTGGTGGAGCGGCTGGGCTTGCAAAGCTCCCGCTACGAGGGGCCGACGGGCATCGTCACCGTCCTCCACGACGCCTTCCGGAGGCGGGGCCTGCCGACGGTGAGCCTGTGGGCGGCGGTGCCCCACTACGTGTCCTTGGCGCCCAGTCCCCGGGCTGCCCTCGCCCTCTGCTCCCGCCTGGCGGACGTGCTGGAGACGCGCATCGACGTGTCCGCCTTGGAGGCGATGGTGGGCGACTACACGCGGCAGGTGAGCGAGGCTGTGGCCGCCGACGAGGAGACAGCGGCCTATGTGGAGGAGCTGGAGCGGAGAGCGGACCTGGCGGCCACAGAGAGCGAGCTTCCCTCCGGGGAGGCTCTGGCCGCCGAGCTCGCGCGCTACCTGCGCGAGCGGGAGCGGGAGGGGGACGGCCCCTCCGACGTCGCCCGCGGACAGTAGCCGACGGCGACTCGATCGGAGCTACGGGGAGCGCTCGCCGTCCACGGCCTCCACGGAGACGGCCGCTGGCTCCGAGGCGGGCGGGAGGGCGAGCGGCGTTCGACCGTCGTCGCCGGCCAGGAGCGCCGCCTCCTCGGCCGCCGTCGCCTGCCCCTCAGCCGTCGCCGGCTCCTCCGCCTGACCCCGGCGCTTCTTGCGCTTCCTCCGCCGTGCACGCCGATGGGGTCTCGGCTCGGGCAGGTTGTCGGCGAGAGCGGCCGCCACCTCCTGAATCGAGCCGAGCTGCTCGCGAGCGGCGTCCAGAAGCTTGGTCGCCCGGGGGGTGTAGGCCTCCGCCGAGGCTACCAGGGCGGCGGCGATGGGGAGGGGTAGCTCGCCGAGGGTTTCCAGCAAGCGGGCCATGTTTTCCTCGTGGCGGTGGCCGCGGGAGTTGGCCAGGGCTCCTAGCAGCCGCTTGGCCTCGGGGAAGCCGGTGCCGGCCGCCCGGTCCTGGGCCTTGCGGCTGGCCCAGGCCAAACGCCAGGTCCACCGGGCCAGGATCTGCTCGGGCGCATCCGGCTTTCCTTCGGCGATGGCCTGGAGGAGCAGGCGCACGCCGGCCAGTCGGTCCTTCTCCCAAGTGGGGGCCTGGATGACGAGGGTGACGAGGTCGTCGAAGCTGGCCCGGTCGATGCGCATGGCCACCCGGTCGGCCAGGGCCATCATGCGCAGGCGGCGATTGGGGTTCTCGGCTGCGCAGGTGGACAGGAACTGCTCCAAGGCGGCCCTTCCCGCCCGCCCCTCGCTGAACTTCTTCACGAACTCGGCCCGCTCCTCGAAGCGGATGGAGCGACCGGCAAAGGTGGCCCAGTAGCGCTGCTCCTCCTCGTCCAGGTACTTCGGGTCCACCCGCTGCCACTCGCGGGCGATGACGGCCAGCCGGCGCGTGCGGTCGGGGGTGACGGGGACAAGCCAGGACGCCGGCGTCAGCTTGCGCCGGGCCCGGCGCTGCACCCGGCGGCGGGGAGCGGGGGTCACCCGAGCTCCTTCCCGGTAGAAGTCGGCGTCGAGCAGGGAGTGGAGGGTCACCACCCGCTCGCTGTGGGTGGCCCCCTTGTTGACGAAGTCGACCACGATCCCCGCTTCCTTGCGCGGGTGGAGGCGCATGATGCGGCCGATGCGCTGCTGGTAGACCCGGCGGCTGGCGGTGGGCGCCAGGTGCATGACCACCGTCGCCCGGGGCGAGTTCCAGCCCTCGGCCAGGAGCATGGCATTGATGAGAACGTCGATCTCGCCCCGCTCGTAGGCGGCCAGGATCTCGGCCAGCTTGACCGGCGGCGTCCGTCCCGATACAGCCTCCGCTTTGAGGCCGGCCGCCCGGAACTCCTGGGCCAGGTTGTAGGCGTGATCGACGCCGGCCGCGTAGACGACTCCGGGGGTAGCGTCGAAGCGGTCTCGGTACAGGCTGGCGGCCGCCTGGTTGAGGGCCTTGTGGTCGAGGACGCGGGCTAAAGCCTCCTGGTCGAAGTCGCCGCCCACGATGGGAACCGAGTTGATGGCCGCTACCGGTGGCACCCGTAGGCAGCGCAGGGGGGCGATGAGGCCCCGCCGGGCGGCATCCTGGAGGGGGAGGTCGTCCACCGAGGCCGGGAAGACGTCCGATACCTGCTTGGCGATGAGCTGCTCGGTGGCGGTCATGCCGATGTAGATGGGCTCGGGGAAGCTGCGGATGGCGGCCGAGGTCTTCTCTCCTAGGGCCGTATGGGCCTCGTCGCAGATGACGAGCTGGTAGGCGGTGCGCTCCAGGTCGCGGGCGTGGCGGGCGAACCAGGCGTAGGTCTGGATGGTCACCGGCGCCGGGCGGGGCGGCCGCTGGCCGGTGAGGATCTCCGGGGTGATGCGGTCGCCGTAGCCTTCGGCGGCGAGCTCCCGCTTGAACTGCGCCACGAGCAGCCGGCGGTGGGTGAGGATGAGCACGCCCAGGGTGCGCGCTGCCTCGACGAAGCCGGCGGCGGCGATGGTCTTGCCGGAGGCGGTGGGGTGGCGGAAGCGGAAGCGGCGGGGAGCGCCGGGATCGGGCCGGGCCGCCTGCTCGGCCTCGTCGCCGGCCTCGCTTGCCATCCCCTCGACCTCCTCCTCGTCCTCCTCCCCGCTCTCCTCGGCCGCCGGGGCGGGCCCGGCCTCGTCCCCGTCCTCGGCCGGCCGTTGGTTGGCGGCGATGAGCTGGGTCAGCATGCCGGCCAGGGCGTCGATCTGGTGCCGACGCAGCTCGGTGCCAGAGCGAAGTCGCGGCGGTCGCTCCGACAGCACCCGCTCCAAGCCGAGCATGAGCCCGAACCGAACCTTCCACTCCGGGGAGGGGTCGCTCCTTCCTGCCTCCATCTCCGCCACCGCCTCGTCCAAGGCCCGGCGGCGGGCGGTGCCGGGAGCCAGCACCTCGGCGGCGTTCTCGTCAGGATGGAGGAAGGGCTCCCCCGCCCACGCTTCCGCCCGGAGCGCCGTCTCCGTCAGGCGGTCCGCCCCCAGGGCTGTGGTCGGCTGGTCGATCGTCTTCTGCATGGGCGCAGCACGCAGGGGTGCTGCCGCGTGTGGAGAAGAAGCGCCCGCCAGTCGCCGCGGGCATGGTGCTCACAGCATACCCGATTCGGCGGCGGCCGCCCGGCTCAGCCGCCCAACCCGCCGAAGACGGCAAAGGGGTTTTGGGGCATGACCTCCCACACGAGCTCGCCCCCCGGCTCCACCCGGCCGTGGAGGCGACGGGCGAGAGCGGTGGCCTCCTCCTGGGTGGCGGTGCCCACGATGAGGTACCGCCACCGGCGTACCACCTGGTAACCCTCCTCCTCCAGCCGGTCGGCCAGGGCGTCTGCCTCCAAGTGGCTGGAGCACTCCACCCGCACCTCCCAGGGGGCATAGCCGCGGGCGGCCAGCTCCTCCTCCACGTCCGGCCCCTCCGGCTCGTCGTCCCAGCGGTCCTCCTCGGACAGCCAGTGCTCCACCACCACCCGCCGGGGGACGACGCCCATCTCGGCCAGCTCGGCCTCCACCACCCGCCGGGCCTGCTCGGCCTGGAGGCCGGAGGAGGCGTAGACGAACACGGTACCTCCCTCGCGGGAGACGGGAAGACGGTGGGCCTGGAGCTCGCGGGCGAGCTCCCGGGCCCGGGAGCCGAGGTCGAGGCCGAGCCGGTCGAGGAGACCGCCGGCGTGGTGCTCCTCCAGCTCGATCCGGATGCGCCAGTCGTCGCGGGCCATGGGTCAAGCGCTGCCGGGAGTGAGCTCAGCCAGGGGTCGCCCCACTACCCGCTGGGAGACGCCGGTCTGGTCGAGGTGCTTGGTGATGCCGCCCAGGAAGAAGGGAAAGCCGGCTCCCAGGATCATGCACGTGTCCACATCCTCGGCGCTCTCCACCACCCCCTCCTCGATGACGTGCCGCGCCTCGTCGGCCATAGCTTCCAGGGCTCTGGCCAAGACCTCCTCCTGCGACCAGGGGGCCTGCTCCACCACCACCGCCTCGTCCCGGCCGGAAGCGTAGTTGGCCAGGGTGGGAGAGAGGGAGAAGCGGTCGGGGTAGGCGGCGTGGAGGGTGCCCAGGACCTGGCTCGCCACCCGCGGCCCCACCATGCGCAGGAGTACCGACGGCGCTACGGGCAGGCCCAGCCGGAGGATGGCGGCGTCCGCATCCGCCACCGGCGTCCCGTGCTCGACCGCGTCCAGCACCACCCGCATCATCCGGGCGAGAAGCCGGTTGCAGACGAAGGCGGGGGCGTCGCGCACGAGCACCGGGCGCTTGCCCAGATCGGTGGCCACCCGGAAGGCCGTGGCCAGCGCCGTGGCGTCGGTGAAAGGGGTACGGACCACCTCCACCAGCGGCAGCACGGCCACGGGGTTGAAGAAGTGGAGCCCGACCAGCCGCTCGGGGTGGGCCAGGTCATGGGCCATGGCCGTCACCGACAGGGAGGAGGTGTTGGTGGCAAGCAGGGTATGGGGGAGAACCACCGCTTCCACCTCGGAGAGTATCCGGCGCTTCACGTCCAGCTCCTCGACTACCGCCTCCACCACCAGGTCGCAGTCGGCGAAGCCCTCGTAGGAGGTCGAGCCGGAGACGATGGAGGCGAGGAAGCGGGCCCGGTCGTCGCTGAGGCGTCCCCGGGCTGCGGCCGAGTCGAGGTCGCTCCGGATCTCGGCCAAGGCGCGCTCTACGATCTCCATCCCCACGTCGCGCATGGCCACCGGCACCTGGAGGCGGCGCAGGACGAGGGTGGCGATCTGGGTGGCCATGAGGCCGGCCCCGATGATGCCCACCTTCCGCACCGGTCGGGGGTCGGCATCCGTCCTCTCCGCCGCCCGCTTGGCCCGCCGCTCCACCAACTGGAAGGCATAGAGCGAGGCCTGGGCCTGAGGCCCGGTGAGGAGGTCGGCCACCGCCTCCTCCTCCCGGCGGTAGCCCTCCTCCAGGCTCCACCGGGCCGCTCCCTCGATCAGCTCCAGGGCCCGGTAGGGAGCCGGAGCGGCGCCGTGGACGGCCTCGTCCAGGTCGGCCCGGGCGCGGGCGAGGATGGCCCCGACCGTCGACCAGTCGGGCTCGGGGCGCTCCAGCCCCCGGGCGGCCAGCTCCAAGGCGAAGGCGATGGACCCATCGACGAGCTCCGCTGGATCGAGCAGCCGGTCGGCGATGCCGAGCTCCACGGCCGTCCGCCCGCCCAGCATCCGGTTCTGCTGCATGGGGTTGCGGACGATCACCTGCACCGCCGTCTCGGGGCCGACCAGCCGGGGCAGAAGCTGGGTGCCGCCCCAGGCGGGGACGAGCCCGAGGAAGCACTCCGGCAGCCCCAGGTGGCGGACGGCGGCGGACACGGTGCGGGCCGTGCAGTGGAGGGCGAGCTCCAGCCCCCCGCCCAGGCAGGCGCCGTTGACGGCCGCCACGGTGGGGAAGGGAAGGGCGCGGATGCGGGCGAAAAGCTCGTGCCCGGCCCGACTGCCGGCCCTGGCCTGCTCCCGACTCGTCACCTGGGCCAGCTCGTCGATATCGGCGCCGGCACAGAAGACGGACGACCCGCCGGTGATCACGGCCGCCACCCAGGGCTCCGCCTCGAGGGCGGATACGGCCTTGTCGGCCGACTTGAGGGCGGCCGAGGAGAGTACCGTCGGCTTTCCCCGGTCGTCACCGTTGTCGAGGGTGACGAGAGCCAGCGGGCCGTCCGGCGTCTCCACCCGCCGGAGGTGAAAACGGGCGTCAGCCATCGACGACGAGACCGGTGGGGCAGGCCACCCCGGTTCCCCCCAGCCCGCAGTAGCCGTGGGGATTCTTGGCCAGGTACTGCTGGTGGTACTCCTCGGCGTAGTAGAAGGGTGGGGCCGGCCCGATCTCAGTGGTGATGGGCCCGTACCCGGCCGCCGCCAACGCCTTCTCGTAGCTTCGGCGCGACTCCTCCGCCTGCCGCCGCTGCTCGGAGGAGAAGGTGAAGAGGCAGGAACGGTACTGGGTGCCCACGTCCGCCCCCTGGCGCATGCCCTGGGTGGGGTCGTGGCCCTCCCAGAACAGGCGCAGCAGCTCCCCGTAGGTCGTCCGCTCCGGGTGGAAGACGACGAGAACGACCTCGGCGTGACCGGTGAGGCCGGTACACACCTCCTCGTAGGTGGGGTTGGGGGTGAGGCCGCCAGCGTAGCCCACCGCCGTCGTGTACACCCCCGGCGCCTGCCAGAAGCGGCGCTCGGCCCCCCAAAAGCAGCCCATGCCGAACAAGGCTTGCTCCACCCCGGTTGGGAACGGCGGCGTCAGAGGGGTGCCGAGGACGTGGTGCCGCTCAGGGACGGGAAGCGGCTGGTGGCGGCCGGGGAGGGCCTCCTCCGGTCGGGGCAGAACGAGCTTCCTCGCGGGGACGGGCACGAAGGCAGGGTAGCGGCGAGGCAGGCGTCGCGCCCTACGCCTCTCCCGCTGCCAGCTCCCGGGAGCGCTCCATGGCGGCCTGGATGGCGTTGAGGAAGGCGGCCCGGACGCCTGCCTGCTCCAGCTCGCGGATGGCGCAGATAGTGGTGCCGCCGGGGGAGGTCACCGACTCCCGCAGCTCGACCGGGTGCATGCCCTCATCCCGCAGGAGCACCGCCGTTCCCAGCATGGTCTGGACGACCAGGCGGGTGGAGATCTCCCGGGACAGGCCGAGCAGGATGCCGGCCTCGATCATGGCCTCGGCCAGGAGGGCGAAGTAGGCGGGGCCGGATCCGGACACAGCGGTGACGGCGTCCATGTACCGTTCCGGTACGCGCACCACCGTGCCCAGGTGGGACAGGCACTCCTCGGCCAGGGCCAAGTGCTCGTTTCCGGCATGGGCTCCCGGGCAGACGCCGGAGATGGCCTGGTGGACAATGGCGGCGGCGTTGGGCATGGCCCGCACCACCGGCACGCTGGGGGCAATGCGCCGCTCGATGGCGGCAGTGGGAATGGCGGCGGCGATGGACAGGACCGTCTGCTCCGGGGCGAGCAGGGGGCCGATCTCGCCCAGGAGGACGTCGAAGTCCTGCGGCTTGACGGCCAGCACCACCAGGTCGGCGCCCGCCACCGCCTCGGCGTTGGACAGGGTGGCGTGGACGCCGTACCGCTCGCTCAGCTCGTCTACCCGTTCCCGGCGCCGGCCGCTCACCACCACCTCCTCGGGTCGGCGCCAGCCCGAGCTGAGGAGGCCGCCGACCAGGGCCTCGCCGATCTTGCCGCATCCGAGGATGGCAACACGACGGCTCATGGAGGGGCAGCCTACCCGCGGGCAGCCCTCCCTCGCTGCCCTGCCGTCGGCACCAGGCCGCGGGCGAGGCCGGCCAGCAGGTACAGCGACGCCAGCCCCGCCCACTCGCCGTAGGGGGCGAGCAGCTCCTCCGTCTCCCAAGCCTCCGCCGGCCGGCCGCGCAGCGCCGACACGAGCTTGACCAGGCCCAGGTCGCCGACCAGGCCCCGCTCGTACCGGCCCAGGCCCTCCAGACAGACGAGACCGGTGGACCAGGGCCCGATGCCCCGCTCTCGCTCCAGTCGGGCGGCCACCGTCTCCGTGGGGAGCCGGCGCAGCCGCTCCGGGTCGAAGGAGCGGCAGAGGCGGATGAGGGTAGAAGCCCGCCGGGCGTGCAGGCCCAGGGCACGGAGCTGGGCGGGAGACAGCCGGCCGAGATCGGCGGCCGTAGGCGGGGCGTGCAGCCCCGCCACCTCCGGGGTAGCCGCGCGGATCACCCGGCGCTCGATGGCCCGCGCCCGCCGTGCCTCGATGAGCTGCCCGCACAACGCCCGCAAGAGGGCATGGGCGACCGTGGCCACCCGCAGAGGCCGCAGTCCGGCCAGGACGGAGACGGCGCGGCCGAGGAGGGGGTCGCGCCGGAACCGGCGTACGAACTCGGAGTGGTCGTCGTCCACGGCCAAGCAGAACCGCAGCGCCCGGAGACCGGAGGGGCTGGCCGCCGCCAGGCGCACCGCTCCATCGGCCTGCTGCCAGGCGAGGGCCCGCTCGGGCCCCCGGTCGCCGGGGACGAGGGCGGTCAGCACGCCGCCGCGGACGACACGGGTGGCATCGCCCGCTGCCCGCACGGTGAGGAGGAGGGAGTAGGGCCCCGTGGGCTTGGCGACGGTCTCGACCACGGGCCCACAGTACGGGGGCGGCCCGACGGAGGGGAAGGCTACCCTTGGGCGGTGCCCCGCGCGGGAATGAGGGCGACCTGGGATGCCGCCGCCGCCTCGGAGCGGGTCCACGCCTACGTCGGCGACCCGGGCACCGCCCGGGCCGAGCTGGAGGGGTTGTTCGCCCGGCTGGGAGCACGCCTGGAAGGCGACGTGTGCGTGGAGGTGGGGTGCGGCCCCGGGCGGATGACCGGATACCTGGCGGAGCGGTTCCGCCGGGTCATCGCCGTGGACGTGTCGCCGGCCATGCTCGCCCGGGCGCGGGAGGCGGTGGACGCAGACAACGTGGAGCTCGTGGCGGTGTCGGGGGAGCGGCTGGACGGGGTGGAGGATGGGGTGGCAGACACGGTGGTCTGCTACCTCGTTCTCCAGCACCTTCCCCGGCGTCGCCTGGTCGTCGGCTACCTGCGCGAGTTCGCCCGCGTCCTC
>FWPU01002828.1_pt1 | contig 46114 bp, 42 predicted proteins | sample 2228361 | NCBI WGS metagenome assembly FWPU01 (sample SAMEA103939777, study PRJEB20133) | metagenome
TACCTCCTTCGAAAGAGTCAATCTCGCTTTTGCGACTCTATCGTAAGGAAAATCCAGGCCCCCTGCCAACTCTTTTTTGGCCAAAGTCCAGTTAGATAGACCTAGTACAGAAGGTGGGACAGGTGGCATTGCAGTCATGGTCTTTCCCTATTTCGCTGCGCGGCCACCGCTGCGGTCATCCGGCAGAAGGCGCAAATCTCGCCCGTGGTCGGCTGCCCGCAGAGGGAACAGGGCTTGAGTTCCACCTCCGCGCGCTGGAATAAATCCTTGAATTTCAAGTAGCCGCTGTAGAAGGCCTGCTTGGTGCCGGGGGACTCATGTTCGATCCTGTTCAGGATCTCCTTGTAGAAGATGGTGCTGGCGCCGGCGGCGAAGGGGCACTCTTCCGGCATATAGGGCAGGTTGTTGGCCAGAGCGTAGACCGTCGTCTCTTTCTCGGTGATGAGGACCAGCGGTTTGACCTTGCGTTTAAGGCCGTCGCGCTCTGCCAGCACGGGACCCTGGCGCGCCAGGTAATCGGATTGCCAGTAGAGGACGTTGCCGAAAAGAGCAGCAACCTCGTCGTCCAGGTTGTGGCCGGTGGCCAGGACATCGTACTCGCCGAGGGCGGCGAACTTGTTCATGAGATAACGCTTGGTCAGGCCGCAGGCTGAGCAGACGACCCGCCTGGTGAGCTGCCTGATTTCCGGAATCGTGGCGCCGGCCTCTTCGGCCACCACGACAACGCGCAGGGGGCGGTCGAGCAGCGCCGCCATCTTCTCGCAGGCCGCGCGCGATTTTGTAGAATAGCCCTCGTGTCCTATCCCCAGGTCGATGTAAAAGCCATCGGCCTGATAGCCCAGGACGGTCAGGGCGTGCCAGAGGGCCAGCGAGTCCTTGCCGCCCGAGACGGCGACCAGGATGCGCTCGCGACGCCCGAACATCTTGAACTTGTCGATGGTCGAGCGCACCCGCTCCTGAAACCAGGGGATGTAGCAGGGCCTGCACAGGCCGAGCTTGTGCGCCGGCAAATAAATGATAGCCGGCCGGTCGCACTTGCGGCACTTCCTCATCTCGACCCCCCTGAAATAACCGGAATAAGCTCCACCTCGTCCTCGTCGCGCAACACGACGTCCTCGGTCACTATCTCGTTGTTCCTGACCACCACTATCGATTCGGGCAGCAGACCGAGCTTATCGAGGAGCTGTTTGGCCGTCATGCTGCCTGAAAATTCATGGATCTGGTTCCTGATTCTTACCCGCATAACGAAAGCCAGAATGAGCAAGAGGGAGAGCGAGAGCAAGAGGGACCCTCTCGCTCTTGCTCATTGCTCTTGCTCAATATTCTGGCTCCTGGCCCCCGTCTCCTTCTTTTTTATAACCTTCCGGGCAAAGGTCATGAACCCGGTGTGTCCGACCATTCTGTTAAAGGGGCGCGTCCTGCCCGGGCGCGCCAGGATGTAGCGGTGCAGCACCTCGACCGTCTCGATGGCGACGAAGCCCGACTGCTCGAGCTTTTCCGCCATCCTCTCCACCTGATTGAAGGTCGGCGAAAAGCTCGCCAGCCTTCCGCCCCCCTTGAGGGCGCGCCAGGCGTCGTCCGCCCCATCCCAGGGGTTCGGCACGTCGAGCATCACGACGTCGGCCTCCGTTTCGTCGAAGCCGGAACCGACCTCGCGTATCTTGAATTCGACGTAATCGGCGAGCCCGGCCCGCTCCAGGTTCGCGCGCGCCACCTGCTGGAACTGCTCGTTCCGGTCGTAGGAGTAGACCCGCCCGCCGGGAGCGACTGCCCGGGCCAGGGCGATGGTCAGGGCGCCCGAGCCGCTCCCTAATTCTACCACCCTGGAGCCGGGGCCGACCCCGGCCTTGAGCAGCGCCAGGCCGATGTCCTTAGGGTACATGATCTGGGTGCGTCGCGCCACGTTCATGATGAAATCTTCAGTTGTAGGTTCAAGCACATAAAGCTCGGCCCCCTTCGCGCTCGCCACCGTCGATCCGAAATCGCTCTCCGCTATCAGGTCGTGCTCCACCACCCCGAGATGGCTGTGGAATTTCGCCCCCTTTTGTAATTTTATCAAAAAGCTCTTTCCGTCCGAGCTGTAGAGGAGCACCGCCTTTCCGTAATCGATCATAGCTAAGAGTCCAGGAAGAGGAGCTAGGAGTTAGAAGCTAGGAGCTAGAAGTTAGGAGCTAGGAGAACGCTCTCGATGAAGCTACAGGCCTGGTGGCGTAGCAATGGGTGAAATGAGAGGAGCAGAGAGTTTCTATTGCCCATTACGTTTCTCTCCTTACGGCACATGTATTTATTCTAGCTCCTAGCTTCTAGCTCCTTATCCAGGCTCCTCACCATAGGCTCTTGCCAGGAGCTGCATCGGGTGCAGCACCTCCACCTGCGGGCCGAAGCGCCTGGCGCCGTAGGCGATCTGGAGCATGCAGCCGGGATTGCCTGTGGCCACGATCTCGGCACCGCTTTCGCGTATATTGCGCATCTTGCGCTCGAGCAGGCGCATCGACATCTCGCGCTGGGTCAGGTTATAGATACCGGCCGAGCCGCAGCACTCTTCTGAGCCTCTGAGCGGCACCAGCACCAGGCCAGAGATCATAGCGAGCAGCCGGCGCGGTGCCTCTTTTATCTTTTGTCCGTGTATCAGGTGGCAGGGGTGATCGTAGGCCACGCGCGCCCGCAGCTCGCGCGGCGGCCTGACGAGTCCCAACCTGTCCAGAAACTCGCTCGCGTCGCGGACGCGGCGACCAAACTCGGCTCCCTTTTCCCGCCACTCTTTATCCTCGGCCAGGAGCCGTCCGTATTCCTTCAGCAGCGCGCCGCATCCTGCCGAATTGACCACGATCGCATCGCAATCGGCGCCGCCGAAGGCTTCGATGTTGCGCCGCGCCAGGGCCTGCGCCGCGCCGCGCAGCCCGGCGTGGTTCTGCAGGGCGCCGCAGCAGACCTGCCCGCGCGGCGCTATCACCTCGCAGCCGTTCTCGGCAAGCACGCGAAGCGTCGCGTGGTGCACCTCGGGCATAGCTTCGTTCATCATGCAGCCGGTCAAAAAAGCCACGCGCGCCCGCCTTTTTCCCTTCGCCCGAACCAGCGACCCCGGCCTGACGCGCAGCCGCGCGGGGGGAATGCGGGGCAGCAGCGCCTCGTGTGCCCCTAAATCGAGCGGCAGGCGCTCGAGCAGGCCGGTGCGCCGCACCAGCGATTGCATCCCCGAAAGCTGATAGGCGCGCAGCAGCGCGAAGGCTAGATGCAGCAGCCGGGGCGAGCTGAAGGTCCGCACCAGCACGAGCTGCTGAAGCATCCGCTGCCAGAGCGGCCTTTTTACGGTCTTTTCGATCTCGGCCCGTGCCAGATCGAGAAGCGCGCTGAACTCGACCCCCGAAGGACAGGCGCTCTCGCAAGTCCGGCAGCCGAGGCAAAGATAAAGATGCCTGACATAGGCATCGTCTATCTCGAGCCGGCCTTCGGCCACAGCCTTCATCATATAAATGCGCCCGCGCGGCGAGTCGGCCTCGCTGCCCAGCTCCTGATAAGTCGGGCAGACCGGCAGGCAGAGCCCGCAATGGATGCAGTCGGTCTTGGCCTCGATCATAAAGTAAGCCTTAAGCTTTCAGTTGATGGCTGATAGCTACCAATGGTAGAAGCGGCCGGGGCTCAAGATCCCCTGGGGATCGAATTTTTCCTTGATCGCGCGCATGAGCGGCAGCGCCGCCCCGAAATCGTCCCAGGGCCCGGCGGCCAGCTTCAAATCATCAGGCCCCTCTTCTATGGTCAGGCTGCCGGCCGAGCCGAGGCGCGCGCGCAGCTCCTTGATCCTTAGAACCAGGTCGCTGTGCTCCTCCGGCAGACCGCTCAAATAGGCGTATATCAGTCCGCTGCCGGCGCGAGAGGTGCTGCAGAGTTCAGCCCCGGCATGCTCGGCCAGCCTGCACAGGTCCCGGTATATCTCGGGCATGGCCCTAAAACCCGCGCCGACCTTTAAGACCAGCGGCGCGCGCTCCGAGCGAAGCAGAACGCGCAGCCCCGTAATATCGTGCCAGAGCTGCTCGTGTCGTTCTCCGGAGATAAATTCGACTCGATGTCCGGGGAATATTTTCTCCCCGGCCTCGCGCTGCTGCCATTCGACGGCTTGATCGCTCCCGCCAAATCTAATTGTCAGGTTGAATGCCGGCTCAAGCCCCAGGCGGCGCGCGGCGGCCGGATCGACGATTTCCATGGCGAGGGGAGCAACGTGCGATGCGATGACGCGCTTTGCCCCCTCGAGCGCCTCCGCATAATTATCGAAGCCGGCGATGGCCGTGCGCTCGATTTCCGGCAGGGGGTGCAGCTTGAAGTTGATCTGTGTAATTACGCACAGAGTGCCGAAAGAGCCGGTATAGAGCTTGTGCAGGTCGAAGCCGGCGACGTTCTTGACCACGCGGCCGCCGCTTTTGCTCAGAGTCCCGTCGGCGTGTGCAACCTTCATCCCAATGATCGTATCGCGCGGCGCGCCGTATGCGTAGCGGAGCGGGCCGGTGGCGTTGCAGGCGACGATGCCGCCGATGGTGGCCTCGTCCCAGTAAGGCGGATCGAAGGGAAGTAGCTGACGATTGCTTTTGAGAAGCTCTTGAAGCCGGGAGAACTTCATCCCGGCCTGGACCGCAATCGTCAGGTCGGCCGGGTCGTACTCGACGACCCGGCCCATGGCCGAGGTCGAAAGCGCCAGATCAACGCGGCGCAGCGGGCTCCCCCAGCCGAGCTTGGTGCCGGCGCCAAACGGGAGCACCGCCTTGCCCCGCGCCGAGGCCGAGGCGAGAAGCTCGGAGAGTTCCGCTTCCGATGCGGGCGAAAAGACCTCGCCGTTGAAACCTTTAAGATTAATTGCCACCATAACGAAAAGCAGGAGCCAAAGAGAGAAGCTAGGAGCTAGAAGTTAGGAGCTAGGAGAACGACCTCGGCGAAGCTGCAGGCCTAGTGGTGTAGCAATTCGGCACATGTATTTATTCTAGCTCCTAGCTTCTAGCTCCTAGCTCCTGTTCTTTTACACCGGATAAAAATCGTAGCCCTTCTTTTTAATTTTCTCCAGCAGCGAGATCTCGCCGCAGGAACGGCGCGATGGAAAGACCTTGCCGGGATTGCACAGTCCGTCGGGGTCGAAAACCTCTCGCGCCCGGCGCATGGCATCGAGGTCGGGCTCCGTGTAGATCAGCGACATGAATTCCTTCTTCTCGTAGCCCACGCCATGTTCGCCCGAGATGGTCCCGCCGGCCGCAATGCAGACCTCGAGGATCTCCTCGCAGGCTTTGAGCATGCGCTCGGTCTCCTCGCGGTTTTTACCGTTAAATACGAAGACCGGATGCAGGTTGCCGTCGCCGGCATGGAAGACGTTAGCGACCGGCAGCCGGGCGCGGCGCGCTATTTCGTAAACGCGGCTCAGGATCTCGGTCAACCTGGTGCGCGGCACGACCGCATCGGCCAAATAGAGGTTCGCGTTGAGCCGGCCCGCCGCGCCGAAGGCGCCTTTCCTTCCCATCCAGAGCCGGTATCGCTCCTGTTCGTCGCGCGCCGTCCTGATCTCTTTCGCCCCGCACTTGCGGCAGATTTCCGCGATGCGCTGCTCGAGCGCTTCCATTTCCGCCTGCAGGCCATCGACTTCGATCAACAGCACAGCCTCGGCATCTCGCGGGTAGCCGGCGGCGTAGATCGAGGCCTCGACCATCTCTATGGTGATTTTGTCCATCATCTCGAGCGCTGCGGGTATGATCCCCGCGCCGATGATGCCGGAGGTTGCATCCATAGCAGCGCTTATCGAATCGAAGGAGACCAGCATGGTCTTGACCGCCTGCGGGAGCCGCGTCAGCCTCAACCAGGCCTTGGTTGCGATTCCGAGCATGCCTTCAGAGCCGACAAATAGTCCGACCAGATCATAGCCGGGGGCATCGGGGAATGGCCTGCCAAGCTGCACGATCTCGCCGGTGGGGAGGACCACTTCCAGCGCCAGGACATGGTTGGTCGTCATCCCGTATTTCAAGCAGTGCGGGCCTCCGGCATTCTCCGCGATGTTGCCGCCGATGGTACAGGCCGACTGGCTGGAAGGGTCGGGCGCGTAGTAATAACCGTAAGGGGCGACCGCCTTGGAAAGCTCCAGGTTTATCAGGCCCGGCTCGACCAGGACCCATCGGTCTTCCAGATTAACCTCGAGGATGCGGCGCATCCTCGACATCTCTATGATTATCCCCCCCTCGGCCGCCGTAGCGCCGCCGCTCAGCCCGGTCCCGGCGCCGCGCGCTAAAAACGGTACTCTTTCAGCGCGGGCGATTTTCACCACCCGGGACACCTCTTCGGCCGACTCGACGAAGACCACGGCCTCGGGCAGGGCGCGATGGAAGGTCAGGGCATCACATTCGTATACCAGAAGCTCGGCCTTCTCGGACAATACGTCTTCGCGGCCGACTGCGGCGCGCAGCTTTTCTATCGCAGTGGAGGAAAGCATTGGCAACACAACGGATTATAACACAGCTTTCCTCGTGAGGCTTAAGGCGACTGTGATTCGCCGGTGCACCAATTAAAAGTTGGTGGATCGAGCTTCTGTAAATTGTAGCGGCCAGGGCGCAGTAAACTGCGCCCCTACAGCTCGCCAGGATAGTACACGCTACCTTCGCCATGACGGCATACACATGGCGGTCTAAAACCGCCGTTACTTTTAAGCCTTCTGGCCTTTTGCGATTAGCCTCTGGATTAGCGCGGAAAGCTCGTTTGCATCTACCGGCTTGCTGATGTGGGCGGTGTAGCCTTCGGCCAGGGCCCGCTCGACGTCCCCCTTCATGCCGAATCCGGTGAGGGCGATGGCAGGCGTCGAGGCCAGCTCGGGGATTTCTCTTATTTTTCTGATCAGCTCATAGCCGTCGAGGCCGGGCATCTTGATGTCAGAGATTATCACATCGGGAAGCTCGCGTTCCGCCAGCTCGAGCCCAGATTGTCCATCGGCTGCCGTGAGAACGGAATATCCCAGCCTTTCCAGCTCTATTTTGGTCAGGGCAAGGATATCCTCCGAATCCTCTATCAACAGCAGGCGCAAATGCCTTACCTTAGCTTCGCCCGGAGCCTGCTCCAGCTTCAGCTTCTGGCGCTCGGCCCGAGCGTGCGTTATGGGGAGCCTGACTCTAAATCTACTGCCTCGGCCCAGCCCTTCGCTTTCCGCCCAGATGCGCCCGCCGTGCATCTCGACTATTTGCCGCGATATGGCCAGGCCAATACCCAGCCCAGCCTTCGAAGTAAGCCAGGCGCTCGTCCCCTGTCGGAAGGGCTCAAAGATCTGCTGCAGGTATTCGGGCGCAATTCCTATCCCGGTGTCCTCGACCGAAAGCTCGATCTCTTCTGCTGCTCTTTGGGTACGAACCGTGATTGAGCCGCCGCTCTCGGTGTATTTGATAGCGTTGTTCAAGAGGTTCGTCACCACCTGGTCCAGCCTTGTCTTGTCGCCCAGCAGCCAGAGGTCTGAGTGAGACAGGCGCACCTGGAGCTTGAGCCCCTTGCCGCGGGCCAGCTGTCGGACCGCTTCGACCGAGCTGCGCACGACCTGGTTTAGATCTATCAGTTCATTTTCCAGCTTCACCTTGCGCTCGGAGATGCGGGCCAGGTCCAGGCAATCATCGACCAGCCTGGCCATGTTCTGGGCGTTGCGCTCGAGTGCCCTTACCCCTTCGGCGAGCAACTGGTCTGCCATGATCAAAGGCTGGTTCTTGAGAATTCGAGCCCAGCCGACGATCGGTGTCAGCGGATTGCGAAGCTCGTGGCTGAGTATGGCCAGGAAATCGTCTTTAGCTCTACTGGCTTCCTCAGCCCGGTCGCGCTCGGAGAGGACCTCGCGATGGAGCAGCGCGTTATCGACCGCAACCGAGCAGCGGCGCGCCAGGTCTTGGGCGAGCATGAAGTCCGAATGGCTGAAACGGCGGTTTGGGTTCGACGTAGCAAAGGAGATAGCGCCGAGCGTCCGTCCACGGGCGGCAAGCGGCAGGACCATGGCCGAGACGATGGCAGCTTCGCGGAGCAGCTTAAGATGCTCGCTGTCGCGGGCAATGGACTGGAGAAGCGAATCGGAAACTTCCGGCAGGAATTCAGGCTGGCCGGTGCGCAGCACCTTCATGAGAGGATGAGGCCGATTCGGGTCAAACGGGTAGTGTCGCGCCAGTCTGTGCAGCATTTCTTCCTTTGCTGGGTCGGCCTGGGCTACTGCCACCCGGCGGATCGATTCGTCATCCTCGATTATATCCACGACGCACCAGTCGGCGAGATGCGCCACAGCCAGGCGGGCGACATTGGCGAGCGTGGTCTCGTAGTCAAGCGACGAGGCGAGCAGTGTGCTGGCTTCGGCAAGAAAGGTCAGGCGCTGCCCGGCCGCCTCGGCCTCGGCGCGCGCCGCCCGCTCGCCGGCCAGAAGCTTGGCCATTTCTTGCTCCACGCGCTTGCGTTCGGTGACATCTATCATGACCCCGCGCAGCTTCACCGCCCGATCGTTCTCGACAACCACGCTCACCAGGTCCCGCAGCCATACCAAGCGCCCATCCGCCCCGATCATTCGATACTCGAACTCGTGAGCCTTCTTTTCTCGTGTAGCATTTAAGCAAAACTCTACCGCCCAATCCCGATCGTCCGGATGGAGATGGTCCTTCCAGAATGTCGGCTCCCTGAGCCACTGCTCGATGGGGTAGCCGAGGAGCCGCTCGGCCTGCCTGCTGACGAAGGTGAACTGGAAAGTTTCGACATCTACTTCCCAGACGATGCCGTCGATCGAGTCGACCAGCTCGATATAGTGCTGCTGGGACCGTCTGAGCGCCTGCTCGAACTTTGTTTTGACCTGGCGCTGTAAGATGCTCGTGATAAGCGCAGCCGCGGGCAGGCTCACGGCCAGGATTATCAGGCGCGCCCTGTTTTCAGCCGTGTACTGAAATAGCAGGTCGGGGAGGGAAAAGTAATAAACGGAATACAGAAAGGCTATAGCTGCGCTGATCAGGGCCGAGCGCAGCCCGCTTTTCAAGACAGCGAAAACTACGATGATCAGGTAGATCGGCGTGGGACTTGGAATCGGGAGCACCAGCCGGTAGAACAGCTCGACCGCTAGAATCGTGCCCAGTGTCAGAAGCGGGCCGGCGAGCAGAAACTTGTGGTCAGGCTTATACAAACTAAACACGACGCTTACACTTAGTGGATTATAACAGGTAGGGACAATATCAGCAAGCTTAGCAGGGGCAGGTCTTTATTGCATTGCGAACGCCGTCGGCTGGCCCCCTAAAGCAGAAGCCAAAAGAGAGGAGCTAGGAGCTAGAAGTTAGGAGCTAGGAGATTGATCTCGATGAAGCTACAGGCGTGGTGGCGTGGCAATGGGTGAAATGAGAGGAGCAGAGAGGTCCTCTTGCCCCTTAGGTTTCTCGCCTTGCAGCACATGTATTTATTCTAGCTCCTAACTCCTAGCTTCTAGCTCCTTATTCTGGCTCCTGTAATTGCATGGCGCGGCCATCGAACTCGGGATGATCGGGACAGCCGAGCAATCGGAGCACGGTCGGGGCGATATCCATGATGCTGTAGCCCGACTGCTTCAACCGCCGGTTGGCGACGAGCACCCCGCCGGTATCGCTGATATCCGAGGCGCAGTGGTCGCCGCTCCACTTCTTTAAATTGGCGACGATAATGCTTTCTGGAATCGCCCCGAGGGCGGTCTGCCAGGAGGTCCGATAGCCGGTCTTGAACGAGAGCTGAAGATCGCCGGCCCGGTCCACGTAGGGTCCTTTGAAAATAGCCTCGCGCTTGTAAACCCCCTGCACCACCGTCTCACCGGTATCGGGATCGCGAAAAGAGAGGAGCTTCTCTGCAATCTCGTCGCGCAGCTTCTCATACTCTTCGCCCGGAGCCACCGTGCCGTATTTCTCCCGGCCGCGCAGGTTGATGTAGATCTGGCCGAGCCCGAGAGAGTAAGCTTTGGTCTTAGACCAGTCGACGTTGGGGAAGAAGCTCCCCTGGCTGAAAAGGTCGTCGAGCACTTTGAGCTGCGAGTCCGACTCCATACCCTTCAGCGCCATGAAGCCGTTGCGCGCCAGCCAGGTGTTGGTGTTGAACTCTTTGCGCCAGGTGTGGAACCCGTGGTCCGAAACGACGAAGAGCACCGTGCGCTCGTCGATGGTCGAGAGCACGCGCCCGATGATCTCATCCATTTTGCTGTAGACCTTCATGATGGAGTCGCCGTAGCGCGCGGCCAGCTCCGCCTCGTAGCGCGGGTGCTCGGGGTCGATCAGGCGGTAAAACATGTGCGAGACGCTGTCGGTGGCGGTATAGATCGAGATGATCAGGTCGGCCGGGTCGGTCTTCAATTCGCGCAGCGTTATCTCGGTCTGCTTTTCCATGTCCTCGAACAGGTCCTCGAGGAAGACATCCTCGCTGATCCTCTCTTCGTTCAGCGCCCAGGTGTCGTGCAGCCAGCCGAGCGTCTTGTACGCGCCGACCGCCTTCCAGAGTTCTCGGGAGTAATCTTCAGGATAAGAAACGGCGACCGGCGGGTCTTCGGGGTGGAAATTGATCGGCATCAGGTAGACGCGGAGTTCAGGATAGACTTCGAGCACGTAAAAGCGCGAGATGCCGTGCAGTTTGAGAAACGGCGTGACCTTGAAGCTAATGCGGAACCATTTGCTCCAGGCTCCTTCTTTGACCTGTTCCTCCTGCCCGTCGAGCGAGATGGTTACCGCAACTTCGTTGCGGTCGAGCCGGAAGCGCAGCGGGATGGAGATGCGATTGAAGCCCTCCTCTGTAGGATCGACCGGACCTTCGATCTCGGTCCTGGCCTCGTCGCCGTTCAATTGGAGTTTGACCAGCTTGCCGCCGAACTCGGTATTGCCTACTTCCCAGCGGCTGAGGTCGGTCGCGAAATAAAAGAATGTTCCCCAGGTGCCGCGGATATCCGGTATTCCCAGGCCTGAGAGCAGTTTGCTGTTTGGCATTTCTTCCGGCGGAAAATCGAGCGGCATCCTGATCAGGGTCGCCTTTATGCCGTTACGAGCAGCCAGCTTGTAGAATGTGTTGCCCTTGCGGTTGTTGATGATCACCGGTCGCTTGATCGGAATCAGGCCCCAAAGAAAACGAGGTCTCTCGCGGGTGATCAGGGCGATATCGGGAAAATAAGTGTTCGGGTCTCGCTTCAGGAAATCGAATATGCCGTGCTTGCCCGGATTGGTGCCGGTGGCGAACGACGCCCACGATACGGGCGATTCGGGCGGATTGGTCGTCCCTAACTCCTGAAGCGTTCCCTCGCGGCTGAGCTTAGCGATGTTGGGCAGCGCCCCTTCGAGCATATATCTTTTGACCAGATCGGGATCGACGCCGTCAAAGCCGAGGACGACGACTTTTTGCTCAGGCTGCCGCCTGGCCGGCTCTCGCTTGCAGGCCAGAGTCAATAGAAAAAAAATCAGCGCCGGCAGCCAGAGCATGACAAATATGGTGCGCTTTTCGCCCGACATCTCGCTGCTCCCACAATGCCTAAACCTATCATACCGATTCCGCCCGCGCAACCATCGCGCCCCGGTTGCAAATTTTCCGGCGGGCAGTTGTAAATCCTGCGCGCGGTCTTGTAAAAAGCCGCCTTTTTGTCGAGCGGCGGCCGGCGGGCCCACGCCGCGCGCCAAATTTTTTCTCCAGCTTTCTCAAAAATTTACAGCCAAATCCATGGAGGCGGCGCGGTAGTGGCACGCCGCTTGCCATTAATCTCGGCGGGAGCTGGAATTATGATCGCAGCGAAAGCAAAGCTTCAGCCGAGATACAAGCTGCTGCTCGAGGCACTGCTCATGCAGATGCTCTTGATGTGCGCGGCGGCGCCGCTGCTCATAGAGGGCTCGAGCCTGCTCAAAGGGCGGCTCTGGGCCCTGGAAGAGGAGAATTATCTTTCGCTGCTCGCCGCATCGGAATCCCTGCTGGAAAAGCTGCCGACAAGAAGCAGGCTGTTTGAAGTGAGAGGGAGGCGAGTGGCTGCTCTCTTCTATGCGCCTTCGGGTGAAATTGAAAAGCTGAGACCTGCGGGGGGGACGAGCCTGCCTTCGCTTTCGGCTTTCACCCGCAGCGGCGATTATTTGAGCTACATGCCCGAGGGCCGGCCGCTGCTCGTGGCGGCGCGCGAGCGGAATGGAGCGCTGGTCGGGATAGTTTATGATCTCGGCCCGTACCGGAATATGGTCGGTGCGATAAATCGAGCGGTCCTGGTTGCGTTCGTGGCATTTTATGCCCTTTCGATTCTCGCGGCTCTGCTATATTACAGGCGCGGGCTGGCTCGCCTTGACTATTTGCGCATACGCACCGAGTTTTGCGAGGCCAGCCGGCGATTTTATGCCGGGACGGTGCTCGATCCTCTGAGCGGCCTCTACAACAGCCGCGCGCTCGAGGAGAGCTTTCGCGGCGAGATGTATAAGGCCAGGCGCTTCGGTCTGGGCCTGAGCTTGATCTATATCAACATCGAGGGTTTTTCCCGGATCAATCGGCAGTTCGGCTACGGCGTCGGCAACTCGGTACTCGCCGCGGCCGGGCGGACCATCGCCAGGCTGGCGGCGCCCGATGCCGTGGCCGGGCGCGTCTGGGCCGATGAATTCGCGGTGATCAAGCTGGCCTCGCGCCAGGCGGCCGAGGCCCTGGCCGCGGAGTTAAAGAGTTCGCTGGAAGCTGAGCCGCTTTCAGCGATCGGATGCTCTAAGCCGCTCAAGGCGCGAGTCATGACGATTAGCTGCGCTCCGGAAGATGGGCCGGACTTTGAGGCGGCGCTCGAGACAGCGCGGAATGCCTTGCTTGCAGCGCGAGCGGCGGCGCGCGCAGGCGGCTCCGGCGCGGGGCCTGCTTCGGTCCGGCCCGCCCTCGAACTTCGGTGAGGAAAGGACAAGGAGCTGAAAATGCCTAAAAAGATACAAGAGGTGGTGCTGGCCAGCGATCCCGAGGAGGCCGCTCTTCTCATACGCGAGGAGCTGATCAGATGCGGGGTGGCGCTCGAATCGCTGGTCGGCGAATTGAACCTTGGACTGAAAAGAGGCGGCGAGCCGCCTCACCCTGCTCCGGCGCAGGCGGATCAATCGCCGAGCCGTTTGGTTTTTCCCGAGAACCGAGGTCAGAAGGGAAAGGCTAAATGCAAAAAGCGCCCGACGCCCACCTAGCAGGCGTTGTGGCGCGAATCTGTTGGGGCGCTCTGGGGCTCTCGCGGCCCGCAGCTCGCTGCGGGAGCCTGGCGCCCGGGAGGCTTGAGAAATGAGACCACCGCTCATGGTGAAGAATTCAGCGTTCGGATTGGCCCGGCGCAGCGCGCGTGCGGCGCCGCCCACGGGTAAGTGCCGGGCACGGGCCTGGTTGCGCTGTTTGTTACTCTGCGCCTGGGCTGCGCTTATGTTCGCCGACCTGGCCTACGGCCAGAATCTTAGCGGCGATCCGGTAACCCGCTCTGTATCGAAAGCCGTGGCCTGGTTGCAAAACATTTTTCTCGTCGGCGGGCCGGTCTACGGGTCGGCGCGCGCTCTCTGGGCGCTCCAGCACAACCAGGAGGTGAAAAAGCACATCGGCTTTGGCGCCGGCAGCCTGGGAATCGGACTGCTGATCGATACTGCCCGAAGCTGGATGTCTTAATTCGCTCGGCGGTCTCTAGAGATTTTGGGCCGCCGACTATACAGGAGGGCGCCGCTATGCCCGGTTCAATCCCCATCCCTCGAAAAATTGCCAGCCGTGTCACCTGGCTCGGCCTGGCCGTCGAAGATGTCTACCTGCTGGCATTCTTCAGCCTGGCGCTTTACGCGCTGGCCAAAAAGCTGCCGGCACTGGTGGCACCCTTGCTCCCGGGCGGCAGGCCGGGCCCCCGCTTTCTCTTGGGCCTGGTGCCCTTGCCTCTGCCCGTGGCGCTAGTCGGCGCCCTCCTGGCCTATCTGCTTTTGCGCGGCGCGGCGCTCGACAGGCCGCGCGACCATATCTGGAGCTACCTCTACAGGCTCTTCCGCCCCGGCGTCTATTCGGCCCGCACCGAAATCGCGGGCGAGGCCGGCTACTTCAAGGAGTGAGAGATGGTACTGGCGATCTCGCTGTCGAGCCTGATAGTAGCTGCTTTTATGGCCATGTATTTCGCATGGCGGTTGCTGCCCGCGGCGACACGAAGCGCCGCGCGCCCGACCACCTCCCCCTATGCGCCGCTGCGCCGTTATGGAAACCTGCGCTACATAGGCGACGATGGGGTGATCGTCAGGCGCGACGGGAGCCTGGCGGCCGGCTTTCGGCTCGCTGGCGTCAACTCCTTTTTTGCTGAGGAGTGGCGGCAAAAGGAGTTATGGGAAAAACTCGACGCTTTCCTATTCCAGGTCGAGGAGCCGAGCCTGAAGTTCCAGTTTGTAGCCGAGGTGAGGGCTTCGAGCGGCGGGCGGGTCGAAGAGTACGCGCGCGCCCTGGCCGGCGGCGAGGGCCGCGCCGCGCACCTTGCGCGCCATCGCGCGGCCTATCTGGAGCAGGCCGAACTGGCCGGCCTCTTGCGCTGCGTCGAGCTTTATTGCTTCGTCTCATGGAAGCCGGCGCGCTACTGGGATACTTCGGCGGGCGGCTGGCGCGCTTTCCTGGTCGAACTCGGACGGGAGATCGAAAGGCGCGGCCTGTTCAAGCTGCCGTCGGCGCTGGCCCGCGCCAGCTACCATATCTCGCGTAAATACGTGATAAGCCGCAGCCGCTCGCTCCACGACCGGCTCGCCGCCGAATTCAGGGAAATAATCGACGACCTCGAGCTGAAGCTCTCGCAGATATGTCCGGCGCGCCGGCTGTCGCCGATCGAGAGCTATAACCTTCTCTTTCGGGAACTGAACCCTCGATATAAACATGGCCTGCCCCGCATCGACATGGCTGCCAATCTCCCTCCCGATGCCGATGAACTGCGCGGCGTTTACAGCACCGATATGTACGAAGGGGCATGGTATATCAACCAGGACGGCGTGCTGAAGAGCGTGATATCGATGATCTACCTGCCGGCAGAGGCGGCCTTCGGCATGACGAGGCGGCTGCTCGCGCCAGTGGGTTCGGCCTCTCTGCGGCTGGTCACAGGCATACGCGTGCCGGACCAGCAGGCGAAGCGGCGCAAGCTGAGGCGGCATTTCAATAAAGCGGTGAGCTTCGGCCAACTGCGCCAGGGGCAGATGGACCCGCGCACCGATCATTCGCTGATCGCCCGCGACAGCCAGCAGATGCTGGTCGCGCACCTGGAGCAGAACCAGAAGGTGGCCGAGGTCGAGACCTATATCGTTCTGGAAAGCTATCCGGCCGAAAGCCTGGCCGAGATGCCGGAGCGCGAGCGGCAGCTCTACGCGGCGGTGCAGAGGGGGCTGGCGGCGTTCGCCTCGATGCAGGCGCGCGGCTATCAGGAGAACACCGCGCTCCTTCCAACTTATTTCGCAACCGTACCGGGACTTATGCCGCATGGCTCGGCGCGCGATTTCGACCTGCTGAGCAGAATCGCTGCCGCCTTTATTCCCATAGAGACCCCATACGGCGGTACACGGCGCTCGAGCCCTTTCCCGCGCTGCGCCGCAGTCTTCGCCGGCGCCTTCGGCAACCTGGTCTGCCTCAATCCCTTCAATGAGGAGCACCCGAACGGCAACGTCGCCATCCTGGGATCAATGGGTTCGGGCAAAAGCGTGTTCATTAAGAAATTAATCGCGCAGCTCATGGCGACGCTGGGCATCCGCGCCGGCGTGGTAACCAAGGGGGACGATTACGAATACTTCGCTCGCGCCCTGGGAGGCCAATACTTTAAAGTCGCGCTCGACGAAAAGATGGCGCTCAACGTCTTCGATTGCCCGGGCGGCTTTCCGGGCGCCGAACAGGTGCAGGACCAGACGGCCCTGATCATGCACATGACCAATTGCAGCTTCGAAGACGAAGTGGCGGCGGTTACCATCGCGGAGGCGATACGCCAGACCTACAAAAAGAAAATACCCGTGCTCCAGACGCCGCTGCTGCGCGACGTTCGCTTCACGCTGGAAAATTTTCACGGCCGGTCCGAGCAGCAGGATAGAAGAGCGCGCGAGCTGGCGCTGGCCCTCGATAAGTGGACGCTGCGCGGCCCATATGCGCCGCTCTTCGATCGCCCCACCGCGCAGCAGTTTCGCAGTCCCGCCGATCTCGTCTGCTACACCATAGATGGGCTCGAGGCCGACCCGCGCCTGCGCGCTGCGGTGAGCTTCCTGATTTCGCGCTCGCTCGACGTCCGCTTCGGCCGGCCGGATAATCAGGGGCGCCGCAACCTCTACCTCATGGCCTACGATGAACTGGGGTTTATGCTCGACGACCCGATACTTGGGCCGCGCATCCGCTCCGATGCCGCCGAGATCAGAAAAAAAGGAGGGATCGCCATCTTCTCAGCCCAGGATATCGAATCGTTTGTCGGGACCAGCCGCGAGCCTCGCCAGATCGGTCTGTCCATTATCCAGAACTCGAATTTCAAAGCGATATTCAAATACAACGGCGACCTCGGGTTCCTGGCCGAGCGGCTGCGGCTCAATCAAGCGGCGGTCGAGGCGATTAAATCGATCTCGCGCGGCACGGTGAAGGGTAGCTACAGCGAGTGCTTCTTCATGGCCCAGGATGACCCGGAGCATTCGACGCTGCTGCGCGACGGCCTCTCGCCGCTGGAGAACTGGATCTACACCTCGTGGGCTCCCGAGGTCAATTTCCGCACCGAGTTTGCGTCGAAGCGAAACATAGAAGACCCGCTTGCCGCCGCCGTCGAGCTGGCCGCCCGTTACCCCGGGGGCCTGGCGGGGCTGGCTGCGCCGCACGAAAATCAGACCGCTGCTTAGGCTGATTGTTTTTTGGTAAGCGTTCGGCTATCAGCCGTCAGCACCGGCTGGAGGAAGAATCATGAGGCGCGTGGAAAGAAGGCGATCGATGATCAGCCTGGCCGCGATATTTCTCCTGCTGCTTAGCCTGATCGCGGCGTCGGGCCTGGCGTTCGGCGCTATCCCGGTGGTCGATGCGAAGGCGCTGGCGAAATGGGTGTCTTTTCTCCCGGTCGCGAAAGCGACCAGGGATACCTTGATGGAGTATCTCAAGCTATACGACCGCGTCAATCGCGGCGTGCACGAGGGGATCGATCTCGTGAAGCAATCCGAGGTGAGACGCCACCTCGATGTGATCATCGGATCGAACCACGCGAAATGGCAGAGGCTGGAAAGGGCGATCAATCTGCCCGACGCCCTGGCCTCGGATATCAAAGGCGCAACCCGCGTGCTCTATGCCGTCGGGGGCATCCCGCCGAAATCTCCACCCGACCGCGCGGCGCAGCTCGATGCGGCGTTTAACGCTGGCGAGCTGGGGCTGCTCGAAGCGGCGCGCGCTGAAAAAATCATACAGGCGATCGACCGGGACGCCGATGCCGCTGAGGCGAAGCTGAAGCAGGCCAGCCAGTCGGGGGCGGCCAAAATAAACGCCGCGATCTCGGCGGCGATGTACCGCGCCGTCGCGCGGCTGGAAAAGCTGCTCGCCGTCTTGATTCGCGTCGAAAGCCTGGAGCAGCTCGACCGCGCCAGGGAACAGCTTGCCGAGGAGCAGCGGCGCGTGGCCCATCTGGAAGGGCTCTCGCGGATGATCGCGAGCATACCTTCGAGATAAATCGGCCATGGAAGGTCTGACCTTCGGAGACGTGGGGAGACTAATCGCCGCTCTGTCCGAGCTGGAAAAGCTGCACGGCCCGCTGGGCGCTAGGCTATTTCCGGTCGCCGCCTCGATGTGGGGCGGCTTTACCATGCTCGCCTTCTGGCAGGCCTATCGCGACGGCGGCGGCGAAGAGGAATTCCTGCAAGTCCTGTTCAGGGCCCTGGTCTCGCTGCTCGCGCTCGAATTCTACCAGCCGATGATAATGGCGGTGCGCGAGCTGTTCGTACAGCTCGGCTCGATTTTTAATGCCAACCACCGTTTCAGGGAGCTTTTAAGCATCATACGCATCGACCTGGCTGAGGGAAAGCTGCACTGGCGCGTGATGTCGCTCGAGCTGCTCGATTTCCTGGCGGGAATTGTGGTCTTCTCCTCGCTTTTCTTATTGATCTTCTCCTTCGTCGGACTGCACGTCGCGCAGGGCTACGGGTTCGTTTTTCTCCATATCTTCGGGCCGCTTTATCTGGCGCTTTATCCCAGTCGTCAGTTGGCGGGAAGCACATGGCGCTGGTTTCGCGGGCTTCTGGCGGTCAGCGCCTATCCGGTGGTCTGGTCGCTCCTCTTCAGTATGCTCGGCACGCTCGTGACAACGTATTACAGGCTGGGCGGCGGGGAAGAGACCGGGCTCAGCCTGCTCGTCGCCATCGTCATCATCTTTAATTCTCTGGTAGCGCTGACGGTGCCGGCCCTGGTGGTCTACTGGATGTCGGGCCAGGCGCAGTCTCTCGGCGTATACCTCTCCCAGCCGCTCAGAGAGGCAATCGAGAGAGCCTCAAGCTTCATGTTGAAAATCTCGGCTCCGATATCACCGGGCCGGCCCGATGCGGCGAGCCCGGCCGCTTCGACGCCCGGTCAGGTCCTGCTTGCGGCGAGGTCGTTGAGGAGCGCGCTTTTTTTAGATGAACAATCGCTTTATTTAGCAGGGCGCGAGCCGCGGCCGGTGGCAGGCGTTGCTGCGCTCGCGGCCAGCAGCCGCGGCGCGGAACATTTCGTATCGGCCTTTTACGAGCTAGCAGCGACCGTGAAGGGCCGTGCGCTTCTAGAAGAGTTTGCTGAGCTGATGGCGCGCGGAGAGTCGATAGCCAGGGCCGCCTCGCTCTTCCAGGGGCTGCCGGAAGGCGCGCGCCTGGCCCGCACCGTCACACTGCTGCGCGCCGATGAGCTGGAACGTATCGACGCTACACTTCGGGAGTTGTTCGGGGAGAGGCTTAGGACCAGTAGCGGCGGCCTTCAGGCCGCCATGTGTACGAGCCATGCTCGCGTGTACTACCCTGGCGAGCTGAAGCTCGCCGCTACAGTTGTTTTGTACAACGAGCGCACAACGTTATAGAGCAGCTAATTTCAAATTTGCAAAAGTCCAGTAAATATATATGTCGCAAGAGATGAATCATGGAGAGGGTGAGCGCGCGCTCGCTGCGGAGATCGGCAGATTGCTCGCTGAGCTCGAGGATGGTGTTTTGGCCACATCATGGAAACTGCTCCTGATTTCAGTCCTCTCGCTTGCCGCGGCGATTTGTGCCTCGGCCGTGGCCCTCTATGCTGTTTGGAAGCTGAAGAGCCCGGAGCTTCTCCTGGCGGCAGAGGACGGCCGTATAGCCAGCCTGCGCGACCTCGGTCTGGAGTTAGTAAGTAAGAAGCTGAGCCCTCCGACCGACGAGGACAAGATCAAATTCGCGCGACGCTTTCTCCAGCTGCTCGAGGCGGGAGACTACCGCTACGCCCAGCGCGATATCAAAGACGCCCTGAACCTCATGACCGCGGATATCGCTGAGATATGGCTTTCTGAGATCAGTCGCGCCAACTTGATCGGCCGCATGCGCGAGGGGAAGATCCTCACCAGGCTCGAAATCAAAGACGTACAGGTAGATAGCCGCGACCCCTGGCTGGTCGTCGCCTACGCGGCCAAAGAGATACGATCGCTCGTCGCCGGACGGGGGGCGGCGAGCCTCCAGGACCTGAAGTATACCCTTCGCCTGCACTACGACGAGTCCGACCGCGCCGAGCCGCTTCGCGTTTCCGAGTTCAAAGCGGAAGTGCTGAAATGAAACCAGGTGTGCCTTTGGTCCTATCAGTGCTGTTAATGCTCCTCCCGCATGGGTACGTGAGGCCCGCGGGGGAAATTACGGCCTCGAGCGAGCAGCGCAGCGGGCGGGCTCGGGCGCTCCTGCTCGAAGGCGAGCCGACCAGAGTCACGCTTGCGATGAACCGGATCGCCCTGCTGATTTTTCCGGACTTCGATTCGATTGCGGCGGTCGAATGCGCCTCGTGTCTTCAGCTCGATTCCGCGGTAAAGCCCGATGGGCTTCCCGCCGATGTTTTTTTCGGCGTCTCGATCGATCGCAGGGAGCCGGTGCGCCTGACCCTGAAGCAGGTGAGGCCGGAAGGGCCGCGCCGTCGCAGCGCCAATTTGATCGTGGTGATGGCATCGGGCAGGGTAGTACCGATCGAGGTCGAGACCGGGAACCCGCCGGCCGGCAATATCTACTTTTTCGATTACCCCGAACCGCCCGGGCCGAAGCGGCTCTCTCTACCCCTCGGAGCCGCGCCGCGGCCCAAGACCCGGGACCAGCTCGAGCGGCGCATGGACGAAGCGCTGCGCCGCTCAGGCCAGGGCGCGGAGGCTGCGCGAGCGGCCGACGCGAGGCTGGCCCTGAAAAGCTGGACGCCGCTCAAGGATGAAGACTTCTGGGCCTTGCCGTTTGAGCTGGAGAACCTGACCGCTGAGCCCGTTTTCCTGCTCCAGCCTCGGATCACCATCGAGCGGGAGGAGATCAAGAAGCTTCGCTTCGGCAGGAAAAAAAAGATCACCACGTCGATTGAAAACCTTCCCGTGAAAAATGCGCGCGCGCCATCGAAGCTGCCGCCGCGCGGCAGCTTCAAAGGGCTGGTGGTTTTCGCCGCCCCGTCGCGCGATTCCAACCAGCGGCTTTACCTTAACGTCATAGACCGCGATAGAATGGATAAGCCGCTCAGATTACAACTGGAGTGATGCCGTGAAGGGAGAGGAGCAAAAGCTGCGCCAGGCGGCGCAAATCTTGAACCGCGAAAGAGGTCAGAGCCTGACCGGACGCCTGGTCGGGCGCCTGCGCGATACGCTGAGCGTCAAGGATACTCCGCAGGCGCGCGGCGCCCGCCCGCCCCGCCCGACGGCCCTGGCCTCGCTCGCTATATTTGGCTTCGTCGTTTTCGTTGCCACGATATGGGCGCTGAGCAGGCCGGAGCCCCGCTTCGGTCGGCGCGGGAGCGCGGCGGCAGAGGCGCGAGCAGCGCCCGGGCAACGGCGGCCCATTACAGAAGATATGCTCGCGCCGCCCGAGGATGAGCAGCCGCAGGCTCAAGTCGAGTCGCCGGAGATACAGCTCCCCTTGTTCGAAGCGGAAGAAGCGGAAAAGCCCATGCGGCCTCCCGAGGTAAACCTGCTGCCGGCATCGGTGTTTCGCGCGGAAAAGCCGGAAGAAAGGAGCACGCTGCGTCTGGAAGAAGCTCAAACGGCTCGGAAAGAGCCGGCGGATTCGGGCGCGCAGTTCAACGAGCTGGTCGCCGGCACTGCGCTGATCGCCTCGCTGCAAAATAGCATCGATACCGATTTCGAAAGCCCGGTGGCCGCGGTTGTTGAGGCCGAGCTGCGCCGCGACGGCCGACTGCTCGTTCCCTTCGGATCGCGGCTCCTTGGGAAAACGATCGGCGCGGCAAACAACCGCGTCGACGTGGAATTCGAAACGCTGGTTTATCCGGACCAGAGCATAAGAAGAATAAAGGCCGTGGCGCTCGAGCTGGATGGCTCGCGCGGCATTGCGGGCAAACTCAAAAACACCGGAGGCGGCCGTCCCTCGCGCCTGCGCCAGGCTGCGACGATCGCCGGCGCGGTGGCGGTCGAGACCCTGGGCGGAGGACTGAACGCCCCGCTGACGCGGGGCGATTTGCTGCGCGACCGCGCGGCTTCGGCAATCGTTGACCGCGGTCTGGCCCCCAATATCTATTCGCTCGATCTGCGCCGGCCCCACATCGTGGTCCAGGCGCCGAAGCGAATCAAGGTCTATTTTCTTTCCGAGTAGAAGATTCATCTGCTCCTTCGGGGCAGGAATTGGTGAAATGGCAATGGGTGCTTTCTGTGACTCGGGATGAATGGCGCCTGGCGCTGGCTGCCGAGAAGTACATTGCGGACGAAGCTCTGCTCAGCGCAATCTATCATTCGCAGCGCGACAAGCGGCCCCTGCTCCTGGAAGGCGCGAAAGGGACGGGGAAAACCGAACTCGCTGTAGTTATCGGCCGCATTCTCGGGCTGGAGCTGATAGAGCTGCGCTGCTATCACGGCATGGGGCGCGAGGCGATCGGAGAGTTCGATTATCAGAAACAGCGGCTGTATGCTGAGCTGGTGCGCGGTCGCGCCGACCTGGAGAGCGTGATCGGCGAACTCTGGAGCGAGCGCTTTTTCCTGCCAGGCCCGATCATGCGGGCGCTGCGCGCCGAGCGCGAGGTGGTGCTGCTGGTCGATGAGATAGATAAGACCGACGACCGCTTCGAAAGCTATTTTCTGGAGCTGCTCTCGGCCTGGAAAGTTACCATTCCCTATCTCGGAACGGTGCGCGCCAGGACCGTGCCGCGCGTCATCATCACCTCGAACCGCTCGCGCGAACTGACCCTTCCCTTCAAGGGGCGCTGCAACTACGTCTACCTGGAATATCCCAACGCTATGCGGATATTCGAAATCCTCTCGACGCGCCTCGAGCTCAAACCCGATCTGCTGCGCCAGATCGCGGGATTCGCCCTGGGGCTTTTCACTATGAACCTGCGCGATCAACCGTCGATACGTGAGATTATATTTTGGGGGGAGGCCCTGGAAAGGGAGGGGGCGGAGCGCCTGACGCGCGAAGCGGCCCTGGATACCATTTCGATCCTGATCAAGAATCGCTCCGACGCCATCGTCACGGCCGATAGCCTCGACATGCTGATCGCAAGCGCCGAGCAGGTCTTCGAAGCCTTTAGCGAGGGTAGTGTGTATGAAAAAGCAATGAGCATATAAGGTCCAGGAACCGCCGGCGCCGAGGTGCGCGGCCCGAACCACGGTTGTATACTTAAAAGTAGAGGCGAACCGCGTTCGCCCCCGCGAAATCCCCACGCCGCTCGGGCCACTTCCCGAAAAGCCATTGGAGGTAATGAGATGATCAAAATATCGGCCGTTTTGTCTGTTCTCCTGCTGCTTGTCCTCGGAGGATGCGCGGCACGCGAGCGTGCCGAGTCTCCTGAAATCATCACCCAACCGGCGCCAGGCGCAGAGCCCGGCACGGCGGAGTCCAGGCGGGCAGAACCGGCAGCCGAGCCCGAGGCGGGCATCGAGGCCGAAGCGCCGGAGGTGGAACTCACCGCGGAGCAGGACACGGTCCCTGCGGGAACGCAGGTCATATGGAGGCTCAATAACAGGATAGGGTCGGAGATAAATGAGTCGGGCGACCGCTTTACCGGCACCCTCGACCAGGATCTGTCTGGAGAGGATGGCCAACTGGTGGCCCCGAGGGGAAGCCTGGTGCGCGGCACGCTGATAGAAGTAGTCCCTTCGGGCCGGGTGCGCGGCCGCGCCGAAATGACCATGGCCCTCAATGAGATCATCGTAGGCGACCGCACCTACCCGATCACCAGTAACCGGCTGATAATTCGCGCAGAGCCGAGCATCAAGGAGGACATCGGCACGATTGGCATCGGGACCGGAGCCGGCACAATTATAGGGTTGATACTGGGAGGCGGCAGCGGAGCTGCTAAAGGGGCGGCCATCGGTGCCGCTACCGGCACAGCCGTTGTTTTCACCACCAAAGGAAATAAGCTGGAGTTCGATCCGGAACAGAAGTTCGCCCACACCATACAAGAGCCAGTGGTCATGCAGGTGGTGGAGGTTGAAGCGGGAACAACGCGCTAACCGTCTCGGTCTCGAAGCGATACCGCGCGGCGCAGGAAAATCGAGTCGAGGGACCGAACTTGGAGCAGCCCGCCGGCCTCTCCCGCTTCCCGATGCGCTATGCCACGGGGCAGGCTACCTATGATATAATGCAAGCTTTAGAAATGTCCCCTTATAAAATGGAAGCGCCTATGGAGAAAGAGAATGGCGAGATTCAGGTTTGTGTTCAGGAGATGGCTGAGGAGATAGTAAAGGGGCTGGGACTAAATGTGCAGGTTAAGATACAGCTTGCAGGGAACCGAATAAACCTGAGAGTCTTCGGCCCCGATGCTCAGCTGCTGCGCGAAAAGGCGCGGGACGGCGAGAGGGCACTGGCGCAGCTCCTGGAAGCGATATTTTCTCAGCAGCTTCGGGCGAGCACAAGCAAGGATGGGGTCCCACCGTACCGCAGGCGCGAGCTGGAGTTGATTGCCCAGGCTGCGGCCGAGAAAGCCCTCGCTGCGCGCCAGCCGTACGTCTTCGGCCCGATGAGCGCGGCCGAAAGAAGGATAGTGCATCTAGCGCTTGCCGGTCGCCAGGATGTGACCACTGAAAGCCGCGGCGAAGGAAGAGACCGCCGGCTGGCAGTAGTGCCACGCCGCGAGTAAACTGCAGAGGCCAGACGACAGGCTAAAATATAGCTGCGGCCATTGTACTCACGCCTGGCCGCAGCTTTATTTCCTCCAGAGCGATTGCGGCGAGCCGGCGCACGCATCGTGACGCGGCTGCGCCGCCCGCTAGGCCGCCGGTCGCCGTCTCGAGCCAACCGCCCAACGATAAATCAAGAGCAGGACTATCGCGCCGATTATCGACATGATAATCCCGCCACCGGTCTGCTCGGGGCCGTAGAGTCCCACCAGACGACCCATATAGCCCCCCAACAGCGATCCCGCCACGCCGATGAGAATCGTGATGATAAACCCTCCGGGGTCTCGTCCGGGCATGAGCAGCTTGGCGATTGCCCCGACGATCAGCCCGAAAATTATCCAGCTTAAAATCTCCATGTGGAAAACCTCCCGAAGGTCAGGCGTGGGGGTTCTGCGTATCTAAAATTAAGTATAGCTTATATCAGGTGCGACTGTCAGGTTCAGACGATTAGAGGGATGCATGTAATAAAAATGGAGAAAAGCTACCCTGTTGCAAATTCGTTTTCTGCTACTATTCAGAATTCGGCAATGTAGCGGCGGTCTTTAGACCGCCACGGGTACGACGTGATGCTAGCGTGTCCCACCCTGGCGAGCTGTAGGGGCGCAGTGTACTGCGCCCTAGCCGCTACGATTAGTGTGGGCCAAAGGGGGCTACAAGATACCGTCATTCCCTCCTCATACATGCATCCCGATTAGAGAATTAAATCGGGCGCATCGGCCCCCCTCCGCCGATGCGCCCTTTGCAGCAAGGGCCGAGTCCAGAGCTAGACGGTAATCTGGTCTTTAAGGCGCTGGAACTTCTTTTCGCCTATCCCCTTTACTCCCATCAAGTCCTCGATCCGCTTGAACGGGCCGTTTTTGGTACGGTATTCGATGATGCGCTGCGCCACCACCTTTCCTATTCCGGGCAGCGCCATGAGCTGCTCAGCGGTGGCGGTGTTGATGTTGACCTTGCCCGATTGCGCCGCCTTGTTCTCGGCCGCCTGGGCGAAAGCTAAAAACAAAAGGGCCACGGTGAGCGCCGTCGCCATGGCTATGAACCTGATCCTAAGCATGCTCTCCTCCTTGCACAAATTAGCTGACATGGGGCTTCCCGCGGCAGTAGAGGTCAGCCCCTCATCTTACTTTAACTGCGCCGGCGCGAGATCCGCGAAAGAATCGAGGCTTTTGGCGGGAGGTCGAGGCTGTTGCTAGCCGCTGCGGTAGTACCAGTAGAGCAGCAGGCTCGCGATGTTGTAGGCGGCATGGGCCACCATCGGCGCCATCAGGTTACGGCGCCAGAGCAGCACCAGGCCGAAGACGAAGCCGAGCAGGCCGGCGGCGACGGCGCTCGATACCCCCTGGATCAAATGGCCGGCGCCGAAACCGATGCTCCAGAGCACCAGGCCGAGCCAGGCGCCGTAGAGAAATCGCTCGAAGCGGTTCAGGATGAAAGCCCGCTGCAACTCTTCCTTGAACCCTCCGGCAAAAATCGATATCGCTATGTACATCGCCAGGTCGCCGCCCGTCTCTATGCGCTGCAAAAGCGGGTTCTCAGGATCGAAGTGCTGGGGAAGAAACTCCTTGAAAAAAAGCCCGACGGCGCTGGTGAGGAGCAGCAGTCCGGGCACGAGCGCCAGCCCGATCAGGGCCTCGCGGCCGGGCCTTCTCCAGTAGAGCCAAAGCTCGCGCAGGCCTTCACGGCGGCTCCACTGAAAAAAAAGTACGAGCAGAACCAGGACTGCGCTCTCGAGCAACAGGGTGTAAAAGATGCTCTCGGGGTTGAGGTTTTGCACCGCATCGGCCGGCGGAAAGCCGGCGATGGCATTCAGCAGCACAAACGCGGCATAGGCGCTGAACAGCCCGGAACAAAGCAGGACTTCGAAGGCGGCTGTCGCTCGTTCGAGAGGCGTGGGTCGAGCTGTGGTTATTGTGCCGGAGTCGACCTCGCTCTCCATGATTTAATTCTAACAGCAAAGGCTTGCCCGAAGCAGTCACACCCGCTTGAAGAAATGGATTCCGTTCTCGATCTTTTGAAGCTCGACCTCAGCCTCGATCGCCGGCTCTCCCTGGCTCAAGCGCCCGCTCAAGCGCGGCCCCTCCTCCAGCTCGATGATCGCCAGCACGTAGGGGGCCTCCTTCTCGAAGCGAGCGGGAGCGGCATGGACCGTGGAGAAGGAGTAGATCTTGCCGCGCCCGCTGAGCTGCGCCTGCTCGAAGTTGTCGCGCGCGCTGCACCTGCGGCAGAGCAAGCTCTTCTTAAGGTAAACGGCGTCGCACTGCCGGCACCTGTATCCAAGGATCATAATTTACCTCTTGGCCAGAATCGTCACTACGCAGCTGGCCCCGGAACCTCCGATGTTGTGGGTCAGGCCCACCTCGGCCCGCTCGAGCTGCCGCTCGCCGGCCTGGCCGCGCAGCTGCTGCACGACCTCGATAGCCTGACCGACGCCGGTCGCACCGACCGGATGCCCTTTCGATTTCAAGCCGCCGCTGGTATTTATCGGCTTGGCTCCGCTGCGCGCGGTGAGGCCGTCTGCCGTGGCCGGCCCCCCTTCGCCCTTGCCGACGAAGCCGAGATCCTCTATCGCCACGATCTCGGCTATGGTGAAGCAGTCGTGGACCTCGGCGAAATCGATGTCGCGCGGGTCGAGCCCCGCGCTCCGATAGGCTTTGGCCGCGGCCCGCACCGTGGAGGAAAAAGTGGTTATGTCTTCCTTTTCATGCATGGCGAAGCTGTCCGAGGCCTGGCCGAATCCCAGTACGTCCACCGGTTTCGATTTGAAGTCGCCCGCCATTTCGGCAGAGCAGAGCAATACGGCGCCGGCGCCGTCGCTTACCAGCGAACAGTCGAAGAGGTTGAGCGGCGTGGCTATAGGCCGCGCGTTCATCGCCTGCTCGAGCGTGATCCGCTTGCGCATGTGCGCGTCCGGGTTAAGGTAACCGTTCTCGTGGTTCTTGACCGCGACCTGCGAGAGCTGTTCGCGCGTCGTGCCGTACTGATACATGTGCCGCTGCGCCACCAGCGCGAAGAGCGCCGGGAAGGTAGCGCCGGCGGCAACTTCGCTCTCCGAGTCGCCCGCGGCTGCAAGTATCTCCGTGACCTTCGAGGTCTCCTGCGAGGTCATCTTCTCGACCCCGGCGACCAGCACAAGATCATAAAGCCCTGCGGAAACCGCCATGATCCCCTGGACCAGGGCCGCGCCGCTCGAGGCGCAGGCCGACTCCACCCGCGTGCAGGGAATTCCCGCCAGCCCAAGCTCAGCCGCTACCAGAGGCGCTATGTGGTTTTGGCCGACAAAAGAGGGCCCGGCGAAATTTCCTAAATAAAAAGCTTCGACGCGTTCGCTCCGCACGCCGGCATCAGCCAGCGCGCCGATACAGGCTTTCACCGCCAGCTCGCGCAGCGACTCCTCGAGCTGACCGTAACGGGTCTTTCCTATCCCGATTATCGATACCTTTCTCACAACGCCCTCCCGAGCTTATGTGAGAATTATCGGCCAGCTCGAGCGATTTGACAATAGTTGAACCCTTTGTTACCATTTTTTGCTTGCAGCAAGCCATCAGCTTTCAGTTGTCAGCCGGAGATAATATTTATTTAGCTGATGGCTGAAAGCTGGCTAACGGAAGTGAACAAGATATGGCTAAGCGACACAAGTCGGCCTTAAAGGCCCAGCGCCAGAACGAGAAGCGCCGGATGCTCAACCGCGCCCACCGCAGCCGAATGCGCACCGCAATTAAAAAGCTGCGCGCTCTGATCCGAGCCGGGCAGGTCGAGCAGGCGCGGGCTGCGCTCCCCGGAGTTTATTCCATTGTCGATAGAATGATCGCGAAAAAAATCATCAAGCGCAACACGGCAGCCCGCTACAAGTCCCGCCTGACCAGCCAGCTCAACCGGCTCATCTCAGCCCAACCCCAGCAATAAATCCAGTCGGTAGTTGTCAGTCGGCAGTCTAAAAGGCTATCGACTGCCGAGTTATTTTTCGAGCAGCATCAGCAGGAGCGCTTTCTGGGTGTGCAGCCGATTTTCGGCCTGGTCCCAGACGGCCGAACGCTCCGAATCCATCACCTCGTCCGTCACCTCCCAGCCGCGATGCGCCGGAAGGCAATGCAGGAATATGGCATCGGGTTTAGCCCGCGCCATTAACTTTTCGTTCACCTGAAAGCCGGCAAAGGCCCGCGCCCTCGCCTCCTGCTCCTTCTCCTGTCCCATCGATACCCAGACGTCCGTGTATACCGCATCGGCCCCCTCGACCGCCTGCTCGGGGCTCTCGGCCAGCTCTATCGCGCTGCCGTTCGGCTTCGCATCAGCGCTCGCTTTATCCAGAATCTCCCGGCTCGGGCGATAGCCGGAGGGGGTGGCTAGAGAGATGTTGACCCCCAGGCGCGCGGCGCCCTCGATGAGAGAGTGGGCGACGTTGTTGCCATCTCCGACATAAGCAAGCTTCAACCCGCGCAGCTTTCCTTTTTTTTCGCGCAGGGTGAAATAATCGGCCAGGGCCTGGCACGGATGATGAGCATCGCTCAGGCCATTGATCACCGGCACCACCGCGTGCCTGGCCAGCTCCTCGATCTGATCATGCCCGTAAACGCGTGCCATGATCGCGCTGAGGTAGCGGGAGAGGACGCGCGCGGTATCGGCGATGGTCTCGCCCCGCCCGATTTGCAGGTCGGCAGCGCTGAAGTAAAGCCCCAGCCCGCCTAGTTGGTAAATCCCGACCTCGAAGGAGACGCGCGTGCGCGTCGAGGGCTTCTGGAAGATCATGCCGAGCGTTTTCCCCTCGAGCGATCTACTGTACTTTTCAGGGTCGGCCTTAATTTCGGCTGCCAGTTGAAAAAGCCTCTCCAGCTCCTCGCGACCGAAGTCCATTACCGTAAGAAAGTCCTTTTTCTTCATCGACAGGTCTCCACCGGAACCTCGAATGGCAATAGATGCGACAGGCGAACCAGCGCGGCTGAACGGTTGCATCATGCCGGTCCGTATCTATCCGCACCGCCTGTCTCGCGCCACCGGTTCTATACTATATTCCAGATCAGCCCTTTAGCTCCAGACCAAGGTCAGGCGAAAACGAGCCATAAGTCAGAATGAAACCCCTACGCTTTATTCTGAATTCTGGCTCCTGACTCCTGGCTCCTTTTCAGGGTGCGCTTGCGGCAGCGCAATGAGATTATCTCTGCGATGAGAAGCAGCGCGGCCGCGCTCCAGAGCAGCGCTCCCTCGCTATCGAGCCGCTCGGGAACGATCGTAAAGAGCGCCGCCGCGATTGCCGCGAACAGCAAGGCCATCCCGATCCGTTCGCCGGCAAGCCCCTTGCGCGGTTCGCGCGTGAATGGGAGCGACCTTTGAAAGCGGAGCCCGAGTTGCAACGCGAGAAAGCCAGTTGATATTCCGAATAATAGTGTGCTCAAGGACACTAACTCTCTACGACAGAGCGAGGCTGCGGCTGCCGCCAGCAAAGATACCGGAAGGACGATCGCAAGCATCAGCGCCCGCCTGATGCCGGCGAACGCGCGGCCTGCATCTACTGCGGGAGCGCTGTGGAATATCCACCTTCCGCGAAACTCATCGCAATAAGGAAGAAGGGCCGCCGCGATCAGGGCGGCGCCTGCGGCGGCGAAGGCAATTTCGCTCGCTGCTGTCGCCGGCCCGGCGGGCGAATCTCGGCACGCGAACAGCGGATAGAGGGCTAAAATGAACAAGGGAGATAGCTGAAAGCGCAGATATCTGTTGCGCGCCAGCATCGCTAAAACAAAGCTAAAAAGGGCGCGAGCTACGGCATCGCCGGCAATCGAGCGAGCGATGTCGAGGTTCGCAGATCGTCGCTTGGCGCGCCGCGCTCGCCTTCCGGCGTCCAGTGCCAGCGCTTCAGAGATCCTGTAAATATATCTTTCCGATAGCAGCAGAGCGACGAGGAGAATGCCGAGCAGAGAGGCTGCGACTCCAGCCGCGGCTTCCGGCATTCGCGTTCGATTACCCATGAGCAGTTCGACTGCCGCCGCATACCAGGCGGGCGGGAAAGGGCTGATCGAATTTTCGGCGCCATACACGGCGCCGTCGTGGCCGGCGGACCAGCGCGCGGCGAGATGAAAGGCAAATACCACGGCAATGAGTCCAGATAATTGCGCCGCCCGGAAGATCTGCTGTAACCCTTCCGGCGCGAAAAGCCGTACCAGAAGCAGGAAGAGGGCAGCGCTCATGCCGGCTGCGAACAGGCCGAGCAGAAGAGAGACAAGCAGATAAGCCGGCGCATAGCCCCAGGAGGTTTCGGGCCTGAGGAGGCCGAGCAGCGTCGGCGGCAGGGCGAGCGCCAGATCGATTTGAAGCAGATAGAGAAAAACATTCGAGAGCTTTGCTGCCAGATACGTTCTGCTTGAAACGGGCCGCGGCGCGACCACAGCCAAATCGGCCGGCGCGGCCAGCGATGCGCCGAACTCCACGAAAAGAGCCAGGAGAAGGAGCAGCAGGTTAAAGGAGAGCGTGCCGAGAAGGTAGAGCCGGAGGTTGGGCGCGACCAGCAGGACCGCGGAGGCCAGCCCGCTCAACAGGGCGTAGAGCCCCAGGGCATAAAGAAATGGTCGGCCTTCGGCGCGCGGCTCGGCGGCGGCAAGAGGGTCCGAGCGCCTCCAGTCTTCCAGGAGCGAGGCCCAGAGCAAAGAGCGATACTGCCCGCCATCAATGCCGAGCCGCTCGAGCGCCCGGCACGCTCTCCTCCATATTCCAGCCACAAGTCTCATAGCTTTAAGCTATCAGCCGTCAGCGAGAGCGGAAAAAACAACGGCTGATGTACAAACCTTAATCGTGGGAATTGTAACCCGTTTTTCGTCTCTCCTGTTTTTGCTGAAGGCTAACGGCTGATAGCTGAACGCTTGCTCATAGTTCAACAGCGCGGGCCAGCCGGCTGGCCCTTTCCTCGATATCGCCGGCCTGCGTCAGCTCCTGAAAGGCCGCCTCGAGCGAAAGCTGGCGGCAGAGCGCTTTCAGCTGTGCTACCTGAGCATCCGCGATGATCTTTCCCTGGTCGATTACAATCGCCCGGCGACAAAGCTTTTCCACGACCTCAAGCTGATGCGAGCAGAAAAGGATCGCCTTGCCGCGCGCGGCAAGGCTGCGCAAGAGACCCTTGACGAGAAGAGCAGAGTTGGCGTCGAGCGCGGAGAGGGGCTCATCGAGCAGCAATACCTTCGGGTTGTGGATCAGGGCTGCCGCAAGCAACACCTTCCGGCGCGTTCCGCGCGAGCAGGCGGCGAGCCTGAGCGCGGCGAAATCATGCAGTTCGAGCAACTCAAAGAAATGTTCGGTTTTTTCTGTAATCCTGGGCTCATCCATCGAATGCAGCCTGCCGGCAAGATACAGGAACTCGCGCGGCGTCAGGCTCTCGTAAAGGCCGTCGCCCTCCGGCAGGTATCCTATCTGCGCTTTAGCCGCAATCGTCTCGCGCTCGAGGTCGTGGCCGCAGACCACAACTCGCCCTCGCGTCGCCGGCAAAATGCCGCTGAGGATCTTCACCGTCGTGCTCTTTCCCGCGCCGTTCGGCCCCAAATACCCGACGATTTCACCAGGATTTACGCAAAACGAGACGTCGTCCAGCGCGAGCTTTGAGCCGTAAAACTTGGTCAGATTTATCGCCTCGAGCATTTCGCCCGCCTTTTCAAACCGGGCCGCACCGGTCAAGCCGGGGAACGGGCATACAAACGGCCGTGCAAAACTGTAACTTTCATCTTGACAAGCCGTTACCCTTATTGTAGATTTTAGCCGTTTTTCGGGGGTATGGGTATAAGGTTTTAAGGACCGCTGTATTGTGCTGTAACAGCGGCCGTCGGGCACCGCCCCGCCCCCTTAGCACAGGGGCGGCCCGAGGTTCAACCGCTTTGAAAGGAAAGGAAGATGAAAGCTAGAGGTAGAGTGAAATGGTTCAACAATAGCAAGGGCTATGGTTTCATCGAGCAGGACTCGGGCGGAGATGTCTTCGTACATTATTCCGCAATTAGACAAGACGGTTACAAGACCCTAAAGGAGGGAGAAGAAGTAGAGTTTGAGATCAAGCAGGGTCCAAAGGGTCCACAGGCGGAAAACGTAGTGAAGATGCAACCTTAGCCATTTTGGGGGCCGCCCGCCGCGGCCCCCCTCGCCTCTAATCCTCTAGCTAAAAGAAAGCCGGGGCAGCGATTCCAGAAGATTATTTGAACGGCCTAACCCTTTTGTGCGGTCAGCCGGAGCTTCTTCCCTTCCACTTTCAGGGAAAAGGTCACAGCCTGACAGCCTAATTGCTTTTTCACCGAATCGGTTTTAGCGACAATGAATTGCCTGAAGGCCTCGTATGACGGGGCCGGGTCGTCGCCCAGACGCTGCTGCGCAGCGCTCAGGAAGCGGTAAAGGTCCTGGATTTTGCTTTCTTCCACCTCCGGGCTTGAAATGCTGATGCTCAAGGCATCCTCGCTGTAAGGTCGAGCCTCGCCAGCGGGGGCCGTCGGGCGCTCTGTAAAGCGGCCCTCTTCTCTTTGAGCCGTAATGCGGCGCCACATCTCCTGGTAGGAATTGTACCGGGCCGCCAGGTTGCTGTAGCGAAACCGCTGGGCATGGCTCATCCCTCTTTCTTCGAGCAGCCGCTTGATCGCCTTTTCGATGCGCACCTTCAAATCATAAGGCGGCAGCTTGCGGCCACCGCCGAAGAACATGTCGTATTCGATTTTGAGTTGCCTGAGCCAGTCCTCCAGCAGCTGCAGCTGTTCGTCTATGGTCATAACCTGGTCATGTTCCCTGCCCGATGATCATAATCCTCCGCACCTCTGGCTGTCAACCGGGATAAAGCAGGAGCCAGAATAAAGCAGCGAATGGTGAATCTTACTTCGGCTTCATCTCTTACCATCCGATAGAGATAGTCGTCCGGCGCGCCTGTACAATTGGCCGCCGGCGGCGGTATAGTATTGGCAGGCCTGACGGGATATCGGGATGCTTTCGGCAAAGGCTCAAGTCACGCTGCTCTCGGTAGCGGCGGCCCTGGTTACGCTGGGACTTAAGTTCACGGCATTTTATCTGACCGGCTCGGTGGGTCTTTTCTCGGATGCCGCCGAATCGCTGGTAAATTTAAGCGCCTCGCTCATTGCTCTGATTGCTCTGATAATCGCCTCGCGGCCCGCCGATGCCACTCACACTTTCGGTCACGATAAAGCGGAGTACCTGTCGAGTGGTGCCGAGGGCGTGCTCATTCTGGTCGCCGCGGCTGCGATTTCCTGGGCGGCTGTGGACCGACTTATCTATCCCAGGCCCCTGGCCCGGCTCGACGTCGGCATGGCGATGTCCTTGCTCGCTGCGGCGATAAACTTCGGCGTGGCGCGGTATATGTCCGGACAGGCCCGCCATTACGACTCCATTGCCCTGGAGGCGGATGCGCGGCACCTGATGACCGACGTCTTGACCTCGGTAGGCGTCGTCCTGGCCCTTGTGCTGGTCTGGTTCACCGGCTGGACCGTCCTGGACCCACTGGTCGCCCTTGCCGTGGCCGCGAACATCGTTAATTCAGGTGTGAAATTGCTCCGCCGCTCTTTTCGCGGGCTGATGGATTACCGGCTGCCCCTGGAAGAACTCGCGATTATCCGGCAGGTCCTCGAGCGCCATCAGGGCGAATTCTCGTCCTATCACGGCCTGCGCACACGAAAGTCGGGCCCGCAGCGCTTCATCCAGCTCCACCTGTTGATGCCGGGAAAAGCCACGATTCGCAAGGCGCACGATCTCACAAAAACGCTCGAGCGCGAACTTGCCCAGGCCCTCGGCCAGGTCGACGTTACCATACATGTCGAACCGGTAGAGGACCGCGATTCCTACGAGGCGGAGCTGGTCAGGCTGGATACCGGCGAACAATGAAGAGGAGCTAGAAGCTAGGAGCTAGGAGCCAGAATAAAGGCCGTGAGGCGGAAGGCGGGAGGCGTGAGGGGGAAGAGGACCTTTATGCTTCTGACACTTCACCCATTGCCACACCACCACCCCGGTAGCTCTATCGAGATCAATCTTCTAGCTCCTAACTCCTGGCTTCCAGCTCCTGCTTCTGATATATTTGCATCACTAACTCGGCGAGGGGACCATGAAGGGCTGGAAATTGATAATTTTGTCGGCAGCTCTGTTCGTATCTTACGGATGCGCCGCGCGCGGCAAGCTGAGCGAGGGCGAGGCGCGCGAGCTGATAGCGCGCGCTCCCGGCCTTTCGCTCAAAGAGGACCAGATAAAAGTGACGCAGATTGTCCAGCCTACCTCGGACCATGCCGTGGTCGAGGCCACGATCAGCACGGGCTTTAAATATCAACGGGTGGATGGAAAGTGGGTGCTGAAAGAGGTGCGCGTTGGGCTGAACCGGTGGGAGGATGTCGGCCTGGTGATCGAAGCGATAAACCGCGAAAAAAGCGATCGGGCGCGGAAGATGCTGGAGCTTATCGCCAAAGGCGTCGAGCGCTATCGCAATGATTTTTCTTCATATCCGCAGGGAGACTTCGAGGGCCTGATAGATCTGATCTCCCCCAGGTACCTTCCGAAAGTGATCAGGCTCGACCCCTGGTCGAACCCCTTCGTCTATCAATACAGCGGAAGCGGCTACCGGCTGATTTCGGTCGGAGCCGACGGCACGGCCGGAACGCAGGATGATATCGTTCTGGTGGGTCCTGTTAGATAGGGCCGCTGCGAGCCTCGGGCGAAATCACGATACGTAAACAACCTTCCTCTCGCCCGCTGTTATTTGCCCGATGGCCCTGAAGGCCTCGCCTTGAGCTTTAAGTTCAGCCTCAACCCTGCCGGTTTGATCAGCGCCCACAACCAGCACCATGCCGATTCCCATATTGAAAGTCCGGTACATTTCATCCTCGGGCACATTTCCCGCCCGCGCGATCAGCCGAAAGACCGGCGGCGGCTCCCACGCGCTGAGCCTGACCAGCGCCTGGCGGCCTTCGGGCAGAACGCGCGGCAGGTTATCGGTTATCCCGCCGCCGGTGATGTGAGCTATCCCCTTGATGGCGCGCGCGCTGATCAAATCGCGCAGGGCACCGAGATAGCTCCTGTGCGGGGCAAGCAACTCTTCGCCTAGGGTCCGGCCGAACTCCGGAAGATACGAAGAAACATCGAGCTTCAACGCCTCGAAGAAGACCTTGCGCGCCAGGGAATAGCCGTTGGTATGCAGCCCGGCCGAGGGCAGCCCGATCAGAACGTCTCCGGGAACAATCCTTCTGCCGTCAATGACCCGGTCTTCTTCGACCGCGCCCACGATAAAGCCGGCCAGATCGTATTCTCCCTCTCGATAAACGTCGGGCATTTCCGCCGTCTCGCCGCCGATCAGCGCGCAGCCGGCCTCGCGGCAGCCTCGGGCCAGCCCATCAACGAGCTGTTCTATCACGGCGGGATCAATCCGGGCCATGGCAATATAATCGAGGAAGAAGAGCGGAAAGGCACCCTGCGCCAGGATATCGTTGACGCAGTGGCAGACCAGATCATAGCCTATCGTGTTGTGCACGCCGGCCATGATCGCTACCTTGATCTTCGTCCCGACACCGTCGGCGCTGGCGACTAAAAGGGGACGGTGATAGCCGGCCGGGTCGAAACGATAGAGGCCGCTGAAGAGCCCGATATCGCTCCGCACGCTCTGATTGAAGGTCGAGCGCGCCAGCTCGGCGATCCGCTTCTTGGCCCGCGCGGCGCGCTCGATATCGACGCCAGCCCCGGCATAGGTAAGCTTCTTATCTTCCATTTCGTTTCAGCGCATAGAGCCCGCCGAGAACGTTTTGGAGCCATCAGCGCTCAGCCGTCAGCTTTAGCTGAATGCTGATAACCGATGTCTGGTAGCTTGCCCTATCCCATGCGGGCTTGATGAGCGCTATTCGCCTCACAGCTTTTTAATTTTAACAAGCGAGCGCAGCGCCTCCCAAATCGCCGGGTCTTCGGAGCCGATGCGCCAGGCCGAGAAGCCATGCAGGTCGAACTCGTTCATCAGCCCCAGCTTGTAACGAAAGCTGCGGGCATCTTCGAAGAAGACATACTGGCGCACCCCTTCGAAATAGAAGCTGAACCAAGGGGCCTTGTCAAGTTGGTCCCACTGCACCTCGGCCTGATACTGCTCTTTAAGCGCCATCGCCTCGCTGTAGCTTATCGCAGATGCCGTGGTATAGCCGTCCTCGGCCGTGGCGCGGCTGTACCAGTGCTTTCCGCCGAGCCGCAGGCCGAGCGAGAGCTTGGCGCGAGGAGCGCGCGCCGCCGAGAACTCCAGCACCTGGCGGGCCCAGGGAAGGGATGCCTCCGGGCCGGGCGGGGTGCGCCGCGTGTGCTGACTGTAGGTCATGATGGATACGAAATCGGCGTGCTTGCCTAAAAATTCAAGATCGTAAGCCCCTCGCCAGTTCTCGTACAGCCATTTGTGATACTCGCTGCCGCCCGCCTGTTCGGTGTACTTGTGGACCACAGCCACGCTCAGCGGAAAGCCGTTGCGGTGGAAAAGCTCGGCGGTCTCGGCGAAGAACTGGTTGAACAGCTCGCGGTCGCTGAAGTGAAGGTTCTCGAAATCGAACTGCATGCCGTAAAAGTTATTCGCTTTAACTATTTCGAGCATCCGCTCGGCCGCCAGCCTTCGCTTGGCCGGATCGACCAGGACCGAATGTATGATCTTCTGGTCGAAGCCGGGATTAACCACGAGCGGCATGACCTTCACCCCGCTGCGCGCGGCATGTTCTATCACTCTTCTATCAACGGTCCCCCATACCAGGCCGTTTTCGTCAAGCTTATAGGCCGAGGGGGCGATGATCGAGATCGACCCGGCGTTGCGCGCGAAAGACTCGTAGGCGTCGGGGGCATCGACGTAGTAGAAGAGCGCGACGCGCTCGGGCAACTCGGCCGGCCCGGCCAGCAGCAGGGGCGCGAGGAGAAGCAGCGCTTTGCGCATATCGCTCTCGGCGTCTAATGAGGCTATTCGGCTAGAACAGAAATTTCAGGGCAAACTGCAACTGGCGCGCCGTGCCGGCGAGCGTCGTGACCCTGCCGAAATTGACCAGGTTGAGGTTGCTGACCGGTCGCCCGAGATTAACGCGGTTGAACAGGTTGAAGAATTCGGCGCGGAACTGGATCCTGGCACCCTCTGCGGCAAACCAGGGGATGAGAAAATCTTTATACAGGCCGAAATCGACGCTGGCGAAACCAGGAGCTCTAAATGTATTGCGCCCGAGATCGCCGTTGACTCCCCGCTGCGCGGGGGCCGGGAAGTCGGCCCGGTTCATCGCCCCGTTCAGCCAGTCCGAGGTCGAGACCGACCCTATCGAATTGCCAGAGGCCGGCCGGTTCGGACGGTCGAACAGGTTGCCGTCGGCATTAAAGTCGCCCGTCGCTGCCGTCGTGAAGACGGAGAAAGGGAATCCAGACTGCAGGGCGATGATGCCGTTGACGTGCCAGCCGCCCAGCGCCTGCCGCAGCGCGCGCGATGCGCCGCTCAAGCTCGGCAGGTCCCAGACGAAGTTAGCCGCGAAGCGGTGCGTGACGTCAAAGCTGGCCAGCCCACGGTCGAGCCTGATGTTTTCAACATCGACCGTGCCGCGGTCGTCCCCGAAGGCCGCGGTGTTGAACGGGTCCGAATCCACATCTATATTTTTCGACAGGGTATATGCGGCCTGGAAGGTATAGCCGCGGCTCATCCGCTTGTTGACCTGAAGCGTCAGCCCGTTGTAGTTGCCGTTGACCACGTTCAAACGGTGATTGATCACACCGAAATCCGAGTTCAATCGATCGAGCCTTCCGTCTAACAGATCGCCCGAGAAGCGGTTGATGTTTTGAATCAGGTTCTGCTTGTGCGAAGAGATGCCGAGGTAGTTGATCTCAAGGACCCATTCGCGGAACGGTTCGAGCTGCACCCCGAAGAAGTAGTTGTAAACATAGGGGGCCGGGAAGTTGCTGTCGAACGTCCCGTCCAGGTTATCGCGGACTCCGGCCAGCCCTCCCCTCGGGTCGAAGCCGCGCCGGAAGGCCGGATTGGGCGGAATCGGGATGCCGTAGCGTATGGTGCCAGCCGCAGCCGTGCCGACCGCGGTTGCGGAGAAGGGTGGATTGAAGCGGTTGTTGCCGGTAAGATTCGACCAGATGCGCGAGTACATCACGCCGAAGCCCCCTCGTATTGCCATTCGGCCGGTGCGCGAGGGGTCCCAGGCGAAGCCGAAGCGCGGGCCGAGATTGTTGTTGTCGGTCTGGTAAAGCTCATCGACGGCGCGAATGCTCGCGCCGGCGATCCTTTCGCGCACGCTCGCGCCGGGCCCGAAGATCAGGTTGGAGAGCCGCCCGTTGATCTCCTTCAGCGTGCCGAAGTTCTCGTAGCGTATCCCCAGGTTCAAGGTGAGATGCGGAGTCACCTTCCAATCGTCCTGAAAGAAGACCGCCCATTCGAAATCGCGAAAGCCGCGCGGCGTGCCCACCGGGTCTCCGGTGTTAGGATCGACGCGAGCGAGTTGTAAAGCGGGCTCATCATCTGCCAGGTCCAAGACGTTGGCGAAGAAGTACCAGCCGCGCGTGAAGAGCTGAAAGTCGCTGTTTTCCTGGAAGCGGCGCGCCTCGCCGCCGATCTTTATTCCATGCTTTCCGGCGTTTATCGTCACCACGTCCGAGTAGTGGAAGGTGTTCAGGAAGAAGAAGAGCGGTATGGCATAGCCGAAGCCCTGGCTGAATTTAGCCGTGCCGTCGCGCAGGGTTATGTCGGGGATCTCCGGAAAATTAGGCACGGCTGAAATCGGGTCGCGGTTGAAGCCGAACCTGAACTCGTTGATAACTTTCGGCGAAAAGACGCGGGTGTAATTGATGCCCAGGTTCTGGTCGCGCTCGTCGAAGAAGGTCAGGAAACCGCGCACGCTGTTATCTCCCGGCCTCTGCTCGCGCAGGTCGTTGAAGAGATAACGGGCCGCGAGCCGCGATTTTCCCTCTTCCCATTCGTGGTCGAGCTTGATCGAGAACTGGTCCGAGTTGAAGAAGCCGGGGATGAGCGCCACCCCCTCGCCGATATCCGGAATGCCGTCGGGCGGGCCGAAGACGTCGGCGCCGGGAGCGGGGCTGCCGATGTCGCGGATATTAGTGTTAGGCGTCACTGAAGCCGGGAACTCTTTGAACAGCCGCGCCGCGATGGAATTGGGCCTGGTCCTGATCACGAACTCGCGGAACTCGGGGGTTTCAACCACAACCGAACGAGAGACCCCGCCCGGGCGGCGCAGCCCTTCGTAGGAGGTGAAGAAAAATGTCCTGTTCTTGATCACGGGCCCACCCAAGGTCCAGCCGAACTGATTGCGCTTGAACTCGCTCTTCTTCGCCTCGCGCCCCTGCGCGCGCAATGCGGCCAGTCGCCGGTTCTCGAAGGTGTCGGCGGCATCCAGGTTGTCGTTGCGGTGGAAGGCGTAAACCGAGCCGTGGAAGTCATTGGTGCCCGACTTGGTGACCATGTTGACCACGCCGCCCGCCGAGCGGCCGAACTCGGCCGAGATGTTGTTGGTGACGACGCGGAACTCCTGCACGATATCGACGTTGGGAGTAATGGTCACCAGCCCGCCCTGGCGGTCGTTATTATTGCTCACGCCGTCGATCATTACATTGTTATCGCGAAAGCGGGCGCCGCTGGCCGAGAAGCCGGCGAAGGTCACATCAGACTGGGCCACGGCGCCGGCGGCCCTGATGATACCGGGCTGAAGCTCGGCAAGCTGGTAGACGTTCCTGCCGTTCAAGGGGAGGTTAGCGATCTTCTCGGCACCGACCACAGCCGAGACCTCGGCCTTTTCCATATCGATGGCCGGAGGCGTCCCAACCACCTGCACTACTTCTTCGATCTCCCCGACCTCGAGGGCGAAATCGAGCCGCAGCACCTGGCCGACATCGAGCTTAACCCCTCTCCGCACTGCTTTCTTGAAGCCGGAAAGTTCAGCTTCCAGATCGTATGCTGCTGCGGGAAGGTTGATCAGGCGATAAATGCCGTCGTCGCCGGTAAGCGCCGACCAGACGCGCCCGGTAGCCGGATCGGTCGCCGTGATCTTTGCTCCGGGCAGCACAGCCCCCGTCGCGTCCTGTACCAGCCCGGTTATCGTCCCGTGATAGGTCTGGGCCGCAAGGGGCGATGAAAGAAAACCACATAGCAGCAGTGTCAGGCAAAGCTTATAAACCCATTTCATTTTTATCCCTCCCCAAGACCGGAAAAGCAGGGTCTCTTTCCGCCCGATTATATTAGAACCCTGAGGCAAAGGGCAAGGGAAATTTACGACCAGATGATGGTAGGGGCAATGATTGGAGCCTTGGGCAACGTAACGGCGTTCTCCAGGCCGCCACGTGTACGACGCTGTGGCGTGACCACCCCTAGCGAGCTAAAGCTCGCCGCTACAACGGAAGATCCACCGACTTCTGATTGCCGTGCCGAGTTCCATTCCTAAGAATGGCCATCGCAATTATTTTCCTCCAGCGTCCTTTACCATACCGCTTTCGTAAAAGTTGAAGTATGCGAATAGCACCTCCAGCAGCAATTGTTTCTATGTCGGTAATCTCACCGACCGTCTCAAATCCCATCAACTACATTATGCCAGTTATTCAAGAGAGCGCCCAATTATGGGGGCTCTTACATGCCGTTTTTCTCGAGGACCGCAAGGATCATCTCGTTCGTCGGCCTGACCTTGTAATCGACCTCGGTAAACCTCCACACCACCACCCCCTTCTTGTTGATCACCAGGGTCGTCGGGTGCGGGATCCCGCGCGGGCTGCCGGTGTTAAGCAGGCCGTAACGATCTATGACCTTATGCGCTTTGTCCTCGAGGAGCCGAATGGGGAAAGAGGCGGGGTCTCCATTCAGTTTCGCGATGAGCGCCTTGGAGTCTTCATGAGATTCTGGGCTTACGGCCAGGATCTCGATTTCGTTTTTCCGCTTCTCATCGAGCAGGTCCTTCAGCTTGCCAAGCTGATCGAGGCAGTACGGTCACCACTTGCCCCGATAGAAGACCAGAATCACCCCTTTTTTTCCGCGAAAATCGGAGAGCGTTACCACCGATCCGCTATGGTCTTCCAGTGTGAAATCGGGAGCAACTTCGCCGACCTTGATCCTATCCAGGTCGGCAGGCGGCAGATCATGTCCATCTTTAGGGCCGAGCGCCCGATCGCCTTCGCCCCGCACGGCCGGCATTGACAGGAATACAAAGGCCAGCGCTAACATGACCAATCCTTTCGTTGTTTTAATCAAAGTGAACCTCCGCGTGTGACCATTAATTTTTAGCCGCAGCTCACGCTGTTTGTCAATAGGACAGGAGCCAGGATAAGGAGCTAGGAGCTAGAAGTTAGGAGCCAGGAGATTAATCTCGATGGAGCTACAGAAGTGGTGGTGTAGCAATGGGTGAAATGAGAGGAGCAGAGAGGTCCCCTTGTCCCTTACCTACCGCGCCTTGCAGCACATGTATTTATTCTAGCTTCTAACTCCTAGCTCCTAGCTCCTCTCTATCGCAGCGCCTTGACCGGGTCGAGGCGCGCGGCGCGGATGGCGGGAAGCAGTCCTGAGGCGAGGCCGACCAGAGTCAGGGCAATCGAAGCGGTGAGGAGGGCGCGCGCCGAAACTATCAGGTGAATGTCGGCCTGTCGGCTCTCGTCCTCCATCAGGCTGCTCATCAGCGGCAGCGCGCCGATGGCCGAGGCCGTGATTTGAGCGAAGATATAACCCAGAATGCCTCCCGCCAGACATATGATTAAGGCTTCGATTAAAAATTGTCCCAGGATATGGCGGCGCCGCGCCCCGAGCGCCTTGCGCAGCCCGATCTCCCAGGTCCGTTCGGTTACCGCCACGAGCATGACGTTCATCAAGCCGATGCCGCCGATGCTCAGGGTGAGAATGCCCATCAGGACTAAAAAAATTTTCATTCCCAAGTTGATGTTGTTGATTATCGTGAAGTTCTCGCGCCAGGTGTCCATGAGCAGGGCCCGTTTGTCTCTCGGGTCGAAGCGATGGTTCCTGGCCAGGATTTCCCAGACCTGGCGGAGCGCCTGCTCCTCCACGGCCATGCTTGCCGGCTGCACAACCAGGACGCTGAGATATCGGACCGGCGTGATGATCGCCATTGCGGTGTAGGGAATGAAGACATTGTTATCATCCATGCCGAAATAGTTGCTCATCGAGACCTTTTTGCGCAGCACGCCGATCACGGTAAAGCTGACGCCTTTGATGCGTATCTCCTCGCCCAGGGCCGGCGCCTCGGAAAAAAGCTTTTTGCGCAAACCCTGTCCGAGCACGGCCACGCGGCGCGCGGACCGGACGTCTTCGGCCGAGAGCTGACGCCCCTCCTCGATGAAATGGCCGCGCATCTGGCCGTATAAATGGTTGACGCCGCGCACTCCGTCCGTGGTGAGCCGGCGCGCGCTCTGTATCGGAAAGTTGCGATAGATCTCGGGGCTTACGCTCCGCACCAGCGTGGCATTATTGCGTATATCCTCCACATCGCCGAGTTCCATCCTGATGCGCCGCCCCGCCTTCTGTCCGCCCGCCTGCATGCTGGTCTGCCCGTTCCAGATGATCGTGACGTTATCGCCGAAATGAGAGAGCGATATCTCGAGCGCGCGGGCGAAGCCGTTCCCGTACGCGAAAAGGATCACGAAACAGGCGACCCCCCAGGCGATGCTGAGCAGGGTCAGGAGCGCGCGCGTGCGGTTGCGCCCGAGGCTGGTCCATGCCTGCAGGAAGACCTCTTTGATCATGTTCGCAAAGCTACTGGTTTTCATAGCGTAAAGCTTCGATGGGGTTCAGCTCCGATGCCGCATGGGCCGGGTAGAGGGCGGCGGCGATGCCGATCGAAAACAAAAGGCCGAACGCTCCGATTCCCACCGCCGGCGTGATGATCATGCCGGCAAACACCTCTTGTGGCAGCGGGAGCCGGTTAACCGCGCTGCATATGCCCCAGCCGATCAGTAGCCCCGAGGTTCCGGAAAAAAGGGTAAGGGCGAACGATTCCGAGAAGAACTGCCAGAGTATATCGCGCCGGCGCGCCCCCACCGAGCGGCGCACTCCGATCTCCACGGTCCGCTCCCTCACCGTTACCATCATGATATTGATCACGCCGACCCCGCCGAGCATGAGGGTGACCACGCCGACCGCGCCGAGAAACCACTGCATCGAGCTGAGTATGGCGTCAACCATTTGCGCGTTCTGCGCGGTATTCCATATCGAGAGCGCGTCCTCGTCCTGAGGGTGGAAGGAGCGCTTTTCGCCCAAAACAGTGCGCGCTTCCAGTTCAGCCTCGCGGTGGCGCCGGGCATCGACCGGCATGGCGATGAGGTTGTTGACCAGCTCGCGCGACTGGCCGAGCTGCGGATTAGAAAAATGCTTGACCATGGTATGGTACGGAATGAAAATCTTGCGCTTGTCCTGGCCGCTGTAGTTGGAGTTTTGAAACTTCTCGGGCATGACCCCCACGATGGTGAAAGGATGTCCGTCGAGGGTTAACGTCTCTCCCGAAGAGTCTGCTCCGTTGAACAACTGGTCGTTGACCTCGGGGCCGATGATGCAAACGGCGCGTCGCTCCTCGTCGTCGGCCCAGTTCAGCGGGCGGCCCCAGCGAATTTCGATGGTCCTCATCTGCTGGTATTCCGGAAGTATGCCGTGGACGGAAAAGGTGCCGCTGTTTATCTGGCTTTTCGCCACCAGGTCGCTGCGTATCAGCTCAGGGCTTACGTGTCTGATCAGGCGGCAGCGGTCCCGTATCGCTTTGTAATCCGAGTATTCGAGCCTGATCGCCCTGCCCGCCTGATAGCCGGCGGCCTGTATCGAGGTCCGCCCGCCCCAGATGATCATGATATCTTTGCCCAGATTGAGCATGTTACGCCGCTGCGCCACGCGAAATCCTTCCCCGATGGCGGTCATGAGCACGATCGACATCACGCCCCAGCCGACGCCGAACATGGTCAGAAAGCTGCGCAGTTTGTTGGCGCTCAGCGTGGCGCGCGTCTGGCTGAGGATGTCACGTATTATGATCATGACCGGATTACTGGAGAATTACGCGGTCGCCTTCTTTCAGGCCGGCAACCAGTTCGGTGAGCGTGCCGTTGCTGATCCCGATTTTAATCGGGACGCGCCGCCTCAGACCTTTAGCCGATGGATCGTAAAGCTCTGCGAAAGCGGCGCGCTGCTTATCGTAGATGACCGCGCTCTCGGGGATGGCCAGCACCCTTTTTTTCTCTTCTATGATGATCTCGGCGTTGGCGCTCATCTGAGGCCGCAGGATTTTTTCCGGGTCCTGGATACGAACGATCACCTCGAAGCCGATGACGTTATCTATTTTCTCCCCGAGGGGCGAGATGCGAATCACGCGGCCCGCGAAGGTCCGTTCGCGGAAGGCATCGACCTTGACTCGCGCCTGCTGCCCGACGAAGACCCGGCCGATATCGCTCTCGTCAACGCGCCCTTCCACGAAGAGTTCGCTCATATCGCCGAGGGTGAGGAGCAGGGTAGCCTCCGAGCCCAACTGCAGGATCGATGAGACCGCGTCGCCGACCTCGACGTGGCGCTTCAAGACCGTTCCGGTTATGGGCGAGGTAATGGTGGCAAAGCGCAGGTTCTCGCGGGCCCGGTCCAGGTTGGCCTCGGCCTGGACCAGTTCGGCGCGCGCCCGGGCCACGGCTTTGCGCGCCCCTTCGATCGTCGCCTGCTGCATCATCAGTTCGGACTTGAGCGCCTCGACCTTGAGCCGCGCATCCTGAAGGTCCCGCTCTGCTTTGTCCATATCGGAGCGCGAGACGAGATTTTCCCGGTACATGCTGCGAAACCGTTCGACCTGACGTTCGACGAAGGCCAGGTTGTCGGCGGCATTTTTCAGATCCAGTTCCAGCTTTTTCTTCATGCTCGCGGCCGACTCCGCTGCCGCTTCCGCCTCCTCGAGCCGCGCGGCGACCGCCATGCGGTTCGCCTCGGCCTCCCGCACCTGTGCGGCAAGCAGCTCTTTGTCCAGCTCGACCAGGACCTGGCCAGCTTTGACCTGGTCCCCTTCTTCAACTAATATCTCTTTAATCAGGCCGCTCGCTTTCGATTTCACCTCGACCGTGGCCAGAGGGGCAATCGATCCGGTGGCCACGACCGATAGGGCCAGGTCACCCCGGCCGATGACGGCGAGCTTGTCGTCGGGGATGGCATCCGCGGAGCGGAAGACTTTATTAGAAGCAAAGATTATGCTGAATAGCAAGACCAGAGCGATGGCAAGGAAGAAACCGATCTTAAAGCGCGTAGTTCGACTCATATTCAACGTCCCCGAATATCATACGTAGGGGCAGGGCGAGCGGTTCGGAGATTTTTTGCCTTAAACATCCCGTTGAAATCCTGATCTGTCCAGGCGCATCGTTTGCCCCACGTTTCGCTCAAAATTTTTGGTGTTTTCGAGAATTGCTAAGCTGCTGAATTCCAGGGACTTAACAAATCGCACATGCGTGATGCCGAAGCGCCCTCACATCTTTTGCTACGCGAACGGCCAATTGAGATGCACGCCCATGCATCCTTTTAATCGTATCTGTGCCCGAAATCCAAGCTTTTGGGCCCTTGGAGAGGCCGATTCTTGCAAGCGTTCCAAATCTGAGCGAAAGATAAGTTCGCCTTACGGAACGACCCCACTGCATCCCCAGAGGGCTATAAACTTGCATACCTATTAACCGTGTGTATATTGCAATTAGGATGAGAGGAGGTCAGCCAACAATGCATCAAAGAATCAATATTACCTTGCCGCAAGAGACATTGCGGCTTATTGACCGCGTAACAAAGAGAGGGAACCGGAGTCAGTTTATTGATAAGGCGGTTAGATACTACATAAAAACAATTGGTCGAGAAAATCTTAGAAAGAGACTCAAGGAGAATTAGATGAACGCACAGTGCATTTCCCGAAGTGGTAAGATGAAGGCAAAAACGGGAGGTGC
>FWPU01002831.1_pt1 | contig 46077 bp, 37 predicted proteins | sample 2228361 | NCBI WGS metagenome assembly FWPU01 (sample SAMEA103939777, study PRJEB20133) | metagenome
CGGCGTCATCAGGCTGAACATCGTCTCCTGCCGCTCCACACGTCCGCGCATCGCCGCCACCTCCGCAGGGAAGGATCTTCGATGCCAAGAATAGGCCCTGTTGTCAATCTAAAGCGCGCCGTGCGGGCGCACTTTTCATCATCCTGCTAGAGCCCGTCTCGTCGCCGTCGCCGTCCTGCTCCTTCTGCCCTGCGTCGCCGAGGCCGCCGAACGCCCGTGTCCCGGTTGCCCGCGGCTCGCGCACGTCGAGCGCCGCGGCGTGCTGGACGGGGTCGTCGAGGCGGCGGGCGAGCCGTTCGCGGGGCTCGGCGTCGCGCTCCATGCGGGGTCGCCGTCGGGAAGCCGCGTGCTCGGCACGGCGACGACCGACGGCGAGGGCCGCTTCTCGCTCACCTACGAGGTGCCGGGCGCAGGGACGCCGGTCTACGCGGTCGCGCGTGCGGCGGGCGGCGCGGCCGCGCTGCTCTGCGTGCTCGGCACCGAGCGGCTTCCGGGGTCGGTCGTGGTCAACGAGCTGACCACCGTCGCCGGCGTCTGGACGCTCGCGCAGTTCCTCGACGGCGAGGAGCTGCGCGGCAACGCGGTCGGGATGCGCAACGCCGCGGGCAACGCGGCGAACCTGGTCGATCCGCGGACCGGCGAGATCGCGCCGCCCGCGATCAACATCCAGACCACCACGCTCGCCACCATCAACTCGCTCGGCAACCTGATCGGCGCGTGCGCCGTGGGCGACGGCTGCGCCGCCTTCTTCGCGCTCGCGACCCCGCGCGGCGGCAGCGTGCCGAAGGACACGCTCGCCGCCGCGCTCAACGTGGCGCGCAACCCGTGGCACAACGTCGAGCCGCTCTTCGAGCTCGTCGCTGCGCAGGCCGAGCCGCACGCGACGCCGATCCTCCGCTACGCGCCGACCACCTGGACGCTGTCGCTGGTCTACACCGGTGGCGGGCTCGACGCGCCCGGCGGCATCTCGATCGACGCGCAGGGCTTCGTCTGGACGAACAACAACTTCCTCGTCGGCTCCCAGTCGTTCCTCCGCCAGCGCGGCTTCCCCGGACTCGGCGTCACCCGGCTCGCCCCGAACGGCGACGTGCTGTCACCGCCCTTCAACTTCCAGGGCGCAGGCATCTTCGGCGCCGGCTACGGCATCGTGCTCGACCAGCGCGGGCACGTCAGGGTGGGCAATTTCGCCGGCAACAGCGTCTCCGAGCTCGACGCCCAAGGCCGGCCCGTGACCGACGCCGCCTACACCGCCGGCGGCACGACGCAGCAGGTGCAGGGCACGGCGGTCGACCAGCAGGGCAACGTCTGGGTGGCGAACTTTGGCGGCGACTCCGTGAGCTTCTTCCCCGCGGGCGCCCCGGAGGCGGGACGGACCTTCAGCGTCACGGAGTTCCCCAAGTGCAGCTTCGACCACCCGTTCGGGCTCGCGATCGATCACCAAGGACGCGCCTGGGTCGCGAACCAGTTCGCGAGCACCATCGTCCGCGTCGACCGGAGCGCACCCGAGAAGTGCCCCGACGGCCCGATCCCGGTCGGCGAGGGCCCGATGGGCATCGCGCTCGACTCGGCGGGCAACGTCTGGACCGCGAACGACGCCGGCAAGAGCGTCACCTTGCACGAGCCGGCGAGCGAACGCACGCGCACGTTCGCGAACGACGCGCAGATGGTCGGGCCGTGGGGCATCGCCGTCGACGGCGCGGACAACGTCTGGGTCGCGGACTTCTTCGGCAGGCGGCTCTCGCACATCTGCGGCGTCGCGGGGAACTGTCCGCCCGGCGTGGCGCTCGGCGAGCCGTTCTCGCCGCCCGCCGGCTACGGGGCGAACGGCGGCCTGCAGCACATCACCTTCGTCGCGATCGACCAGGCGGGAAACGTCTGGGCAGCGAACAACAACAACGACCAGAGGCTGTGCGACGTGCCGCCGCCCGAGCACGTGCCGGTGACCGTCACGATCGAGAAGAACTCGATGGCCTGCGGCGGCAACGGCGTCGTGGTGATGTTCGGCGCGGCGGCGCCGGTCGCTGCACCGCTGATCGGCCCGCCGTCGCAGCCGTGAGGCGCCGCGCGCAGCGCTAGACGCCGATCACCCGCAGCATGCGCGCGAGCACGCGCTCGGCGGCGAAGTGCTCGCGCGCGAGGCGCAGCGCGGCGGCCGCGTGGCGGGCGTAGTCGCGCTCGACCTCGCGGATCGCGGCGACGGCCTCGTCGACGGTCGTGAAGGTGAGGAGCCCCTCGCCCGCCGGAATGTACTTGCTCGCGCCCGTTTCCTCGGTCACGACCGGCCGGCCCGCGGCCAGGTAGCAGACGCTCCGGTCGCTCGACCAGCCCGAGCGCGGCCGCACGTAGATGTCCTTCGCCACCGTGAACTCGCCGCGCGAGCGCTGGATGAAGCGGCGGTAGACGTCGAGGTCCTGCGACACCGCGAGCGGGTCGACGGTGCGCCAGCCGTTGTCGCGGAGCAGCGCCGCCTCCCTCTCACCCGGCGGCCGGATCGCGACCTCGAAGTCGACGCCGCTCCGCTTGGCGACCTCCAGGCAGCGGAGGAAGCTCCGGTGCTTCGACCAGAGGTAGGTCTCGCCGCCGAGCTCGATGTCCTTGCCCTTGTTCTCCCAGGTCGCGACCGTCGACCAGGCGCCGCGCTCCGGTGGCGGCGCCTCCCAGAGGTCGACGACCACGGGCGGGCGCGTCGGGTGCCAGACCCGCCCGGAGAGCGGCACCGGGCAGTCCGCCTGCCCCAGGTTCTCGCCGTAGGTGAAGAGCACGTCGTACGCATCGAGCATCGCGCGCACGCTCGCGTCGCCCTTCGCCTCGCGGAGCTGCTCGTAGACGGGGTCGGTCTCGACGTAGACCAGCTTCGCGCGGCCCGCGCGGTGCTCGGGGCGCGGCGGGCTCGCGCCGCAGAGGTTCCAGATCGAGCCGGCCGTGCGGTAGAGCTCGTGCAGCGCTTCCCTGCCGAGCCCGTGGTAGACGTCGGTCGGCTGGTCCCAGTAGACCCACCGCCCGCCGAGCCCGATCCTCTCCATCGCGGCCCGGAGGAACGCGACGTTGTAGCTGCAGTCGTCCGTCACCGTCATCGCGACCGGGTCGTAGGGCGGCGCGCCCGAGTCCTCGGCGTAGTAGACCTCGTAGCCGAGCCGGGTGAGCCCGAGCGCGTAATGCAGCGCCTGCCAGGCGACGCCCGCCATCGGGTAGCGGCCCATGAGGCCGAGGAGCAGGACGCGCGGCGGCTCAGACAAGGGCGCGCTTCCCGTCGTCCGGCTCGACGAGACCGAGCTGCGTCGCATGCAGGCGCGCGAAGTAGCCGCCGCGCGCGAGCAGCTCGTCGTACGTCCCCTCCTCCGCGATCGTCCCGTCGCGCAGCACGAAGATCCGGCTCGCGCTGCGCACCGTCGTCAGGCGGTGCGCGATGACGAACGACGTGCGACCCGCGAGCAGGCGGTCGAGCGACTGCATGAGGAGGGCCTCGGTCTCCGCGTCGAGCGCCGAGGTGGGCTCGTCGAGGATCACGATCGGCGCGTCGCGCAGGATCGCGCGGGCGATCGTCAGCCGCAGGCGCTCGCCCTCCGAGAGCGTCGCGCCGCGCTCGCCGATCTCCGTGTCGAGGCCGTCGGGCAGGCGCGCGAGCAGCGGGTCGAGCTGCGCCGCCTCGGCCGCGGCCATGATCTCCTCGGGCGTCGCCTCGCGGCGCCCGTAGGAGATGTTGTCGCGCAGCGTGGTGGGAAAGACGATCGGCGGCTGCAGCACCATCGCGATCTGGCGGCGCAGCGAGCGCACGTTGAGCGTCTTGAGGTCGCGGCCGTCGAGCAGCACCACGCCCTCGTTCGGGTCGTAGAAGCGCGCGAGCAGCCCGACGAGCGTCGTCTTGCCCGCGCCCGTCGGACCGACGAGCGCGATCCGCTCGCCCGGCTCGACGCGCAGCGACAGGCGGCGCAGGACGGTCTGTCCCGGCACGTAGCCGAACGTCACGTCGCGCAGCTCGAAGGCGCCGCGCACCTCGGCGCGGGTCAGCACGTGCGGGCCGTCGGGCACGTCGGGCGCCAGGTCAAGGATCTCGAAGACCCGCCCGATGCCGGCTTTCGCGCCCTGGGCGAGCCCGTAGCTCGTGCTGATCGCGTTGATCGGCGCGTAGAGCGACGCGAGGTAGCTCGTGAAGACGATCAGGTCGCCCACCGTGAGGCGGCCGCTCTGCACCGCACGCGCGCCCATCCAGATCACGGCGGCGACGCCGATCGCGGCGACCACGTTGATCACCATCGAGTAGCCGGTCTGGTAGGTGTAGAGCCTGAGGAGCGCGCCGAGGCTCGCCCGGCTCGCATCCGTGAAGCGCGCGTGCTCCTCCTCCTCGCGGGTGAAGGCCTGGATCACGCGCACCGCGGACATCGAGCGCTCGGCCCTCGAGTAGAGCTCGCTCTCCCGCTCGCGCGCCGCCGTCGCGACGCTCCGGATGCGCGCGCCCATCAGCCGGATCGCGAGCGCCAGCAGCGGACAGACGGCCAGCGCGATCCCGGTGAGCGCGAGATCGAGGTTCACCATGACGAGCAGCATCCCGGTGAGCATCACGGCCGCCGAGACGGTCGGGAAGAACCCGTTCATGGTCAGCGTCTGGATCGCGTAGGTGTCGGCGGCGAGTCGGTACATGAGGTCGCCGGCGCTGCGACGCGAGTGGAAGCGCAGCGAGAGGCGCTGGAGGTGCTGGTAGAGGTCGCTCCGCAGGTCCTCGACCATGCGCTGCCCGACCTCGATCGTCACGTAGTTGCTCGCGAGGTTCAAGAGCCCGATCGCCACGTAGACCACGACCAGCCCGAGCACCGCCGCCGCGAGCAGCGCGCCGGAGCCGATCCGCTCGGGGTAGCCGACGATCGGCAGCGCGGCGCCGCCGAGCACGTTGTCGATCACGATCTTGAGCGGCCAGGGCTTGACGATCTCGGCGAGGCTCGAGGCGAGGACGAGCCCGAGCCCGAGGAGGAGCCGGGCCCGGTGCGGCCGGAGGTAGCGCGCGACCCGGCGGAGCTGGCCGCTCGCCCCGCTCACGCCGCCCGCTCGCGACGGCCGCCGACGTGCGTCAGCCCGAGCCGGCTCGCGACCGCGGCGAAGACGCGCAGCAGCACCCTCGCCACGCGGAGTTCGCGGTAGGCGATGGTCCCCGCGTCGAGCACCGCGAGCGCGAGCCCCAGGCGCGCAAGCTCCGAGCTCTCGATGACGACGCCGAGCAGCGCCGCGCCGACGCACGCGAGCAGCACCCCGACGCTCGCCGGCGCGGTGTGCAGCGAGGTGCGCACGCGCAGGAGCCGCTTCGATCCGGTGTGGTTCTCGACCGCGACCGTGATCCGCGCCGAGGTCCAGACGCCGCGCGACACCTCGATGTCCCAGTCGTTCCACCCCGAGTCGATTGCGATGCGGTAGCGGCGCAGCGCGAGGAACGACATGAGCTCGTGCAGCAAGTCGCGCTTCTCGCAGCCGGTCTCGCTCCACAGCGCGAGGTCGAAGCGACGCTCGAGCCACGAGACGGCGGTCGGCTCGAGCGACATACCGGGCTCGATCCTTCCGGCGTCCTTGGTGCCGCGCAGGCGCCACACGTAGCGCTCGAAGCTGCGCACGAGCGGGCCGAGGTAGAGCAGCAGCATCACCAGCAGGCGCGCGCGCAGTCCGCGGAAGCGCGGGTCGAGCGGGGCGCGCGCCGCCGTGCTCGCAGCGGAGAGAAGCGAGATCGCGAGCGGCAGCGACGACACGACGAGGTACTCCCCCGAGAGCAGCGCGGTGATCAGCAGCACGCAGGCGAGCAGGTTCCACTCGAGCGTGAACGGGAGAACCCGGAGGACCGACGAGGGCCGCTCGTACAGCGTCTGGAACAGTCCTTCGCCGAAGGTGCCGTGGTAGATCACCGGGCGGCGCGGGAGGAGCGACGTCGCGAGCCCGCCGTAGATCCGCCCCAGCCAGCGCGACTGTCCGAGCGCGTTGAAGCGCAGCGGGTGCTTGAAGAAGAGCAGCGCCTCCGCCTTGCCGTAGCCCATCTGCTGCCTCAGGTAGGCGCGCACCGTGTTGCGCCGGAAGTGCCAGACCAGCGCGGCGGGGCTGAAGCCGATCGTGTAGCCCGCGTTCTGCAGGCGCCAGCACACGTCGACGTCGTCGCCCGCCGCCGTGAACGCGACGTCGAAGCCGCCGATCTCCTCCAGCTTCGCCTTGACGAACGCCATGTTGCAGCCCGGGATGTGCTCGGCGACGTCGTCGTCCATCAGGACGTGCGTCGGACCGCCCGGCGCGACCGCGACGGCGGACGGCACGAGCGCGTTTTCCGGCGGCGGGAAGTTCGGGCCACCCACTGCGACGAAGCCCTCGCGGAGCTTGTACGCGAGGTAGGTGAGCCAGTCGCGGTCGACGACGCAGTCCGAGTCGGTGTAGGCGACGATCTCGCCGCGCGCCGCGGCGAGGCCCACGTTGCGCGCCGCGGAGAGCCCACGGTTCGGCTGGTCGATCACCCGGATGCGGTCGCCCGCGTAGCGGTGCGCGATCTCGCTCGTCGCGTCCGTCGAGCCGTCGTTGACGACGATCACCTCGCAGCTCGGGTACGCGCAATCGCGCAGCGACTCGAGGCACGCCGCGATCGTGCGCTCGGCCTGGTACGCGCAGACGACGACGGAGATCGTGGGCGGGACGGCGAGCGGCGGGGGCAACGGGCCGGTGAAGGTCTCCCGCACGGCGGCGAACGCCGGCTTCAGCCTGCGCTCCGCATCGACGAGCCCGAACGCCCAGTCCTCGACCTGGAAGCCGCCGCCCGTCTGCCAGGAGAGCGCGAACCAGTCGTCGGTCCAGGAGAAGATCGACACCCCCGCGACGCCGAGCTCGAATGCCGCCCGCACCTGCCAGCCGAGCGTCGCCGCCTGCTGCTCCTTCCCCTCGCGGATCGAGTCGATGCCGATCTCCGAGAGGAAGAGCGGCCGGTCCTCCGCCAGGTTCTGCAGGCGCATCAGGTAGCGGCGGAAGTCGGGCTCGCGGTGCAGGTAGACGTTGAACGAGACGAAGTCGATGAAGTCGAGGTCGAGGTACTCGGTCGGCGGGAAGTTCGCGTAGCTCACCAGCGTCTCGGGCGCCGCCGCCTTCGCCTCGTCGTAGAGCGAGCGGAGGAAGCGCTGGACGCGCTCGGGACCGTGCCAGCGGACGACGTCGGGTGGCGTCTCGTTGCCGATGAAGAGCGCGAGCACGGCGGGGTGGCTGCCGACCTCGCGCGCCGCGCGCGCGATGCGCCGGCGGCTGTCGCGCACGATCTCCGGGTCGTCGAGGAAGCAGACCTGCTGCGCCCACGGCACGCCGACCAGCACGCGCAGGCCATGCTCCGCGGCGAGGTCGAGGAGCCAGGTCGGCGGCGGCGTGAAGGTGCGGAACGCGTTCGCGCCGAGCTCACGCATCAGCCGGAAGTCGAGCCGCGCGCGCTCGGCGGAGGGAAAGGGCGCTCCCTCCGAGCCCGGACGGAACGGACCGTACGCGACCGCCTTCACGTAGAGCTTCTCGTCGCCCGCAACGAAGAACTTGCCCGCGACCCGCGGCCGTGGAAGCGCGCCGTCCCGCGCCGGGACGGGATCACCCGCAGGATGCAGGGTGCCGGCGGCGGCGGTCGAGCTCATGCGCGAGCGCCCCTCCGGCGTTTGCCACCTGCGGACATCGCTCCGCCCCACGTAGCGGCGGCCTCGAGCCCGAGCAAGGGTCGCTTGCCTCCCCGGCGACCGGGGTGCAAGGATGCGACGCCGCGATGCGATCCTCGCCGAACCTCACGGAGAGCGTCGGCCGCGTGCCGGACCGAGAGGCGTCCCCCGCGCCCGCCGCGGGCCCTGCGCCGCGCTCGGCGAGCGTCGTCATCCCGGTCTACAACAGCGCGACCATCCTGCCCCGTCTGGTCGAGCGCCTGGAGCCCGTGCTGCGCGCGCGCGGCGCGCCGTTCGAGCTCGTCCTGGTGAACGACGGCAGCCGGGACGCGAGCGGCGAGGTGATCGCCGAGCTCTGCCGCACGCGCCCGTGGGTGCGGGGCATCGAGCTGATGCGCAACTACGGGCAGCACAACGCGCTGCTCTGCGGCATCCGCGCCGCCCGCCACGCGACCATCGTCACGATGGACGACGACCTGCAGCACCCGCCCGAGGCAATCCCGCTGCTGCTCGACGAGCTCGACCGCGGCGCCGACGTGGTCTACGGCGCGCCGCGCAAGGAGCGGCACGGGGTCCTGCGCAACCTCGCCTCGCAGGTGACCAAGCTCGCGCTCGCGCAGACCATGGGCGCGCCGATCGCGCGGCACGTGAGCGCGTTCCGGGCGTTCCGCACGGAGCTGCGCGACGCGTTCGCGACCTACGACGGCTACTTCGTGTCGATCGACGTGCTGCTCACCTGGGGGACGACGCGCTTCGCGGCAATCCCCGTCGACCACGCGCCGCGCCAGGACGGGGTGTCGAACTACACCGTGCGCAAGCTCGTGACGCACGCGATGAACATGATGACCGGGTTCAGCACGTTCCCGCTGCAGATCGCGAGCCTGGTCGGGTTCGGCTTCACGCTGTTCGGACTCGCGGTCCTCGCCTACGTGATCGGCCGCTACCTGATCCAGGGGAGCAGCGTGCCCGGCTTCCCGTTCCTCGCCTCGGTGATCGCGATCTTCTCCGGCGCGCAGCTCTTCGCGCTCGGCATCATCGGCGAGTACCTCGCGCGGGTGCACTTCCGGACGATGAACCGGCCGCCGTACGCGATCCGCTCGCTCAGCGAGCCTGCGGAGGAGCCGGCAGCCAGAAATGGTAGTACAGGCTCACCTCGCGGGTGAGAAAGCCGAGGCCCTGGCAGAGGCGCTGGGCCGCGATGTTGCGCGCCTGGGTGACCATCTGCAGGCGCCGCGCGCCGCGCCCGGTCGCCCAGCCGAGCGACGCGCGGAGCAGCGCGTGGGCGATCCGCCGCTGGCGGTGCGCCTGGTCGACGCCGACGAGCTGCAGGTCGCAGAGCTCGCCGTGCATCTTGAGGCAGACGAAGCCGAGCGGCGGCTCGCCGGCCGTCTCGCGCGCGACCACGACGGCGTCGGCGTAGCCCTTGAACGCGTTGTCGATCCACGTGCGGTAGAGACGCTCCGTGTCGACCGTCGAGAAGCGCGGGTCGAAGGCGTAGCGGCTCTGGCGCGCGACCTGCCGCGCGATCTCCCGGAGCTGCGGCAGGTCGCTCTCGCGCGCCCCGTCGATGGCGAAGCGCTCGCGGTCGTTGCCCGACGGCAGCGTGAGGTCGCCGGTACGCTCGAGCACGACCCGCACGTCGACCAGGTGGAAACCGTGCGCCTCCGCGGCCAGCACCGTCGGGAGGTCGTCAATGTCCGCGTTCAGGTAGAGGCACTCGACCCCGAGGCTCGACGCCTCCTCGACCAGCCGGCGCGCGCTCGTCGCGTCGAGGCGGCCGAGCCGGGCGCGCCCGATCTTCCGGCCGAAGAAGTCGGAGTCCCAGGAGAGGATCTCGACGAGCCCGCTCATCACGCACCTTCCCTGCTCGCGTCTTTCACGTTTCGCCGAAACGCCGGACCGTGTCGATGACCTCCTCCTGCTCGGCGTCGGTCAGCGACACGAAGAGCGGCAGACGCAGCAGGCGCTGCGCGACGTCCTCCGCGACCGGGCACGCCCCGGGCACGCCCCCGAGCCGGCGCCCCATCGGCGACAGGTGGAGCGGCTGGTAGTGGAAGACCGCGAGGATGCCGCGTTCCTTCAGGTGCGCGATCAGCCGCGTGCGCGCGTCGAGCGACGGCAGCAGGAGGTAGTACATGTGGTACGCCTGCTCGCAGTGCTCGGGGACCACCGGCGTGCGCACGCCGTGCTCCGCCGCCCAGCCCGCGAGCTCGCGGTCGTAGCGCAGCCAGAGGGCGCGGCGCCGCTCCTGGATCGCCCGCCACTCGCAGAGCTGGCCGTAGAGGAAGGCGGCGAGGACGTCCGACATGAGGTAGCTCGAGCCGATGTCCACCCAGCCGTAGCGGTCGACCTCGCCGCGGAAGAAGCGGCTCCGGTCCGTGCCCTTCTCGCGCACGATCTCGGCGCGCGCGACGTAGCGCGGGTCGTTGATCAGCAGCGCGCCGCCCTCGCCGCAGGTGATGTTCTTGGTCTCGTGGAAGCTCTGGGTCGCGAGCCCGCCGAAGGTCCCGAGCCAGCGCCCGCGGTACTTGCCGAACAGGCCGTGCGCGTTGTCCTCGATCACCTCGATGCCGCCCTTGCGGGCGATCGCGAGGATCGCGTCCATCTCGCAGCCAACGCCGGCGTAGTGCACGGGGACGATCGCGCGCGTGCGCGGGGTGACGAGCTCCTCGAGCTGCCGCTCGTCGAGGTTCAGGGTGTCCGGCCGGACGTCGGCGAACACCGGCCGCGCGCCGCGCAGGACGAACGCGTTGACCGTCGAGACGAAGGTGAACGACGGCACGATCACCTCGTCGCCGGGCTCGAGGTCGAGGAGCAGCGCGGTCATCTCGAGCGCATGCGTGCACGAGGTGGTCAGCAGCACCTTCGGCACGCCGAGCGTCTCCTCGAGCAGGCGGTGGCAGCGCCGGGTGTACTCCTGGTCACCGGCGATCTGGCCGTAGCGCATCGCCTGCGCGATGTGCTCGAGCTCGCGGCCGACGAGCGAGGAGCGGTTGAACGGGATGCGGTACGCGGCGCCTTGCCGCGTGTCCTGCGCGCTCACGACGCCTCTCGGCCGGGCGGCGCCGCCGGGAAGTCGAACAGGCTCGCCCGGCGCCCGCGGTGCAGAAGCACGAAGCCCGCGGAGGTCGGATCGAAGCGCGCCGCGATGCCGTGCGGCAGGACGAGAACGAGCGGCCGCCCGGGCAGGGAGGCGGCGATCGCGCGCAGCGCGGCGAGGCGCTGGTCGGCGGTGCTCCTCGGCGCGTAGAGCGTCTCGAGGAGCGCCACGCGGCGCGCGTAGTCCGGAAGCCCCCGGTTGTAGTGCAGGCCGTCGACCGCGTACGGCACCCGCTCGGAGAGGATGTAGAGCGTGCTCTTGTCGCGCGGCAGGAGCGGCACGACGACGACCGTGTCCGCGGGCGTGTTCTCGCGAACCCAGGCGAAGAGGTCGGCGTACTCGAGGCCGGTCCCGGGCGGCACGAGCGGCGCCGGCGTCGCGACGACGTGCGCTCCCTCGTAGCGGAACGTCCGGTCGCGGAAGGACGGGCTCGCGAGCTGCGTCGCGCCGAACAGCGCGACGTTCGCGCACACGAGGAGCAGGCAGGCGACCGCGAGGCCGCGCCCGATCCACCGCGCGCCGCGGGCCTCGCCGCGCAACGCGTCGGTGATGGGCGCGAGCGCGACCAGCGTCAGCCCGATCGTGGCGAGGTAGATGAACTTGTACTCGTTCCGGCCCGAGATGCTCAGCACGCTCGCCAGAGCGTAGCCCCCGAGGCAGACCAGTGCGAGGAAGAGCAGGCCCGCGTCCCGGCGGCGCAGAGCCGAAGACGCGCCGAGGACGAAGGTGGGCAAGAGCGGCCAGCTCACCGCGAGGATCGACAGCGCGTACAGGTCGGGCAGCCCGAGGCGCGGCGGCGCCGGGAACTCGCTCGACGCGCTCGCGACGAAGACCAGGACGGGCAGCCCGAGGACCACGAGGGCGAGCACACCGGCTGCGAGCCCGCGCTGCGCCGCAGGCGTTCCGGCGAATGCGCCGGCGGAGCGCAAGAGGTCCGAGACGGCCGCGCGGAGGCCTTGCGCATCGCGCGGTCGGCTCGCGAGCCAGGCGAGCGCGGCGGCCGGCACGAAGACCACGACCATGAAGAAGCCGGTGATCGCGTGCAGCGCGAACGCGCCGATCAGCGCGACGCCGCCCACGAGCAGCTCGAAGCCGCGGGCCCGGCCGCGCATCAGGCGGGCCATCACGAGCAGCCCGAGGACGAAGAAGTAGACCCCGAGGGCGGCGCCCGTGTAGTTCGCAAACTTCGCGAGCAGCGTCCCGAGCCGGACATCGCCCAGCAGCACCATCCCGCGCGCGCCGAGGAGCGCACCGCTCGAGGCCCGCAGCAGCCAGTACACCGCTCCGAGGAGGTTCCCGCCGAACACCGCGAAGAGCGCAAGGAGCCCGAGCGAGCCGCGCCACGGGGGCGGGCCGTGCAGCTCGCGCACGAGCGCCGCCGCCCAGGCGAGCGTGCCCGCGAGCAGCAGGAGGTTCAGCAGCGCCGAGGCGAGCGGCGCCGGCACGTCGAGCAGCACGACCAGAGCCGCGAGCAGCGCGTGATACGGCCAGTACGTGTTGGACGGATTCCCCGGCAGCGTCACGTTCTCGGGCGGCACGTGGCCGGCGAGCACCTGGTAGACGTAGGCCGAGTGGAAGAAGCCGTGGTGCGAGATCTGCGCGCGCACCGAGCCCAGGACCGCGACCGCGACCGGCGCGAGCGCGAGGAGCGGCAGCGCGCGCAGGAGCCAGACGGGGGTGCCCGCCCTGCCCTGCTCCTCCCGCTCCCTCTTCGAGGGCTCGGGGCCGGGCGCGAGCAGCTCGGACCAGCCGCGCCGCCGCGCGACGAGCACCACCACCGCGGCGAGCGCCATGCTCGCGACGAGCAGCGCCGCAAACCCGCGTCCGCCGAGCGGCCCGAGCGTCGCGATCCACAGGAGGCCGAGCGCGGGGAACGAGCCGAGCCCGAGCGCGAGCGTCGTATGGAGGAGCCGGCCGGACATCGGAGCTTCGCTGGCGCGCCTGCGCTCAGCGCGCGGGAGTGAGCAATCGAACGCGCGCATGGTAGGAGCAGCCCCCGGCGCGGTCAACGCGCGCCGCGGGAGGAACGGCGATGCACATCGGGACCGTGAAGGAGGTCTGGCGCTACCCCGTCAAGTCGATGGTCGGGGAGCGGCTCGCCGCCGCGGAGGTGAGCGAGCGCGGGCTGCACGGCGACCGCGGCTGGGCGGTGCGCGACGAGGAGCGGGGCGGCATCCGCGGCGCGAAGAAGATCCCCGCGCTGATGCGTTGCCGGGCGCGCTACCTCGCGGAGCCCACCGCCTCGCGCGCGGGCGACGTCGAGATCATTCTGCCCGACGGGGACACGGTGCGCAGCGACGCGCCCGACGTCCACGAGCGGCTCAGCGCCGCGCTCGGGCGGCGCGTCACCCTCTGGCCCCTCCAGCCGGCCGACCGCCTCGACCACTACCGCCGCGGCGCGCCGACGCACCCTGACCTCGAGCAGGAGCTGCGCTCGATCTTCGGCCTCGAGCCGGACGAGCCGCTGCCCGACCTCTCCGGCCTGCCGCTCGAGCTCTTCGAGTTCGAGTCGCCGCCCGGGACGTACTTCGACGCGTTCCCGCTCATGCTGCTGACCGACGCGTCGCTCCGCCAGCTCGCGGCCCTCGCCCCTGACTCTGTGATTGACGTGCGACGCTTCCGCCCGAACGTGCTGATCGAGGTTGCAGACGGCGCAACCGGGTTCGTCGAGACCGGCTGGCCCGGCCGCAGGCTGCGCGTCGGCGGCGTCACCGCCGAGGTGACGATCGACGTCATGCGCTGCGTGATGACCACCTTGCCGGTCGACGAGCTGCCGCGCGACCCGCGCATCATGCGCGTGCTGGTGCGCGAGGCGCGCCAGTGCCTCGGGAGCTACGCGAACGTCGTCGAGGGCGGGCGCGTCGCGGTCGGCGACCCGGTCGAGCTCCTGTGAGCGGACGCCGGTGCGGCCGCGGAGCGCCCGGCGCTACGCGTGGTCCTCGAGCAGGGTCTCGTAGCGGGTGAGGACCTTCTTCACGTAGCGGTCCTGCTTGGCGCGGTGCTGCGACATGCCGCTCGCACGCGCCGGCCCGCGGTTGTACGCCGCGATCGCCACGTAGGGGTCGCCGAACTGCTCCTGAAGCTTCCGCAGGTAGCGAATACCGAGCTTGACGTTGGTCTCGGGCTCGACCAGCGTCGTCCGTCCCCGCCACGGGACGCCGAGCTCCTTCGCGACCGCGCGCGCGGTCGACGGCTTGATCTGCACGAGCCCGACCGCACCGCGCGGCCCGTTCGCGGTGGGCGAGCAGGTGCTCTCCACCTCGACGATCGCCATGACGAACATCGGATCGTAGCCGTGCTGCTCCGCCTCTGCCTGGATCGCGTCGACGATCCGCCCGCGCACCTTCTCGGGGAGCGAGCGCCGGCAGCGTGACACCGCGGCGAACAGCTTGCGGCGGGTCCCGTCGTCGACGAGGCGCCGCTCGTCCGGCTTGGATGGTGCGCCGTCGCGCGGCAGGGTGAGCGGCGGCTGCGGCGCGCGGCTCGGGACGGGCTTGCTCTTGGCGAGCGAGCCCGCCTTGCAGCCGACCTGTGGCGAGAGGAGCACCGCGAGCGACCCGCTGACGGCCGCCGCCAGGGCCGCCCGCCGGGCGTGGCGAACGAGCCGGCGGAGCGAGCGGCGGCGGGACCGGACGGTTGACGAGGCGGGCGAAGTCTCTGCAGGCCGGACAGTTGTGGGGTGTTGGGTCATCGGGCCTCCTCCCGCCGTCTGCATAACGCGCCGCGTCAGCCCGATAGCACAAGGCTGTCCCCGTGGGGTCCCACGCCTCCGCAGATCAGCTGATCGAGGGAGCCGGCGAGCGCCGGTGCCCCGGAGAGCCGGGGGTGCGCCGCCGGTGAGACGTCCGCAGGTTGGTGGCGGCCGGTTCGGCGGTGTGTCGACTGGGCCCTAGGCAAACACACCGGTCAGCGGTGCTCAACCCTGAAGCTGGCCCGCCGAACCACCCTGCAGACCCTGCAGGGACTGCGCGGTCGGGCCTGCCGGGGGCGGGGCTCGCAGGCGCTCGCGCGGCCGTTCTAGCCGAATGCGATCAGCAGCAACACGACGCCGGCAACCAAGCCGGCGCAGATCAGGCCGAGGGCGAAAAAGACCTCGAGCACCCGTACCGCCGCCCGAAGAGGCTCAGGGGCGGCGGGATGGGCTCCTTGAGGCAGCGGTGTGGGTCGTCGGTGTCGCGGCAGGCGCACACGACGAGGTCGCAGTTCGGGCACCGCATGATGCCGGCGCGGTGGTGACCGCAGGCCAGGAGCTCGTCGTCCATCAGTGCCCTCCCTTCGATCTTTCGATCTTTCGCGCTGCTCGCGGAACGGGTCCGGGTCGCCCTCAAGAAACTTGCGCAGCGGGCTTGAGGGCGGGAGATCGGTCGGCTGGTCGGTCAGCCGGCCCCCCACCGGCGAAATCTCCTCGCCGCACACGTCGCAGAAGATGCGAAGATGCCACCGGGGGTCCTCATCGGTTCTCGTCCTCACCACGATCTCGGACAGACCGTACGCTACTCGCACGTCGCTCCGAGCTACCTCCACGAAGCGGTGGCGAAAGCTCTGGTCGGAACAGACACCATTTGGCCACCAACTGGCACGAGGCCAACGAGTGCAGTTCTGTGCCTGGACGCGGCCAGGAGGAAACTGCCCGAGATTCAGCTTCTCAGGCCTGCCGGGGGCGGGACTCGAACCCGCACGGGGCTTTCGCCCCAGGGGATTTTAAGTCCCCTGTGTCTGCCGATTCCACCACCCCGGCCGGGGGGCGACGCTCCTTACTCCGGACCCGCGACGGCGATCAGCCGCACCCCGCCGTTGCCGTCGCCGCTCAGCGCCGCCTTACCCTCGAGGAGGCGCACGAGCGAGCTGCCGAGCAGCTCGGCCCGCCAGCCGGACGAGAGCCGCGAGCGGCGCCCGCTCGCCACCGCCTGGACGTCGGCCCGGGTCGCGAGCAGCGACGGCTCGATGCGCCGCTGGCCCGCGATCTGCGCGACCAGGGCGAGGCCGAGGGCCGTGCTCGGGCCGAGGTCGTCGTCGACCGGCTCGCCGCGCGGCGGCAGGCAGAGCTCGCTCGGGTCGAGCGCCAGCCCGCGCTCGACGGCGGCGAGGATCTCGTCTGCGACCCCGCCCTTCAAGTGGCGCGGCTCGAGCCCGCGGACCTTGGCGAGCTGCTCACGGGTCCGCGGCAGGCGCTGCACGATCCCGGCGAGCGCCAGGTCGGGCAGGACGAAGCGAGGCGGGATGTCGCGCTGCATGGCCACGCGCTCGCGCCACGCGGCGACCTCCTGCGCGACGCCGCGCGACTTGCCGCGCAGGCTCCGGCTGCCCTTGATCCGCCACCACGCGGTCTCGACCGGCGCGGGCTCGGTCCCGCGGCGCAGGAGTTGCTCGCACTCCTCCTCGATCCAGCGCGCCGTACCCGCCGCCTCCGCCCGCTCGAGGAGCGCCCGGTGCAGATCGAGGAGGTGCTGGACGTCGGCCGCCGCGTAGGCGATCTGGCTCTCGTCGAGCGGCCGCCGGGTCCAGTCGGTCAGGCGGTCGCCCTTCGCGAGCGTCTCCCCGAGCACCGAGGTCACGAGCCGGGCGAGCGCCGCGAAGCCGAGCCCGAGGAAGGCGGCGGCGATCTGCGTGTCGAAGAGCCGCGCCGGCCGCGTGCCGGTGACGAGGCGCAGCACCTCGAGGTCCTGCTCCGCCGCGTGGCAGATCATCGTGCCCGGACCCTCGAGAAGGCGGGCGAGCGGCCTGACGTCAACCGCGAGCGGATCGATGACGGCGATCCCCGACGACCAGGAGACCTGCACGAGCGCGAGCCGCGCGAAGTAGGTGCGCTCGCGGTGAAACTCCGTGTCGAGGCCGTAGACCGGCTCGTTCCTCAGCTCGTCAACCAGGCGCTCGAGCGCCCCGGCCTCGTCGATCCAGCGAGGCATCGGCATCGGGCGACTATAACGCCGCGCCGTGCCGATCCGCCACCTGCGCGCGCGGCAGGTCAGAGGCGGCGGTGAGAATCGAACTCACGAATAAAGGTTTTGCAGACCTTCCCCTTAGCCACTTGGGTACGCCGCCCGAGGGGAGCACACGCGCGCGGCTCGCGTGTGCGAGCGGGCTACCATACGAGGCCTCGCTGCGCCAGGCGAAACCTGCCCGGCGGTGCCCTGCGAGGCGTCCGACCGCGCCTCAGGCGTCGTCCGGCTTGCGCTCCGCCGGGGAGCGGTGCGTGGGCAGCGCGCGCTTCGCGTCGGCCAGGTGCGAGCGGGCGACTGCCGCCCACTCGCTGCCCGGCTCGAGCTCGAGGAAGCGCTCCCAGTGCTTCTTGGCGAGCGCCCAGCTCGAGAGTTTCTCGGCGACCAGCGCGAGATTGAAGTGCGCGTCCGCGTAGCCCGGCCAGAGCGCGATGGCACGGCGGTAGGCCCGCGCCGCGCCGAGGAGGTCGCCCATCTCGTCGCAGGCGTTGCCCAGGTTGAAGTGCGTGCGCGGGTTCTCCGCGTCGAGCGTCGTCGCGCGCGCGTACATGTCGCGCGCCCGGCTGAACTCGCCGAGCTCGTAGTAGATGTTGCCCAGGTTGATCAGCGACGGCACGTGCGACGGGTCGATCTTCAGGGCGCGCTGGTAGGCGGCGATCGCCGTCGGGTAGCTCGAGCGGTCGCGATCCGCCCAGAAGCCCACGTCGAACCAGGCGTCCGCCGACTCGGCCTCGTTGCACAGCTCCATGCGCCGCGGTCGGGGCTTGATCGCCGCCATCGGGAAGCGGAACTCGAGCTGCCCCTTCAAGCGCGGCGCGAGCCGGTGCACCACCTGCGCGAGGTTGAGCCCGCCCGCGAGCAGCTCGTCCACCTCCCGCAGGACCCGGAGGTCGGCGAAGCGGTAGGCGACGCCGTTCGCGAGCGCGACCGGCTTGAGCAGACCGTGCCGCTCGAGGCGCCTGCGCCGCGACCAGGTGACGCGTGGGTAGAGCCGCGCCGCGTGGCGTGCGGGCACCAGGTCGTTGAGCTCGGGCAGCTGCGGCAGGATCGAGCGAGCGCTCGAGCAGACGAGGTTCAGGAATTGGGCCTCGGTGAGCGTGCGTGCGGCGGCGGCACTCGCCCGCGCGCCGTTGCCGAGCACGAGGTAGTCGACCGAGCGGCCCCGCGCGACCCGACCGCCCGCGCTGCGCACGAGCTCCGCTGCGAGGCGACGATCGCAGGATAGCAACCGTCCCGTGAAGCCGATCCGCTTGCCCGCTAGCGAGGAGTGCTGCGCCTCATCCACACGACCACCCGCCTACGGCTCTATACGTCGCCGCCACGCGCGCCGCTCGCGCGCGCAGCCGCTCGCTTTTGCGCCGATTGGCGCAAAAGCCGCCGCGTGTCAAGGTCGCCGCAGGCTACGGACGTCAGCCGCCGGTGCTCGCGTAGGCCGAGTTGCGGGCGCGCGATTGCGCTTGACGGATGGCCGCTTCGATCGTCGCGGCGTGCGCCGAAACCCCGAGCTCGGGAACGGTCGCGACGTACGCGCCGTCCTCGTCGTTCCAGTCGACCACGATGCGGTGGCGGAACGGCGCCGACGATTCGGCCGGGCGCGCGGCGCGGTTTCCGGCGGCGGCCACGGCGTCGCCTCCCGACCGACCCCGCGCCTTGCTCACCACCAGACGTCGGCCATGAAATTCGGTGTCGTTCAGCCGCTCGATCGCCAGGTCCACGCTGTTCGGGTCCGCGAGCTCGACGAACGCGAAGCCGCGGCTACGACCTGTCTCGCGGTCGAAGATGATGCGGATGCTGGTTACGGCGCCGATGGTTTCGAACGTCGCGCGGAGCTCGTCCTCGGTGGTGACGAACGGGAAGTTGCTGACGAAAAGGGTGTTCGACGCCATGGCGCACGCGTAACACGGCTGACGCGCGCAAGGCTAGCGAAGATTCGCGCCAGCGCCCTCCCCCGCGAGGAGGGTTACAGAGCGGGTGACCGGGGTCGAACCGGCGACCTCAACCTTGGCAAGGTTGCGCTCTAGCCAACTGAGCTACACCCGCAGGACCGCTGTGGCGAACTAGATAACTAGATAATGAACGCACGGCGCGGGGGCAATTGCCGCCGCGGGAAAACCTCCCACCGCCGGGGAGCGGAGAGGGTGGGATTCGAACCCACGGTACCCTTATTAGGGGTACACGCGATTTCCAGTCGCGCCCGTTCGACCACTCCGGCACCTCTCCATTTCGATTTGTCCCCGTGCGGTGCTCGCCGGCAGCAGGCTGCCGGCTCCGCTCCTCCGATGGACCTCGGTGCCGCGGCAGAGCCGCGGCGCCTCGCCTTTGATTTCGTCCCCGTGTGGCGTTCGCCGGCCAGCAGAGCTGCCGGACGAACGCTCCTCGGCTGGGCCTCTCGGGGGATCAAGCGGAGAGGGTGGGATTTGAACCCACGGTGCCCTTTTGGGGCACACACGATTTCGAGTCGTGCGCCTTCAACCGGACTCGGCCACCTCTCCCCAGGTCGCCGACCTCTAACCCTCGTCCGGACGGGTCGCAACCGGCGCCGGGACCGGGCGCAGCCGGCCAGCGTCGGTGCGCCGGGCAGCCCGCGGCCGCCGCGCGGCGAAGAAGGAGCGTAACAGCGCCGCCGAGCGCTCGGCGAGGAGCCCTCCCTCGACGACGATCCGGTGGTTGAACGCGGGGACCGCGCTCAGATCCACGACCGAGCCGGCGGCCCCTGCCTTCGGGTCGGCGGCCGCGTAGACGATGCGCTCGACGCGCGCGTGCAGCGCGGCCCCCATGCAGAGCGCGCACGGCTCGACGGTCGTGTAGAGCGTCGTGCCGGGCAGGCGGTACTCGCGGCAGGTCCGCGCCGCGCGGCGGAGGGCCAGGACCTCGGCGTGCGCCGTCGGGTCGCACTCGCCGATCGGCGCGTTGTGCGCCCGGGCAAGCTCGATCCCCTCGCGCACGACCACCGCGCCCACCGGGACCTCGCCCGCCTCGGCGGCGCGCCGCGCCTCGTCGAGCGCAATCTCCATCCAGCGGAGGTCGCCGTCCCGGTCGGCCGTCGAGCTCATCGAGCGATGGTCGGCCAGCGGCGCGCGTTTCGCAAGGCAAACGAGCCGTTCACGGTAGCGTCAAGGGATACGGAGTGCTAGCGAAATCGAGCATCTACGGAGCGACCGAGATGACGGAGGAAGGATGAGCCTGCCAGAGGCCAAGCGAACCGAACGCCACCCGCTCGCCGGAACCACGATGACCGGCGCGGACATGATTGTCCAGATCCTCGCCGACGAGGGCGTCTCGACGGTGTTCGGCTACAGCGGCGGCGCGATCCTTCCGACCTACGACGCGATCTTCCGGCACAACGCGAGCCGGCCGAAGAGCGAGGAGATCCGTCTCGTCGTCCCCGCAACCGAGCAGGGCGCGGGCTTCATGGCCGCAGGCTACGCGCGCGCGAGCGGCAAGGTCGGCGTCTTCATCGTCACCTCGGGTCCCGGTGCGACCAACTCGGTCACCCCGATCCGCGACTGTCACGCCGACTCCGTCCCGGTCGTCCTGATCTGCGGCCAGGTGCCGCGCGCCGCGATGGGCACCGACGCGTTCCAGGAAGCGCCGGTGTTCAACATCATGTCGGCCTGCGCCAAGCACGTCTTCCTGGTTACCGACGAGACCAAGATCGAGGCGACGGTGCGCACCGCGTTCGAGCTCGCGCGGAGCGGGCGGCCCGGCCCCGTCGTCATCGACGTGCCGCGTGACGTGCAGCTCAGCCAGGGCCTCTTCCGCGGCCATGGCCTCCTGCACCTGCGCGGCTACGACGAGCGGCAGCGCCTGCTGAGCCGCGCGACGCTCCCCGAGAGCACCGCGCGCGAGTTCTACCGCCTGCTCGGCGACTCCGAGCGGCCGCTGATCTACGCGGGCGGCGGCGTGATCAACAGCGGCGCGGCGGACGAGCTGCGCGCCTTCGCCCACCGCCTCCGCATCCCGGTCGTCACCACCCTGCTCGGCATCGGGGCGATGGACACGACCGACGATCTGGCGCTGCACATGCTCGGCATGCACGGCACGGCCTACGCGAACTACGCGGTCGAGGACTGCGACTTCCTCTTCGCGGTGGGCGCGCGCTTCGACGACCGCGTCGCCGGCAAGGTCAAGGAATTCGCCCCGCACGCGAAGATCGCCCACCTCGACATCGACGCCTCCGAGATCGGCAAGGTGAAGGGTGTCGACTGGGCCTACGTCTGCGACGCGAAGCGCGGGCTCTCCCAGCTCCTGCGCGCCGGCAAGGGCTTCCGCCGCGACTTCTCGCGCTGGCTGGCGCACGTGAACGCGCTGCGCCGCGCGCACCCGCTGAACTACAACCGCGAGTCGGCGCAGATCCAGTCCGAGGAAGTGCTCTCGATGCTCAACGAGATCACCCGCGGCGAGGCGATCGTCTCGACGGGCGTCGGGCAGCACCAGATGTGGGCGGCGCAGTACCTCGACTTCCGCCACCCGCGGCACTTCCTCACCTCGGGAAGCATGGGGACCATGGGCTTCGGCCTGCCCGCGGCGATCGGCGCGCAGCTCGCGAACCCCGACAAGCTGGTGATCGACGTCGACGGCGACGGCTCGATCCGCATGAACCTGGGCGAGCTCGAGACCGTGACCACCTACGACATCCCGGTCAAGGTGCTGCTGCTCAACAACTACGGCGACGGCATGGTCCGGCAGTGGCAGGACCTGTTCTACGCCAACCGCTACTCGGGCTCGGACAAGACCCTGCACAAGAAGGACTTCGTGCGCGCCGCGGAGGCGGACGGCTTCGGCTTCGCGCGCCGCGTGACGAACCGCGACGAGCTCCACTCGGCGCTCGAGAGCTTCGTCGCCTTCGACGGCCCGGCGTTCCTCGAGGTCATCACCGACCAGACGGCGCACGTCTACCCGATGATCGGTCCCGGCATGGGCTACAAGGACATGATCACCGGCAAGCACATCAAGGCGCGCACCGCGAAGGACGTCGTCGTCGACCCGAACGCCGGCTTCTGAGCGGGCCCCGCCGTCCGGCAACCGCCAAATTCCGGCGGTGTCGGCTGCGTGGTATGGTGCACGTATGGACATCGCACCGCAGCGCGACGTCGACCCGTCGGAGACGAACGCCTGGCTCGAGTCCTTCACCTCGGTCATCCGCAACGAGGGTGAGAGCCGCGGCCGCCTCCTGCTCTCGAAGCTGATCGAGCACGGGCAGCGGCACGGCGTCGTCACGCCGTTCACGGCCAACACGCCGTACATCAACACCATCCCGCTCGAGGAACAGCCCGCCTACCCGGGCGACCGGGACATCGAGCGCCGCATCAAGAACCAGGTCCGCTGGAACGCGATGGCGATGGTCGTCCGCGCCAACCGGCACTCGGGCGGCATCGGCGGCCACATCTCGACCTACGCGTCCCTCGCGACGCTGATCGAGGTCGGCTTCAACCACTTCTTTCGCGCCCACAGCTCGGAGAGCGCCGGCGACTTCGTCTATATCCAGGGCCACGCGGCGCCGGGCGTGTACGCCCGCGCCTTCCTCGAGGGCCGCCTCACCGAGAAGCAGCTCGACAACTTCCGCCGTGAGCTCGCTCCCGAGGGCGGTCTGAGCTCGTACCCGCACCCCCGGCTCATGCCCGACTTCTGGGAGTTCCCCACGGTGTCGATGGGGCTCTCGGCGATCTGCTCGATCTACCAGGCGCGCTTCGCGCGCTACCTGCACGCCCGCGGGCTCGCCGACACCTCGCGCTCGCGCGTCTGGGCCTTCCTCGGCGACGGCGAGATGGACGAGCCGGAGAGCATGGGCGCGATCACCCTCGCCTCACGCGAGCGCCTCGACAACCTGATCTGGGTCGTCAACTGCAACCTGCAGCGCCTCGACGGTCCGGTGCGCGGCAACGGCAAGATCATCCAGGAGCTCGAGGCGGCGTTCCGCGGCGCCGGCTGGAACGTGATCAAGGTGATCTGGGGCGACGACTGGGACCCCCTGCTCGCCCGCGACGAGAGCGGGCTCCTCGTCCGGCGCATGGGCGAGGTGGTCGACGGCCAGTACCAGAAGTACACGGTCTCGTCGGGCGACTACATCCGCAAGGACTTCTTCGGGAAGTATCCGGAGCTGCTGAAGCTCGTCGAGGGCCTGACCGACGCGAAGCTGATGCGCATGCGACGCGGCGGGCACGACCCCGAGAAGGTCTACGCCGCCTACCAGCGGGCCGTCGAGTACAACGGCGCGCCGACGGTCGTCCTCGCGAAGACGATCAAGGGCTACGGCCTCGGCGCGGCGGGCGAAGGACGCAACTTCAGCCACCAGGCGAAGAAGCTCAAGGGCACGGAGCTGCGCGACTTCCGCGACCGGCTCGGCATCCCGATCAGCGATCGCGACCTCGAGTCGGTGCCGTTCTACCGCCCGGCCGAGGACACCGAGGAGATCCAGTACCTGCGCGAGCGCCGCGCCGCGCTCGGCGGGTCGGTGCCGAAGCGTGTCGTCCGCGCGAAGCCGCTCCCTCCCCTGCCCCGCGAGCCGTTCCGCGCGTTTCACGAGGAGACGAGCGGGCGCGAGGTCGCGACCACCCAGGTGTTCGTCGCGCTGCTGCGCCGCATGATGAGCGATCCGACCATCGGCAAGCTGATCGTGCCGATCGTCCCGGACGAGGCGCGGACGTTCGGCATGGACGCGCTGTTCCGCAAGTTCGGGATCTACTCGCAGCAGGGCCAGCTCTACGAGCCCGTCGACTCCGACATCGTCGCCTTCTACCGCGAGGTCGAGGACGGACAGCTCCTCGAGGAGGGCATCACCGAGGCCGGTTCGATGGCCTCGTTTACCGCCGCCGGCACCGCCTACGCCTCGTACGGCGTCAACACGATTCCCTTCTTCCTCTTCTACTCGATGTTCGGCTTCCAGCGGGTCGGCGACCTGATCTGGCAGCACGCGGACGCGCGCGGCCGCGGCTTCCTGATCGGCGCGACCGCGGGCCGCACGACGCTGGCCGGCGAGGGCCTGCAGCACCAGGACGGGCACAGCCACGTGCTCGCGAGCGTCGTCCCGGTGGTCCGTGCCTACGACCCCGCCTACGCGTACGAGATCGCCGTGATCGTCGAGGACGGCATCCGGCGGATGTACGTCCACGGCGAGGACATCTTCTACTACTTGACGGTGACCAACGAGCCCTACCTGCAGGAGCCGATGCCCGAGGGCGTCGAGGAGGGGATCCTGCGCGGGCTGTACAAGGTCCGGACGGCGCCGAACCCCGACGCCAAGCTGCACGTGCACCTGTTCGGCAGCGGCTCCATCCTGCGCGAGGCGCTGCGCGCGCAGGAGCTGCTCGCGGCGCGCGGCGTCGCGGCCGAGGTCTGGAGCGTCACCAGCTACAACGAGCTGCGCCGTGACGCGATCGCCGTCGAGCGCTGGAACATGCTCCATCCCCTCGAGACGCCGCGCGTCCCCTACGTGCGCCAGGTGCTCGAGCCGGAGCCGTGGCCGGTCATCGCGGCGAGCGACTACGTGAAGACCCTGCCGCTCACCCTCGCCTCGTACCTGCCCGACGGCATCCACGCGCTCGGCACCGACGGGTTCGGACGGAGCGAGACGCGCGAGGCGCTGCGCCGCTTCTTCGAGGTCGACGCGGAGTCGATCTGCGTCGCCGCGCTGCACGAGCTCGCGCGCCGCGAGGAGATCGATCCCGCGCGCGTGCAGGAAGCGATCGTCGAGCTCGGCATCGACCCGGACAAGCCCGATCCCGCCGAGAGCTGACCCGCGCCGGGCGCCGGCGCGAGGAGGAGCCCCCGATGGTGAAGCTCGTGTTCTGCCTGCGTCGCCTGCCGTCGCTGTCGCGCGAGGAGTTCCAGCGCTACTGGCGGGAGCAGCACGCGCCGCTCGTCGAGCGACACGCCGGCACGCTCGCCATCCGGCGCTACGTGCAGCTCCACTCGCTGCCCGACGAGGCGCCGATCAACCTGGCGCTGCGCGCCTCGCGCGGCGGGCCCGAGCCCTACGACGGGATCGCCGAGCTCTGGTGGGACTCCGAGGAGGCGCTGGCCGCCGCGACGGCGACCGAGGAAGGGCGACGCGCGTCCCTCGAGCTGCTCGAGGACGAGAAGCGCTTCATCGCCCTCGCGCGCTCGCCGCTCTGGCTCGCGCGCGAGCACGCGGTCGTCGACGCCGCGGCGCGCTGAGCCGCCCTACCAGGCGTCCCAGTGCGCCACCCGGGAGAGCGGGAGGCGCTTCGCCGGCTTGAAGTCCTCGCCCTTGAAGTAGGCGACGGGCAGGAGCGCGGTCTGCGTGACGTCGTCGGGGATGCCGAGCAGCGCCGCCGCCTCCTTCTCGTAGATCAGGTGGAGCGTCGTCCACGCGCTGCCGAGCCCCCGGCTCCGCAGCGCGAGCATGAGCGACCACACCGCGGGCAGGATCGAGCCGTACATCGACGCCTGGACGAACGAGCCCTGCGTCTCGAAGCGCCCCTGGATGCACGGGATGACCATCACCGGCGCCTCGTGCAGGTGGTCGGCCAGGTACTGCGCCGACTCGACGATGCGCGGGAGCTGCTTCATGCGCGGGTCGTCGGGGGGCATCGGCGGACGGTCGAGGTTCACGTAATAGTGCCAGCCCTTGCGGTAGATGTCCGCGAGCCCGCGCCGCTTCGCCGCGTCGGTGACGACGACGAAGTGCCAGTCCTGCATGTTGGAGCCGGTCGGCGCCTGCAGCGCGATCTCGAGGCAGCGCTCGAGCACGGCGCGCTCCACCGGCCGGCTGAAGTCGAGGCGCTTGCGAACGGAGCGCGTGGTGGTGAGGAGGTGGTCGATCGTCGCCAGGTCCACGGCGTCCTCCGGTGCGCGCGTGCCGCTCTCAGCGGTGGTGCGCGTAGCTCATCACGAGGTGCGCGACGGTCGGCTCGTTGCCGGGGTTCTCGTAGCTGTGCGCGACGTCGGCGCGAAAGAAGAGCGCGTCGCCCGCCTCGAGCCGCGCCTCGGCTTCACCCGAGCGGACGACGAGCTGCCCGCGGACGACCGTCAAGTGCTCGAAGGTGTCGGGCGCGTGGGCATGCGCCTCCTCGAAGCACCCCGGCTCGAGCGTGAGCTCGTAGACCTCGGGCGCCCGCGGGTCGCCCTCGCGGAACAGGACGCGCGAGCGGAAGCGGTTGTCGGCCGAGGCGATGACCCGCCCGCGGTCGCGCCGCTGGACGCAGAAGTCGGGGTCGCTCAGGTTCGAGAACATCGTGTTCGCGAGCAGGTAGCCGAACGGGACCTCGAGCGCGGTCGCCAGGTGCCAGACCGCGCGGAGGCTCGGGACGGCGCTGCCGCGCTCGAGGGCCTCGAGCAGATCGGCGCGGATGCCGCTGCGCTGGGCCATCGTCTCGAGGTCGAGGCCGCGCTCGCAGCGGAGCGCCGCGACGTTCGCCCCCACCGCGCGGCCCATCTCACGGCCCTCCGGGCTGTCCGGCCCGCGCAGGCTGTCGGCGCGCTCGGCGCGGACCTCGTCGAGCACGGCATCGTCGAGCGACGCCCCGGTGAGCGGCACGACCTTCGACGCCATGCAGGCAGAGAAGCAATTCGCCGCCGTGGATGCAATCAGGACGGGGCTTCGGCGGCCGGTCGCGTGCGGTCGCGCGTCGAGCGCCAGAGGACGAGCGCCGGCACGAGCGCGAGCAGCATGAGCGCGGTGTAGGCCTTCCACACCGGAACGTAGCTGCCGAGCCGGTCGAAGATCGCCGCCGAGCCGTAGTTCCCGGCGATCGTCCCGGCCATGCAGAACAGCATGGCAACGCCCATCGTGCGCCCGATCAGACCGGAGCCGAAGAGCTCCGCGAGCACGAGCGCGAGCAGCGCGACCGCGCCCGCGTTCACCACGCCGTACACCACGGCCCAGGCGTAGCAGGCCGCCGTCCCGGCCGGCAGCCAGAGGACGACCGACGTCGCGGCGAGCCCGACGATGACCAGCACGAGCGCGAGCCGTGCCGAGGAGCGCTCCGCGAGCCAGCCCCAGACGACGGAGCCGAACGCGCCGATCAGCGTCCCGAGCCCGTAGATGTACGCCGCCTCGTCGGCGCTCCGTCCGAGGTCGCGCTGGAACGCCGGGAAGTGGATGCCGATCGAGGTGACGAAGGCGTAGACCAGCACATAGGTCCCGAGCACGAGCCAGAGCGCCGGATCGCCCCATGGCAAACCGCGCAGCCCGATGCCCCCGCGGCGAGCCGGTCCCGGTGCGACGCCGGCACCGCGGTCGCGCTCCTCCGCCCGGCCGTCTCCGTCGTCGTCTGCAGCGCCACCGCCGTCGCCCGCGCGCAGGGCGAGGACGATCAGCACCGCGAGCGCCAGGTAGGCGGCGCCGAGCGTCGAGAGCGTCCCCCGCCAGCCGACCTCGAGCAGCAGCGCCGCCGACGCGACGTGCACGCCGCTCGTGATCAGGTTGTCGCCCCCGTTGAGCGCGCCGATCGCGAGCCCCTGCCGCCTGCGGAACAGGCGCAGCACCAGCGCCGAGCCGGCGACCGAGCCGATGCACGCCTGCCCCGGGCCGATCAGCAGGCTCAGCGCGTAGAGCTGCCAGAGCGACTCGACCGCGGAGAGCGCCAGCGTGCCGATGCCCATCGCGAGCGCGCCCGCGGCGAGGACGAGACGCGCCCCGAGCCGGTCGACGAGCTGGCCCGCGAACGGCGCGGTCGCCATGAGCAGGACGAGGCGGAAGTTCGTGGCGCCGGCGTACTCCGAGCGCGTCCAGCCGAGGTCGTCGGTGATCGGCTTCAAGAGCGGCGACATCCCGAACGACAGCGCCGAGTGGGCGCTCACCGCGAGCACGCCGATGAGCAGCCCGACCCACGCGTGCCAGGACTCGCCGAGCGGACCGCGCACCACCCTCGGCGCGCCTCGCAGCGGCGCGGTGCTTGTCCCCTCGGCTCGCAACCCGCGCCGGTATACGTCGCGCCCGCGCCCTCGGGCAAACCTGGTTTGCGTTCGTAGGCCGGCTTTGGTGAGCTGACCAGCGGAGCGACCATGCGCGAGATCCTGAGCGACGTCTTCACGTGGTCCCGCCTGTCCGAAGCGCACGGCTACGACTTCAACGGCTACCTCGTGCGGCACGACGCCGGGAACGTGTGCATCGACCCCGTCGAGCCCGACCCCGCGAGCCTCGCCCTGCTGGTCCGCCTCGGCGTCGCGACGATCGCGCTCACCAACCGCAACCACGTCCGCGCGGCGAACCTCGTGCGCACGGAGACCGGCGCGCGCACCGCGATCCACGCGGAGGACGCCGCCGCGGCGCGCGAGCGCGGCGCGGTGGTCGACGATCGCCTCGTGCCCGGCGCGCATGCCGGCCCGCTCGTGGTGGTCGCGGTGCCGGGCAAGTCGCCTGGCGAGGTCGCGCTGCACTGGCCAGAGCGCGGCATCCTGTTCGTCGGCGATGCGGTGATCGGCACGCCGCCGGGGCACCTGAGCCTGCTGCGCGACGAGGTGCTGGACGATCCCGCCCGGCTCCGGGCGAGCGTCGAGTCGCTCCTCGCCCTCGACTTCGACACCCTGCTGGTCGGCGACGGCGTGCCCATCCTTGCCGGCGCCCACGAGCGCCTCGCGGAGCTGGTCGCAACCTTCCCCGCGCCGTAGGCGGCAACCGGCGACCGCTCGCGCCGCGGACGGCTTGACACGGTCCCGGGCGTTTGAAAGCCATTCAAGTCGTCTTGAAGCCGGCTCAAGAAGCGAGAGGTGCGCGTCTTGCCGCGCTGGCGGTGGACGACCGGCGCACGGCGATCCTCGCCGCGCTCGACCGCTGTCTGCGGGCGAAGGGCTACGCGCACACCTCGCTCGCCGACGTCGCGGCGGCGGCGGGCATGTCGCCCAGCCACCTGCTCTACTACTTCCCGGGCAAGGAGGCCGTCCTCGAGGCGTACTTCCGCGCCGCGGGCGACGCGATCCTCGCCGCGGTGGGCGCGCGGGTCGCGGCGCCGCCCGAGGAGCAGATCGACGCGCTCGCCGCCTACTTCTTCGACGACACGATCGCGGGGCGCGTCGAGCAGGGGATCGTCCTCGAGCTCTTCGGCCAGGCGGTGCGTCGCCCGCGGCTCGAGGCGATCAAGGCGGACTTCGACCGGCGGCTCAAGGACTACCTGACCGCGCTCTTTCGCCAGACGCCGCGGGCCGAGGGTCTCGCCGCGAGCGACGCCGCGGAGCAGGCGCTCGCGCTGCTCGTCGGCTTCATCGCGTCGAGCTACTTCGACGAGCGGCTCGCCCCGGCGCGGGCGCGGGCGCTGTTCCGCGACGGCATGCGGCGGCTCGCCGGGCTCCCCGTGGAGACGCGCACACTGCGAGCCGGGGCGCGGCGGCCGGCCGCCAACGGCGCGTCGCGCCGCGCGACCGCGCGCAACACGGCCGGGTCATGAGAAGGCAAGGAGGTTCGCAATGGCGATCGACTTCACCCTGAGCCCCGAGCTCGAGCAGCTCCGGCTGCGCGTGCGCGACTTCATCGAGCGCGTCGTCAAGCCGGGCGAGGCGAAGATCGGCAACGAGGACGAGATCGACCGCGCCGAGTACATCCGGATCCTGCTCGGCATGCGCGAGGAGGCGAAGGCGGCGGGGCTGTGGCTGCCGCACATGCCCAAGGAGTGGGGCGGGATGGGCCTCGGCCACGTGGAGCTCGCGATGGTCCAGGCCGAGGCGGCGAAGTCGCGCTACGGCCCGTGGGTGCTCAACTGCCAGGCGCCCGACGAGGGCAACATGCACACCCTCCTCCACTGGGGCACGGACGAGCAGAAGGAGAAGTACCTCCGCCCGCTGTGCGAGGGGCGCGTGATGAGCTGCTTCGCGATGACCGAGCCGGAGGTCGCGGGCTCCGACCCGACGCTCATCCAGACGCGCGCCGTGCGCGACGGCGACTACTGGGTGATCAACGGGCACAAGTGGTTCATCTCGAACGCGCGCCGCGCCTCGTTCGCGATCCTGATCGCGAGGACCGAGGAGAACCCCGACCCGCCGCAGGCGGCGAACACGGCGTTCCTCGTCGACATCCCGTCCGAGGGCTGGACGCGGGTCCGCGAGATCGAGACCATGCACGGCGGGACGGGCCACTCCGAGATCCGCATCGAGAACCTGCGCGTCCCGGCGAAGAACATGCTCGGCGGCCGCGGTCAGGGGCACCGGCTCGGCCAGTACCGGCTGGGCCCCGCCCGCCTCGCGCACTGCATGCGCTGGCTCGCGCAGGCCGAGATGGCGCTCGACATGATGGTGGACCGGGCGACCAAGCGCTTCGCGCACGGCTCGCTGCTCTCGGAGAAGCAGGGCATCCAGTGGATGATCGCCGACTCCGCGATGGAGCTCTACCAGGCGAAGCTGATGGTCCTGCACGCGGCGTACAAGATCGATGCGAAGCTCGACTTCGTCTCGGAAGTCTCGATGGCGAAGCACTTCGTCGCGAACGCGCTCAACCGGATCATCGACCGCGCGATCCAGGTGCACGGGGCGCTCGGCTACTCGACCGACACGCCGCTCGCCCACATGTACCAGCACGCCCGCTGGGCGCGCTTCGCCGACGGCCCCGACGAGGTGCACCAGATGCGCATCGCGCAGCGCACCATCGCGGCCTACCAGAAGGACGGCAGCACGCGCGCCGCGACCGGCAACCTGCCGCTCTGACGGCAAACGAGGGAACACCGTGAGCAAGGAGCTTTCGCTCGATTCGATCAACCTGTCGACGCCGGAGTTTTGGGAGGCGCCGATCGCCGAGCGCGAGGCCGCGTTCGCGCTCCTGCGCCGCGAGCGGCCGATCGCCTTCTTCGAGGAGCCCGACCTTCCGTTCCTGCCGAAGGGACCCGGCTACTACGCGATCACCCGGCATGCCGACATCCTCGAGATCAGCCGCCAGCCCGAGCTGTTCTGCTCCGGCAAGGGCGCGACCTCGATCCCCGACATGCCCGTCGAGATGAACGAGTTCTACGGCTCGATGATCAACATGGACGATCCGCGCCACCAGCGGCTGCGCGGCATCGTCTCGCGCCGCTTCACGCCCAAGATGGTGCAGGCGGTGATGGACGACGTCGAGAAGATCACCAACGAGGTGATCGACCGCGTGATCGACAAGGGCAAGGTCGACTTCGTCAACGAGATCGCGGCGCCGATGCCCCTCATCGTAATCTGCAACCTGATGGGGATCCCGGAGAGCCAGCACCAGCTCGTCTTCGAGAAGTCGAACGTCATCCTCTCGGGCGGCGACCCCGAGTTCCTTCCCGAGGGCGTGAACCCGATCGCGGTGTTCATGGAGGCGGGCGCGGCGCTGGCCGCCCTCCTGCGCGACCTCGCGCAGTACCGGGTCGAGAACCCGAGCGACGACCTCACCTCCGCCCTGGTGAACACCCAGATCGACGGCGAGCGCCTGACCGACGAGGAGGTGGCCTCGTTCTTCATCCTGCTCGCCGTCGCGGGCAACGAGACGACCCGCACCGCGATCAGCAACGGGCTCGTCGCCCTCGCCGAGAACCCCGAGCAGGACCGCATCTGGCGGAACGACTTCGAGCGCATCGCGCCCACCGCGGTCGAGGAGATCGTCCGCTGGTCGTCGCCGGTGATCTTCATGCGCCGCACCGTAACCCGCGACACCGTGCTCTCGGGGCAGCCGCTCCGCAAGGGCGACAAGACGATCCTGTTCTACAACTCGGCGAACCGCGACGAGGCGGTGTTCGAGGACCCGTTCCGCTTCGACGTCCGCCGCGACCCGAACCCGCACGTCGGCTTCGGCGGCCCCGGCCCGCACTTCTGCCTGGGCGCGCACCTCGCGCGGCGCGAGATCACGGTGATGTTCCGGCAGCTCTTCCGCCGCATCCCCGACCTGCGCCTCGCGGGCCCGCCCGAGCGCCTGCGCTCCGCGTTCATCAACGGCATCAAGCGCCTGCCGGTCGAGTTCACCCCGGGCGGGGCGCGCGCCATGTGACGTCGCGGTCGGCGGCGCGGTCGAGCCCCGCGTCGAGCGCGCTCAGCGCGCGGCGGGATCCGGGCGCGCGGACGCCCAGTCGAGCGCCACCACCTCGATCGGCGCCGACAGACCTTTGAGCGTCAGCGCGCGCGGCGGCGAGCAGGCGACGTCCGCGCCCGCCTCGCGCAGCGTCGTGCAGCTCACCAGCACCTCACCCGCCCCCGCGGCGGCGGCGATGCGGGCCGCCTCGTGGACGCCGCGCCCGCTGCGCGCGTCGCCGCGTCGCGAGACCTCCGCCGCGTGCACGCCGATCCGCACCTGGGGCGCGAAGCCGTGCTCGCGCCGGTGCTCGGCGAGCGTCCGCTGGATCTCGACGGCGCACGCGATCGCGTCGCGCGGGTCCGAGAACTCGAGGAAGAAGCCGTCGCCCGTGTGGTCGATCTCCTCGCCCCGATGCCGTGCGACGCACGCCCGCAGCGCCCGGTCGTGCCACAGGCGCAGGTACCCCCACGCCTCGTCGCCGATCGCCTCGATCAGCGCCGTCGAGCCGACGATGTCGGTGAAGACGAAGGTCGCGCGCTCGCGACGCTCCTCGACGCGAGCGTCGCCCCGCAGCTCGATCTGCGCGAGCCACTCGGACACCGCCTGCGCGTCGCGCGCCGCACCGAGCCGCTCGTAGACCTGGCGCGCCGCCTCGAGCTCGAGCCGGGCCGCCTCCCGGTCGCCCATCGCGGTGTGGACGTCGGCGTGCAGGCGGCGCGCACGGGCCGCCTCGTAGGGCAGGTCGATGTCGCACCACATCTGCCAGGCGTCGCGCAGCGGCTGCAGCGCGTCCTCCCAGCGGCCCTCCGCGAGCGCGATCGCGCCGCGCGCACAGCGCGGCCGCCGTCACGGGCTGCGTGCCGAGCGCTCTCGCGAGCGCCTCGAGCTCGTCCGCCGCGGCACGCGCGCCGGCGACGTCGCCGCACGCGAGCAGGATCGTCGTCCAGGCCGGCAGCACGTACGGCCTGTTCGACCGGACGAGGAACTGCCGGCTGGTGAGCGACGGCGCGAGCGAGCGCCGCGCCGCTTCCGGGTTGCCCTCCGCGAGCCGGAGCAGCGCGAGCCCCGGCTGCGGATCGGTGCCGAAGGCGATCGTCTCGCGGTACGCCTCCATCGCGCCCTTCAGGTCGCCGCGGCGCAGCCGCGCGTCGCCGATCTCGCGCCACGCGAAGCCCGCCATCGCCGGGTAGACGACGCGCAGCTCCTCGCCGGCCGCCGACGCCTCGCGCTCGGCCGACTCGAGGTCGCCGGGCAGGCGCAGGATCTCGGCACGGTGCGCGCGGCACAGCCCGGGGAAGCCCCGCACCTCCTCGCGCGCGCACCAGCGCCACGAGACCTCGGTCCACTCGGCGGCGCGCTGCAGGTCGCCGCGGTTGCGGCACGCCCAGATGGTGCCGCAGTAGATGATGCCGGCGATCTGGCGGCGCAGCGCGCCGCTGAGCGCGAGCGCGACCGCCTCGTCGACCATGGCCTGTCCCTCCTCGGGACGGCCGTCCGCGATCGCCATCTGCCCGAAATCGTGCTTGACCAGCGCCTCGACGTCGCGGTCGCCATGCCGCCGCGCGATCTCCATCGCGTTCGTCAGGTGGGTGCACCCGGCCGCCACGTCGCCGTGCTCGAGCGACGCGCGCGCCATGCACCACTCGAGGAACCCATGTGCGCGGTTCTCGGGCTGGCCGTCGAGCAGCGCTCGCGCACGCAGCATACAGCCCACGGCGACCGTCATGTTGCCGCGCATGTGGTGCTCGACGGCGCTCTGCAGCGCGACGCGTGCCGCCGCGACGGCGTCGCCGCGACGGCGTCGCCGGCCGCGAGGTGCGCCGCCTCGGCGCGCTCGAGCAGGTCGACGACCTCGACGAAGCGGCCCGACCAGCGGGCGGCCTCGGCGAGGTCCTCGAGATCCGCGCCGCCGAGCTTCTGCCGTGCGTCGGCCGCCGTGAACCGCCGGTACGCCTCGTCCCACGCGCGGCGCCCGAGCCCTTCCCGCGCCTCGCTGAGCAGATCGCCGGCCTCGGCCGGGACCTCACGGTCGTCGGTCACGCTTCCGCTTTCCGGCCCGCGGCCGGGCAAGTCAAGCGTGCGGCAGCGGCTCAGTGGAAGAAGTGCCCGCCGTTCACGTCCAGCGCCTGACCGGTCACCGCGCGGGAGAGGTCCGAGGCGAAGAACAGCACCGCGCCGGAGATCGCCGCCGAGTCGGGGATCTCGTGCAGCGCCGTCTGGCTCGCGACGCTCTCGTACACCGCCTCCGGCGTGGTCCCCTGCCGGCGCGCGAGTAGCTCGAAGTAGCCCTTGAGCGACGGACCCCAGATGTAGCCCGGCACGACCGAGTTCACGCGGATCTTGTAGCGCCCGAGCTCCTTCGCGAGCACCTGCGCCGCGGTCATCAGCGCGCCCTTCGAGGCGGCGTACCCGCCGTGCGTCGGCTCGATGATGCGCATCGACATCGAGTTGATGAAGATGATCGAGCCGCCGCCCTGCTCCTTCATCGCCGGCAAGACGGCCTGGGTGAGCTGCAGCGAGCCGAAGACGTTCACGTCGAACACCTGCCGCCACGCTTCCAGGTCCTCGTCCTCGAAGCGCTTGAAGCTGGGCCCCTTGAAGGCGTTGTTGACCAGCACGTCGACGCGGCCGAACTCGCGGAGCGTCGCGTCGGCGAGGCGCGCGCAGTCCTCGGCCTTCGCGATGTCGGTCGGCACGCAGAGCGCCCGCCGGCCGAGCGCCCGCACCTCCGCCGCGACCTCCTCGAGCTTCTCCGCTCGCCGCGCCGCGAGCACGACGTCCGCACCCTCGCGGGCGAAGGTGAGCGAGATGTCGCGGCCCATGCCGGGGCCGACTCCGGAAACGATCGCGATGCGGTTCTCGAGCAGCATGGAGACGGCTCCTCGCGGTGGCCGGCTAGGCGTTGAGCAGGGGTGCGACGTCCGCGCCGAAGGCTTCGATCTGCGCGATCAGCTCGTCGCACGAGCGGGCGCGGAAGCGGACGCCGCAGTGGTGCACGCCGAGGTCCTTCAAGCCGCGCAGGTGCGCGGCGATCTCCTCGGCGCTGCCCGTGCGGGTGTTGGGCCCGACGTCGAAGGTCCGCTTGCCGACGTACAGCCACTGGCTCATCGTGCCGATCTCGATCGGCACGTCGCCGTGCAGACGCTTGCGCTCCTCGCGGATGATCGAGATCGCCTGCGGCAGCTCGGCGTGCGGCGTGCCCTGCGGCAGCCAGCCGTCGCCGCGCGCCGCGGCGCGCCGCAGCGCCGCGGGCGTCGAGCCGCCGACCCAGACCGGCGGCCGCGGCTTCTGCACGGGGCGCGGCGCGATCCCGACGTCAGCGAAGCGCCACGTCGCGCCCGCATGCTCCGGGAACTCGTCGCGCAGCGCGCTCTTGACGGCGTCGATCGCCTCGTCGAGGAGCTTGCCGCGGCGCTTGAAGTCGACGCCGAGCGTCGCGAACTCGCCCTCGAGGTGCCCCGCCCCGACGCCGAGGATGATCCTTCCGCGCGACAGCGCGTCGAGCGTCGCAAACGCCTTCGCCGACTGGAGCGGGTGACGGTAGGGCAAGACGTAGACGTGCGACAGCAGGCGCACCTCGCGCGTTGCGGCGGCGAGGAAGCCGAGCGTCGCGACGGTGTCGTACCAGGCGGTGCGCATCGCCGCGGCACGCTCGCGCGGCACGCACACGTGATCGCACACCGCGACGTAGAAGAAGCCGTTCCGGTCGCACGCCTGCGCGATGCGCAGGAGCTCGTCGGCGCCGGCGTCGGCCTCCCACGGCGCGGCGAACAGCGTGCTCTGCGCCTGGATCGGGAGCTGCATGCCGTAGACCAGCCGTCCCGGCGGGACGATCTGCACGAACTCGGACGCTTGCGGCTCTGCGGGCATGCGCGACGCGTTTCCGGCGCGCGCCTCGGGCGCACGCCACGGGTGGCGACGGTCGTACTCGCGCACCGCGCTGCTTGTCAACGCGCGCTTTACTCCCGCGACGCCGTCCGCGAAAAGAAGCCGCGATGGACTTCTCGCTCTCGGCCGACGAGCTGCGCTTCCGCGACGAGCTGCGCGCCTGGCTCGCCGCCAACCCGCCGCCTGCCCCCGCGCTGCTCGACCGACTCGGCCGCTCGTCACACCACCCGGGAGCGGACGCGATGGTCGCCTGGGCACGGATGCTCGCGCGCGGCCGCTGGCTCGGGCTTGCGTGGCCCGTCGAGTACGGCGGACGCGGCCTCGGGCTCGTCGAGCAGATGATCTTCTACGAGGAGACCGCGGCGCTCGACCCGCCGCAGCTCGGCCAGATGGTGAGCCTCGGGGTCGTCGGGCCGACGCTGCTCCGCTACGGGTCGGAGGAGCAGAAGCGGCGCTTCCTGCCGCGCATCCTCGCGGTCGACGACATCTGGTGCCTCGGCTTCTCCGAGCCCGGCTCGGGCTCCGACCTCGCGTCGCTGCGCACGCTCGCCATCGAGAACGGCGACCATTTCGTGCTGTCCGGCTCGAAGATCTGGACGAGCCACGCGCCGATGGCGCAGTGGTGCCTCGTCCTGGCGCGCACCGACCCGCAGTCGCGCCGGCACCACGGCCTCGGCGTGTTCCTCCTCGACCTGACGCTAGCCGGGGTCGAGATCCGCCCGATCCACAACCTGGTCGGCGAGCCGCACTTCGCGCAGGTCTTCCTGAACGACGTCGCGGTGCCGCGCGACTGCCTGGTCGGTGCGCCGGGCGACGGCTGGACGATCGTCAACGGCGCGCTCGCGGCGGAGCGCGACCTCTGGGTGTTCGAGATGTCGGGCGAGCTGCGCACCGCGCTGCGCCGCGCGCTCGCCTACGCGCGGCGGGTGCGCGCCGGCGAGCGTCCGGGCGTGTGCGAGGCGGCGCACCGCCAGCGGCTCGCCGCCGCCTGGATCGAGCTCGAGCTCCTGCGCCTCTCCGGCCTGCGCAGCGTGACGGCGACGCTGCGCGGCCAGGGCGACGCGCTCGACGCCTCGCGCCACAAGGTCTTCGGCAGCGAGCTCGCGCAGCGCGTGGCCGAGCTCGCCCTCGAGCTGCAGGGTCCGTTCGGCCAGCTCGCCGGGCGCGAGCCGGCCTCGCCCGACGGGGGCGTCGCCGCGCACCAGTGGCTCACCCGCCGCTCGTCGACGCTCATCTCGGGCACCTCCGAGGTCCAGCGCAACATCCTCGCGCAGCGCGCCCTCGGCCTGCCGCGCGGCTGACTCAAGGGAACGCGATGCTGTTCGTCGAACACCTCTCCCGCAACCGCCGCGAGCGCGGCGAGCACCCGTACATCCTGCACGAGGGCCGCGTGGTGACCTTCGCCGAGTTCGACCGCTTGACGAACCGCGCCGCGCACGCGCTGCGCGCGCTGGGCGTCGAGAAGGGCGACCGGGTGACGCTCGCGCTCGGCAACTCGGTCGAGTGGCTGGTCGCGGCGTTCGCGACCCTCAAGGCGGGCGCGATCCTGAACCCGGTGAACCCGCAGCTCGGCGCGGGCGAGCTGTCCTACGTCATCGGGCACGCGGAGCCGCGCGTGCTGCTGACCGCGGCCGGCAGCACCGGCAACGTGACCGCGCCCGAGATGGTGCGCCCCACCACGACGAGGCTCGCGGCGTTCGGCGAGGTGCCGGGCGCGGAGCGCTTCGACGCGCTGGTCGCGGACGCCCCGGACGACGACGTGCCGGTACGGCTCGGCCCCGACGACGGCTCGACGCTGCTCTACACCTCGGGCACCACCGGCAAGCCCAAGGGCGTGCTCTTCACCCACGGCCGGACGGGCGGCAGCGGCGAGTTCTTCATCACCGGCATGGGGATCACAAAGGACGACACGATCCTCACCGTCGGCCCCCTCTTCCATGGCAACGCCTGGTCCGGAGCCGCGACCGCGCTGCAGGCGGGCTGCACCTTCGCCTTCCCGAGAGCGTTCTCGGCGTCGGACTTCTGGCCGCTCGCGCACCGCACCGGCGCGACCGCGTTCTTCACCCTCGGGACGATCCTCGCGATCCTGCTCGCGCAGGAGCCGAGCGAGCTCGAGCGCACGAGCAAGATCCGCGTCGTCCTCGGGCTCGGCAGCGCGCCGATCCGCGACAAGGTGAAGGAGCGCTTCCGGATCCCCCACCTCGTCGAGTGCTTCGGCTCGACCGACGCGGGTGTCGTGACCCTCGAGCCGCTCGACGCGCCGCCGCGCCCCGGCTCGGCGGGTCCGGCCATCCCCGGCGTGCGGATCCACATCCTCGACGACGACGGGTGCGAGCTCGGCCCGCGCGAGGTGGGCGAGATCGCCGTCGAGTCGCCGTTCCGCATGGCGGCGTACTTCCGCGACGAGGAGCAGACGTGTCGGGCGCTGCGCGGCGACTGGTTCTTGACCGGCGACCTCGGCTACCTCGACGAGGACGGCTGGCTGTACTTCGTCGACCGCAAGCGCGACGTGATCCGCCGGGGCGGCGAGAACATCTCCTCGGTGCTGGTCGAGAAGGCGCTGCGCGAGCACCCGAAGGTCGCCGAGGTCGCGGTGGTCGGGGTGCACCACCCCGTGCTCGGCCAGGAGGTGAAGGCGTTCATCGTGCCGCGCGGCGAGGTGAGCACGGAAGAGCTGCGCGCCTTCGCCGCGGCGCGGCTCGCGAAGTTCCAGGTCCCCACCCAGTGGGAGTTTCGCGACTCCCTGCCCAAGACGCCGACCCAGCGAGTCGAGAAGTACAAGCTGCGCGGCGAGGCGCCGGGCGGCGGACGACCGCTGCTCGGCTGAGCCCGGCGCGCGGGCCCGACGCCGCCACCTGAAATCCCGCCCCCGGACTGAAGCCGGCGTAGCGCGCGACCGATGTAGCTTGCGGCGCACGTCGCCGTGCTGCCCGGCGGCTAGGTGCGCCACCCGGAGTATGATAGCTGCAGCGCGGTTCCTGGGGGTGTGATGAGGAGAGGTTCGTCAGGGGCCGGGCACGTGGGGGCGTCGCCGGTCGGCCTCGTGAGGGTCGCGCTTGCGCTCGCCGTTGCGGTCGCAGCAGGCTGCAGCGAGAGCGCGCCTCCCGCGGAGCAGCCACCGGAGGTTCTGGTCGCGCCGGTCATGCAGCGCGACGTGCCGATCTACACCGAGTGGGTCGGCACGATCGTCGGCTACGTGAACGCCGAGATCCGCCCCAAGGTCCAGGGCTACATTCTCTCGCAGCACTACCAGAACGGCTCCGTCGTCAAGGCGGGCGACCTGCTCTTCCAGATCGACCCACGGCAGTTCCAGGCGGCGCTCGATCAGGCGCTCGGTCAGCTCGCGAGTGCGAAGGCGATCCTCAAGAAGACCCAGCTCGACGTCGCCCGCTACCAGCCGCTCGTCGCGCAGGGTGCCGTGAGCCAGCAGGAGCTCGACGACGCCATCCAGCAGAACGAGGCGAACGAGGCGGCGGTGTTCCAGGCCGAGGCGGCCGTCCAGCAAGCGCGGCTCAACCTCGAGTGGACCAAGGTCATCTCGCCGATCGACGGCATCGCCGGGATCAACCAGGCGCAGATCGGCAACCTCGTCGGGCCCAACGACGTCCTCACGACCGTGTCCACGGTCAATCCCATCAAGGTCGAGTTCCCGATCAGCGAGCAGCAGTACTTGACCGTCGCCGCGAAGATCAATCGGAGGTCCGAGACGGGGGAACCCAACGAGGACGCGCCGAAGCTCGAGCTGTTCATGGCGAACGGCCGCAAGTACGACCACGAGGGCGAGTTCTACGCGGTCAACCGCCAGGTCGACGAGCAGACGGGAACCCTCCTCGTGCAGGCGGTCTTCCCGAACCCCCAAGACGTCCTGCGCCCCGGCGGCTATGCAAAGCTCCGCGCTGCAACCCGGGTGGAGAAGAACGCGCTGGTCATCCCGCAGCGCGCGGTCGCCGACGTGCAGGGCAGCTACCAGGTGTACGTCCTTTCCGGCGACACGGTGCACCTGCGCGACGTCGTGCCCGGACCGCGCACCGGGCCGGACTGGGTGATCACCAAGGGCCTCGAGCCAGGCGAGCAGATCGTGGTCGAGGGCCTGCAGAAGATCCGCGACGGCATGACCGTCGTCGCGAAGGCGGCGCCGCCCGACGAAGCGCCGGGCGAGCCGACCCCGACACCGGACGCCGCCGCCGCGCAAGCGCGCTCGGGTAGCTGAATCATGGCGGCCTTCTTCGTCCGCCGCCCGATCGTCGCCATGGTGATCTCGATCATCATGGTGATCGTCGGCGTGGTCGCCATGATGCAGCTTCCGGTTGCGCAGTTCCCGGACATCGCGCCACCCGAGGTGCAGCTCTCGGCGACCTACCCCGGCGCGGACGCGCTCACCATGGAGAGCGCGGTCGCGGCTCCGATCGAGCAGCAGATGAGCGGCGTCGACGGCTCGATCTACATGTACTCGATCAACGCGAACAACGGCACGACCACGTTGCGCGTCGATTTCGAGGTCGGCACCGACATCAACACCGACCAGATCCTGGCGCAAATGCGCTACGGCCAGGCGCAATCGCAGCTCCCGTTCCAGGTCCAGCAGTACGGCGTCACGATCAAGCAGTCGACGACGGCACCGCTCGCGCTGTTCTCGCTCTACTCGCCGAACGGCACCTACGACGCGCTGTTCCTCTCGAACTACGCCTACATCAACATCAACGATCCGATGACCCAGGTCGACGGCGTCGGCCAGGTGCAGATCTTCGGCGCCGGTCAGTACGCGATGCGCCTCTGGGTGAAGCCCGACACGCTCGCCAAGCTCGGGATCACGGTCACCGAGATCATCGACGCGATCCAGCAGCAGAACACGGTCAACCCCGCCGGCTCGATCGGCGCCGAGCCGGTGCCGCCGGGACAGGAGTTCACCTACTCGGTGCGCGCCCAGGGCCGGCTCGAGACGCCCGAGGACTTCGAGAACGTCGTCGTGCGGGCGAACCCGGACGGCTCGATGATCCGGGTGGCGGACGTCGCCCGCGTCGAGCTCGGCGCCCAGCAGTACAGCACGATCGGGCGGCTCAACGGGAAGCCCGCGGCGATCGTCGCGATCTACCAGCTCGCGGGCTCGAACGCGATCGACACCATGCAGCGCGCGACCGCGCTCATGGACGAGCTGAAGAAGCGCTTCCCGCCGGACCTCGATTACGTCGTCTCGCTCGACACGACGGTCGCGGTCACCGAGGGCATCGAGGAGATCGTCCAGACGCTGTTCGAGGCCCTGGTTCTCGTGATCATCGTGGTGTTCGTCTTCCTCCAAGGGATCCGGGCGACGCTCATTCCCCTGCTCGCGGTGCCCGTGTCGCTGGTCGGCACGTTCGCCGTCTTCCCGTTCTTCGGCTTCTCGATCAACACGCTCTCGCTGTTCGGTCTCGTGCTCGCGATCGGCCTCGTGGTCGACGACGCGATCGTCGTCGTCGAGGCAGTCGAGCACAACATCGAGCAGGGACTGTCGCCGCGCGAGGCGACGTTGAAGGCGATGCGCGAGGTGTCGGCGCCGGTCATCGCGGTCGCGCTCATCCTGGTCGCGGTCTTCGTGCCGACGGCGTTCATCCCCGGGATCACCGGCCGGCTCTACCAGCAGTTCGCCGTGACGATCGCGGTCGCGGTCGTGTTCTCGGCGTTCAACGCGCTCACCCTGAGCCCGGCGCTCGCGGCGCTGCTGCTTCGTCCGAAGCGCGAGACGCGCGGCCCGCTCGGCGTCTTCTTCGCCTGGTTCAACCGCGTCTTCGCCCGCGCGACCGACGGCTACGTCGCCTGGTGCCACCACCTCATCAAGCACCCGTCGCTCGGGATCGGGCTCCTCGTGGGGCTCACCGTGCTCGCCTGGCTGCTCGGCTCGCGGATCCCCACGGGCTTCGTGCCCGAGGAGGACCAGGGCTACTTCTACTTGAACGTGCAGCTCCCGCAGGCGGCGTCGCTGCAGCGCAGCGACGCGGTCGCGCGCGAGATCGAGAAGATCCTCGCGGAGACGCCCGGCGTCCAGACCTACAACACGGTCGTCGGCTTCAGCCTGCTGAGCAGCACGCCGATCACCTACACCGGCTTCTTCTTCGTCACGCTCGAGCCGTGGGAGAAGCGCGATCCCCAGGGGCTCACCGCCGACGTCATCATGCGGCGCCTGAACGCGCGGCTCAGCGAGCTGCCGGAGGCGGTCGCGTTCGCCTTCTCGCCGCCCGCCATCCCGGGCGTCGGCACCTCGGGCGGCGTGACCTTCATGCTCGAGGATCGCTCGGGCGGCACGGTCGAGTTCCTCGCCGAGAACACCCAGAAGCTCATCGCGGCCGCGCGCAAGCGGCCCGAGTTCGCGATGGTGTCGACGACCTTCGTGCCGGCGGTGCCGCAGATCTTCGCCGACGTGCATCGCGACAAGGTGCTCAAGCAGGAGGTCGAGCTCGCCGACGTCTACCAGACGCTGCAGGCCTTCTTCGGCGGCGTGTTCGTCAACTACTTCAACCGCTTCGGCCGCGTCTGGCAGGTCTACGTCCAGGCCGAGGGCGCGTACCGCCGGACGACGCACGACATGGGCCAGTTCTACGTCCGCAACCGTAACGGCGGCATGGTGCCGCTCGACGCGATCGTCGAGACCAAGAACATCTACGGACCCGAGTTCACGATCCGCTTCAACGAGCACCGCGCGGCGCAGATCAACGCGACGCTCGCTCCGGGGGTCAGCTCCGCGCAGGGCATGAAGGCGCTCGAGGAGGCGTTCGCGGAGACCATGCCGAGCGAGATGGGCTTCGATTACATGGGCATGTCGTACCAGGAGAAGGTTGCGGCGGAGGGCGTCTCGCCGGCCGTCATCTTCGGCTTCTCCCTGCTCATGGTCTTCCTGATCCTCGCCGCGCAGTACGAGAGCTGGACCCTGCCGTTCAGCGTGCTGCTCGGCATCCCGATCGCGGTGTTTGGCGCGTTCCTCGGGCTCTTCGTGCGCGAAATGGTGAACAACGTCTACGCGCAGATCGGTCTCGTCATGCTGATCGGGCTCACCGCGAAGAACGCGATCCTGATCGTCGAGTTCGCGAAGGCCGAGTACGAGAGCGGCAAGCCGCTCGTCGAGGCGGCGCTCACCGGCGCGCGTCTGCGCCTCCGCCCGATCCTGATGACGGCGTTCGCCTTCATCCTCGGCGTCGTGCCGCTCGTGCGGGCGAGCGGCGCCGGAGCCGTGTCCCGGCAGATCATGGGCACCGCGGTGATGAGCGGCATGATCGCGGCCTCGGTGATCGCGATCTTCATCGTCCCGCTCTCGTTCTACGTGGTCGAGAAGCTGGCCGGCGGCGGGGCCGGCGAGGCCGCGCGGCACGACGAGCCGACGACCGCCGCAGCGCGTGCGCCGGTCGCCAAGACGTCCGGAGCCGCCGAGTGAGCGCGCGGCCCGTCCGGTCCCGCCGCGCCGACCGGCTGCGCGCGGCGCTAGCGTGCGTCACCCTCGCGACGCTCGCTACCGGCTGCCCGGTCGGGCCCAACTACGTCCGCCCCGAGGCGCGCCCGCCCACCGAGTTCTACGGCCAGCTCGAGCCGCCCGAGGCGGAGTCGCTCGCCGACCTCCCGTGGTGGGAGGTGTTCTCCGATCCCGTGCTGCAGCGCCTCGTCGCCGAGGCGGTGCAGAACAACTACGACCTGCGCGCTGCGATCGCGCGCGTCGAGCAGGCGCAGGCGCTCGTGGGCGTCGCCCGCGCACCCCTCTTTCCGCAGATCGGCTACGAGAGCGCCGCCGCGCGGCAGCGGCAGCTCGTCTTCCCCGGCGAGCCCAACCGCACCTTCAACACCTTCCTCGGGGCCTTCGACCTCGCCTGGGAGATCGACGTCTGGGGCCGCATCCGCCGCGCCACCGAGGCGGCGCAGGCCGAGCTGCTCGCGACCGAGGAGCTCCGCCGCGGCGTGCTGCTCACGCTGGTGAGTAGCGTCGCGCAGGCCTACTTCGAGCTCCTCGAGCTCGACCGCGAGCTCGAGATCGCGCGCGACACCACCGAGTCGTTCCGCGAGACGCTCGAGCTCTTCACCCGGCGCTACGAAGGCGGCGTCGGCTCGAAGCTGCAGACCGAGCGCGCCGCCGCGGCGCTCTACGAGACGGAGGCGAACATCCCGAGCCTCGAGGCGCAGATCGTCGCCAAGGAGAACCAGCTCAACGTGCTGCTCGGGCGCAACCCGGGGCCCATCCCGCGCGGCACGCCGCTCGTCGAGCAGGCGACGCCGCCGCAGACGCCGCCCGGCCTTCCGTCGGAGCTGCTCGAGCGCCGGCCCGACGTGCGCCAGGCGGAGGAGCTCATGCGCAGCGCGAACGCGCAGGTCGGCGTGGCGGTGGCGAGCTTCTTCCCGCGCATCGGGCTCACGAGCCTCTACGGCGGGCAGAGCACCGAGCTCGAGGACGTCGTCAAGGGCTCTGCCAACGTCTGGAACCTCGTCGGCTCGATCACCGGCCCGATCTTCACCGGCGGACAGCTCCTCGAGCAGTACCGCGCGCAGGTCGCGGCGTGGGAGCAGGCGAAGCTCCAGTGGGAGCAGACGCTGGTCACGGCGTTCTCCGAGGTGTCGAGCACGCTCGTCCTGCAGCAGCGGCTCGCGGAGGTGCGCGAGGCGCAGGCCAAGGCGGTGCGCGCCTACGAGGAGTCCGTTCGCCTGTCGCTGCTCCGCTACAACCAGGGGCTCGCGAGCTACTACGAGGTGCTGGAAGCGCAGCAGCTCCTCTTCCCGGCGGAGATCGACCTCGCCCGCACGCAGCGCGACCAGCTCCTCGCGGTGGTCAACCTCTACCGCGCGCTCGGCGGCGGCTGGCAGCTCCCGTCCGACGCCTGGGGCGCGCCCGAGCAGGTCGCCGCCGCGACGGGCGGAGCTCCCGCCACCGATACGGCGACCGTCCCTTGACCCTCGGTGTCATTGGTGCACCGTAGGGGCGCGCGGAATGGCGCGGTGCAACGACGAGGAGGTTTCGATGCTTCGTAGGGGGATGGTGGGGCTCGCGCTCGCGCTGCTCGTGAGCGCGCCCTCTCTCGCGGTCGAGCGCGACGACTTCGTGGTCGCAACGTTGACCGACCTGGTCGACGTCTGCACGACGCCGGAGAGCGATCCGCTGTACGTCGCTGGCCTCGCCTTCTGCCAGGGCTACGTGGTCGGCGCGGTGCACTATCACCTGGCGCTGCACGACGGGAAGGCGAAGCCGGTCGTCTGCCCGCCACAGCCGACCCCGACGCGCACCCAGGCGATCGACCGGTTCGTCGCCTGGGCGAAGGCCCACCCCGACTACGCCAACGAGCGGCCCGTCGAGGCGCTCGTCAAGTTCCTCGTCGACACGTGGCCCTGCGAGGGCGACACACCCGCGCGCTGAAGAGGAGAGAAAGGAGAGGACCATGCACAAATCCGTTCTCGCCGTCCTCGCGCTGGGAATGCTGCTCCTCGGCAGCGGATGCTCCAACATGACCGCCACCGAGCAGCGCACGCTGAGCGGCGGCGCGATCGGCGCCGCCAGCGGCGCCGTGATCGGCGCGATCGCCGGCGACGCGGGGCTCGGCGCAGCCGCCGGCGCCGGTGCGGGCTTGCTCGGCGGCTTCCTCTACGACCAGTACGAGAAGTCGAAGGAGAGCGCGTACCAGAAGGGCTACGCGGCGGGTTACCAGAAGGGCGCGCAGCAGTAGGGCGCCGGCGCGGGCGTAGCGCCCGCGCGCGAGAGGAGGGGTGGAAGAATGCTCGATTCCCGTGCTGCGCGCGGACGCGTCGCGACCGCGCTCCTCGCGCTCGCGATGGCGCTCCAGGCCTGCTCCGCCTCCGCACCGGAGCGTCCGGCGGCGCCGGCCAAGCCCACGGCGCCCGAGCTGCGCGTCGGGGTGACGCTCGACTCACCGCCCTTCGCCATGCAGCGCGGCATGCAGATGGTCGGCATCGAGGTGGACTTCGCGATCAAGCTCGCGGGGCGGCTCGACCGCCCGCTCCGGGTCGTCGCGCTCGAGTGGAGCGAGCTGATCCCGGCCCTGCTCGGTGGACGGATCGACATCATCATGTCGGGCATGACCGTGACCCGGCTGCGCACGCTGCGCATCGCGTTCAGCGAGCCGTACCTCGAGGCGGGCCTCTCGGTCCTCGTCCCGGCGGGCCTCGCCGATCGCTACCCGACCCCGCAGGCGGTCATGGCCAGCGACCTGCGCCTCGGCGTCGTGCGCGGCACGACGGCGGAGACCTACGTGCGCGAGCACTACCGGGGCGGGCAGATCTTCCCGTACGTGAGCAACGGCGACGCGATCGCCGACCTGCTCGCCGCACGCGTCGACGCGTTCGTCACCGACGCGCCGATCGTCGCCTGGTTCGCCTCGAAGCACGAGGGTCAGCTCGTGCCGCTCCTGCGCCCGCTCCTGACCCACGACCAGATCGCCTGGGGCTTTCGCCCACAGGACGAGGCGCTGCGTCAGACTGCCAACGAGGCGCTCGCCGAGTGGAAGTCGGACGGGACGGTGAACGAGATCATCGACCGCTGGATCCCGCTCTGGCAGGCGCGCTGAGGCCCGTCCGCAGCGCGCGCTCGAGCGGTTGCGCGAGGGCGCGCTGCCGAGCCGTCGGCGCGGCGGCGGCGCGCGC